>Ga0180437_10004016_pt1 | contig 21319 bp, 13 predicted proteins | sample SS_ome_4_FD_132410 | JGI IMG/M metagenome (GOLD analysis project Ga0180437, IMG submission 132410) | Hypersaline lake sediment archaeal communities from the Salton Sea, California, USA - SS_3_D_1 metaG | ecosystem: Environmental > Aquatic > Non-marine Saline and Alkaline > Hypersaline >...
CCCTCGCTCATGCATCCGCTCCTTTCCTATCGATACGCTCGAACACCCTTTGTACTGTGTGCACGTCCGGGGAACGCTGCAGCCAGGCTGCAGTCCCTGCCCGCACTGTTGACTACACACTAGTCGAGACCGGGTTGCGGCACACCAACCGCCCCCGGAGCGGTGGCCACATCGCGCAAACGACCCACGTCCTGAGCAATCTCTAGCACCACCCGGTGGAAATCAGGATCCAGTGCGGCGATGATGCTGTCGGACGACAAGACAATGGGTTCGCCGTGAAAATCGGTGGCCACACCACCTGCTTCATTCACTAGAAGCGCGCCCGCAAGCATGTCCCAGGCGCTCAGGCGATCCTGGTACGAAACGTCGATACGCCCGCTCGCCACGTAGGCAAGCCCAAGCGCCGCTGAACCGAGATTCCGCATTGCCGCAACCACATGGCGCATCTGCACCAGCATCGGCAGTGCCAGCTCTGGGTTGTCCTCGCTCTGCGCCGGCACCATTCCCACGCACACAACCGCTTCGTTCAGGCCTTTTCTCTGCAACTGGCGCACCGGAACACCGTTCAGAAAAGCCCCGCCACCCAACTCTGCACTGAAGGTTTCATTGCGCAATGGGTCGTAGATCACACCCAACGCCATATGCCCTCGCACCGCCAAGGCGATGGAGACACAGAAGATCGGGATGCCCAGCGCATAGTTGCGTGTGCCATCCAGTGGATCGATCACCCAGACCCGTTCGGCACCCTCTTGAGGCGTGTGCCCCTCCTCGCCCAGGAAATCATCGCCGGGGAAAGCTTCCCTGATGGTGCGCACAATGATCTGCTCTGCATCACGGTCAACCTGCGTGACGATCTCTGTCGGGCTTTTCATCTCCGTTCGTTGCGGCCGGCCAAAGTGCTCGCGGATGTGCGAACCGGCCCTGTGCGCTGCGTCGATAGCTACATCAATAGCCTGCATTGACAACTCCTAGGCAAACCCGTGTGTCAAGACGCAACAGCGCTACGCCCTGCTCTGGTCACTCGGGCCGTGGGCGCCGTGTACACGTTCTGCAATTGGTCGCGCAGCCTTTCGAACAGCTCGCGCAGTTGCCTCAGGAGTTCTTGCAGCCATCCCGGCAGGGGGCTCTGCTCCTCGCCCGGGGCCGGCGTTGCGGTAGCGAGAGGCCGGGGCGTCGCGGTGCGCGTGGCGGTCAGAGTGGGTAGCGGTTCCAATGTAGGCGTCTCGGTCGGCGGCACCACGGCCGTCGCCGACGCGGTAGGTGATGGCGACGGCAAAGGCTGCGTCGCGGTGGGCGGTACGGTCATCGTTGGCAGCGGCGCCGTGGTTGCTGTGGGAGTGGGCAGGGCCGTGGGCGAAGCGCTAGGCGTCGCTGTGGGCGTTGGCGTCACACTGGGTGGCAGTGTCACCGTCGCGCTCGGCGAGGCTGCTTGCGTCTCGCTGGGGTGGGGCGAGGGTGCTGCCGTCGGGCTCGGCTTGGGCCCAGGTGTGCTTGTCGTTGTGGGGGTGGCGCTGGGGAGCGGGGTTGGGGTAGGCACCATCGGCCCCCCCTCCGTCTTAACTGGGTTGTCTGGATCGCGGAAATCCAGGGTCAGTTGCCGGTCGTTGAACCTGATTTCGACCAGACCACTGTCCCACTCAGACTGCACATACGGGGAATCAAAAAGCGCATAGCCCTTCCAGTCCACCACCTGCCCATTGACCTTGGGCAGCTTGGTATCCGACGGGTTGCATGCACACCCGTAGCGGCAGGATCCCTCGGTCTCGATCAGCGGGAAGTACATCTCGTCGCCGCTCGCCGTGATATAGCGGATGAAGCCAGAATCAATGTCCGCCACGTTGAGGCTCAACTCAGTCTGTCGGATAGCCGTCTTGAAACGCTGCAGGTCACCACCATAGTCCTGGCTCCTGGCAGCCTCGATGATCATGACCTCATGAAAGCGCCGGATGGCCGCAAAAGCCTGGCCCTCGCGAATAAAGATCCAACCATCCTCTTCCTCAACCAGATCCAGGACGCCAGCCTCGGGGAAACTGTGCGTCAGTCGCACCTGCGGTTGGCCAGCCCGCGACACCAGGACCGCATTCTCGTGCTGGAAGACGTTGATGTGCCCGCTGCTAACAGCGCCCCGCTCTCCCCACGCAATCCTGGCCTCTGGTGAGGTAGCGAACACCAGGCTGTTCTGCATGTGCGGCGTCTGCCCGGCCAGCGGCATGAACTGCTTGTCGGCATCGGTCTGAAAGCTCCCCAGCACATAGTCAGGCGTCACATACGTGTAGCGTCGCGAATTGTACGGCTGGTCATCTTCGTTGGGACGGTCCCAGATGAAACAGCTGCCCTTGCGCCGCTCTTTTATCTCAAAGCTCCCCCGTGCCTCGGGGTTGGCACCCAGCTCCAGCAGCACGTCGGGCAGGCGGTAGCTCGAGGTGGCGAAGATGGCGCTGTACATCTCGGCGTTGGGCATCGAAGGCGTTTGCTCAAACGCGCTCCCGCCGAAATAGAGGTAGTAAACGCCGTACATGCAATCGTTTCGCGCAGAGATCGAGCCGCGGTCTCCCTCCACCGCATCGTAGACCCGCATCTTGGCGCCACCGCGAGCGCTGGGCAGCAGCTCGAGGGTGATCTCGGCCCAGTACCAGTCGATCAACATCTCCGCTTTCTTGCGGATGAGGGGATCCTCACAAAAGTCATACAGATTGTAGATCGGGGCCAGATGCCGCTCCACATAGGTCGGCGAGGCCGTCTCCCAAAAGCCCCGCCTGGCCAGGCTGTCAAGGAAGGCGCTCCACCAGTCCCGCCAGTCCTCGTAGAGCCTGGCGTACTCGGGATTGCCCTGCCTGAGCATCTGCGTGGCCAGCAGAATGGTCGATGCCTGCAGTGTGGTGTGATTGTCCGACTGGGAGACATACTTGAAAGGAGGATAGTCGTGGCGGTCAATGCTGTATTCGCCCCTGCAGCGCGGCTCATAGCTGGCACCACAGTCGCCATAGCCCTTGCCGGCGCCTTTGCGAAGATAGGAACCCAGAAAGCCAGCGATCTTCTGGCTCAGCTCGCTCGGTATCCTGCCGGCGTAGCGACCGCCTTCGAAAGTTGAGCCCGGGCTGAACAGGTAGTAGGCGCGCACCATCAGCGGCAGACACCAGTACCCCGCCCCTTCACCGCACTGCCCTGACACAGGGGGTGTACAGCACTCTTCGCACTTGGGGTCGGCACCCGCAGCTTGCTGCAGGTGCATCACACCCTGCAGGAGCGCGTCTGGCTCCCGGTACAGCGTCGCTATGCCCTTGGAGGCGGCATGCCACAGGTTCCCGCCGGGGTCATTGATCAGTGCCTGCAGCAATGTGGCCCGCCGCGTGCTGTAGCCGGCCCGGACCTCAGTGGCCGTCCGAAAGCCCCCCTGCGCAGTGGTTACGGCGCCCGGCCGCGGCCCACCCGGAGCCATGGACGCCAGCAGGCACACGACGACCAAGCAGACGATGACCACCTGGCGCCGGTGCGATGGCCCTGTGCAGTCGCGCAGACGGCGGTAGTTGAGGCGCGTCGCAGCCGCCGCAGACAAAGAGGCCGTGCCGTCTATTGAGGATCGTACCGAGGATAGTGCTCGCCGAACTGCCACAAGCCAACCGCTCATGGTCTTCCCCCCATCTCCAATCGCAGATCACGGAGCATTCTACTGTACATGGAGGGCACTGACAAAGGCTGCTGCCAACGCATCCTTTTGCTGCCAGAACACGCCCCTTTGTCGTTTCCTGCTGTTGTGGGTAGAATCTATCAATAGCTCATGCCTGGCCGCCTTCTGGGCGGCCTTCTCATGTTTGGAGCCTGTGGTGGAAAAGCGCGAGTTCACTGTCGCAGATGAATACCGCTATGACCGCTCCGGACCGCTGCGTTGGGTGTTGTCGCACACGCTGCGCTATCCGTACCTGCCCCTTTTGGCGCTGGCGGCGACCATCCTCAACAACTGGTTCTACAGCTCGATCCAGGTCTTTATCGGGCGCGGGTTCGACACCGTCACACAACCAGGATGGTCGACGCCCGAACTCACCGCCGTTGCGCTGAGCGTCGCCGCAATGGGCCTCGGACAGGGCTTGACAGGCTTGGTGCGCAACTTTGCGATGGAATACCTGGCACAGCACATGGAACGAGACTGCCGTCAGGAGCTGTACATCAGCCTGCTGGGCAAGAGCCAGACCTTCCATGGCCGGCAGCGCATTGGCGACATCATGGCCCGCGCGACCAACGACGTGCGTATGCTGAACTTGATGTTCAGTCCGGGCGTGACCCTGATCGTGGACTCTAGCGTGGCGGCCATTGTGCCCTTGGTGCTGATCGGCAATCTCAGACGCGAATTGCTGGCCGTGCCCGCAGTCTTTGTCCTGCTGCTGATCATCACCGTGGCCGACTACAATCGGCGCCTCAAACCAGTCAGCCTGGCCTTGCGCGAGCAGTTTGGCACGATGAACGCCGGCCTGGCCGAAGCCATCTCCGGCATCGAGGTGGTCAAGGCCAACGTTCAGGAACGATACGAGTGGGACAAGTTCGTGGGAGATGCACGCACCTACCGCGAGTATTTCGTTCAGCAGGGAGAGATAGAGGCGCGCTATCTGCCGCTGCTAGTCTTTAGCGTCGCCTGGGCGGCGGCCTTTCTGCACGCATTGACCCTGTGGCGCGCCGACACCATCACCTTGGGCCAGGTCGTGACCTTTATGGGCCTGATGGGTGCGCTGCGGTTTCCGACCTTTATCTCCATCTTCTCCTTCAACCTCGTTCAGGTTGGCATCGCCTCCGCCGAACGGATCCTGGCTCTCATCAACACGCGGACAGACCTGGACGAGAACAGGGAAGGAGTGGCCAGGCCTATCCGCGGCCAAGTGGCTTTCGAAGACGTGACCTTTGGCTACAACCGCAAGCCGGTGCTGCAGGACGTGACCTTCAGTGCCAACCCTGGCGAGACCATCGCCGTCGTGGGTCAGACCGGCTCCGGGAAGACCACGCTCACGCGGCTGATCAACCGCATCTTCGACGCCGACAGCGGCCGCGTGTTGGTGGACGGAGTGGACGTCCGCGACTGGAGCCTGGAAGCGCTGCGCTCTCAGATCTCGACCATTGAGCAGGACGTGTTTCTGTTCTCGCGCAGCGTGGCCGAGAACATCGCTTTTGGGCGAGCGGACGCGACCCAGGAGGAGATCGAGCAGGCCGCAGCCGAGGCACAGGCCGACGAATTCATCGAGCGACTGCCAGAGGGCTATCGGTCTGAGCTGGGCGAACGCGGTGTCACGCTCTCCGGAGGGCAGCGCCAGCGCATCGCCATCGCCCGTGCGTTCCTGACCAACCCGCGCATTCTCATCCTCGACGACAGCACCAGTGCCATCGACAGTGCCACCGAGGATCTCATTCAGCGCGCCATGCGGCGCATCAGCCAGCAGCGTACCACCTTCCTCATCACGCACAGGGTCAGCCAGATCCGCTGGGCGAGCCGCATCCTGGTGCTGCGGCGCGGAGAACTGGTCGACCAGGGGACGCACGAGGAGTTGATGGAGCGCTGTGAAGCATACCGACGCATCTTCGCACGCTACGAGTAGGTAGACAATGGGCTTTGTGATGGACGGCCTCGACACCGAGGCCTACGATCGAACCTACAGTGACAGAGAACTGGTGGGGCGCATCGCCAGCTACTTCCGTCCCTTCACACGGGAAATGATGCTGGTAGCGCTCATGCTGGCGTTGAACTCACTGGCCCGCGCGGGCGGGCCAATCCTCCTGGCCCGGGCCATTGACATCCTTGCCGAAAGCCCCTCCCCGTCAGCGATATGGACCATGACCGTCGCCGTGCTAGCCTTCGGTGTCTCGGGATGGGTCTTTAACTACATCAGACAACTGTGGTCCACGCGTGTGGTGGGCAGCGTGGTGCTGAAGCTGCGCGAGGATGTGTTCGCCGCGACCATTCGCCATGACCTCTCCTTCTTCGACGAGCACCCCACCGGGAAGATCGTCAGTCGCGTGACCTCCGACACGCAGGATTTCTCCACAGTAGTGACTCTGGTCATCGACCTGTTCAGCCAGGTGCTGCTGGTAGTGGTGCTCTCCATCTGGCTGCTGCGCATCGACGCGCTGCTGACGCTGCTAGTCATTGGCATGACACCGCTCGCCGCTGCAGCCGCACTGAGCTTCCGCCATGCGGCGCGTAGGGTAACGCAGCAAGCGCGTCGCGTCACAGCCAAGATCAACGCCCAGATCCAGGAGTCGATCAGCGGCATCATGATCGCCAAGAGCTTCCGGCAGGAGCAGGCCGTCTATGAGAAGTTTGCCGCCAACAACCAGCAGGCGTTTCGCGTCGGCCTGCGCCGCGGCCTGACGCTGAACACCATCTTCCCAATCGTGGGCATCGCTTCTGGTGTCGGAACCGCCCTCTTGCTGTATGCCGGTGGGTTGGCCATTCGGGGCGGTACGGTGAGCCCCGGCAACTGGGTGCTGTTCATGCAAACAGTAGGCTTTTTCTGGTTCCCTGTGATGAGCATTGCCTCCTTTTGGAGCCAGTTCCAGGATGGCCTATCGGCGGCCGAACGCGTCTTTGCATTGATCGACCTTGAGACCAACGTCGTGCAGAGCGCGGCGGAACCGGTCGAGACGGTAGCAGGTCACATCCAATTCCAGAACCTGCGCTTCACCTACACCGGAGACGAGCTCGTGCTTCCCAACTTTGACCTGGAGATCGAGCGCGGAGAGACCGTCGCACTGGTGGGCCACACCGGCGCCGGCAAGTCAAGCCTGGCGCGCCTGTTGGCCCGGTTCTACGAATTCCAGGGCGGGCAGCTGCTGGTGGATGGCCGCGACATCCGCAGCCTGGACCTGGACATGTACCGCCGCCACATCGGCCTGGTGCCACAAGAGCCGTTCTTGTTCTCCGGTACGGTAGGGGAGAACATCTGCTACGGGTTGACGCAGGCAACCCAAGAACAGGTGGTGCAGGCAGCCATGCGCATTGGCGGCGGCGAATGGGTCGAGGACCTCGCTGCGGGCCTTGACACGGAAGTGGGCGAGCGCGGCGCGAGCCTCTCGATGGGGCAGCGGCAGCTGGTCGCTTTGGCCCGCGTCCTGCTGAAGGACCCTGCCATCCTGATCCTCGATGAAGCGACGGCCAGCGTAGACCCATTCACCGAGGCGCAGATACAGGAAGGCCTGGAAGAGGTGATGCGAGGCCGGACTGCAGTGGTCATCGCCCACCGTTTGTCAACGGTGCGGCATGTCGATCGTATTGTCGTACTGCGCGATGGCCGCATCATTGAGGAAGGCAACCACGATTCGTTGCTCAAAGCCGGTGGCCACTACGCCGAGCTGTACAACACCTACTTCCGCCACCAGTCGCTGGAATACATCGAGCAAGCTCAAACGCTCCTGGAGACCGCACCGTAGGTCGACACCGTCTGGCAAGGATTCGATGGGCGGGACTTGCGTTTGAGACTGCATAGCGCCCAAGCAGCGTCCCCATCTTCAGAGCCGCCACGACAGCCAAGCTCAAGGACGGTATCCATGTCCGCAGCAAGTGCGCCGGTGGCGGCCCCGCTTTACTCCATTGCGTACGTCGGTGTGGTATAATGGCGCACCCATCCCAACCGACGTCTCGGCGTGAGGGCATATTGTGACAACGACATCTCACGACAGCAATCAAGGCCCCAGAATACGCGGATTCATCGACATTGGCACGAACTCGATCCGCTTGCTGTTGGTACGCTTGAACCCCAACGGCTCCTACACCACCATCACCGACCAGAAAGAGGTCGTCCGATTGGGTGAGGACGAGTTCGTGACGCACCGGCTGCGCCTAGACGCCATGCAACGCGCGGTGCTGGTGTGCCGCAAGTTCGCGGAACTGGCGCGCTACCACGGGGCCGAAGAGATTGAGACGGTCGCCACTTCTGCCACGCGCGAGGCAAAGAACCGGGACGAGTTCCTCAAGCGCCTCCAGCATGAGGCTGGCCTTGATGTGCGCGTTGTGTCAGGCATGGAGGAAGCGCGCCTTGTCTATCTCGGTGTGTCCAGCGGCGTGCACCTAGCTGAGAGAAAAGCGCTCTTCATCGACATTGGCGGTGGCAGCACCGAGATCATCATCGGCGACCAGAGGCAGTACTACTACCTCAACTCGCTGCAGTTAGGGGCTATTCGCCTCACCTCCCTGCTGCTGCCCGATCACGGCGGGCCTGTGTCCTCTGGCAAGTACCGCAAGCTGCAATTCCACATACGGCAGAATGCCGTCTATGCCATCCGAGAGGCCCAGAAGCACCAGCTTGACCTTGGGCTGGGAAGCTCGGGCACCGTCGAGAACCTTGCCCAGATCGCTGCACGTGCCCTGGTCAACGGTGAGACGCGCTCAGATGAGGTGCTGCGCCACGCGGATCTGAAGCAGGTCGTCAGACTGCTGCGCTCGCTGCCGCTTGAGGAGCGCCGCAATGTGCCAGGCATCAACCCCTACCGTGCCGACATCATCATCGCCGGCGCCGCCATCCTGGACACCCTCATGGAGGACATGCAGCTTTCCGAGATCATGGTCAGCAAGCGCGGCCTGCGGGACGGCATGTTCGTCGACTATCTCTCGCGAACGGAGCATTCGTACCTGCTGGAGAAGATGTCGGTTCGCCGCCGCAGTGTGCTGCAGCTTGCGCGGGCGTCCGGCTTTGAAGAGGAGCATGCAGAGCACATCGTGAGGCTTGCTCTGGAGATTTTCGATAGCGCGCGGGAGGAGAGACTGCACCAGCTGGGCGACTGGGAACGCGAGCTGCTAGAGTACGCGGCGCTGCTGCACGACGTCGGTGGCTTTCTTTCGTATTCGAACCAGCACCAGCACACGTACTATATCATAAGCAACGCGGACCTGCTGGGCTTTGACCAGCGCGAGATCACCATCATGGCCATGGCCGCCCGCTTTCACCGCCGCAAGCGGCCGCGCAGGAAGAAGCATCCCGAGTATCGCGCCCTCAGTAAGCGAGTACGCCGCATCGTCCGCGTCCTAAGCCTGTGCTTGAGCCTGGCCGAGAGCCTCGACCGCAGCCATGCGGGCCTGGTAGAGCACGTCCATCTGAAGGCGCACGACAAGCAGGTGACCCTGCATATCACTTGCTCCGGGGACTGCCAGTTGGAGCTGTGGGGTGTGCGCAGCCATCAGAAGAGGGTGGCTGAAGCATTCAAGCGCAAACTGGAACTCGAGGTGCTGAATCTGAACGCCAGCTGCGCTATCGATACGTCTTCGCGCTGAGCCTCTTGCGAATCGACTCGGCCTGTCTGCCTAGGGCCTTGAGTTCGTCGCGGTCGATTCTGTCCACATTGCGCAGCTGGAGCCTCATGCGATTGTTGCCCTGCAACCGAGACCGGTTGCGCCAGAGGAATTCCCAGTAGAGCGTGGTGAACGGGCAGGCCGTCTCGCCCAACCGTTGCGCAGGATTGTATCGACAGTTGGCGCAGTAGTTGCTCATGCGCTTGATGTACTTGCCACTGGCACAATAGGGCTTGGTGGCCATGATGCCGCCATCGGCGAACTGCGACATGCCCAGCGTGTTGGGCATCTCCACCCACTCCACCGCATCCACGTACACAGCCAGGTACCAGCGGTGAACCTCTGCAGGCTCAACCCCCAGCAGCAGCGCAAACAGCCCTGTGACCATCAGGCGTTGGATGTGGTGCGCGTAGCCATAGTCCAAAGTCTGTTCGATGCACTGTTGCAGGCATTGCATATCGGTCTCGCCTGTCCAGTAAAAGCCCGGCAGCGGCGCGTGCCCCTCCAGCGCATTGCGCGTGGCATACGCCGGCATATAGTGCCAGTAAATGCCGCGTACGTACTCTCGCCAGCCTAGAATCTGCCGTATGAATCCCTCCACGGAGTTGAGCGGGGCGCGCTCCTTCCTATAGGCATCCTCAGCAGCTTCGATGGCCTCGCGCGGGTCGAGCAGCTTGAGATTGAGGGCCGAGGAAAGGCGGGAATGATAGAGATAGGGCTCGTTGCTCCACATCGCATCCTGGTAGGGGCCAAAGCTGCGCAGACGGTTGGCGATGAAATCGTGCAAGGCCTGCCTGGCCTGCTCAGGCGTCACCGCCCAGTCGAAGTGGTCCAAGCCGCCGGGATGATCAGGGAAGTGGCTGCCGACCAGTTCAATCACTTCGCGCGTGAGGGCATCTGGAGGAAAAGCTCGCGGTGGCGGCACCGGGCCCGGCCCGCCTGTGCCAAAACGCCCACGGTTCTCGCTATCATAGTTCCAGCGGCCGCCGGCCGGCTGGTCGCCGTCCATCAGCACACCCGTCTGGCGGCGCATCTCCCGGTAAAAACCCTCCATGATGAGCTGCTTTCGCCCCCGAGCATGCTCGTCGAAAGCCGCTGGCGACGACAGAAAGTGCCTGTCCTCCCGCATCTCCAGCTGCACACCCGTCTCGTCCGCGGCGCTCTGCAGCTCCTGTAGCACGCGCCACTCGCCCGGCCGCACGACGATCAGCTTCTCAGGATGTCCCTGTTGGACTGCAGCGACAAGCTCAGCTCTGAAAGTGCCGAGATTGAAAGGATCGTCCAGTTGACGGTACAGGACCCGAAGGCCATCCCCCTGCAGCCGGTCGCGAAAGTGGCGCATCGCGCTGAGGAAAACGGCAATGCGCGACTGCGTGGACCAGACCTGCTCCGCTTCGTGGCTGACCTCGGCCATCCACACCACATCCGCGGCGGCGTCAAAACCGTCAAAGGCGGCTGAGTGGCTGTCAAGCTGATCGCCCAACACCAGAATCAGGTTTCGCACCGGCCAGTCCACCGTCCTCTCAGTTTGACCCGCTCCAAGGTCCGTGCACTCGTCAGTTGCAACCCTTCCCTGCGCAACAAGAATGAGGCTGAGCATCCAGAAGCGCGGTTGGACAATGCTCCCGACGCGCAGCGCGTCCGCGAGCCCCTCACGGCATCCCGTTTTGCCATGGTAGTTGGCTGCCCGCAGCAGCATCCAGCAGCCAGTAGAGATCCCCGTCATCCGGCTGGATGCGCTGGGCCGGCAGGCGCCCTGGCGGGCCCTCCAGCGCCTGCTGCACCATAGCCGCCTTCTGCTGCCCGGTGACCAAAAACATCACCACCCGCGCGGCGTTGATTGCCACAGGTGTGAGCGTCACCCTACACACCGGTCGATCCTGGTAATCGGCGGTCACTGCCACCACGCAGCGCTCCCCTTCGTCCAGCACGGGCGAGCCCGGGAAGAGCGACGCGGTGTGGCCGTCGGTGCCCATGCCCAGCAGCACCAGATCAAAGTGCGGCCACGGGGTGCCGAAGAAGCGGCGAAGCTCCTCCACATAGGCCTGTGCCGCACGCTCGGCAGGAAGCTCACCTTGCATGCGGTGCACATTGCGATCGGGAATGGGCACCCTGGAGAGGAGCGCTTCGTGCGCCATGCCGTAGTTGCTGTCAGCACTGTCAGGAGGCACGCAGCGCTCGTCGCCCCAGAACACATGGACCTGCGACCAATCTATGCCATCCCGGTGTGGTGGGCTCGCCAGCTGCTGGTAGGTAGCCTGTGGCGTCGAGCCACCCGCCAAGGCAATCGTGAATCGGCCACGCTCGTCAATCGCCTGTCGTGCCCAGGCCACGATCCATTCGGCAGCGGTCTGTGCCACGTGCAGGGCATCACGCTCGATGACGATACGCGGTTCTGCTCCCATCAGACGACGGCGGCTCAGTCTGCCCGCTTGACGGCATGGCCGCCGAACTGGTTGCGGATGGCGGCCAGCAGCTTGGCGGCAAAACTCTCGTCCTGGCGGCTGACAAAGCGCATCAGCAGCGACATGGTGATCACCGGCGCCGGCACGTCCTGGTCGATAGACTCGAACACGGTCCAGCGTCCCTCGCCACTATCAGCGACCCAGCCCTTGATGTCACTCAGCTCTTGGTCGTCAGCCAGCGCCGTGGCAGTCAGATCGAGCAGCCAGGAGCGGATCACGCTGCCGTATCGCCAGATCTGGGCCACGTTGTGCAGGTCGAGAGCGAACTCCTCTTTGGCCTTGAGGATATCGAACCCTTCGGCATAGGCCTGCATCATCCCATACTCGATACCGTTGTGCACCATTTTGACGAAATGGCCGGCACCGCTGGGGCCGACATACCCCCAGCCCTTGTCCGGCCCGGGGGCCAGCGTTTCAAAGATGGGCCGCAGTCGCTCGATCACCTGCTTCTCACCGCCCACCATCATACTGTAGCCCTCGGCAAGGCCCCACACGCCACCGCTGGTGCCGACATCCACATAGTGCAGGCCTTTCTCCGAGGCCATCGCCGCACGGCGCATGGTGTCCTTGTAATTGGCGTTGCCCCCATCCAGCACGACATCTTCCGCATCGAGGATATCCAACAGCGCCGCAAAGACCGACTCGGTCGCAGCGCCGGCAGGCACCATCATCCACACCGCACGCCGTGGCTTGAGCTGTGTCACCACATCCTCCAGCGACGAGGCCGGCGACACAGTCTTTTCCTCTGCGGCCAGTGCCTGTACGGGCTCTGGCGCGCGATCGTAGGCTACCACGCGGTGACCGCCGCGCGCCAGGCGGCGCACCATGTTGGAGCCCATCTTGCCCAGTCCGACCATGCCGATTTCCATGTCTAGCCTCACCTTCTCCTCACCATTGCGCCTGCTGCTCAAGCGCTACGCCAGCGAAAAGCGTACTCCCAAGTGCGCAAACGGCAGGAAGCGGCGTGGACGTGGCCCATAGGCAACCCCATCGGTGCCACCGCTTGCCGGCTCAGCTCAGCGCCCCGGTCAATTCCAACAGCCCAGCGATCACATCGGAACCGAGGTGAAAGCGGATCACGCGCCGCCCAGCCTTGAGCAGGGCCTGCCGGTCGCCCTGCACCTGGGCCTCTTTGAGCACGCCAAAGGTCATGGATGACTCGGCGGATCCCGCCTCATCCGGTATGGCCACGTCGCGCGGGTCATCGGCAGTCACCTGGATGAACAGACCGTTTCCAGAATCGCCCTTGTGCAGCTGGCCCGTGGAGTGCAAGAACCGCGGCCCATAGCCCCACGTTGTGGCCAGCTTCAGCCGGTCGCGAATGGCGACACGCAGTGCCTGTAGCCCCGCACCAGTCGCATCCGTTGGTGCCACAAAGGCTTGCAGCGCCACGTAGTCGCCCGGTCTAGCCTGAGCCAGGAACGCCTGCAGCGTTGCAGCAGAGGGCTCCTGTGCGTTAGCCTCCGGCAGAACGCCGTTCTCCATGTAGGCCTCCACCGCTTCTCGGGCCAGGACCTTGGCGCTCTCCACGTTCGGTTGGTCAAACGGGTTGATACCCAGGTGGTAGCCAGCCACGGCGGTGGCGATCTCCCACAGAAACATCTGCTGCGCCAGATCATGGCGATCCCGCAGATAGAGTTTGACCAGGGGATGCCCTGCCTGCTCCAGCTGCGTGAGCGCCTGCTCATCAAGCTCTTCCCCCGCAAGCTCCAGCGCCACAAACAGCCGGTCGCTGCCGTAGACCTCTGGACCGGCCAAGGGCTCGCCGACCACAGGCAGAATGCCCTTACCTTCCTTGCCGGTGCTCTCGGCGATCAGCTGCTCCACCCAGCCCCCGAAGCTGGCAATGCTGGGTGAGCTCACCAACGTCAGCTTATCTCGCCCCTCCCGGGCCAGGGCACCCATAATGGAGCCCAGCCAGGCTCCTGGGTTCTCGCCGTCGAACGCACACGCCTCGCAGGCGGCATGCGTTTCTTGCGCTCGCTCCAGAAGCAGTACAACGTCCGCCCCGGTGAGCGCCGCTGGCACCAAACCAAAGTACGACAGGGCAGAGTAGCGCCCCCCGATGTTGGGATCATTCACAAAGGTAGCGCGAAAGCCATACTGCGCCGCCAAGTCCACCAGCTTGGAGCCAGGGTCCGTGATAGCCACAAAGTGTGCTCCGGCGCCCGCACGACCAACCCTCTCCATCACCTGATTGTAGAAGAACTTGAAGAAGGACAGCGTCTCGACCGTTCCACCTGACTTGGTGGCCACCATGAACAGAGTGTGCGCCATGTCGAGGCGCTCCGCATGGGCCAGGACCGCGCCAGGATCGGTGCTATCGAGCACTGCCAGATCCAGATAGCCTGGCTTGACGCCGAAGGTGTGGCGAAAGACCTCCGGAGCCAGACTGGATCCGCCCATCCCCAGCAACAGAGCATGTGTGTACCCATCGGCCCGCGCCGCATCGGCCAGCGCAGGGATACGATCCACATGGTCCAACATCGTGTCCGCGATGTCCAGCCAGCCCAGACGATTGGCGATTTCGTCCGGATTGGGCTTCCACACCGTGTGGTCGCGAGACCAGATGCGCGACATCACCTTGTCCCGCGCCATTCGCGCCAGAGCCTCGTCCACAACAGGCTCGTGGGCACCTAGCGCAGCAGCGTGGTGCCTCCAGCCGGCCAGCAGACGCTCCCGCTTCTCGGCGATGCTGGCCATCAAGGACTCGAAGGATTTGGCAAATGCCTTCACGCCGTCATCCTGTAGTTGCTCCGTGACGCCATCCAGGTCGATGCCGGCCTCGGCCAGCTGCTCAATCTCAGCCTGTGCCCGCTCGACCTCTTGAGTGAGCGTCACGGCCACCACGCCGTGGTCACGAAAGGCGCTCAGCGTCTGCGGAGGCAGCGTGTTGATCGTATGGGGACCGATAAGCTCGTCGACGTACAGCACATCCGAGTACTCGGGGTTCTTTGTGCTGGTGCTGGCCCACAGCGGGCGCTGCACACGGGCACCGTTGGCCTGCAGCCGTTCCCAGCGCGCGCCACGGAAGGTCTGCTGGAAGCGCTGGTAGGCCAGTTTGGCGTTGGCAATGGCAATCCTGCCCAGCAACTCGTTCTTTCCCGCCGCTTCAAGCTGTGGATCTACGACGCGATCGACGCGGCTGACAAAGAAGGAGGCAACCGAGGCAACCTGTGATGCGTCGCCCCCTGAGGCCAGCAGTTCCTCCAGACCCGCGATATAGGCCTCGGCTACCACATCGTAGTGAGCCAGCGAAAACATCAGTGTGACATTGACATTGATGCCCTCGCTGATCAGCTGCCGGACGGCGGAGATGCCCTCAGCCGTTGCCGGGACTTTGATCATCACGTTTGGGCGGCCTAGCGCTGCGAACAGCCGTCGCGCCTCCGCAACCGTCCCATCCGTGTCCCGAGCCAGCTTGGGACTGACCTCCAGGCTGACAAACCCATCGCCGCCCTGAGTAGCCTCATACACCGGGCGCAGGATGTCGGCCGCCCGACGGATGTCATCCAGGACCAGGGTTTCGTAGATCGTTTCGACGGAATGGCCGGCGTCTACCAGCCTGTGCAGATCCTGATCATAGTCATCGCTTCCGGCAATTGCCTTTTCGAAGATGGTCGGGTTTGAGGTGACCCCTCGCAACCCATCCTCCACCAGGGCCCGTAGGTCCCCGGACGCGATGAACGAGCGCCGGATGTAGTCAAGCCAAACGGCCTGTCCCAGGCTGGCAAGCTCCTCAAGCTTGGTCATTTTCACCTCCCCAGTTCAAAGCCTGTCCACAGCTGTCACACGGTCGGTGCCCAACACAGTCGACCGTCACACCGTGGGCTGTGATCAGCCCGTCACCGAAAGTGGCACAAGCGGCGCCTGCTCTAACCCAAGGAATCCTAACCTGCAGGGGCTCCCAGGCTAGCGCCCCAGCACCTTGCGCGCATGAACCGCGACGTTCTCGGGCGTAAAGCCAAACTTCTCAAGGACCACTTTGCCCGGTGCGCTACCACCGAAACTGCGCATGGCCACCACCGCACTGTCCAGTCCCACGTATCGCTCCCAGCCCAGCGCGATGCCCGCCTCAATAGCCACGCGGGCACGCACCTGTGACGGCAGCACGCTATTGCGGTACTCGGCCGTCTGCTGGTCGAACAGCTTCCAGCTTGGCATGGAGACGACGCGGGCGTTCACGCCCTCCTCTGCCAGCATGTTGCCCGCTGCCAGCGCGATATGCACCTCGGCCCCCGTAGCGATCAGGATCACGTCGGGACTGCCCTGCTGAGCCTGCCACAACACATAAGCCCCGCGCTGCAGGTTCTCGGCGGGAGCGAACGCGGTGCGGTCGAGCACCGGCAGCGTCTGCCGCGAGAAGATCAAAGCCGTCGGTCCCTCGGTGTTGCGCACAGCCGCCTTCCACGCCTCTGTGGTCTCGGTGGCGTCCGCAGGCCGTATGACCGTCAGGTTGGGCACGGCCCGCAGGTTCATCAGCTGCTCAATGGGCTGGTGCGTGGGGCCGTCCTCACCCACAGCGATGCTGTCGTGCGTAAAGACGTAGATCACGCGTACCCCGCTCAGCGCGGCCAGGCGCATGGGTGGCCGCATATAATCGGAGAACACCAGAAACGTCGCTGTGTAGGGGATGATCCCCCCATGGAGCGCCATGCCGCCCGCGATGGCCCCCATCGCGTGCTCGCGCACGCCAAAGTGCAGGTTGCGCCCAGCGTACCCCCACTCACCGCCAACGGCGCCCTGTCTGTCCGCAGGTTCCCAGGCGTCAGGCTGCAGGTCACCCATCTCGGGCAAGGCGGTGTACGTGGAGGGGTTGAGGTCGGCCGAGCCCCCGACAATGTCGGGGATTGCCGCCGCCAGAGCGCGCAGCACGGCCCCGGAAGCCTTGCGCGTGGCGATGGGCTCGGCTCCGGCAAAAGTGGGCAGGTTTTCTTCCCAGCCTTCAGGCAGAGAGCCGACCATCGACCGTACGAACTGATCTGCCAGGTCGGGGTAGGCCTTGCCGTAGCCGTCAAAGGCCTCGTCCCAAGCCGACTCCCACTGCTGGCCCCGGTCGACGGCCTGCCGCAGGTGGCTCACAGCCTCAGTAGGAAGGTGGAAGTCGGGCTCGGTCGGCCAGCCCAGGTTCTCCTTGGCCGCCAACAGCTCGTCAGGGCCCAACGGTGAGCCGTGGGCTTGAAAGGTGCCTTGTTTCTTCGGTGCACCATACCCGAGGACCGAACGCACCATGATCAGCGACGGTCGTCCAGCCTCGGCCTTGGCAGCAACAATGGCGGCGTCAATCGCCCCGATGTCGTTGCCATCATCGACACGCTGAACGTGCCAGCCATAGGCGTGGTACCTCTTTGCCACATCCTCACTAAAGGTCAGCGACGTGGCCGAAGCCAACGACACACGGTTGTCGTCGAACAGCACAATCAGCTTGCCCAGCCGCAGGTGGCCGGCCAGCGCTGACGCCTCTGCCGACACCCCTTCCATCAAGTCGCCGTCGCTGGCAATGACATAGGTGTGGTGATCGACGATGGCATGCTGCGGGCGATTGTACACCGCGGACAGATGCGCTTCCGCAATAGCCATGCCCACCGCATGGGCCAGCCCCTGTCCCAAGGGTCCTGTGGTCACTTCGACGCCCGGCGTGATGTGGCTCTCAGGATGGCCAGGGGTCTTGCTGCCCCACTGCCTGAAAGACTTGATGTCATCCAATGTCAAGTCGTAGCCTGTCAAATGGAGCAACGCGTACAGCAGCATAGAGCCATGACCTGCCGAAAGCACAAAGCGATCGCGGTCGGGCCACTGGGGGTTGCTTGGGCTGTGCCGCAGATGGCGTGTCCACAGCGTGTAAGCCATCGATGCCGCGCCCATCGGCAGGCCCGGATGCCCCGAGTTTGCCTTCTGTACCGCGTCAGCAGAGAGGAAACGAAGGGTGTTGACTGCGAGTTGGTCGATTTCGGTCGATGCCATGTTGCTCATGTCCTCCTAACTTGGCCGTCATCCTTGTCGAAAGCCTTGTACACCTATGCCAGGGCCGCTCCTGCTCACATCATGTCGACGAGGCGAGGAGCTTGGGCCTTGGCGGCTGCTCAACCTCGCGCATCTGGTCTGCCGTGACAGCGGGCACGGGGGTGCCGTCTGCCGTCCAGAAGGACATGCCGTCCTCCTCGTGCTGCTTTCGCAGCGGCGGGATTGCAGCTCTAGGGTTCGCTCTGCTTGGCGTCTTCGGTCAGCTGCCAAGCGCGCAAGACCTCACCGACACTCCACGCCTGGGCAATACATCCCCGGGGCGCAAAGGGCGGGTCCCCGTCAAAGATCTCACCGATGGTGCCGACGCAGCCGTCGGCCAGCTGCCGGGCTAGGGGCAGCAAGAACGACTGTGCCAGCGCCGGATCGCGGTACACGCGCAGATGGGCACGAACAAAGGACCCTATCAGCCACGCCCAGACCGTCCCCTGATGATAGGCCGCATCACGTTCGCGCTGGTCTCCGCCGTAGACGCCCAGATAGGCCGATTCGTGCGCCGCTAGGCTGCGCAGGCCATGCGATGTGAGGAGGTGCTGGGCACAGACGTCAACCACTGCCTGCTGTTGATCAGTGCTCAGGGGGCTGTCGGGCAGCGCAACGGCCAGCAGTTGGTTGGGCCGCAGCGCGGTCTCGTCACCATGAGGCCCGTCGATGACATCGTAGCAGTAGCCCGCAGGGGAGTTCCAGAACCTTCGGAAGCTAGCCTGGACCTGTTTGGCGTGCTTCTTGTACGGCTGCCGGGGCTCCCCCAGCCGGCGCGCAAACTCGGCCATGGCACACAGCGCGTTGTACCACAGTGCATTGACCTCCACTGCCTTGCCAATGCGTGGTGTGACCACCCAGTCACCGACCTTGGCATCCATCCACGTCAGCTGTGTGCCTTCCTCGCCCGCGTACAATAGTCCGTCGTCTGCGTCGGCGTGAATGCCATAGCGCGTGCCTCTTTGGTGCCAATCGATGATCTCTTGCAGGACAGGGAACACCTCGCGCAGGAGCTCATTATCATCCGTCGCAGCGTAATAGTCCCGGACAGCAGCAACATACCACAGCGCGGCATCCACAGTGTTGTACTCTGGGGCCTCACCTAGCTCTGGGAAACGGTTCGGGAGCATGCCGCGGTCCACCAAACGCGCATAGGTGCGCAGGATATGTGCCGCCACGTCGGCCCGGCCCGTGCTGAGGGCGATGCCCGGCAGGGCGATCATGGTGTCACGCCCCCAGTCCGCGAACCAGGGATACCCGGCAATCAAGGTCAGTCCCTGGGGATTGTCGGGCAAGGGGCGATGAACGACGAACTGGTCAGCCGCCAGCACCAGTTGCTTCACCCACGAAGGCAGAGCCGGCTGGCGCCCGCGCCGGTGGGCCCGCCCTCTGCGCCGCGCCTGCACAACCAGCTTCTCCTCATAGGCGCGCTGTTGTGCGTAGGCCCGCACTCCGTCGACGCTGACACCGCTGTCGGTCGTGGCAACGATGGTGAGCGACTCCCCGGGCTGCAGCGTCCTCTGGAAGGTCCCGGCGTGGAGGTGGTCTTCCTGTGCGTCCAGGCCGCGGTAGGCCTCTTGTGCCAGGAAAAAGTGCCGGTGCCAGTCGTGCTGGGGCGTGCACAGCGCCTCATCGCTCAGCAGGTAGAAAGGTACGGCGCCATCAAAGGCAGTGATCTGCAGCCCGCCCGTCAGTGGCTGGATGTCCATGCGCCACGTGTCGGCCCTGGTTCGGGAATGGTGTCCACGATAGTTGACCAGCGCTTGCACCGTGAGCGTCAGTGGCGCCGATCCCCGGCACAGATCGTAGCGGATGTAGGTCGTGTTCGCTCCCTGCTGCATCCAGATGCGCTTTTCCAGCAGAGCGTCAGCACAGGCATAGGTCCACACCGGCACCGTCCCCTGCAGTTGAAAGCGCTCCAGGTGACGCGCATCGGCCGGGTTCACATGGCCGCTGGCCCAACGGTTCACAAACAGCGGATAGATGCGTCCGCCGTACGTGGCCGTCTCCTCGAGCTTGGCCACCAGCAGCGTCCGCTTCAGGGGCGGCTTGAGCGCCGCGATAAGCACACCATGGTAGCGACGCGTGGGCAGGCCAGCGACGGTGCCACAGGCATAGCCACCAATGCCGTTGCTGACCAGCCACTCCCGCTTCGCTGCCAGCGACAGGTCACCGCAAACCTCACGCCCAAAGTCAATCACGCCATCACCTCGTGCCCGACCCCACGTCTCGCCATACCCACGCCGGACATCAACTCCATAGGCTAGAGTCCCAGACCATAGCAGGCCGCACCCAGCAGGGCCACTTTGGGATTGAGTATCACACAGACCGGCATGCGTGACAGCAGGCCGGAGAAGCGGCCCTTGGCCGCAAATGCCCGCAGAAACGGGCCTCGCTGCAACAGCGGGAGTATGCGCGGCGGAATGCCTCCCCCGACGTACACGCCACCGGTGGCAAGCACCTTCAGCGCCAGGTTCCCCGCTTCAGCGCCCAGTATCTCCACAAAAGTGTCCAAAGCCGCCGTGCACAGCGGGCTCGAGCGCTCGGTCGACATCGCCGTCTGCACAATCAGCGGCGTTCGATCATCGGCCGCCCCCAAGGCCTCAGCAAGCCAGCTAGGCTCCGGGGCATAGCCGCTGTCCCGCAAATAGTCGTAAACGTTGGGCAAGCCGATGCCAGAGCAGACGCGCTCGTAGCTGACGTGGCCAAAGCGCTCCCGAACATAGCGTAACAGTCCCTCTTGCAGCTCATTGGCCGGCCCAAAGTCGACGTGGCCGCCCTCGGTGGCGTGAGGGCGGTAGCGGGAACCGTCCCAGGTCAGGAAGGCCTCTCCCAAGCCAGTGCCAGGCGCGATCACAGCGATTGGTCCGTGGGCCACAGCTTGGCCCTCGCTCAGGGTCTGCACGTCCTCTTTCTGCAGAAAGGGCACACCATTGGCAATGGCCTGCAGATCGTTCAGCAAAGTGACCGAAGCCAGACCCAGTGCCCCCTGCAGCTCTGATGCCACGATCCCCCATGATAGGTTGGTGATTTCAGCCCGGTCCCCTACGACCGGACCCGCCACCCCGAAGACGGCCTCTTCGACGGGCAGATCAGTCTGGCCCAGGAAATCGAGCAGCAGCGACTGCAGGCTGGGGTATTCGGCACTGGGGAGTGTCTTCTCGAAGAGAGGTGCCTTTGGACCCGCCTCAGCGGAGTAGATCGCGAGGCTCGTCTTGGTTCCGCCGACGTCACCAGCTAGTAGCATGGACAACCTCCTTTCGACCTGCGGGCCCCGGGGCCTATCGCAAGGAGGCATTATACTGGTGAGCGGGCATCCTGAAAAGCGGAGCTAGCCTGCTGGCTACACGGCCCTCTGGGACCTGGCCTGCAGGTGCAGCCAGGCCACCCCATAGGGCTCTAGCTGCAGCTTTGCACCGCTCGCTGCCAACACCAGTTCCGATCCGCCGAGCAGGTCGCGCCACGGGCCGAATGGCGCATGCAGGGTGGAGGGCAGCAGTTCCACCTCCACGACCACAGGCGAGACGTTGTGCATACAGAGAGCGTGGTCCTCCCCGTCAGGCGACGTGCGAAGCAGGGCAAAGAC
>Ga0180437_10004017_pt1 | contig 21316 bp, 20 predicted proteins | sample SS_ome_4_FD_132410 | JGI IMG/M metagenome (GOLD analysis project Ga0180437, IMG submission 132410) | Hypersaline lake sediment archaeal communities from the Salton Sea, California, USA - SS_3_D_1 metaG | ecosystem: Environmental > Aquatic > Non-marine Saline and Alkaline > Hypersaline >...
ACTGGAAAGACGCGGTCTATTCTTCCAAGGGTGTGCACGGCAACCAACTTGCCGTGTTCCTTGGCCGGAGAGATCAATCGCCCAGGACCTGATCCGTCAGCTCCTCTCCTGATGCGATGCGGTACTCCCCGCGCTTGATCAAGCGATGGTCGATGGAAATTCCAGTCTCGGCCAGCGCCAGGCGATAGCCGGTGATGCGGTGCTCGGCCGTCGAGGTGTTCCTTGGACCGGCGAGAATAATGATCACGCCGTCCACCCGCTGGGCGACGACAACGTCTATGCAACGTTGCTGCTTGAGTGGATTCTCGTTGGTGTTGTAGAGGAAAATGGCGCGCTCCACCTTTTCACGGGTGGCCGCGCTGACGCTTTCGCTGTTATTGATCACCCGCGAGACTGTGACCGGAGACACCCCGGCGTGCTTGGCAACATCGGTAATGGTATCGTTTCCATCAATTGTATTGTATAGCATTTGGGGTGGGTGTCAAGAGTTTTCGTGCCGTCTACGCGATGCCGCCCGACGCCAGCTCGTACTTGCCCTGGATCCCCTTCACCTCGACCTGGGCAGCCCCACGCCGGAAGGTGCTGCCGAAGGCGCGGGCCAGGCGACGGGCTTCCTCCGGATACTGGTCGACCAGGTTGGTGCGCTCTTGAGGGTCCTCGATCAGGTTGTACAGTTCGTCCGGCTCCTCTCCCGGTCGCAAAACGTAGCTCCACGTCCGGTCCCGCACGCAGCGGTCCGGCGCCTCGTGGTAGCCGGTGATGATGACCTCGCGGTGCCCGTCGGTGTCGCCATACAGCACCGGGCGGAAGCTGCGTCCTTGCATCGCGCTCGCGTTGTTGGCCAACCCCAGCAGGTCGAGCAGCGTGGGAAGCACGTCGTGAAACTGGACGATCGCCTCCGTGCGATGGGCTCCCTGGCCACCGGGCAGGCGGATCATGAACGGTACCCGGAGCAGCTCGTTGTACAGGCGGTCGCCCCCCTTGAGGAATTTGCCGTGGTCTGCCAGCGGGTGCCCGTGATCCGACGCCAGCACGATGACCGAGTCGTCGGTATATCCCAGATCCGCAAGCGCCTGGAACAGCCGCCCCAGGCAGTGGTCGACGAACGCCGCTTCGCCTGCGTATAGCCCCTGGATGTGCCGGATCTCCTGCGGCGTGGCCCAGCGCTCCGCCGGACCGCCCATCGGCATCACCAATCGTTTCCCCCGGTAGTCAGGGTCGGTGTAGGTGTCGAACTCTGGGGTCGGGTTCCACGGCTCGTGTGGGTCGAAGGAGTCGATCCAGCAGAACACGCGGCGGTGTCCCCGGTTTTTCGCCAGCCAGCCGATCGCCTCGTCCACGACTTTCGCCGGGAACCAGTCCTCCTCCCGCGTGAAATCGTCGGTGTTGGCCAGGAACTGGGCCACGCGCCCGCGCCAGGTGGGGTCGTAGTGTTCGTTCACGTAGTCGTCCAGGTCCCGGCGGGGCGGATGCGACGTCCATGGATCGTACTCCTGGCCGCGCACCCAGCGATAGGCGTGGAACCCACGATGGAAGTTCATGCCGGGCGCCCGGTAGTGGTAGCAGTCGGAGACTATGCCGCAGACGTACCCCTCGGCGCGCAGGATCTCGGCGATGGAGATATCCTCCCGGGTCAGCGGCTGCCACGGCCGGCATGGCAACGTGTGCTGTCCGGTGAAGAACTGGGTGCGCACAGGGATCGTGGGCAGTGCCTCGGGATAGGCATTGTCGAAGACGATGCATTCTCGCGCGAAAGCGTCCAGGTTGGGCGTCCGGCAGGCGGGGACGCCCTCAAACACGGGGGCCCCTCCGTTGTAGAAGCTGACGTGATCCTGCCGAAAGCTGTCCAGTATAATGACGATAACGTTCATCACACCCTCCCCATATTCTGCTACTGGTTGAGAATAACCGTCTCTCAGCCCCACGGAAGCGAACACTACACGCATTGGATCGTTTTGTCAACCCCGGTCCGATCGAGGTCCTGTCTCAGGGTATTTGACAGGCGATGCAATGCGCGGTAATATCCGGTAGGTTCTCAGGGCGCTGGTGTGTTCACACACCGACCCAAAAAACGTGACTGGGAGATTGGCACGCTATGCCGGAAACATCGGAATCATTGGACCGCGTGATGGTGATCGCCGCACACCCGGACGATCCAGAGTTTGGCTGCGCCGGGACGGTCGTCAAATGGGCCCAGGCGGGCAAGGAGATCACGTACGTGCTGCTGACCAGCGGCGACAAGGGCAGCCACGACCCGGACCTGCGACCTGGACGGCTGGCCGCGATGCGGGAGGAGGAGCAGCGCGCAGCCGCACGGGATCTGGGCGTCAGCCAGGTGATGTTCCTGCGCTACCCGGACGGCTTGCTGGAGAACACGCTGGAACTGCGCCGCCAGATCTCGAATATCATCCGCCGGCATCGGCCCCACATCGTGATGACGATCGACCCGTGGCGGCACTACCAGCTTCACCCCGACCACCGCGCCGCGGGCCAGGCCGCGCTGGACGCGATCTACGCCGCCCGCGAATGGTACATTTTCCCCGAGCAGTTGATGGGCGACGTCGAGCCGTGGCGCGTATCGGAGGCTTACCTGTTCTGGACCGGTGACGCCGACTATTGGGAGGACATCAGCGCGTGCATCGACGCCCGTATCTCTGCGTTGGCGCGGCACGCCAGCCAGGTGGGGCTCGACCTGGAGAAGCTGGATCGGCGGATCCGCGAGCGCGCCCACGAGGCAGGCGACCGGGTCGGTTACGAGTACGCCGAGGGTTTCAAACGCCTCCGCTTCTAGTGCGTCATTTGACATTCTGCCCGGTTGTGATAGTATTCGCCCCAATTGAATATCACTGGATAAGATAGTTCTTATCAAGAGAGGTGGAGGGACCGGCCCTGTGAAGCCTCGGCAACCAGGCGCTGCGCTCGGGCGCAGGCTATGGTGCCAATTCCGGCAGAACCTCAGCGGGTTCTGGAAGATGAGACCGTGGATAGGGAAGTCTATGTCCACAAGCAGCAGTGCTTCTTGCCTCTTCACTCGGTATATCCCGCTGAAGAGGCTTTTTGGTTTCTCCCCCTTTTGGTAAGAAAGGCCCCAGGTATCTTCTCAATACGTCGGGGAAGATGGGGGGTGGGCGGACGGCGAAGCCGTCTGCACGTCCCCCGCCCCCGCTTGTTTTGAGAAGATACGTCCCAAGTATACTGGTCGCCAGGGACCGGAGGAGACGTTACCACATGACCACTCATTTCTCAACACAGGCCGTGCACGCCGGGGAGGAGAAGCGCAAGCCCTATGGAGCGTTGACCACGCCCATTGTGCAGACATCGACCTACACGTTCGACGATACAGCCGAGATCGTGGACTTCATGGAACGCAAGGCGGCTGGCGAGCTGCCGGTGCGCGACGAGTACGGGCGCTACGGCAACCCCACGCAGCGTGCCGCGGAGCGCAAAATCGCTGCGCTGGAGGGGGGGGAACGGTCGCTGCTCTTCGCCAGCGGAATGTGTGCCGTCACGACCACGTTGCTCACGCTGCTGTCCGGTGGCGACCACGTGGTGATGGTCAGCGGCTGTTACCGGCGCACGCGGGAGTTCGCGCTCACGTTTCTGGCCCGCTGGGGAATCGAGACGACGTTGGTGCCCATCGACCGGCCCGCGGAGCTAGCGGCGGCCGTCCGGCCGGACACCCGCGTGATCTTCTCGGAGACACCGACCAACCCGTACCTGCGGGTCATGGATCTGGCTCGGATGGTCGAGATTGCCGGACAGCACGACATTCTTACGGCCATCGACAGCACCTTCGCCACGCCGATCAACCTGCGCCCCCTGGAGCACGGCGTCGATCTGGTGGTCCACAGCGCGACCAAGTACCTGGGGGGCCACAACGATCTATTGGCTGGAGCGGTCGTCGGGTCGAGCCAGATCCTGGCTTCGATCGAAAAAGCGCGGGGGGTGCTGGGCGGCATCAGCAACCCCCACGACGCATACCTGCTGTTGCGAGGTCTGAAAACGCTCGACCTGCGCGTCCACCGTCAAAACGAGAACGGACAGCGCGTCGCGCGTTTCCTCGATGGGCATTCCGCCGTGCGGCGGGTATATTACCCGGGCCTGCCCTCGCATCCGGACTACGCGGTCGCCCAGCGGCAGATGGCCGGTTTCGGGGGCGTGGTCAGTTTCGAGATTGCGGGGGACGTAGAAACGACGGGGCGTTTCATCGACCGACTGCACCTGCCCTACATCGGACCGACGCTGGGTGGGGTTGAAAGCATCGTCGAACAGCCGGCCGTGTTGTTCTCGCTCGACCCGGCAGAGCGGCGCAAGGTGGGTCTGGGGGACAACCTGGTCCGGTACGCGCTGGGCATCGAGGACGCCGACGATCTGATCGCCGACCTGAGCCAGGCCCTGGACGGGATCTAGCCGGACGAAGGAGATGAGTATGATCGTACACAAGTTTGGGGGCACTTCGGTCGGGAATGCCCAACGCTTCTCCGACGTGGCGGACATCGTGATTGAGCATCACCAAGGGACGAGCAGCACGGAGACTTGTGAAACTGTGGTCGTGCTTTCGGCAATGAGCGGCGTCACCGATCAACTGATCGCCGGGGCACGGGCCGCGGCCGAGGGCAAGGACACGGTGTACCGCGACATCAAGGCCGGGCTGTTGAGCCGGCACATTGACGTGCTGGAAACCCTGCTGAACCACAGCCGGGAGCGTCTGGAGGTGGGGGGGCTGGTCGAGGATCGCCTACACGAGCTGGAGCGTCTGTATCGCAGCATCGCCGTGCTGGGCGAACTGACCGCCCGCGGGCGCGACGTGGTCGCCTCCTTCGGTGAGCAGCTTTCGGTCAGCATTCTGGCTGCCCTGTTGCGAGAGCGGAAGGTGCGCGCCCGGGCGCTCAGCGCGGCTCAATTGATCGTCACGGACGACAACTTCGGCCAGGCGAGGCCGCTGATGCGTCAAACACGCCGATGCCTGCAGCAGCGCCTCGTGCCACTGCTCGAGCGCGGTGTGATTCCGGTGATCACCGGCTACATCGCCGCTACCGAGGAAGAGGTGCCCACGACGCTGGGGCGCGGCGGCAGCGATTTCTCCGCCGCGCTCATCGGCGCAGGGCTGGACGCCAGCGAGGTCTGGATCTGGAGCGACGTGGACGGCATCCTCACCGCCGATCCAAACATCGTCCCCCAGGCGCACACGCTGACTGAGCTTTCGTACTCCGAGGCCGCCGACCTGGCCTACTTTGGCGCCGACGTGCTGCATCCCAAGACCATTCGCCCGGTCACGGAGCGTGGCATTCCCTTGCGCATCGTCAACAGCTTCAACCCTACCCATCGCGGCACGCTGATCGTCGAGACGCCCAGTCCCGACCGTGAGCGGCTGCCTGCGATTATCTCGACGCCTGGCCTGAGCTTGATCGCCATTGGCAGTCAGGATGATTCGTGGACGCTGCCCATGGCTGCCCGCGCGCTACAGCGCCTCAGCGAGGCCGGTCTTGACGTGCTGATGTTCTCGCAGTCTTTCTCTGAGCATAGCTTGAACCTGGTGGTGCGAGAGCAGGATCAAGCGCATTGTCTCAAGACCCTCCGCCGCGAGTTCGAACGTGATATCCAGAACAAGGTCTGTCGCCTGGGGACCAAGGAACAGGTGGCGACCATATCTGTGGTGGGCGTGCCCGGTTGGAACGAGACCGGCATCGTCTCTCACGCCTTCGCCGCGCTGGGCAAACACCGCACCCGCGTCATCGCGGTGGCCCAAGCGGCAACCGAATATAGCGTCTCTTTCTGCATTCCCGAAGAGCAAGTTATGGATACGGTGCGTTTTCTGCACCGCGAGTTAGGATTGGAGAATAGCCATGCATAGAATCCCGGTGGGTATCCTGGGTGCGACGGGGACGGTGGGACAGCGGTTCGTCCAATTGCTCGGCGATCACCCCTGGTTCGCAGTGACCACGCTGGTCGCGTCCGACCGCTCGGCCGGCCAACGATACGCCGACGCCTGTCACTGGTTGCTCCCAACACCGATGCCAGAATCGGCGCGGGATCTCATCGTGCGTCCCGTTGGATCAGCGCCCGATTGTGAGCTGTTCTTCTCCGCCCTGCCCTCGGGAGTCGCCGGGCCGGTCGAGGAGCGATATGCCCAGGCCGGGTGCGCGGTTTGTTCCAACGCCGCTTCCCACCGCCTGGACGTGGACGTGCCGCTGATCATCCCCGAGGTCAACGCCGGGCACACGGCGTTGATCCACGCCCAGAGGCGGTTGCGCGGGTGGGGCGGGCTCATCGTCACCAGCGCCAATTGTTCGACCACCCAACTGGTGCTGGCGCTCAAGCCACTGCAGGATGTCTTCGGCATGCGCAAGCTGTCCGTGGTCACGATGCAGGCTGTCTCAGGGGCCGGGTATCCGGGGGTGCCGGTGCTGGATATCCTGGGCAACGTCGTCCCCTTTATCGGTGGCGAAGAGGAGAAGATGGAGCGCGAACCGCTCAAGATGCTGGGAACGCTGCAGGGTGAACGAGTTGTTGACGCGTCGCTGGTCATCAGCGCGCAGTGCAACCGCGTCCCCGTGCGGGATGGGCACACGGAGTGCGTGTCGGTCGAGTTTGAGCGTAAACCTGGGATCGACGCGGTGATCGCTGCCTGGGAAGAATTCTGTGTTCCCCCTGAAGTGGGGAGCCTGCCCAGTTCCCCTGCCCGTCCGATCGTCGTCCTGCGGGAATCCGATCGCCCGCAGCCCATCCTTGACCGCGACCAGGGAGGGGGTATGTCGGTCAGCGTCGGGCGTGTCCGTCCCTGCACCGTCGCCGACGTCAAGTTCATCGTGTTGGGGCACAACACGCTCCGAGGCGCCGCCGCCGGATCGATCCACAACGCCGAGCTGCTGGTGGCGCAGGGATGGATCGCGCGACCGGTGTCGTGAAATCCAGGGTTGTAGCGGGGGTGGGAGGAGGACGGCGCCAGCGTGTTGCGCCTGGTGGTTGATGCGGTAGAATAGTCAGCACATCAAACGCCTGAACGGTGACACACAGGAGGCATCACTTTGACAGACGACTATCTGTGGTGGCAGAAGGGCATCATCTACCAGATCTACCCGCGCTCCTTTCAGGACAGCAACGGCGATGGGGTCGGCGATCTGCCGGGCATCGCCCGCCGGCTGGACTACGTCCAGAGCCTGAACGTAGATGCGATCTGGCTCTCGCCCATCTACCCCTCGCCGATGCACGATTTCGGCTACGACGTGGCCGATTACGTCGACGTTCATCCTCTGTTTGGCACGCTGGACGACTTCGATCGGCTGTTGGCCGAGGCGCACGAACGGGGCCTGAAAGTCCTGCTCGACCTGGTGCCCAACCACACCTCCGACGCGCATCCATGGTTCATCGAGAGCCGCAGCAGCCGCGACAATCCCCGGCGCGACTGGTACATCTGGCGCGATCCGGCGCCCGGCGGTGGGCCGCCAAACAACTGGCTCAGTTTCTTCGGTGGTCCGGCCTGGACCTTCGACGATGAGACCGGGCAGTACTATCTACACCAGTTCACCGTCGAGCAGCCCGAACTCAACTACCGCACCCCCGAGGTCCTGGAGGCGATGCTCGACGTGATGCGCTTCTGGTTGGACAGGGGTGTGGACGGCTTCCGGGTGGACGTGATCTGGCTTATGCTGAAGGATGAGCTGTTTCGCGACGAGCCGCCGGATCCCGACTGGGATGGTGTAAGTCGCCACAAGAGCCTACAGCACATCTACACGGCCAACCTGCCGGGTGTGCACGACATCATCCGCCGGATGCGAGCTGTACTGGATGAATACGATGACCGGGTGATGGTAGGCGAGCTCTATCTTCCAAACGATGAGTTGGTGAAGTACTACGGACAGGATCTCGACGAGTGCCATCTGCCGTTCAACTTCCGGTTGATCTACCTCGCTTGGAACGCCCAGGTCGTTCGCCAGGCGGTGGACGCGTACGAGGCGGCGCTGCCGGCGGGTGCCTGGCCCAACTGGGTGTTGGGCAACCACGATCGGCCGCGCATCGCCAGCCGGGTGGGGCAGGCCCAGGCGCGCGTGGCCGCCATGCTGCTCCTCACCCTGCGTGGCACCCCCACAACGTATTACGGGGAGGAGATCGGGATGGAAAACGTGCCGATCCCGCCCGAGTTCGTCCAGGATCCGCCGGCGGTCAATCAGCCTGAGATCGCCCACATCGTGGGCCGGGACCCGGAGCGCACGCCGATGCAGTGGGACGGCTCACCCAACGCAGGGTTTGCCGCCGATGGGGTCCTGCCCTGGTTGCCTGTTGCCAGCGATTATGCAGAGCGAAACGTGGCGAGGCAGGAGGCAGACCCAACCTCGATGTTGAGCCTGTACCGGGCGTTGACCCGCCTGCGGCGCGCGGAGCCCGCCCTTTGCGCGGGCGACTACGTTTCGCTCGACGCCGGGGTAGAGAATGTGTTTGCGTACCTGCGCACTGCGCCGAAGGCGGACCGGTTTCTGGTTGTGCTGAATTTCGGAGCGGAGGTGTACACGCTTGACCTGAGCCACGTCGCCCGGAAGGCTGCCATCGCCGTTGCCTCGGACATGCGCCGCCAGGGCACGGTGGACCTTGCGAGCTTGCGGGTTGGTCCAGACGAGGGTGTGGTGCTGCGCCTGGGGTCTGCTCATGCCTGACGGGGCATCGGGCTGCCGGGTAACTGGGCCATTGCGACCGTCACAGCATCCCGCCCAGGTTCCACGGGCAGAACTCGGCTTCGCCGACGTTCTGAGCCTCGCTCTTGGAGGGCTGTCCAGAGGCCACGGCGACGACCATGTCGAGCAATTCAGCCGCCACCTCCTGCAAGGTTGCCCCTTCCAGCACCCGGCTTGCGTTCAGGTCCATGTCGTCGATCAAGTGCTCGTACGTGGCCGAGTTGCTGCAGATCTTGATGCTGGGTGCAGGCTTGAACCCGAAGACGGAGCCCCGGCCGGTGGTGAACAGCACCAAGTTGCATCCACCGGCGACCTGCCCGGTCACCGAGACCGGGTCGGTGCCCGGAGAGTCCATGAAGGTCAGGCCGCGAGCGGTGATCGGTTCGGCGTAGTCGTAGACGTCGATCAGGGGCGTGATGCCAGCCTTGGCCACGGAACCAAGCGCCTTCTCATAGATCGTCGTCAGGCCGCCGGCCTTGTTTCCCGGGGTGGGGTTGTTGTCAATGTTGAGGCCCAGTTGGCGGGTGTGCTCCTCCCACCAGAGTATCTTGGCCACCAGTTTCTCTCCGATCTCAGGACTGACGGCGCGGCGGGTGAGCAGGTGCTCGACGCCGTATATCTCCGGTGTCTCGGCCAGCACGACGGTGCCACCCTGGCGGACCACCTCATCGGCGACGAGTCCGACGACTGGATTGGCCGTCACGCCGGACCACCCATCGCTGCCGCCGCATTGGAGTGCCAGCCTCAGCTCGGAGATGGGCTGGGGCGTACGACGGGCGGCGTCGACCTGCGGCAACAGATCCTCGACGGCCACGATGCCCGCCTGGATGGTCTTCCGGATGCCGCCGGCTTCCTGAATCATGAGTACGAGGGGGAGTTCGGTGGGCATATCCGCGTCCTGGCCCCCCGGGTTGTGGCTCTTCAGCAGACCAGCGGGCTGGTTGGTCTCGCAGCCCAGACCGACGATGATGGCCGCGCCGACGTTGGGATGGCGAGCCATCCCGGTCAGCGTGCGGGCGAGCAGCACGTGGTCTGGACCGGCAGTGGCGATGCTGCAGCCAGACTGGTGGGTCAACGCGATCACACCGTCGACGTTGGGGAAATCCACCAGCCGCTCCGGCGTGAAGTGGTGGGCGATCTCACGGCACGTGTGGGCCGAGCAGTTGGCGGTGGAGATGACGGCGACGTAGTTGCGGGTGCCGACGTGTCCGTCGGGTCGCTCGTATCCCGTGAAGGTGCGACGTTGGCCCTCGGGCACGACCGTCACCGGTTGGAAATCGACGCCAAATCGGTGTTTCCGGGTGAAGTCGCGCACGCCCAGGTTGTGGGTGTGGACGTGCTCGCCGGCCAGGATCGTCCGGTGGGCGAATCCGATGATTTGGCCGTAGCGGCGCACCGGTTCACCGGCGGCGATTTCCCACAGAGCGACCTTGTGGCCGCCGGGGATACGCTGCCGTACGGGTACGAGCGTGTGGGGATGGCTCACGGTCCCCAATCCCAACGTGATGTTGACGTGCAGATTGGTCTTGGCAATGGCCACGTTGTCCGTTGGGTGGAGGCGCACGGCCGCATCCTTCAGTGGGACGACGCCGGAGAGGTTGTTCCCGATGCGGTTCGTGTCTTCGATGCCCATTTCTCTTCCTCCGGTCCAGATCGGCCTGGCCAGCGGCGATGCCGAGGGATGGTTTCACAATCGAGCTGTTCTCTCGTGGAAACTTTTCATATGATACCGTGTTACATGGATTAGCGCAAATCGCGAAATAAGAAATCAAGGAGAGTGCTATGGATTTGTTTGAGAAATGTCGCCAGTACACGGCGGCGAGGGATGCCAAGGCGGCTGGCCTGTATCCCTATTTCATCCCTCTCACAGACAGCGAAGGCACCGACGTCACAGTCGGTGACCATCGTTTGATCATGATCGGCTCCAACAACTACCTGGGTCTGACCACACACCCGAAAGTGCGCCAGGCTGCGATTGAGGCCACGCGGCGCTACGGGACCAGTTGTACCGGCTCGCGCTTTCTCAACGGCACGCTGGAGTTACACCTGGAGCTGGAACGACGGCTGGCCGCGTTCATGGGGACGGAGGCGGCATTGGTCTTCTCGACCGGCTACCAGACCAACCTGGGGACGATCTCGGCATTGGTGGGCCGAGGCGACTTCGTGATCACCGACAAGGAGGACCACGCCAGTATCGTGGACGGTTGCAGGCTGGCGTTTGGTGAGACGCGTCGCTTCCGCCACGGCGACCTGGCCCACTTGGATCGGGTTCTGGCCAATCTGCCGGAGGACGTGGGTAAGATGGTCGTCGTGGACGGTGTGTTCAGCATGGGGGGGGACGTTGCGTCGCTGCCGGATCTTGTGCCGGTATGCCAGAAGTACGGGGCGCGGCTGATGGTGGACGATGCCCACTCCATCGGGGTGCTGGGTGGTGGGCGCGGTACGGCGGCTCACTTCGGCGTGACCGACCAGGTGGATTTGACGATGGGCACGTTCAGCAAGTCCTTCGCCAGCCTGGGTGGGTTCATCGCGGGTGCTGCGGACGTGATCCACTATATCCAACACAACGCTCGCTCGTTGATCTTCAGCGCGAGTATGCCGCCGTCCAACGCAGCGGCCGCGCTAGCTGCGCTGGACGTGATGGAGACCGAGCCGGAGCGGATCGCACGGGTCAACCAGATCGGTGAGCGCATGCGAGCCGGATTCCGCGAGCTGGGTTTCAACGTAGGTATGAGTGAAACGCCGATCATCCCGATCATCATCGGAGATAACACGGCCACCTTCAAAGCGTGGAGATCGCTTTACGAGGCAGGTGTATACACCAACCCGGTCATCTCACCGGCGGTGCCGCCGGAGTTGGCATTGTTGCGTACCAGTTATATGGCGACTCATACTGACGAGCAACTCGACCGCGTGCTGGAGACCTTTGCAAACGTGGGTCGGGCACTGGATCTGATCGCCTAGAAGAGCAAGAGGGTCTTGACGGCGAGATCAAACGGCGGTAGAATATGGTTGGAGGTGGTGGTTATGCCGCTATACGAGTATAAGTGTTCCGATTGCGGGACGTGTTTCGACGCTCTGCGGGCGATGGGGGACGCAGATGCGGCCATCGCCTGCCCCAAATGTGGGGGCGAGGACACAAAGCGTATGATCTCGCTGTTCTCGGCTGTTGGGAGTGAGGGCGTGGTGGCAGGGGCCGGGTCATCGTGTGGTTCCTGCACGCCATCGGCCTCGTGTGCGACTTGTGGTCTCAAGTCAACGCAATAGGCCAGACGGTCACGAACATTGGGCCATAGCCGGTATCGGCTGTGGCCTTTTATTTTTGAACAACCGCTCAGTATTCCGCGGTGTTGGGATAGCCCCCCTCCCACTCGCGGATGGCGCCCTGGATCAGCGTCCGCACCTCAGGCTCGGGGATCTCGTCGACTGACTCAAAGGTCTGTGGGCCGACGTAGATACGCAGGCTCCCGTCCGCTTCAGTGGTCAGACAGACGTGTCGCTCCGCCAGGTCCTGCCGCTCCTCCAGACGTTTCTGCACCAGGTCGTTGATCGCCTCCACGGGAATCAGGGGCTCCACAACGGCTGTTTTGGCAGGACGGCCCGTGGAGAACAGGTCCGCCTGGCGCAGGCGCTCCAAGAAGGCTTCCTCGTCGAGGGCACGGGGCTGGGGAGTGGTTTGGGGCGATGGTTGTCGCGACCCGGGGAGCCAGCCTTCGGCAAATGCCATAACGGCCTTGATGGCTTCGACCGTCTCGCGCCCCAACTGGGGATCGGTGATCTCCCGCAGATGGCGGTAGCGCCGGCCTTGTACAGATATGGCCAGATTGCCCTTCTGTGTGCGGGAGACGCGCAGCAACTCCTGCTCGCCGGTCGGCTGGGGCGTCGCTTTGGCCGGGGCCCCTGGGTTCCCTCCAGGGTTTCTGTTGTCTTTTCTCCCGGCGTAGCGGATGACCCACACGAGCAAGCCCCCCGCCATGGCCAGCGCAGCCAGGGCAAGGAAGAGGTAGAATAAAGCAGGTAGTACACCCATGATCTATCAGCCTCATTTGTGGTGCAAAACGCCCCGCCTGCTTTGATGTTCGCACCGGAATGTAAAGGTATCATACCACATGTAGTGGGGTATGTCTATAGGAAGGAAGTCATGGGGCAGAATGGGCGAATGGACGAATTTACGAATGAACGGATGGGCGAATGGACGGATGAACGGATGGGCGAATGGATGGATGGACGAATGGGCGGATGGGCGAATGGGCGAATCGGCAAATCGGCGAATGGGTGTGGGTTGTGGTTAGGCCCGCAGAACGCCGCCTTGTACGAGACCGATCAGTAACGGTGCGTCCGGGGCAAGGCCCTGTGGGGCTGCCACACAGGATACGCCCTGGTCGGTGGGCAGGCCGGCCTTCCAGTCCGACCAGGATCGGCCGTCATCGCGCGAGACGAGCAGCGCCGTGCTGAGCACGACCAAAACGTCCGGTTGGGCGGGGAACTGGGGTGAGAGCACGATCCCGTTCACGCTGTCCTGCACCGCGTCCTGGCCCAGACGCGCCCACGTGCGCCCCCGGTCTTCCGATCGGAAGAGCCCACAGGATTCGGTGCCGGCGAACAGGACGCCGTCGTCGGCGTAACCAGGAGAGAGGGCCAGGCTGAGTACGGGCGCAAAATCGGTGGGAAAGTCCACCTCGCGCCAGGCGCGACCGCCGTTGGTGCTGCGGAAGATACCGGTCTCCGTACCCACGAAAAGCGTCTCGTCATCGGCGAAGTCCGGGGAGATGGCCAGGCTCAGGACGTTCAGGTCCAACAGGCCGAAGTTCCAGGCGGACCAACGGCTGCCCCGGTCCGCCGAACGGAATACGCCGTCCTCGACCGTGCCAGCGAACAGCGTGCCGTCATCTTCGAAGTCCGGTGAGATAGCCAGCGCTGAGACTATCGGCGGTGGGGGGGGGAAGACGGCCACGCTCCAGTTCTCCCCGCCATCGATCGAACGCAGGACGCCACCCTGCGAACCGGCGAACAGTCTGCGGTCGGATTCGAAAGTGGGTGAAACGACGACGGCCGTCGTTGCCAGGGCTGCCTCAAGGTTCAGCGAGCCGTAGGCAAAGCGCCAGTTGATGCCGCCGTCATCGGAGCGGTACAGCCCCGATTGGCGGGCGGCGAAGCAGATGCCATCCTGGGCAAAGCATGGGGACGTAGCAATTGCATACACGATATCCTGGATTGGGGTGTCCTCACTACTCTTGGTGTCGGTGTCTACCATGGTCATCTCCTGTTCAGCTACGCGGTCTGCATGGCCTGGGGGGGCTTCTTGTGGTGGATCAAGACGTCAATCGTCAGGGCGAGCGCTGCGCCGGAGACGGCGCTGTGCACGGCCTCGCGCTGCACGCTGGCGGAGTCGAAGATGCCCGCCTGGGCGACGTCGGCGACCTGCCTGGACCTGACGTCGAAGCCGAAGCCGGGGCCGGCCTGCCTGATCTCGGCCATGACGTCGCTGGCATCGTATCCGGCATTGGTGAGAATGGTGCGGATCGGCTCCTCCAGCGCCCTGATGAGGATGCGACACGCCGCGCGCTCGTCTGTATCGGTGCTTTGATCGAGCTTCTGCTGCAACGCCGGTCGGCAGGCGAGCAGCGATACACCGCCACCCGGCAACACGCCGTCGGCGATCGCGCCCCGCAGCGCGTCGGCCGTTCGCTCTGCCCGCTCCTTGCGGGCGTCGATCTCGAGTTCCGTCGCGCCACCCACCCACAGCGTGGCCGACCCGCCCAAGAGTTTCCCGATGCGTTCCCGGAGCCGCCGGCGGTCGCCAGGGTCGTCGGCCCGCTCGAAGGCGGCACGCAGGGTGGTGATGTGCTCGCGTAACGCACGGGGGTCACCTTTGCTCCCAACGATGCCAAAGTGAGCCCGGTCTGCCCAGGCGCGGCGGGTGCGCCCCAGGTCTTCGAGCTTGAGTCCGCTAAGCGTGGCGCCAGCCTGCTTAATCAGGACACGGCCTCCGGTCAGGACCGCCAGGTCCTCCAGCGCTGCTGCCCGATCGGTGGCGGATGCCTTCGGTGCCTTCACGGCGATGGCCTGGAATTTGGCGGGGTCCTTGCTGACGGCCAACAACAAGGCCATCGCGTCATCGGAAAGCTTGCTGGCGATGATCAGCAATGCGCGGATTCCGGCCTTCATCGTCATCTCGATCACGGGTATCAGTTGCTGCGGATCGTTGATCTCGATATCGCTGATCAGGATGGCGGCGTTCTCCAGGTCCGTTCTCATCTTTACGTGATCGGTGATCATCTGGCGGGAGAGCACGCCGTTGCTCCAGTACATCCCCTCCACGTATTCTCGCTCGATCTCGCGGCTGCGCCCTGACCGGATCTCGAGCCGGCCGTGCTCACCGATGATGTCGAAGACCTCGCCCAGCATCTTGGCCAACGGCGGATCGTAGCAGATGGATTCGCAGATCTGGGCGAGTTTTTCCTTGCCCTCCACAGGTATCGCCATACCGGCCAATTGGTCGAGGATCACCCCCTTGCCAGCTTCCAGGTGGCGGCGCAACTGCATGGCGTTGCCACCGGCGACGATGTAGCGGATGCCTTGATCGTAGATGGACTGAAACATCACGGCTGCGGTCGCTGTGCCATCGCCGACTTTTTCGTGCATGCGCCAGAGCAGGTGACGGACGAACATGGCGCCCATATCTTCGTCGCGATCGGCGATCTCGATGATGCGCCGGGCGATCACGCCGCCGTCGTCGAGGATCTCCGGCATCGTGCTGGAAGAAACCGTCTTTTCGAGCGCGACGATGCGCGGAAGTGGTCCGAGGGTCGGGCGGACCGCGGCCACGATCTGGTGGACGCCCTGTTGGAATCCCTGGTAGGCAGCGGGCTGAAAAACGACACGTCGAGTCTGCGATTTTGCCATCAGGTCAGGCACCTCCTGGGTAATGGTTCATCACGTCCGGGGTGGTACGATTTGTTGCTTGCGGTGGCGGTTTGTTTGCCACCGAAAGGCACCGGTCACGCAGGGAGGTATTATACCTCAAGTGGGCTAAACGTGCACGGAGGGGGGGAAGGAGACAAGGGGACGAGGGGACAAGGAGACAAGGGGAGGGGAGACGGGTGGACAAAGAGATAAGGGGCAGGTTAAGGGAGGGTCTGGTTCTGTTGGGTGACGCTTTGCTGCCAGCTCAGGCCTTGGTCCAGGTCGTGGAGGAGGAAGCGGGCGCCTTGATTGTCGGTGGGGTTGTCATATCAAGGGTCTCACGAACCAATGGTAGGTCAGCAGTCCGTGGCCGAGCATGCTGAGGATGAGCACGACGAGCAGCCACATGTTCTTCTTGAAATCGATCTTGCCCCAGAATACGAAGATACCCAGCCAGGCGCCGGGGAAGCCGCCCAGCGCGGCCAGGGCGTAGAAGATATGATCGGGGGTGCGTATGTTCCCCATCTTCGTGAGGAGCCAGTCGAAGCCGTACATGAAAAAGGCGGTGATGGTCCATGCGGCGATCCACACGGCGTAGGGGTTCCAGATCGTGTTGTCGTAGATGATGTGATACAGGATTGCCGTCAGGGCGACACTGATGGAGCCAAAGACGACGTAGTAGCACATAGGTGGCTATCTCCCTTACCTCGTTGCTGGGACGTAGCGAGTGCTGGAATCCGGTAAACCATAAGCCTTGTCAAACGTCCAACGGCAGCGCCATCCCGTCCTCGGCGAACAGGACCTCTCCGGTGAAGCCGCCTTTGCGGATGCCCGCGAGCGTCTCAGGCACGGGGAGGACCAGTTCGGGGTCGTAATGGACGATCGCCAGCCGCTGCACTCCGGCCCGCGCGGCCGTCTGGCCCACCTGCTGGGGCGTGGAGTGGCCGTCGAACGGCTCGGGGACGGTGCACTCATGGAGCAGTAGATCGGCGCCCGTGGCCAATCGCACCAGGCTCTCGCACGGCTCGGTGTCGGCGGAGTAGACGAGCGCGAAGCCGGTCGCCTTGAGTGCGACCTTCACGGACAGCGTGGGCCGGCTGTGCACGACGGGGGTACAGAACCAGGCGGTCGCGTCGTCCTCGGCGAAGGGATGGCCCTCAACCTGGGGCAGTTCGTGCCAGGCGACCGGCGGTTGCTGCAGATCGATCCGGTAGGCGTCCAGGGCACAGCGGACGGTGGCCAGGGTCGGCGCGTTGGCGTAGATGTGCAGCGCGGGGTCGTCCTCGCGCCAGTCCCAGACCCGGGTTGCGAGCTTGAGCTGGAAGAGGAGCGCCGTCAAGCCGTAGACGTGGTCGGTGTGGTCGTGGGAGAGGAACAGGCCGCGCAGCCGGAGGGGATCGAGTCCCTGGCGGAGCAGCTTGTGGTAGACGCTGCCGCCGCAGTCGATCAACCAGAGGCCGGCAGGTGTGTCGATCGCCAGCGCGATGTTGTCGCGCCCGGCGCTGGGCAGGGCGGTGCCGGATCCGAGCACGTGGAGGGTGATGGTCGGGGTCACTTACGTCTACGCCTCCGAAGTCGGTGCCTGTCTTCCTTTCCGAGGGGGCTATGGCGCCCGTTCGCTTGCTGCGCGCCAGTATAGCACAAGGTGTTGTAAACGCAAAGCCACTCGGGGCAGCGGGTTCGAGGGAATGGTACGGTTGCTTTCTGGCGTTACTTGCGCCAGAAAGATCGGGTCGGGAACTTTTTTTCCGAAAACAAAGGTTGCTCCTCAGTGTTTGGCGCGACGCAAGACCTGACAGGTTTTCGGCCATCGGTTTCTGGCGCCGCCGTTTTTCAGACGGTAGGTGTCTTTGTCTCGAAGGCTTCCTTGAAAACCTGTCAGGTCAGGAACTTTTTTTCCAGAAACAAAGACGGAGTCCCAGGTCAGGACTTTTTTTCTGGAAACAAAGGCTCCTACTCACTCTGTGGCGTTCTTACCAGTTTGGGGAGCAGGTACCATCCCAGACGGTGAGTCCTTATGTCTCCAAAGCTCCCGCGGCCATGGTGGCGGGCCACGCCAGACAAGGGAGTAAGCTGGCGAGAGACAAGTACAGCTTGTCAGCTTGTTCGGTGGGATGGTCGGGGGTGCCATGCCGGTATGTGGGTTGTCAAGGTGCGCGCGTTGGGACGTCGATGTGCAACTGGGGTTCTCGTGCGGAGCGGGTCGATCGGTTGGCGGGCCTATCTTAGTACGGGTGTTCTGATTTGTCAAGTTTGGTTGCCCATTCAGTTCCCCAAATCTTCACCGGTCGTTCACCAATCGCTCACTGCCGGGGGGCGGTTTTGTGCTATATTGGGTTATGACTGGCCGAGAGTTTAACCGAGCAGGTACATTGCAGAAAAAACGGAGGCAAGGAATGACCAAGACGACTTGTCCCAACTGCGATAGCGTCGTCAGCGTGAATAAGCCGCGCATGGGGGCGATGATCAGGTGCGCCGAGTGCGGGCAGGAGCTGGAGATCATCAGCACCAGCCCCTTCGAGGTGGATTTCCCGCTAGACGATGACTGGGACTACGAATACGAGTATGCAGACGATGAAATGTAACTGCTGAGCACGGCCCGGTCCAATGGATCACGCGCGGTCCCATAGGGTCGCGTAACTTAGACCGGCAGCGCCCCGCCTCACGTGAGGCGGGGCGCTGCTCGTATGCTGCTGTGGGGGAAACTCGGCGTCGCGTACGAGCCGCGCACGGGCTTGTAGTTCGATTTGGGGGCGACTTTGACGCAGGCGCTCGAAGCCCCTGTCGCGGGAACGTTTGGTGTGTAGAGTGATCTGTCTTGTTGCCCCCGAGACGAGGACTGAGTGCTTGGGAAACAAGTCGCCCCAGAAGGGCAATGTCCCCCGGCTCACGGTAGCAGTAGCCATTTTTTGTCTGTAGTGGTACAATATGTATGGGATGGTTGTTTGCAGTTTTTGCTATGCCGAGGAGCGGGCATCCCCAGGGGTGCCCCGTGCGGGGCGCATCCGCCTGTGGGCCGCGGGTTGGCGATTGCAGGTTGGGGCGCCCGGCCTCATCCTCTATTGGAGGTAGATACCGGAGGGAGCTTGTGGACGGAACACCGCTGTATCAACAAATCGCTGAGTCGGTCCGCCGGGAGATCCTGGACGGCACGCTGTGCCCGGGGGATCGGGTTCCCTCGGTCCGGGAGATGGCCGGCCAGTGGCGCTGCACACCGGGCACGGTCCAGCGGGCCTACAGCGAGTTGTCCCGCCAGGGACTGGTGGTCAGCCATCGCGGGCAGGGCACCCGCGTGGTGAGCGCGATTCCGGCGCAGGAGGAGGCGCCGCTCCGGCGGGCGACGTTGGTCCACCAGGCCGAGGCTTTCCTGCTGGAGGTCCTGACGGCGGGCTACACGCCCGAGGACGTGGAGCAGGCGGTGCGCCTGGCGCTGGATCGCTGGAGGGCGCTTTCCCAGGAGCCGCAGCGCCCCTCAACGCGCGCCGTCCGTTTCGTCGGCAGCCACGATCCGGCCATGACGCTCATCGCGGCCCGTTTTACCGAGTTCGTTCCCGATTACACGCTCCACCTGGCATTCGCCGGCAGCCTGGGGGGGCTGATCGCACTGGCAGAGGGGGAGGCGGATCTGGCGGGAAGCCACTTGTGGGACGAGGAGAGCGACACGTACAACCGGGCCTTCGTCCGTCGACTGCTGCCGGGGCGACGGGCGGCGCTGCTGACGCTGGCCCACCGCCGGTTGGGGCTGATCACGCCACCGGGGAACCCGGCCGGGGTCGAGGGGCTGGCGGATCTGGCCCGGGGAGACCTGCGCTTCGTCAACCGCCAGCGGGGGTCCGGCACCCGCGTGTGGCTGGATGCGCATCTACGCTCTCAGGGAATCGATCCGGGGCAAATCTCGGGCTACGGAGAGGAGCTGCCGACCCACTCGGAGGTTGCCCGCACGATCGCGGAGAGCCGCGCGGACGTGGGGATGGGGGTGGAGGCCGCCGCGCTGGCCTACGGGCTGGACTTCGCCCTTCTGACTATGGAGCGGTATGATCTGGTGGTGTTGGCGACGGTATGGGATTCCGCTCCGGTGCAGGCATTGGCCAAGTGGCTGGCGACGGAGGAAGCGCGGGCCGAGATCGAGGGCCTGGGGGGGTACGACACCCGGGAGACGGGTCGCGTCGAGTGGGTTGGGTGATCGAGGTTGTGGTTTCGTCTGTGGTTTCTAGGGATTTTCTCGTCGTTGCTTCACGCGGCGTGAACAGAGGTGTGCTAGGATAGCATCGTAGCTTGTCCGCGTCATTGGGGAGGTCCCTCGGTTTCGCTGGGGATGACGTTTCCCTTGGCTTCGCTTCGTTCCTCGTTGACAGGCTGATTGCAAGGTTGCTGGGACAACAGGGCGGGAAAGGGAGGCACATTTGAACGAACCTCCGGGTGGTATCCCACCCGCTCGACAGGGCAGGGAGAGCGAGACTGCCGGAATTCTCTCTCCCTGACTGGTAGTCCACCGGCCATTGTTTTTCCACGTCACAGGAGGTATGGAATGCACGAGCCAGAGGGTACGGCCGAGGTAGCGGCGGATTCGGTCGATGAAACGGGGCAGAAGAACGCCAACGGGGCGCTCCTCGACGCCATCTTGGGGATCTTTATCTGCGGCATCATCCTGGAGCCTATGGCGATCCAGAAGGCTCGGAAGGCCAAGGAGGTTCTGCGTCCGGGCGAGCCGGGGTACGGAAAGGCGCAGGCGGCAGAGATCATCGCCTGGATCGCGCTGGTTCTGTGGGTGCTGGCTATCGCTGCGCAGCTCTGCAACGTCCTGAGCAACAGTTGACCACCCCGCACGATTGGGTAATTTCGAGAGGCAAAGCATCTCCAGGTGCCGGGCGCCGCTCCAGGGGCCGTACCTGGGGGTGCTTTCTCCTCCAGCTCGAAGTGGGATGGGGAGTGGGCCGGGTATTTGAGCCCTCGGCCGCACATACAGGGTGAAGGGAGCGGTGCGGTGAACGTGACCACGGGGCAGACAGTGGGACGAGATCGCGTGGTAGATCGCCCGCGATCGTTCTACGCCGGTATGGCGGTGGTGCTTGGCGGTGTGCTGCTCGCCAGCAGGTTGGTTGAGCCCCCGCGGCGGATCAACGTTTGTCTCTTCAACCTGGCAACGGGTCTGCCGTGTATGACGTGTGGGCTGACGCGGGCGTTTCGCGCCATTTCGTTGGGGCATCTGCAGGAGGCGCTGGCGGTTCATCCCCTGAGCCTGGTCATGTACGGTCTGACGGTGTTCCATTTCCTGGTAGCCTGTGCGCGACTTCTGGGGTGGCGGTCGCGCGTGATACGGACCCCGAACCGGGTGCAGGCGATGGTGTATGGGGTGCTGGGGGTGCTGTTCGTGTTCTGGATTCCCCGTCTGTTGATCGCTGCCCTGGGGCGGTGATTTCCTCTTTTTCTCCTCTTCTTCCTTGTGTGATCTTCCCAAGAGCGCTACAATTGTGAGGCCTTTGTGAAGCCGCCGCCACAGGCGGGGGCGAAGGCCAGGTCGGGTGGGCGTCCACGCCCGCCCTCCACACGGCAGGCGGGATGTCGTTCCTTGCTGCGTGAGGACCTGATCGGATCGTATGGATTCAGGGAAACTGGAGGTAATGACAGACGTGCAGTTTTATTATATTCGGCATGGGCAATCGGAGAACAACTTGTTGTGGCAGCGCACGGGCTCCAGCAAGGGCCGCGTCGCTGATCCGGGATTGACCGAGGTCGGCCAG
>Ga0180437_10004018_pt1 | contig 21311 bp, 15 predicted proteins | sample SS_ome_4_FD_132410 | JGI IMG/M metagenome (GOLD analysis project Ga0180437, IMG submission 132410) | Hypersaline lake sediment archaeal communities from the Salton Sea, California, USA - SS_3_D_1 metaG | ecosystem: Environmental > Aquatic > Non-marine Saline and Alkaline > Hypersaline >...
ATGGTGTAGTTTTTGATCCAATCAATAACATAGATGGCGAAAAAAAAGAAATTCACATCAAAGATGGTAAGATTGTTGCTAAAGTTAATGGAGATGCTAAAATTATAGATGCTTCTGGAATGATTGTTATGCCTGGAGGCGTGGATATCCATTCTCATATCGCAGGAGCTAAAGTTAATGTCGGACGGGCGCTTCGACCTGAGGATAAAGTACCCGAATCAAATGAAAAACGAACCAAACTTACAAGGGCTGGTACCGGCTTTTCCGTTCCATCTACATGGGCGACAGGATATAGATATGCTAGATTAGGATTCACTACTGTGATAGAACCTGCAATGCCTTTATTAGAAGCAAGACATACTCATGAAGAATTCCTTGAAATGCCCATCATTGATAAAGCTGCTATGCCCATTTATGGAAATAATTGGTTTGTTCTAAAATATGTACGGGAAGGCGATCTTGAAAAATTAGCTGCTTATATTAACTGGATTCTCAAAGCGACCAAAGGATATGCCATTAAGATTGTTAATCCCGGTGGTGTAGAAAATTGGGCTTGGGGAAAGAATTGTGAAAGCATTGATGACCCAGTAGTTCACTGGGATGTGACGCCAAGAATGATCGTTGAGAGCCTGGCTAAAGTAAATGAAATGCTCCAATTACCCCATTCTATTCATGTTCATTGTAACAACTTAGGGCATCCCGGGAATTATAAGCATTCAATAGAAACATTTAAATTATGTGAAGGAATTGAACCAAAAAATAAAAATGGCAGAGAGCGAAGTTTCCATGTGACTCACTGCCAGTTTAATGCATATGGTGGTACTAATTGGAGTAATTTTGAATCTGGGGGTTCGGAAATTGCTGATTATGTTAACTCTCATAAGCATATGTCGTTAGATTGCGGGCAAGTTGTTTTTACAAAATATGCTACAACCACGATGACTGGAGATGGTCCTTGGGAATTTGCTCTTCATCATTTAGGTGGAATGAGTCCTTGGGGTGCTAAACCCGGTGTTAAATGGGTTAACGGACAAATAGAAGGAGAATCAGGTTCTGGTATTGTACCATATTTCTTTAGCCCTCAAGTCGGTGTTAACGCCGTTCAATGGGCTATAGGACTTGAATTGATGTTGTTGATCAAAGATCCTTGGCAACTTGGATTCACTACGGACCATCCAAATGGAGGACCATTCACATGTTATCCACAAGCATATAGTTGGTTGATGGATCGTAAGGTTAGGGCAGAGATGTTAAAAAGCATATCGAATAAAGCGAGTACTGCTACCACATTACCGGATATTGATCGCGAATATACATTGAATGAATTATGTATTGTCACACGGGCGGGAACTGCGAAGCTTCTCGGGATGAGAGATCGCGGTCATTTAGGCGTGGGAGCAATTGGAGATGTGGCAGTTTATAATTTGAACCCGACCAACTACACAGGCAAAGATATCGATAAAGCGTTTACGGCAGCGGCGTACACGATAAAGGACGGTCAGATTGTGGTTAAGGATGGGGAAGTCACTGCAACCCCGATGGGTACTTTGCTTTGTGCTGAGGGTAAGATGAAAGAAAGTACTATGGAAGCGATGATGGAGGATGTGAAAGCCAGCTGGCGGGATCATTATAGTATAAACTTCAATAACTACGCTGTACAGGACGCATACGCCCCAAAAGTAAAAATTGTAAATGGAGTATAAAAATTCTTTTTATCCTTTTTTAAAAAATTATTATTATTTATTATTAGCCTTTTAAATTTCAATTCTTAAGATTCCAATAAGAATTTCAACAAGCAAAATAGTAGATTTATGGATTTTAAATTTTCTGTTAAACATCTAAGATTTTTGAGAGAATATTGCTATAAATTTCCCATGAAAGAGTGTTTTTTGTGAATTTTCCTGTTCAGGATACGAGTATTCCCTAAGTAAAAATTCTAACTGGAATGTAAAAAAATTTTTTAATGATCAATCTTCTTCGATCGCATGACATTGTATAAAATACTTGAAAATCCCAAAAATGCCATTTGGGTCTCTATTCTTATTACACTAGTATTTGGATTTATGGTTATTATTTCTCAGTTAATTTCCACATACCTAATAATTCCTCTTGGACTAGACTATCTGTTTGAACTATATATATCATTTTTCATTCAATTTAGTTTTGCTGGTTTTAGCCTTTTGGTGATAATACCACTTTTACTAAAAACTCCTAAATCAATTAAACCTTATAAGGATTTTCTTCAAACAATACGTCTCTCCAATAATAAACCAGTTAGTAAACTGTTGTTTATTGGAATAACAGGAACAGTTTTCGTACTTTTTTTTTCCTTGTTTCTTACAAGCATACCTGGAAATTTAATTCTTACCCCTCAAAACGTTTTCGGACCACCAATACGGAATGAAACGAGAGGATGGTTTGGATTTATTCATAATCTCATTCCCGGAGTATGGGAGGAAGTTTATGCAAGAGGTCTTCTATTGGCAGTATTGTTAAGGTTATATCCCAAGGAACAGGGCCATCAGCGTAAAGCGATTATAATAGGAGGAATAATCTTTGGTTGCTCCCACATGTTAGGTGTCCCCATGTTAATTTCTAATCCAATATATATCTTAATTCAAGTGGTATATGCATCTATTATTGGAATCGCATTTGGTTATGTTGCGGTTGGTACCGAAAGTCTTCTACCTTCTATAATCTGTCACTGGTTGATTGATTCATTCGCAGTTTATATCGCTCCATCAGGAGGCAATATCTTATTTTTGATTCTTTTCATGATGGGAATTATAATCGCATCGGGGCTCATAATTTTGTTGGTCTATCAAACTACTAACTATGGAGATTTTAAGGAAGATAAAATGTAATTATACCTTTTTCTTTTCATTTTTCAAATTTTATATAAATAATTAAAGAAATAAAGAAGCATTATTCTACAGTATAAATATCTTTGAGTAAAATTTCTTTTATTTTAAGCTTAATCTAAAGTAAGAAAAAAATAGAAAAATAGAGTTATTATTTTTTAAGTATACTTTTTAGATATATTATATTTAAATTTTAATCATAAAAAATTATAAAAAAATGATAGCAAGAATCTGGCATGGTTGGACAACATTTGAAAATGCTGATATTTATGAGGATTTACTTAGAAATGAAATATTTCCTTCCATTGAAAATAAAAAGATAAAAGGATACAGAAAAATTAGCCTTTTAAGACGCTCTTTGGAAAGTGAAGTTGAATTTATTACAATAATGAAATTTGATAATTTAAATGCTGTAAAAGAATTTGCGGGTGAAGATTATGAAAAATCTTATGTTCCTCAAAAAGCGAAAGATGTTCTTTTAAGACACGATAACATTTCATATCATTATGAAATCATTAATGAATTTGATTACTAATAAAACTTACCATGCTCTTAAGGATGCAAAACTCAATTAAAGAATAGTTAGTCAAATATAAAATTCAATATATTTAGGATACTCATCCAGCTATTTATACTGTCCCTAAGGTAAAAAAACATTGAGGACACATTCTGGGGATATGTTGTAAGGAGCTAGTTCATTGTTCTTTTTTTGATACTTTCTCAATTAGATCATCTTTTATCCTCATAAATGCTGAAAAATTCCAAATCTTCTAGGGCAAATTAAAACCCATGATAAGTTCAGAATTTAATTTAAAAGCTTGCCCCACAATCTCATAAAATTCCATATCAGATCGCGATTTACTCTCTTCTCTAGTCACAGTACAGAGATCCGAGAATTCCTCTTATTTATTAACATCCAATTTTGTATAAATTGAAACAATATCTCCATCTTCAATTATATGGTTTAACTTTTTAATTTTTTGACCAGGATGTCGTGCTGATTTTCCCCATACCAAAGCATAACGAAAATCATTCACAAATCTTCTATGAATCTTTTGACAGAGTATTTTCATCGTATCTCCTCTGTGAAGTATTATTGGTTCATTCATATCGGCTTGTTGCTTTGGGGGTTTTAGGTATACTCGAATCAAATTTAGTTCTTGATAAATTTTTTTACGGAGTTGATTGATATTTTCTTGATTTTTTGCTGAAATCATGACCCAGTGATCATGTCCAATCATTTCAGTAATTTTTTCAGATGAAAGTGAATCCTTCATCAAATCGACTTTATTTATTACAATAAATTCTTTTGTATATACTCTATTTCCCATAATGAAATCAATTAATTGTTCGGGTGTGATATCGTTATCAGAAAAATAGATTCCGGCATTTATCACTCCGAATTCATTTGCTAAAGCCTTTACTTCATCTTTATTCATGATTTGATGTCCTTTATAGTTAAAATGTATTCCCCCTCGTGATTGTTCCTTTATAACAATGTGAGCAGATTGAGTATTTAATCTTATACCAGCCTTGTATAATTCACTTCTAACTTTATTCAATTCATCGAAATTAATGCTTCCATCTTCCCTGAAACAGATAATAATTAATATCAATTCCGCAGATCGTACCGCAGCTAAAACTTCTTTTCCCTTTCCTTTTCCTGTTGCTGCACCTAATATGATACCAGGTAAATCTATAAGTTGAATCTTCGCATCATCTATTTTCATCATACCGGGAATGGCAGTGATGGTGGTAAAATCATAAGCTGCCACTTTAGAATGAGTACTTCCCTCAGTTAACAAATTGAGCAATGAACTTTTTCCAACCGAAGGAAACCCTATAAATGCTACTTGAGCATCTCCACTTTTTTTAATCCCAAAACCTCTTCCACCACCTTTTTTAGAACTCGCAATTTGGATTAAATCCTCGCGGAGCTTGGCTAGTTGGGCTTTAATAAAATTTATACTACGCATTGTATGTTTATTTGGAATGGTGTTAGCTAAGCGTTCTTCCAACTCTTTTATCCGCGCTTCTACTTTTTCACTCAATCTAATAATTATTATTAACCATCATCAAAAACTTTTTCTGAATTTTAAGTTAAAAAGATGATAATTGAAAGCAAAATTAAAGTTGGAATAAGTATTATTTCAAGGTACGATAATATTTCATAGCAACATGAAATTATTATAGAACTCGATAAGGAATAAAAAATTTCATACTCTTAAGGATGGAAAACTCAATAAAAAAATGGTTAGCCAAGCATAAAATTCAATATGTTTTACATACTCATCCGGCGGTATTTACTGTCCCTGAGGCAAAAATACATTGTGGGCATATTCCCGGTACCCATTGTAAGAACCTTGTTCTAAAAAATAAAAAAACGGGGCAACTTTATTTAATCACCATCCCATATGACAAAAAATTAAATTTAAATCAATTTCGAAAGATGATTTCTGCCCCAAAAATACGTTTCGCTGACGGTGATGAATTATCTAAGGCCTTAGGCATTAAAGCTGGTGCTGTTTCCCCACTAGCATTGATTAATGATAAAAAAAATAATGTGATTTTCATGATTGAAGAAAGTATCTGGAATGCAGAAGAAATTTGTTGCCATCCAAATATAAATACGGAAACCTTACAAATATCAAAAAACGATTTTCAAAAACTAATTAGAGATGTTAGTAATAGTTTCGAAGTTCGTAAAGATCTTCCTTATTCTTTAACATAATTTATTTATATATTATTATTATGAATATTTAATTTCGATTTCTGAAATTTTCTTCAAATCCTTATTATTATCATCTCAGTATAAAGGGAGACTCCTACTGTCAAGACCAAATAGATGGTCATAAAAATTATAAATGATTAGAGATGAGAGCGTATAAATACACCCTCCCAAAAGACAAAAATCCAGGGCGACAGCAGGAGCCATGGTTTATAGGAAAATTATAATTTTTGTCTTGTTTATTATTCGTTAAGTCCTTTAGCTATTTAAATTCATGGCTCATTTAAATATATTAAAGAATTTTATTTTAAAAGTGAAAATAATAGAAAAATCCATACTTTTTGATAATTAAATCATTAAATTAGATGATTTATATGAAAATCAACCGTCAATAAAATTTGGATGAAATATGGAAAAAAGAATACAATATTATAAAATGTTAATATTAAATAGTTGGATACGATAATTTCATATATCTTTTAAAAAAGTATTATATCTTAACTAATAAACTCGTAAAAAGCCTGGTTTATCAAATATGAATGAACTTTCAAAAAATAAGTATTACAAAAAAGGTACAAAATATTTCAACAAAGGTGATTTTACCAAGGCTATAATTGAGTTTAATAATGCTCTTAAAATCAATTTAGAGAACCCTTTAATATATGCTAATTTAGGGTTATGTTATGCAAATTTGGAACAATTCGATTTAGCAATTGAATTATTCAATAAATCATTAGAAATAGACATTAATCAAGCTGAAGTTTGGGATGCAAAGGTTACATTGTTAGAAAAATTAGGTAAAACCGAAGATTTAGCACAAACTATGAAAAAATTTGTTGAGAGTGCCAAAAAAAATCCTGCATTAATAGGGGTTAAACCAATTACTAGCTTTGATCCTCCATTACCAGAGGGATTAAAGATATTTTCTTTTGGAAATGTAGAAAGGATAGCTACCAAAGAGTTAAAAGAACTAGTAGATTATTTTCTTTCGTTATTTCAAATTCCCAGACAGAAAGCTAGATTTTTCTATTTTAAAAACGAGCTCCTAATTGCTCTCGAAGAGATAGATGGTGCTTGGATGAAATCTACATTTAAGGAAAGTAAAATTCTTAATCTTTTTAATTTACAGAATAAAGATAATTATGAGATCTCTTAAAATCAGAAAAGTTATTTTACCAAATTTAGATGAATTATGGAAACTAGAATTTTTGGTAGAACAGGTGCTAAGGTAAGTATAATTACTTTAGGAGGATGTGGTCCAGGCTATGTTGATCAAGAGGAAGCTGATAAAGCTGTTAAACTCGCTATAGACAGTGGTGTTACTATGATAGATGTTGCTCCAACCTATGGTGAAGCGGAAAAAAGATTAAGTCCATGGATACAAAAGCATAGAAAGCATTTTTTCCTCGCAGAAAAAACGCTTAAAAGAAAAGCGAAGGGAGCCCTTAGAGAGCTAAATCAATCCTTGGACAGACTCGGAACTGATTATTTTGATTTATATCAATTTCATGCAGTTTCTTCTATGGAAGATTTAAATGCAATCTTTGGAGAAAATGGAGCAATGCAAACTTTTCGAGAAGCGAAACAAATGGGAATAATAAAGCATATTGGTATTACAGGACACAGTGATGTAAGAGTATTAAAAAAAGCAATAGAGCTATCTGATGATTTTGATACATTACTTTTACCAGTTTATGTTGGTGCACTAGTGAATCCAGATCCCGTGAATGATTTTAGAGACGTTTTGAAAGTTGCTCAAGAAAAAAATATTGGAGTTACTGCAATAAAATCGATTTGTAAGGGAAGATGGAGCAAAGGACCAATATATAAAACATGGTATGAACCGCTAAGTACTCAAGAACTAATTGATCAAGCTGTTTGGTTCACTCTCTCCCAAAAGGGAGTTACTACTTACTCTTTACCATGTGATATACGATTATGGCCTCAAATATTTGATGCTGTTAAGCGATTTAAACCATTAGATAATAATGAAATTGAGTATATAATCATAAACGCCGAAATGAATGGGTATAAACCCTTATTTCCAGAATAATTGGAGATAATCCCAACAAGTGCCTAAAAAAAGGTTTTGGATTAGGTATACATACCTTCAGGTGGAGGTCTAAGAGAAGGATCCATATAATTTCTCGAATATATCTGTCCAAAAATTTCTCTAATTTGATTGATATCATATTTTCTAAATAAATCACTCATATCGATATTTCTTGGATCATACCCTGCTTGATCGTATATTTTTCTCTTAATTGGATCTATTAGTGTATCATAAGCTTCCTTTAATTTTATAAATTTATCCTTTGCTTTTGGATCGTTCTTATTTAAATCAGGATGATATTTTTTGGCTAATTTTTTATACGCTAATTTTATTTCAGATTCTTTAGCATCCTTTTTTATTCCCAAAATTTTATAATAATCGTTTGGTTTTTCCATATTATTATTTTTTAACCTTTTTCTATTAAGGTTAAAGATAATTAGGCAATAAATACTTGCGGTTTTAGATTTATAGAAAAATATTATTCTGATTTTTTAATTTAAAACATTTTCATATTAAGTAATTTAGATTTTTTAATGTAAATATCAATCGTAAAGAGTTATTTTTACTTTTTCTTATTTTTATTAGGCTCTATATGTTTAAGGTAAGTTATATGGCTCATCGAAAAATCATGAATTCCATCATGAGCTGGGGCTTTCAATCCTTCAGCTTGTATATGCTGACCAATTCGGGGTAGAAAACCATATTTATTAACTTTCGAGGTATCTACAAGAATTGAGTATAAATCTTGTCCAACTTCGACAGACAGAATCATATATCCATAAATGAAACCTCTTCGGATTTTCTTTTCACCACTTCGTATGCTAACAATTGTTCCCTTAATTATATTTTTTCCTGACTTGTACAAATACCTCTTCCTAATGTTATGTGAGTTAAATTTTTATTAATTGAAAATTCTCTTGAAAATTTAAATAATTTATTAGTAAGTTTCAACAATATCAATAGGTTAAACGATATTATTAATCCTAAATAAGAATTTTAAATTTTCTATAAGATAATATTATAATAGAAAAAATTTAAAAAAAAAAGATTTCTTATAATTTATTTGATTTAGGGTCGTTTAGACAAGATCAATAAGACTATCCCTATAACCGCTAATACTCCCGAAGCTGAGCTTAATCCAATAACAATAGCAGTACCTATTTCATACGGTTCCATTGGTAAGCCCATATTATCTTTTGCAAGTTTATTTACGATAATATCTCTAAATTGAGGTAACCAATCGAGTATTCTAGTCATTTGGATATCGGAAATTCCACCATTGTTAGATTTTAAAAGACTATATGTTACATTGTCAGACTCGGCATTATACCATTTTTGAATTCCTATTGCGCTTACTAGTGAATAATCACTATCTTCATCCCATAATAGTGAAACTTGGGTTACAGTTAATCTTGTTTTTCCAGATGTTAATCCCACTTCAAAGAAGGGAGGCCCTAAAATAGGCGGATCTAATTCAGCCAGAAAGCCATCAGGTAATAATGAGGCACCATTAATAGTACCATTTGCCCACTGCTCATAGAATGCTAATTGAGCTAGCTCTGGTACAGTATAACCAGTCTCATATTCAAGCAATTGGGGTACTCGTATTGCTATAAAGTCTCCTAACCAAGTTAATAATAATGATAACTGGGCAGGAGAAAGGCTAAATGTCGTTGCTAATAAGCTCTGAAGAGTTGTATTTGTCGCAGCACCAGACCAAACTAAAATACCTTCTGAATTCACGAATGCATACGAATTTTCATCATCCCATAAATTCATTGTTGTGGTAAGGGAAAGTCCGCTCGCTGTTGGTAATCCTACTTCAAAATAAGGAGTACCTGCGAATGATGCATCAAGTTGACTTAAAAAGCCCTCCGGCAGAATAGATGCTCCATTAATAGTACCATTTGCCCACTGCTCATAGAATGCTAATTGAGCTAGCTCTGGTACAGTATAACCAATTTCATATTCAAGTAATTGTGGTGATCGTATTGCTGCAAAGTTTCCTAACCAAATTAATAATGCTAAGAACTGAGTAGGAGTAAGACTGAATGTCGCCACTAATAATGCTTGTAAAGTTGCATTTGTTGCAGCACCATACCAGACTAAGAGACCATCTCCATTTACAAAAGCATAAGGGTTTAGTTCATCCCATAAATTCATTGTTGTAGAAAGGGTAAGCCCACTTGCTGTTGGTAATCCTACTTCAAAATAAGGAGCACCCGCAAATGATGGATCAAGTTGTCTTAAGAAACCCTCCGGCAAGATAGATGCACCCATGATTGTTCCATTCGCCCATTGCTCATAGAATGCTAATTGAGCTAGTATTGGTACTGTATATCCCGTCTCAGCTAAGATTAAAAGCGGGGTTAGAGTTATAATAAAATTCCCTAACCAATTCAAAATCAAAGACAGTTGAGTTGGAGAAATGGTAAAATAGGAGATTAACATTCCTTGAAGAGAAATATTTCCTTGCATCGCACCTATCCAAACTAAAATACCCCCATCATTCGTAAACGATAATGGGTTTGAATCATCCCATAAACTTACACATACAGGGACAGTTATATTGGTGGGAATTGGAATTCCTGCTTCTAAGCCTTTAGTTCCAGGAGGTACGTCAGAATTAAAGAAATTTAGATCAATTCCATCATCAACAAGCGTTCCATTCGCCCATTGTGCATAAAATAGTAACTCTGCATATTGATCTATGGTATATGGAGGAGAGTATTGAGATTTAACCACAACGTCCCATAAGTAAGTTACTATATATCCTGCTAAATATTCAAGTTGAGTCCATGTTGCATTATAATATAACTGCATAGTAGCATTTAGAACCATATCCCCTAAGGACGCGTTAGCAATGAGAGCCATATAAGTTAAGAGACCTTCCCCAAATTCTAGATCTGTAATTAATCCTGGTAAGGGACCAACTCCATATAATAAATTATTTTGAGCGGTTGTAGTGTATCCAAGATTTACAACATCAAAATTCCCCATCAAAGTATCATAGTAATCCGAAACTCCTTGTGGAACTACTATATAAGTTGCTTGAAATGTTGGGCTATTAAAAAATTGATCTATAGCTGTAGGATAGCCAACGTAAAATGCAACACCATCAATTGTCTGATTAATTGTTTGAGCCGCGCCTGAACCATTAATAATTAAAGGTAATTGATCTATGGACTCATCCTTAAGTGATCTTAATACTTCTGGTGTTGCTAAACCGGGTAACTGACTTTCTAACGTAGAGACTGCTTCTGATTCGACTCCTAAAAGAATATCGGGTGTTGCTAAACCGGGTAACTGACTTTCTAACGTAGAGACTGCTTCTGATTCGACTCCCAAAAGAACATCTGGTGTTGCCAGACCAGGTAATTGATCTTCTAAGGATGGGACAGCTTCATCTTGAATTCCCAAAAGTGCATCTGGTACTCCTGCATATACTTGTTCGACAAAAGTGTGATTTAAAATAAATCCGGTAGGTAACAATCCAATACTGGCAAGTAACAAAATAACTGAAGTTATTAATTTAGATTTGTTGGACATAATATTGAATTTGCGATTACTTTATTTAAAAATTATCACATAATTGTAATTTTTTCTTTGTGTTTCGTAATTTTAAAAAATATATACAAAGTTAGCCAAATCTGCTTATACTAGTTTTAATGATGTTTCAATAGGATTAGAAATTAAGTCTGACTTAACTTGGACAAAAATATTCCCTAATACTCACAATTTTGCCCCTAGTGTTAAATTTTCCCGGATCGATAGATATCACCTTTCACAAAAATCATTAAAATTTATAGTGTTTGATAAAAACTAGTATTTTATGTGTTTTTTTCATAATCCTTAGAATCTTTACGTTCTTTTAGAACTTTTTTAGCAGCTTCACTTAATCGTCTTTCTCTATCATCTAAGAAGTTTGGATCTGCCATATTAGCCTTCATATTTTCAACCATGGCTTCGGCTACTTCTCTTGCTGAGGGGTATTTAGAATCTTTCTTTTCCCTTTTCTTTTTTTCAGTCATATCATATGTAATTTTTCTATTTTTATTAAATATTTTATAGAAATTTCTGTGCCTCTCATTATTTTTCAGAAGTAATGTTATATTAATTAATTGACAAAAATCAGAGCTATTTCCTAAAATTTGACAGGTTATGATTATACTTGGAAAATTATGATGTTAGGTGATGCTAGTGCGCAAAAGACTTCTTTAACAATTCGTTATATCTCTGGCTTTTATCTTGAAGACCTCAAGTTAACAATTGGAGTAGATTTTTATTCTAAAACGACAACATTATATGGCAAGAAGATTAAATTACAGATTTGGGACTATGGGGGTGAGGAACGATTTAGATTTTTGCTTCACCAATATTGTAAAGGTGCTAATGCTGCTTTCTTTCTATATGATATTACTAATCGTCTCACATTAGATCATCTCCCAGACTGGACTCAGATTGTTAGAGAACATGCTGGAAACATCCCTATAGCATTAGTTGGAACAAAAGGAGAATTGGAAAAATTTAGAGTGGTATCTAAAGAGGAAGCATTAAAAGCAGCGAAAAAACATAACCTAACCTTTTTTACAGAGGTTTCCGCGAAAACCGGGCAAAATGTTGAATATTTATTTGAAATGATGATAGAAGAACTATTTAAGAGATATTATCAAGATTATGATTCAAATCATTATAATGAAATCACGGTTAATAACGAGTTATTAAGTTTAATTGATGTTCTGATGGAAAAATTTGAAGAATGGGAACGGTTTTCTTTCTTCCATTTAGATAAAGATTTGGGAATTAAATTTAAAGCTTTCAAAGGAAGAAGGAATATTTCTAATTGTAAACCGAATAATGAGTTATATAAACAACTAAATTCATCTCATAATTTTAAATCATCTAAAAAGAGTTAAATATAAGCTCTTTTATGACATAACTAAAAAAAATAAGATGTGGTTAATGAAAAATTCAAAAATTAGACTAGTAATTTTGCTAGTTACTATTTCATTCCTAATTTCGATTAAACCCAGTTTTGCATTAAACAATTACGCCGTCTACCCAGGAGCTAACTTCAGATGGAATGCAACTAAATACTTCTTCATGAAAGATGGATTAGGTCTTGGAAACGATTTAGTATATACGCATAATTATTATTTAGAATTTAATTTCACGAATTGGGCAGGTATTTCTGGAGCTGAATATCTCAATGGTACAATTAACCATAATGGTACAATTTTCACTGGCGAAATTAGTCACGCATATTATTACAGTGCCCAACCTTTTGGTCAGGAATGGGTAACAGATATTATAGATTATCAGGGGATCTATCCTGTTCATGTGTATTTAGTTTGTAATACTGAAATAGAACAAATTACAAAACCTGATCTTCAAAGTCTCGCAGCGAATTCATGGTTAACTTTCGCAGAAAGTCCAACATATAATTTTTCGCTCACAGGTATTTATATAGAGGATACTGAGACAGATATCTACACTGGAAATATTCGATTTAATTCTGATAAAGTTTTAAGTTATGTTTTTGATGAAATGGTGCAAAAAGATTCAGGAATAACTGTTTATATAGAACGATATATATGGACTCTCACATATACACCAGGAATTCCTACTGATGGTCTCGCCATTCCGGGATTTCAGATCTGGGCATTATTGAGCGTGATTTTTCTTGGTGTTCTTTTGATCTACAAAAAAATATACCCAATTAGTAGAAAAAGGTAAAAATTCTTTTTTTTTATCACTTAATTTTTTTTATTATTAGTTCACTTCCCTAAAATTTATATTTCAAATTCTCTTCATTAAACACTAAAGATACTAGTTTGTATTTTTTTAGTTAATTTATCTAAAAAGTTTTTTCTAATGAAAAGGTTTAAGGAAAAGAAGGAATTTAAAAATTCACTCGAAGATCTGCTGCAACACATTATGAATAGTGTTGATGATGTTAAAGCAGCCCAATTAAGCGCAGATACGGGACAACCTCTAGTTTCAGTATTACCTTCAAATGTAGATGATATGCGTTTTGCTGCAATCAATGCTGCACTCTGTTCTTTAGCAGAAAGAGCAATATCAGAGATGGGTATTGGTGATTTTGAACAATTATATGTAAAAGGTTCGAAAGGATATATTCTTATTCTACATGCAGGAGAAGATCAAGTATTAACCGTATCTACAACCAAAGATATTAGAATTGGTCCAATATTATACCAACATAAAAAACATTTAGATGAGGATCTTAGCAGTGAAAGTAGTACCATTCATATCTAAAATAGATAATAATAGATGAAATTTAAAGCATTAAACCTTCTTGTCTTCAAGAGTTATCCCTAATTCTCTTAATTTATCACGAATAATATCACTTATCTCAAATAATTTTTTGGTTCTTAATTCGCTGCGAATCTCTGTTATTAAAGCAATCAGATTCTGGATTAATTTATCCTTTTCATTCCGACTCTCCACTGAAAATCCACTAAGTTTCGAGTCTAAATCTGGAAAAACTCCAAAAATCTGTTCCAAATCGTCTATAAATTCAAGAAATTTAACTTTAAATTCTGATGTAATTTTCATATTTTCTTGGAGAATTACTTTATTTATTTCTCGAAATAACGTAAGAATTTCTGCAATAGCCACTGGCGTATCAAAATCATCATCCATAGCCTTAATAATTTTTGATTTTGTCTCATCGACTTTAATAATGAGAGCCTTAATCTCTTTAGAAGATACTTTTGTCATTTCTGATTCTTTAACACTCTTAATAGTATTCAATAATCGTTGGTAAGTCTTTTCAGCCTGCTCCATAATCTCAAAAGAATAATTTATTGAGCTTCGATAGTGACTGGATAATAAAAACCATCGAATAACCATTGGTTCATACTTTTTTAGAACATCTATGACTGTAAAGAAATTACCTAAGCTCTTAGACATTTTTTCGTCGTCAATATTTACGAAGCCATTATGAATAAAATACCTAGCAAAGGGTTTTCCTGTATAAGATTCAGATTGAGCAATTTCATTCCTATGGTGTGGAAATTTGAGATCTTGGCCTCCTCCATGAATGTCGATAGTTGGTCCTAAGAAGTTTAAAACCATAGCAGAACATTCAATATGCCATCCTGGCCTTCCCTTTCCCCAAGGGCTCTCCCAATAAGGTTCTCCCTTTTTCATCTTTTTCCATAATGCAAAATCGCGACTATCATCCTTATCTCCTCCGAAACTAGTATCTTGATCACCTAAATAATCCTCTTCTTCATCGTCAGATTTCTCTTCTTTTCTATTTTGTAAAATTGAATCATAATTTTCAAAAGTTTTTACTGAAAAATATACAGAACCATTTTTTTCGTAAGCATGTCCTTTATTGATTAATATCTTAATAAAATCAATCATAAAATTGATTACTTCAGTGGCGCGAGGATTTTTTGTTACCTTTTCAATATTTAGAATTTGCATTATATGATCATATTCAGTAATAAATTCATTAGTAAGAGTTTTATAATCAATCCCTTTTTCATTAGCTCTCTGTATTATCTTGTCGTCTATATCTGTATAATTTTTAACGATATTAACGTTATACCCTTTAAATTTAAGAAATCTATGAATTAAATCAAATACTACTGCTGATTTAGCATGTCCCAGATGAGGGCTATCATAAACAGTAGGGCCACACACATACATCAAAACATTATTTGGCTGGATAGTTTTAAATTCCTCTTTTCTGAATGTTAAACTGTTATAAATTTTCATATTATATAATTCACCTTGTAAAAGCGTATCATTAGTTAAAAGAAAGAGCCAGCATAAAAAGAGCCAGCGATGGGATTTGCACCCATGAATAACGGCTCTGCAGGCCGCCTCCTTAACTGCTCGGATACGCTGGCTAGATACACATAATTACATTGATATTATGTTTTTAGTTTTTTATTTTTTTGGAATTTAAAATATAAAAATCTTATACCTTAAAAGAATTTTAAGGTTTTTTTAAAGATCATAGTAAGATTTATTAAATTGGAAATGAAAAATTACACCTAAAAAAGATAATACTCTTTCTTTATTAATGCTTAACAAGACTTAAGTATATTTATATACAAATTTGCCTATTATTTTATAAGATAATCAATATATTTAGAATTCTATTAATTTATAACAAAATTCTAAAATTATGAAGGTTCTATAGTTGTCAATAATTAAAAATGAGCTATTTAATACATTATTCAACAGATTTTTAAATATACGTAATGAAGTAGAAGCAATTATCGTATCAGATCGCGATGGTTTAATTATTGCGGGTGAAAAAAGAATGGATATTGATATGGAACTATTTTCAATTTTGTCTACCGTTGTTAACCCAGTTATGGAACGATTTCGAAATGAGTTTTCATATAAAAAGTTTGGTACTGCTAATTTTGATACTGAATATCATCGTGTGTTATTTATATCTATCACGGAAACCATCACATTAAGTTTGATAATTGAGAATCTAGCCTCTATTGATAGAATTGCACCCTATGCATACTTTCTTGCTGAAAAAGTTTCCCAAGTTCTTAATACATCTGAAGGGGATATAATTGAACTTTCAATACCCAATTTTGAGCATCAATCAAAAGGAATTTATGGATTTGATGACCAGACATATCAAATTGGATTACAAACCGGCGGGGATTATCGATTTAAGTTTATAATCATCGGTGAACATGAAGTGGGGAAAACATCAATTATTAGGAGATTTGTAGAAGGTAAATTTTTGGCGGATTACCGGACAACTATCGGATTAAATGTAATGTCTCATAATTTTGAATTTTTTGAGAATAAAATTAGTCTATGGCTTTGGGATATTGGAGCACAACAATACTTCAAACGTTATCGTAAAATATATTATAGAGGAGCCCAAGCAGCTTTTATTGTCTTTGATCTTACCAATCGCCAATCATATGATAATGTTATAAATTGGTATGATGAATTGAATGAATTTAAGGAAAATGATTTATCAATTGTGATAGTGGGCAACAAAAGTGACTTAAAAGAACAAAGAGTAATTGAATACAATGAGGGTGCTACATTAGCAGAAGTGTTATCCGAAAGCGAGAAAGCAAAGGTATCTTACATCGAAACAAGCGCTTTAAATGGAGAGAATATTCAGGAAGCTTTTGGTGTTGTTTCATATCATTATATTATGTTAAGTAGAATGTTGGAAGAACAAAACTTAAAGAACCTTATATTAGCGGATATTATCTCAATCCTTAAAACTAATCCGAATTTAAATTTAGTTTTCATAGCTAATGATTTTTCAAATAATCCCGCATTATTACTATTAAAAGAGATTTCAGATTTAGGCGATAATATTAAACGGGAAAAAAAAGATCACGAAATATATCAATACCTAAATGGGTTAACCTTGAAAAGTTATAATTATAATTCTATAAAAGTTTCTAATGCTGATGGTGTTTTAATAATATTTGACGCTCGAAACAGGGAAAATACTGATTCTAATTGGAATGATATCATCCTTGAAATTATAAAAAATATTGAAAGTAATAAAGTCATGTTAATAGGAATTATGACAAGCGAAAATATTGATTGGTCAAAAATAATGGATGAGTTTGATTTTGATAAAGCCCTTGAAAAGAAAAAAATTGATAGTTTTATTTTTAAAATAAGTGCTGAATTTAGATTAGAGTTATTTGAACAAATAAGAGCAATGATAAATTCTATTAAAACATTACAAATTTAAAAAAAAATTAAAAAAAGATTCATTTTTTAAAATAATCATTTAAACTCTTTTTAATCAACTTTTTTTCCTTTAAATCCTTTAATAATTCTTCAGTATTATGTAATTTAATCTTACTTAAATTATGAGATTGCTGGAGTATATCAAATTTAGAATTTTTATAGAGTGAAATAATTTCATTAAAAGCGATTTCATAATTATCGCTTAATCCAAGTAATTTAGAAAAGAGATCATAGTGAATGATTTTAATATTGTCATAATATTTTATGTGTTTATCTTTAGGAATTTCCAATGTTTGACCTCTAATGCTTTCTTCCCAGGCAATACCAACTATAATTAGCATCATATATGAATTTTGAAATTCTTTGCAAAGATTCTTCACATTTTCATACGATACATTATCAGTATAGATAATTTGAATTGCTTTTATTTTATCTTTTATTTTAGTATCAAGATTCTCGATTAAAGATTTATCTTCATTAAGAATTAATCCATGAACTTGTTTTTGAAGATTATTATATAACTGTGGATTAGAGTAATATTTAATTCCAATTTCATCAAAATATTTTGTAAGCAAATCATTAATGCTAGTATAAACAATTGAAATGTCACCTAGTGGTTCTGATATCACTTCAGATTGTATAGCAATATCTTCAATAGAGTCAGAAGATTCTTGGCTTTCAAGATAGACTTTAAGATTTTCTGAAATCATTTGGCTTTCTTTATATAATTCTAATGACTTGGAATAATCACCAGACAATGCTGCTTTTTTAGATTCTTTTTCATATTCATTTTTTAAATAGTCAAGCCCTTTAATTGCAATATCAATTTGTTTTTGGCGGTAGGATTTTATTTCTAATGTTTTGCCTAAAAGTTCTTCAATTACAATCACTTCACCTAAAAGTTCGGCTGCCTTGGTAAAACTTTGATTTTCCTCCAAAACCTTGATATTATCTAATAAGACCTTCTCTCTGGCATATAATTCGTCATTTGTTTTCTTCTTTAGAGTTTCATAATCTAGTAGAATTAATTTTTCAGCAACTTCTAATTTTAGCATACTGACTGATTTTTTTTGTGAAACATCAATAGGTTTTATCTTCTTACTTTTAGACTTTTTTAGAACTACAGCTCCCACGATTCCACCAACAGCAGCTCCTATTATAACAAAAATAATCCATAAAGGAAATTCTGAGGGTTGAGATGGTTGGATAGTCGACTTTATTATAAAACTACCGGTGGAAGCAGAACTTTGATGACTTGTTCCGTCAATTTGATATAAGCAGAAATAATAAGTTCCTGGTTGAAGCGTTCCTGTATATTCATAATAATTGTTGGTTATATTAATCTCAAACACGAATCCTGGTGTAGCAAAAGGATTTGCTTCAGTATCTATAATCAATCTATATTTAGATATTCCAGAAGGATCAGAACCTGCTTGCCATTCGAAAATTAAAGTACCACTAACTTCTCCTTGAGGGAAGTTTATTAGTAAAGGTGCTGAAGGAGCAGTTGTGTCTTTATTTAAGGTTAGTATAATAAGATCATTTAAATAGCCAATACTGTCATTTGCATAAATATAGATATTAAATTCTCCGTCTGGTAAACTATTCCATATCGAAGTATCAAGTTGTTGATTCACATTGTTTCCTAATGATATATTAATTGTATTAACTTCATACCATATTGCATCCAGATTTGCATCCGTTGCTAAAATGTTGATAATTGGCGCTATTCCATAATAGGTATTATTCGAGGGTAGATTTATTATGATTTGAGGTGCCAACGTATCCTTTCTAACTGCTATTTCATCGAATCCTAAAAATCCTAAGGTATTATTGATAAAAAATTTAATTATCACAATGCCATCCACTTGGGCGTCCCATGCTGTTTGATCTATAATTCCTGTTAACCCTGTGAATGTATGATTAATTAATCCATCGTTTAAAGTATACCATGTCGTATTTAAATTACTTCCACTTATACTAATGGTAAAATTGGGTGCGATACTACTGTATAGCTCATCTGATCCAGGAGTATTAATAGTTATGATCGGAATGAGAATATCTTTATAGACAATAACCTCTGCTGTTCCTAAATTACCCAGTGTATCATTGGCATAAATGCGGATTATTACAGTTCCATTGCCAACTTGATCCCACAGACTCTGAGAAATAACTCCGGTCCATGTATTATTAATGGTAATTATTGTCCCATTATCTAATTGATACCAAACTTCATCCAAATTGGGATCTATAACATTTATAACAACATTTGGAGGTAAATTTCCAAATAGGTCATAGTTATTCGGTTCCATAATGTTAATATTAGGATTTAAAATGTCTTTCCTCACACTCACTTCCTGCCACCAAATATTTCCCACGGTATCATTTGCATAAAATCGGATATCTATAGTCCCATTGCCTTGCCCACTCCAGGCAAGTTGATCAATAGTTCCTATTCCCCCAATAAACGTATAGTTGTTGTTACCATCATCGATTGTATACCATTGAGTGCCAATACCACTAGAATCACTAATAGTCACATCAAAAGTAGGAGCGTTTGTGCCAAATAATTCATTTGGATTTGGTGAAGTAATTATTATGGAAGGTGAGCTAATATCTTTTCTCACAATCACCTCCTCCAACCATATATTTCCCGCGGTATCATTTGCGTAGAATTTAATAATTATAGTGCCATTGCCTTGCCCATTCCAGGCAAGTTGATCAATTGTTCCCGTACTCCCAACAAACGTATAATTGGTAATACCCCCATCAATCGTATACCATTGAGTGCTAATACCACTAGAATCACTAATAGCCACATCAAAAGCAGGAGTATTTGTGCCAAATAAATCGTTAAGATTCGGATTATTTATTATAATGGAAGGTGGTGTAATATCACCTACGAATGAATCCATAGCATATCCTACGTTATTAGCATCGTCCGTACCATTTACCCTTACCGTATATACCCCGTCTGCGTCAATACTATAATTAGCAGACCAAGTTAATGCTGATATTAAAATCATTGGTCTATACACTACAGAACTATTTGGAAGCGTAATATTAAGCAAAGGAGGATATTTCAGATTTTCATTTGAGCTTACTATTATTTCAGTAAAACCATTTGTAGGATCAGGAGAAATAGAACTAATTACTAAAATTGGTGGAGTTAAATCTTCAATAATCACTTCAAAATATCTTACACTTGTATTGAAATTACCAGCAGTATCCGTAATATTTATTTCAATCCAATAAAATCCTGGTGCAATATAGGTATTATTACTGAACATAAATGCTCCGCTTTGAGAGCCACTTGGATCAAGCTGAGGCTTCTGAGAACCATCACCCCACCGGGTGTCATTAACGTACATACTTACAATATTTGAACCTGTGCCATAGCCAAAACCACTTATAGAAATTATCGATCCACCTATTTGAGCCCCATCATGAGAGGGGGTAGTGATATCTATAAACGGTAATATAATATCTTTTCTAACGATTACTTCTTCATAATTTGTATTACCTAAGCTATCATTAGCATAGAACCGAATTGTCACTGTTCCGTTACCTAAAGCGTTCCACATGGCTTGATCAATAGTTCCGCTAGCACTAACTGGAGTAGAATTAGTAGTTCCTCCATCTAAGGAATACCAAATCGAATCTAAATTCGCATCAGTAATGGTAAGATCATAATCTGGAGCACCCGTACTAAAAAGATCATTATCATTGGGTGAATTTATAGCTATGGAAGGCTCGATTATATCTTTTCTAACGATTACTTCTTCATAATTTGTATTACCTAAGGTATCATTAGCATAGAACCGAATTGTCACCGTTCCATTACCTAAGGCACTCCACATAGTCTGATCAATGGTCCCGCTAGCACTAACTGGAGTAGAATTAGTAGTTCCTCCATCCAAGGAATACCAAATTG
>Ga0180437_10004019_pt1 | contig 21310 bp, 15 predicted proteins | sample SS_ome_4_FD_132410 | JGI IMG/M metagenome (GOLD analysis project Ga0180437, IMG submission 132410) | Hypersaline lake sediment archaeal communities from the Salton Sea, California, USA - SS_3_D_1 metaG | ecosystem: Environmental > Aquatic > Non-marine Saline and Alkaline > Hypersaline >...
GAATAACGGCGGCTTGGCAGAAACCCCAGGCCGCGGGCTGCGTGACGTCGATCACGATCCAGCGCAGGAGGCGTTATCCGATCCCTGGATCCTGCCAATCCGTTGTCTTATCCCGCAACGCCGTGTGCGCCCGCTCTCCCTTTCCGCCAAGCCCACCCACCTGATGTCCTACTCCGCCTGTCGCCCGGGTAACAACCGCAGCAGGATCAGGGCCAGCCCCAGGCAGCCAAAGGCAGTGATGCCCAGCATGGGCCGCAGTCCCACCGCGTCGGCCAGGATGCCACTGAGCCACGGGCCGGCGAACATGCCCACGGCATACACCGATTGGTGCAGGCCCATGGCTGTGGCGCGTTCAGCGTCGGCTACGTCGCGGATGCTCAAGCCCATCAGCACCGGGTAGCAGGTCCCCAGCGACAGCCCGATCAAGAACTGGCTGGCGAACAGCACCGGCAGGGCGGGTGCCACGGCTGCCATCACGATCCCCACCGTCAGCAAGGCAAAGCCGGCATAGACGAGCCGGCGGGCGCCGAACCGCTTGCTGAGCACAGCCGCCACCATGCTGCCTAGTAGCTCCACCCCGATGTACAGGCTTACCAGCATGCTCTGGGCCACGTCGCTGGCGCCCAACTGATCCGCCAGGAGTAGCAGGAAACTCAGAGGCACCGCCCAGGTGGCGTACACGCTGACGGCCTGCAGCCAGGAGGGAACGAGCACATCGCGACGCGTGATCAGCGTGCCGACACTCCGCAGTGAAGGTTGCTTCCGTGGCCGGACCCGCTCGCGGGCCGGCAGCATTATCACCATGGTCAGACCCGCCGCTCCCATTGCCAGGAAAAAGGCCAGTGGGTATCCTCCCAGGTTGTTGAGTGTGCCGGTGATGCTGGTACCTGCCACTCGACCAACGGAAGCAGCGGCGATCAGGATGGCAGTGGCCCGCACGGCCTCCTGCGCCGGGAACAAGCTACTGAACAGCACGGTCAGGGGTACCCAGGTGGCCGCGGCCAGTCCAGTGATGGCCCGGCCAACCAGCAATCCCTGGGCACTGTCGGTGCTGCCCATGACCCACGCCCCCAGTCCTGAGAGGAGGATACCAGCCAGGATGAATGGCTTGCGCCGGCCCAGCCAGTCGGCGGCGATGCCCAGTGGCAGGCGCACCACAGCCTGCCACAAGCCGTACTGAGCCAGAATGATGCCCAGGAATGCCAGGTTGTCGGTCTTGCTTGCGGCGTAGGTCGGCAGCGTGGGCACGTACAGGTACAGCGACATCCAGAAGAACAGGGCAATCAGGATGTACTGGGCAATGGACCGTCCCCGGCTGAGGGCCAGGAGTGGCGACGTCGGCGTAGATACAGTTTGAGGCTCGGTCATGGCAACAATGTCGTCCGTGTAGGTTTCCTCTAGTGCCTCTCGTGCTGCATCGGACTGGCTAACTCTGGCTGCGCCGGGAGAGCCACACCAACTCGACGACCCCGCCCGCAAGCGTGGCCACCGCGGCCAACACAATGCCGGTGGTTGGCAACAACGTGGTGCCGATCACGAGGGCGACGATCAGGGTCCCGACGTTGAACATCATGGCGGTCCGCACCACCCCTGTGCGCCCGCTGCGGATCAGGACCCCACGCAGAACAGACTGTCCCCCCATGAGCAGTGGAAGTAGGGCCATGAGTTGCACAGCTGGCTGGGCCAATGCCTGCAGCTCGGGGGAGAGGTTGTAGACGCCTCCCATCACCAGGCCGTAGAGGGGCGTGAAAGCCACCAGTGCCAGCACGAGCGTAAAGATCAGGCTCAGGGCCAGGGAAAAGCTGCGTACGCGGCGGTAGGCATTCTGATCGGTGGCCAGGGCGGTGGTCAGTTGCTGCAGACTCCAGGCCGGGCCTGCAATCAATATGGCAAAGCCCCAGGCCACTGGCCATCCTGCCAGCGAGGCCCGGGGCAGGGCCGCAGCGGCGATGCCGGCGTTCAGGATCGGCCGCATCGATTGGCGGAGGATCGTGGTGGCCAGCAGAGGACGGTAGAAGCGCCACAGCACCGGCAGAGTCAGCGGTTCCTGGCTGCTGGATGGGCCGTTTGCTCCGAATTGGCCTGCACGCAGAACCGGCTGTGTGGCCCAGGTGATCAGGCCTGCCTCGACCGTGACGCTCAGGACCATGGCCAGGCCGGCCACGACGGAGCCCCTGGCCGGTATGAGAAGGAGTCCTATGAACAACCCTACGGCCAGGGTGATCAGCCGCACCCCGGTGGCAACGGTGATGATTCCGGTCCGCTCGGCCCGGATGAGCACGCCTTGGTGCGCCCGTCGCCAGGCGATGGGCAGTGACCAAAAGGACAGGATCTGCAGGGTCGGGCGTGCCCTGGCCGCTACGTCCGGGGGAATGTTCATCAGTCCTTCGACGATCAACCCGTACAGGGGGGTGAGTGACACGATCAGGCCGGTGGCCGTGACGATCAGGCCCAGCATCAGCGTAAAACGCCGGACGGTGGCAAAAGCTTCCCGGTTCGCAGAGCGGGCCACGGATGCGTCGAGCAGCATGATGATCGGCGCTTCGACCAGCAGTGCCAGGCTAAAGGCCACGCCATAGGCGGCCAGGGCCAGTTCGGGCTCCGCGGTGCGGCCCAGGGCGACGTTGATCGTGGATGGCTCCAGCACCATCATCACGATGCTGGCTGCCAGTGGCAGCCAGAGGGTGAGCATCTGGCGGATGGTCGGGCCTTCCGCCGTACCGTTCTGCGTTGTGGCAATCGTCGTCATATCTCGTACCCTGCGCTGCCGTGGAACCGTGATCCACAGAGCCTGGTATGTGGCGCGCATTATACCACAGGTCGCTGCCAACCTCACATTGGCCATCGCCCAGTGCATCGGTACCCCGCAAGCGCCTTACATCCGGCGGATCTCAGTTTCTTGGGCGGTCTCCACGCCCCAGATAGCGCACCCAAGATTTCGAAATCCACTCTTCACACCCTCACCTGGTATTCGGTGCGAAACTCGCTCGAGCCCCCGTCCTCGGGGACGGCTCCGGCCCCGAGGATGGGCCCGGAACGGATACGCTCCTCACACCCTCAGCCAGGCTGATCCTTTGTCCTGCGGGGGATCTATGGTACAATGCCGGCTGCTATGGCTGAGGACAGGTTCTGGCGCAAGCTTGACGAACTGGTTGCGGCTTGTACCCTGGTCATCGATCGACCACGCGGCTCATCCCATCCCCGGTACCCGCTCTCCTATCCGCTGGACTATGGATATCTGGAGGGCACCAGCGCGGCAGATGGCCAAGGTATTGACGTCTGGGTGGGCAGCTTGCCAGAGGTAGAGGCGACCGGCATCGTCTGCACCTTGGATCTGGAAAAGCGCGATGCCGAGATCAAGATCCTGTTGGGCTGTACGCCTGAGGAAGCACGCCGAATTCTGTCCATTCACAACAGGGACAAGCAGGCTGGCATGCTGGTAGAGCGGCCCCTTGAGGGCAACTCGTGAACCTGCACAACACATAGATAGGGAGTCAGAACAATGAGTTACTACTTTAGCACGACACTGAACATGCCCTTCGATGAGGCTATCGCCTACGTGACCGGGGAGCTCAAGAAGGAGGGCTTTGGCGTCCTGACCGAAATTGACGTCAAGGCGACCTTGAAGGCAAAGCTGGATGCTGATTTTCGCGAATACCGGATCCTGGGCACCTGCAACCCACCTTTCGCCTACCGTGCTTTAGAGGCCGAAGACAAGATCGGCACCATGTTGCCCTGCAACGTCATCGTCCAGGAGCTCCAGGAAGGCGTCGTCGAGGTAGCGGCTATCGATCCCATCGCCTCCATGCAGGCCATCCACAACCCCGCTTTGGGGGAGGTTGCCGTCCAGGTGCAGGAAAAACTGAGGCAAGTTGTGGAGGGGCTCTAGACCAGCACCGGCTCTTCCAGGCCTGACCCAGCACCGGCTCTTCCAGGCCTGACCCAGCACCGGCTCTTCCAGGCCGGTGCACCAGCGACTAGACCAACGGCAGAACCCGGCTCACGACGAACTTGAGGTAGCGGGCCTCGGCAAAGTGCGCGGGCACAGGGTGGTCCACCGCCTGGCCTGCGTCGTGGAGGGTTAGCAACCGCACGCCTGCCCGTCGCGCGGCTTCGGCCAGTGCCTGGCGAAAGGCCGGCGGCGACACCTGGCTGGTACAACTGGCCGACGCCAGCAGCCCCCCTGGCTGGATGCAGCCCAGAGCCAGGTGGTTGAGGCGCACATAGGCTCGCTCGGCTGCACGGCGGCTCTGCCGGTCTCGGGCGAAACTGGGCGGGTCGAGGATGACAACGTCGAATCGATGACCCTCTGCCGCGAACGCCGCCAGCAGCGCAAAGCAGTCCTGCACCACAAAGGTGTATTGTGCCGGGTCATAGCCGTTGAGTCCAAAGTTGCGCCGGGCTGCCTCCACGGCCCGCGCGGCAGCGTCGCAGGCGGTGATCGCCGCTGCTCCAGCGCGCGCGGCGTACAGGGAAAAAGCCCCCGTGTAACAAAAGCAATCGAGCACGGCTCTGTCATGGCACCAGGGGGCCAGCCAGCGACGGTTCTCGCGCTGATCAAAGTACAGCCCGGTCTTTTGTCCGGCAAACAGGTCGGCGTAGAAGAGCAGGCCGTGTTCCTCCACCGTGAGGTCGTCTGGGGGCAGCCGGCCCCAGAGCGATTGCACCTCCCCGGTCGTCGGTTTCCAGAGGATGCCCTGCAGGGACCTGTGGGCGTGCAGCGCTTCGGCCACCCAGGGCACCAGCCCTTCCACGCTTTCGACATAACTTCGGATCACCGCAAACTCGTCATACAGATCGACGACCAGACCGGGCAGACCGTCGCTCTCGCCGTACACCCAGCGATAGGCGGACGTGGCCCCCTCTCGCACCGGCGCTCGTGTCTCCCAGGCCTCGGTCACCCGGTCGGCCACCCACTGTGCACCGGGCACGGCCCGCCGGGCCACGATGCGCACGGCGATAGGGCTGTCGGCGTCCCACAGCCCAAAAGCCGAGAACCCACCGCTGCGTACCCGCACCCAGGTGCCCGAGGGTAGATCCGGCGCCTCCCCGACCTGGTTGCGATAGACCCACGGATGGCCCTCTCGCAGCCGGGATTGGAGCGATTTCGGCAGATCAAGGGCGATCACGTCTCTCGCCAATCGCTCAACTCGTCCAGCCGAATTGCATTGCGCCCAAGGCCAATTCTGCAACCTCCAGCCCGGAGCGCCCCAGTATTCGAGTTTCCATTCTGCCCTTCACCCCCGATTCCGATGATCTTGCCCTGACATTATACCACGGACTGCCAGATGCCATCAATCAGGTAGCGGCTGGCTCTCCTGTGGCCAACCGGTTGCCACCAAAACCAAGCGCTCCCTCAAAACAAGGGAGCGCTTGCCCTCATGACAGAACCCGTCTAACCGCGGGATGCCTGAAATGCTATTCCCGTCTCTCCATCGGGATGATGATCCATAGCAGCAGGTACGGCAGCAAGCCTGGCAACCCACCCGGCAGGAGTAGGATAAGGAACAGCAGCCGGAACCAGAATGCACTGAGCCCAAAGAACTCGCCCAGGCCACCGCAGATTCCGGCGATCCAGCGATTGGAGCGTGAGCGACGCAGTTTCTTGTCCACGATTCGACCTCCTCTCCCGTGTTGAACCTTCGCTTGTATCTACGCAGGACGGCGACAGAAGTTGCAGGCGCCGGGTGAGAGAGGGACCGTCGTGCTCGTCACTCTGTTTTGAGCACCAACCAGTTCGCTGCCCCCCAGCCCTCCTCGCCATCTGCGGTCTGCGCTTTCCACCACGTGTAGCCGCTGGCCTCTTCGGGACCCTCCAGCACCGTAAGCTCTGTGCCATCCTTGACGTTGACCACGACACGGGCAGTCGTCGAGGCTTCCTGCCGTAGGTTCAAGCCGGCACCCCCTGTGCCCTGGACCACGACCGTGGCGCCCGGTCCGATCTCGGTAAACGTGGGCGGGGCCGTCGGACTGCCAATCGGGATCACGATCGTCGCCGTAGGCGTGATGGTGATCACCTCCGTTGGCTCGATCTGGACGGTGGCCTCTGTGGGCGCGACCAAGACTGTCGAGGTAGGCAGAGGTGTGGGGGTCTCATTGTCCCCTCCACCCCCGATGGCTCGCACGATCAGGATGAGGCTCACGCACAGCACAATGATGATCGCGACCAAAATGGCCAACAAGGCCCAGGGCGGAAGGGATACCTTTCGCCGCCGTGCCTGCGGAGTCGGCTTCCTGTCCGGATCCTCCCACGGGCGGTCGCTCCAGTCTCCAGGTCCTGCGTCGTATTGCGTCATGGTTCTCCTCCTACTATATGTTCTTCTATCCGCGCCCTCCGCCAGGCGAGGATCTCCTCCCAGGTCATCGTATTCAACACATCGGGGGCCGTTGCCCAGCCGCGCCGGGCGGTGGCCAGGCCATAGGGCAGGCTGTCCAACCCACCTGGATGGTGCGCATCGCTGTTGATGGCCACCACCACGCCCAACTCCCGTGCCCGCTGTACGTGTACGTCGTCCAGATCGAGGCGGTTCGGGATGCTGTTCACCTCCAATGCCGTGCCAGTCTCCGCCGCCGCTTTGATGACGGCATCCAGGTTCACGGCGCTCGCCTCACGCTGGCCCAGGATGCGGCCGGAGGGATGGCCGATCACGTCCACGTACGGGTTGCGGACCGCGTTCAGAACTCGCTGCGTGATCTGCTCCTCATCTTGGCGCAGTGAAGTGTGCACCGAGGCCACCACGAAATCCAGTTCGGCCAGCACCTCGTCGGAAAAGTCGAGGCTGCCGTCGGCCTTGATCTCCAGCTCACAGCCCTGGAGCAGGGAGAAATCATCCCATTGTTGGTTCAGGCTCTCGATCTCCGCCCGTTGCTCTCGCAGCCGCTCCGGGGTCAGGCCACTGGCCACACCCAGGCTCTGGGTATGGTCCGAGATGACCAGGTAGCGGTACCCTTTGGCCCGTGCTGCTTCGGCCATCTCCGTCAGCGTGCCCGCGCCGTCACTCCAGTCGGTGTGGGCGTGCAGGTCACCCTGGATGTCGTCCCAGTCCACAAGCCGGGGCAGTTCTCCACTGTGCGCCGACTGGATCTCTCCCCGGTCCTCTCGTAGCTCGGGAGGGATCCAGGGCAGTCCCAGCCTCTCGTACACGTCAGCTTCCTGGGGACACAGGATCTCGCTTCCGTCCTCGCGCTTGAAGCCGTACTCGCTCAGGCTGAGCCCTTGCTTCTGAGCCCTCTCTCGCAGCCGGACGTTGTGGGCCTGGCTCCCCGTGAAATACTGGAGTGCTCCGCCCCAACGATCCGGTTCCAGCACGCGCAGGTCCACCTGCAGGCCGTTGTGCAGCCGCACGCTCGTCTTGGTCTCCCCGCTGAGCAGCACCTCGGCTACGGACGGCAGGCCTGCGAAGGCGCGCATCACCGCTGCCGGTGTTTCCGAGGACGCCAGTAGGTCGATGTCGCCGATGGTGGCCCGCATACGTCGCAGGCTGCCAGCCACGGTGGCGTCCCGTACCTCCGGACAGGTCTCCTCGAGTCCCTCGAGCAGGCCAACGGCCACTGGCCAGGCTGTGCCTAAGGGGATGCGGTCGCTGCGCCGGTGGAGCGCTTCAATGCCTGCCAGGATCTTGGCTTCCGACTTGGCCCCCAGGCCTGGTAGTGTCTGCAACAAGCCGTCTTGCGCCGCTGCTTCAACTTCCGCAACGCTCTGCAGACCTAACTCTTCCCACAAAAGCTTGGCTGTTTTGGGGCCAACATCGGGGATCTCGAGCAGGGAGACGACCCCGGGCGGCACCTCGTCCTGCAGTCGTTCGTAGAATTCCAGGCGGCCGGTGGTCAGCAGCTCGTCGATCTTGTCAGCGAGCGCCTGGCCGATCCCCGGGATCTCTTGCAAGGTACCCGCCTGCCAGTAGGCGCGGATGTCCTGTCCAAGATTGAGGATGTTGTCCGCAGCACGACGATAGGCGATCACCTTGAAACGGTTCTCACCCATGATGTCCAGCATGTCGCCGATGCGCCTTAAGATGTCGGATATTTCGCGATTGGTCATGAGTCAAGGCTCAATGCAACGGGCAGATACTCAATTCACTGGAATTATAACAGGTTTCGGTCGATTTGGCAATAGGAGCGCAATGTGCATGCGCTCCAGTACTTACCCAAAAGGGCTCGAGCCCTTGTTTCCGAAAGAGCATCGTCCCTCGAGGGCGGACTGCGTCCCCAAAGGTCCGGCTGACTCTTATCCTTTCGCCTCGACGATCTGCTCGGGAATAAACGTCACATCCAGCGTGAGGTCACGGGCCACACGCGCGCTCAGGGCCATGACACCAGGGACTTCTGTGGCGTGGTGACCGGCGATGACCAGGTTCAAGCCGGCTTCCTTGGCAAACATGATGCCAAACATGATCGCCTCTCCCGTGAGGATGGTGTCGCAGCCCAGTGCCTGGGCTTCGGCCATCCACTCTGGCCTCCCCCCCCAGCCGGCGATCACACCCACGTGACCAAAACTGTCATTGTTCTTCCACTTGCGAGGCTCGACGCCAAGCCGGTTGCCGACCCGTGCCACGAATTCAGACAGGTGACCGGTGGTCACACCGTGGACACCGAATGCCTCTTCCCTGTTAGGTTTGAAGGGCCCCTGTACCGCAATACGAACAGCCCGCGCCAGCGCGTCGGCAGTGCCAAAATCCCGTGCCATGTCCAGGCAATCGTGGGCCACGTAGAGGTTGATGCCCCACTGGCGCAGATGATCGTACTTTTCCTCGGCCAGGTACGCGTCGGTCCTGGGCCAGGCCGCATGGTGGGTGATGAGCAGATCGCAGCCTCTTTCGGCCGCACCCTGGATGGCCTGCCAGGAGCAGTTGACTGCCAATCCCACTTTGCTCACCTCGGGCCGGCCGCCGATCACCAGGCCGTTGCCACTTGCGTCCAGACCGGCCACTTGTAGCAACTCGTCCAGGTAATCCTTGATCTCGACCAGCGATCGCGTCGTGGTTTGCAGGGTCATGGGTGCTTCTCCTTGCCCCCATTGTACCGCCGATTGCCAGTCTGGTCAAGTGCAGGGTGCACAACATTACGTAACGGCGCATCGCCCCGGGGGCGGGCCCATCAATCCTGCCCATCCCTGTCCACCCTCCCCAGAAACGCCCGGATCACCGCTCCTGTCGCTTCCGGTCTCTCCATCGGCACCAGGTGTCCGGCATCAGGGATAGTGGCGAACTCGGCCGCAGGGAGCTGGCGTGCCATTCGCCGCTGGGCAGCCAGCAGGAATGTCTTAGAATTCTCGCCCCGGATCACCAGGGTGGGGATCTGCAGTTTGGGCACGTCACGCCAGATGTCTGTAGGGGCCGTGGCAAAGATGTGGGCTTCCCACTCGGGCGGATAGGCCAGTTCGACCTGGCCATCGGCCCGTTCCCGGGTTCCGGACTCCACGTAATCTCTTAGGGCGGCATCGGGCCAGCGCCCAAAGAACGACTTTGCCCGGTAGTGGGCGTAACAGTCCTGGCGGCTGGGCCACGTCCGTCGCCGGCGCAGGGCGCCTCGGACCAGGGGCTGCCGGTCTTCCAGGCCCACTGCCCGCAGCATTCGCAGCAACCACAGCAGGCCGGGCGGGAGGATGACCGGATCGATGAGAACGGCGGCGCGAAAGAGTGCCGGATGCTGGACCGATGCCCACAGGGTCAGCGCTCCGCCCAGTGAGTGGCCGATGCCCACGATGCCCTCCAGGCCTTGCTCGTCCAATCCTTGGGCCAGATCGCCGGCCATGGGACGCCAGGTCGGTGCGCTGTCAGGGTGGCTGCCCGGCCACAGGGGTCGGGACGGCAGGCCGACGACGTGATAGCGGTCGGTCAGCGTATCGGCCAGGAGGCGATAGGTGCCCGGCGGAAAACCGTTGGCGTGTGCCAGGTGCACCACCGGCCCCTCGCCGCCGAAATCGTGGAGCAGGTTGGGCCGTGTCTTGTTGTCCATCTCATCCCTTCCCGCCCATCCATCCGAGTCGCCCTGTCACCACGCGGGCGACAACCTGTGATCTCAGTATCCCGCCTCCAGATCCACCCGGTTGGGCATTGGCTCACCCCTTGCTGCCGTGTTGAGCAATTCGGACAGATGAATCACGCGCAGCAGTTCGGTTTCCTCCGAGGCCCCTCCCCGGTGTGGGCTCATCACCATGTTACTCAGTTCGTGAAACGGAAAGGCCGACGGTGGCGTGCGGGTGCGGTCAGCCTCAGCCGCTGGATAGTTGTACCACACGTCCAGGCCGGCCGAGTGGAGGGTGCCGTCGCACAAAGCCTCGTAGAGTGCTGCCTCGTCGACGATCGGCCCCCGGGCAATGTTGACCAGCACCGCACGGGGTGGTAACAGCGCCAATGCCTCTGCATCGATGAGGCCTGTCGTCTCGTCGGTGTGTGGCAGGCAGATGATGAGGGCGTTGGCCTGTGGCAGCAAATCGTGTAGCGCACCAGGGGGCGCGATCACCATCTCCGGGGAGGATTCCAGGGGCGTCTCTTCTGCATGGCGCCGTATGACCGTCACTTTCATCCCCAACCCGCGACACAGGTGGGCCACGCGTTGGCCGATTGCACCAAAGCCAAGGATCAGGGCAGTTTTTCCTTCTAGCAGCACACTTGGATTCGCCTCATAGCGCGGCGTCCAATCACCGGCTCGCATCGATCGATCCATGGGGATGATGAGCTTGGCTGCGGCCAACAGCAGCGTGATGGCCAATTCGGCGGCAGGCAGTGCGTTGTGGTGCAGATTGTGGACCGCGATGTGAGGGTACTCGCGCATCAACTGGCGCGTAGGTTCGGGGATGCCTGCCCACGGAACGATGAGGGCCTGCAGATTTGGACTGGCTGTCAGGTGTTCCTCTTCAGGACGGCCCGCGACCAGGATCTGGTACTCAGGCGGTGTGGGTAGCTCCAGGCCGGTGCTCAGCCGGACCTCGGGATGTAGGCGGGCACGCAACAGGGCCAGTGTATCCTGTGTGTAGGGTAGGCGGAGCAGATGGACCGATAGGGTCATGGTTCAACCTCGTGCTTGCGGTATATCCTGGCGGGCTGCCCGATCTGTGCTCCGGCATTATATTGCAAAAGTCGGCAGACGGCAAGCACCGAGGGGTAGAGATCTGGAGAACAAGCGCCTTGCCGCTTGGCTTTTTGACCGTTATGGGTTATAATCTCCCCGCTTGGAAAGCCGCACACAGATATCATTCTCAACTCGACCCTGCCGGGAAGCGTCGCCGGGAGCGATGCCTCGAAAGAGTTATGTGCATGAGGACAAAGCAGGTTCCTGAGCAGGGCAGATCGGGAGTTTCCATCTGGCGTCTGCTCACCGAACCACTGGCCTCCAGTCTGCCTCCAGAGAAATACCAGCGGTCGGCACCGTTGCTAGCTGCATTTCTCCTCGTCCTGGTGGGAGCTACGTTCGTGAGTGTAGGGACGTCGCTCGTTACCGGCGGCGTGCAGCCGATCATCGTGGTTGCCTTTGTGGTCTTTTCCATTGCCTACCTCCTCAGCCGCACCCGCCATTACCTGCTCGCTGCTGCGCTCACCGTGACTATGCTCGCCGTTCCCTCTTTTGTTTCCGTGCTCCTCGATCCTGGTGTCAGTGAGTATCTCATACCATCCCACCTGGTTTGGCTGGTCCTGCCCATACTCCTGAGCAGCCTCTTGTTCAACATAAGGGGCACCCTCGTCGTCGGGGGGGGGATCCTGGTAGGGGTGTTGCTTCTGCCTCTGCTCAATCCACAATTGTCCTTCCAGTCCGTCGGGGGGACCCTGGGCCTGGTCGTCACCACTTCTGCCTTGGTAACTTCTTTCATATACTATCGTAATTTGCTCCAGGAGGATCGGCAAGCCGAACTGAGGGCGAGCGAGCAGCGCTACCGGGCATTGTTTGAGCGTACCAGTGACGCGGTCTTTATCCGCAGCCTGGACGGTACAAACCTGGAGGCGAACCAGCAGGCAGCCGACATGCTCGGCTATAGCCTGGACGAGCTGGCGGGCCTCTCTATCGCTGATGTGGTCGTGCCGTCCGAATACGACGACAGCCAGGAGAGGCTTGACCAACTGCGAGAAGGCCAAACCTTGCCCATCTATGAGCTGACATTCCGTCGCAAGGATGGCGTCGAAGTTCCGGCCGAGGTCAACGCCGCCCTGGTGTACGATGCAGCGGGCAATCCCTTGCACATCCAGAATATCGTGCGCGACATCACGCAGCGTCGGCGGGCGGAGATCTTGCGCGAGCGCCTGTTGTCCGCCCTTCAGCGGCGTAGTACCCAGTTACAGACCTCTGCCCAAATCTCCAAATCGGCGAGCATGATCCTTGACACTGAACTACTGATCAACCATGCTGTGAATCTGATCCAGAAACGCTTCCAGTTCTACTACGTCGGCCTTTTCCTGGTGGACGAGGCCGCCGATGAGGCCGGCGTCGAGTATGCTGTCCTGAAGGCAGGAACGGGCGAGGCAGGCCAACGGATGCTGGAAGCGGGCTATAGGCTGGCCGTGGGTGGTGATTCCGCCATCGGCTGGTGCGTGGCCAATGCTGAGCCGAATGTTGCCCTGGATGTTGGACCGGGCGCGGTTCGGTTCAACAACCCCGTTCTGCCAGACACCCGATCCGAGCTGGCGTTACCGCTCATCAGCCATGGCCAGTGCATCGGCGCGCTGACCGTGCAGAGCACCCAGGGAGCTGCCTTCACCCGTGACGATACGTCGGTCCTGCAGACGATGGCTGATCAGCTTGCCATCGCCATCGAGAACGCCCGGCTGTACAACAGGGTCCGCCGTCATGCCGCCGAGTTGGAAGAGCGAGTGGCCGAACGCACAGCCGAGCTGGCCGCGGTTAACAAGGAGCTGGAGGCCTTTGCCTATTCCGTTTCCCACGACTTGCGGGCGCCGTTGCGCAGCATCGGCGGCTTCAGCCAGGCGCTGCTTGAGGACTATGAGAGCGACCTGGACGCAATCGGCCAGGATTACCTGCGGCGCGTGGTGGCGGCCAGCCAGCACATGGGACAACTCATCGACGATCTGCTCCAGCTATCCCGGTTGACGCGGCGTGAGATGCGCCGTGAGCAGGTGGATCTCAGTGCCCTGGCGCGATCCGTAGCCGCCCGGCTGCGCGAGGCCGAACCACACCGGCACGTGGAATTTGTGATCGCTGAGCGGGTATTCGCCCGGGGTGACGAGCGGTTGCTGACCGTGGTGCTAGAAAACCTTCTGGGAAATGCCTGGAAGTTCACATCTCGCCGGCCCGAGGCTCGCATCGAGTTTGGCGTTACCCGCCATGACGGCCAGACGGCCTACTATGTGCGCGACGATGGGGCTGGTTTCGACATGACCTACGCCGGTCGGCTTTTCCGGCCGTTCCAGCGACTGCACAGCGAAGGGGATTTCGAAGGCACCGGCATCGGCCTGACCACAGTGCAACGCGTCGTCCACCGCCACGGCGGGCGCGTGTGGGCCTCGGGCAAGCCAGACCAGGGTGCCACGTTCTACTTTACCCTTGCCCCATCAGGGGAAAGGCAAAATGAGGGACTACATGTGCCTCCAGCTCAAGACCGTCCAGACCCGTATCTCTGAGATCTTGTGCGGTCCACTGGAAGGAGTACAAGTTGTGACTGAGCCAGGGCTCACCGGTGGAAGGAGTGCTTGATGACCGAACCTCTCCGCCTGCTGCTCATCGAAGATTCCGAAGACGACGCCCTCCTGATCTACAGGGCGTTGCGTCGCGATGGTCATGATCTCACCTTCAGGCGGGTGGAGACGGCTGATGCGATGGCGGATGCCCTTGCCGCCGAAACCTGGGACGTCGTCATCGCCGACTATGCCCTGCCGCTTTTCAGCGGGCAGGCGGCCCTGGAACTGCTGCAGGAGACCGGGCTCGATCTGCCCTTCATCATCGTGTCGGGCACCATCGGCGAGGACATTGCTGTGGAGGCCATGAGGTCCGGTGCTCATGATTACGTCTTGAAGGATAATCTCGCGCGCCTGGGACCCGCCGTCCGCCGCGAACTGCAGGAAGCCGCCGGCCGCCAGGCCCGCCGCCAGGCCGAGGTGCGTTTCCGGAGGATGGCCGACAGCATCCAAGACGGCCTGGTCATCATCGAAGGGGGACGGGTCGTCTATGTCAACGACCGGGCTTGCGAAATCTCCGGCTATCCCAGGGACGAGTTTCTGCAAATGAATGTCCTCGAACTGGCAGCCCCCGGCGAGCGGGAGCGTATTGGGCCGATCATGGAGGAGATCCAGCGCACGGGTAGGGCATCGGGGGAGATCGAGTTTTGGATCTGCCGCAGGGATGGGACCTTGCGTTGCGTTCAGAATCGTTACTCCCCCAGCCTTGAAGGGGATAGAGTCGTAGGTTACTATGTTGTCACCACCGACATCACCGAGCGTAAGGAGGCCGAGCGCGAGGTTGTCGAGCGCCGGCGCTATCTGGAGCGGGTGCTGGCCGCAGCGCCAGATGCCATTGTTGCTCTGGATTCTGACCATTGCGTGGTAGAATGGAATACCGGTGCCGAGAGATTGTTTGGCTATGCAAGCCACGAGGCGGTTGGGCGCAACTTGGACCACCTGATCAATCGGGCCGGTACCATGGAAGAGGCCGTGGCGTTCACCCAGCAGGTCATGTCCGGTCGCGATCTGCTCCCCGTCGAGGTGATTCGCTACCGTAAGGATGGATCTCCTGTGGATGTCATCGCCGCTGGCTCCCCCATCCTGTCGGAGGACCGGTTGATTGGCGCAGTGGCCATCTACACCGACATCTCTGCGCGCAAGCGGGCTGAGCGCCTGCTCCAGGCGCTGAACGAAGCCGCTCTGGCCGTCGAGCACATCCTGGCTCCAGAGGAGATTTTCACCACCATGGGCCAGGAACTGAAAGGTCTTGGATTCTCCTGCGCGATTTTCCTGCTCGACGACGATCGGAGCAGACTGTTCCCCACCTACTACAGCTATGACGCCCGGGCCGTCAGAGCAGCAGAAACGCTGTTGGGTGTAAGCGCAGCCCGGTTTTCCATGCCTGTAGAAAAAGCAGATGTGTTCCGCCAGGTTGTCCGCGAGGGGCGCACAGTGCTCGCAGAAGGCACCGGGGCGATACAGCAGGCATTACCTGGCCCGCTGAGGGCTCTGGCAGGGCAACTGATCAAGATCTTGAAGGTCCCCAAGTCGATAGATGCTCCTCTCATTGTGGAGGAAGAGATTGTCGGCTTGCTGTCTGTGCAGTCCGATGACCTCACCGAGGATGACAAGCCGGCGATCACAGCCTTTGCCCACCAGATGGCTGCTGCCTGGCGCAAAGCCATGTTGATGCAGGATCTGGAGGAGAGCCTGGAAGAGCTTAGGCAGACACAGACACAACTGTTCCAGGCACAAAAGATGGAGGCCCTGGGCCGGCTGGCCGGAGGCATCGCCCACGACTTTAACAACCTGCTGACCATCATTGACATAAGCGGTCGGTTGCTGGAGCGGCAACTTCACCCCGACGATCCTCTGTCGGAGCATGTACGGCGCATCCTTGAGGCAGGGGAGCGTGCAGCCAATCTGACCACCCAGTTGCTCAGTTTCAGCCGCCGGGAGATCATCGAGCCCCGGATCGTCGATCTCAACCGGCTGGTCGGCGATCTGGGCCGGATGCTGCAACGTATCATCGGAGAGGACGTCCGGCTGGTAATGGATCTGGCGGAGGACCTAAAGCCGGTCAAGGTGGACGCAGCGCAGGTCGAGCAAGTCATCGTCAATCTGGCCGTCAATGCCCGCGATGCCATGCCCCAGGGAGGCAGACTCTCCATCGAAACCGCGAATACGGTGCTCGACCGCGCCTACGCGTCCAGCCAGGTCGACGTGCGGCCCGGCGAGTACGTCGTGATCACCGTCGGTGATACCGGCGTGGGTATGAGCGATGAGGTCAAGGCCCATCTCTTTGAGCCTTTCTTTACGACCAAGGAGCGGGGACAGGGCACCGGGTTGGGACTGCCCACCGTGTTCGGCATCATCAAGCAGAATGGCGGGCACATTGAAGTGCGCAGCGAGATCGGGGTCGGGACCACCTTTGAGATCTTTCTCCCTGTCACGGAGCGGGTCGAGGCCCCCACTGCCGCGCCTACCACATCCGTCCATGAGGTCACAGGGACCGAAACGATACTATTGGTCGAAGATGAGGCGCCCGTTCGGGAACTGGCGGTCCAGATCCTGAGTGCCCATGGCTACCATGTGTTGGCCGCCGAGAACGGACCGAGGGCGCTGGAAGTGAGCAATGAGTACCGGGGCACTATCCAACTGTTACTGACTGACGTGGTGATGCCCCAGATGAACGGTAAGGAGCTGGCCCACAGTCTTCAAGCGATGCGCCGCGATATCCGCGTCCTCTACATATCGGGCTACAGCGAGGATGTGATCGCGCATCACGGGATCGTGGAGGAGGGAGCTGTAGTCTTGGCCAAACCATTTACCCTGGAGGCGCTCACCCGCAAAGTGCGGGCCATCCTGGACGCGCCCTCCACCCTATCCTGACCCTACTCGTGCCAGATTCGAGAACGCTCCCGCCAGATCTCAGAACGCTCGCGCTGGACCACAGTCCAGCGCCCTCCTGCCGCATCCTCACCCTGCTTGTGCCGGACCACAGTCCAGCGCCCACCGTGCAACTGGGACGCACCCCTGCGCCCTATCCGCGGTTCCCTCGCTTCTGAATGCCATCCAGGTGCGCGATGTCCCCAGTGTTGAGCTCGGCGGCATTGGCCTCGTCAGTGTCGAGGTGGAACTCCAACTGGAACTTGGGTGAGACGCGCACCGCCACGTCGCCAAAGATCAGCTCCCGTTCTCCCTCCACCCGCATGCGCACCACGTCTCCGCTCTGCAATCCCAGGCGGCGAGCATCAGTGGGCGTCATGTGCAGGTGTCGCTGGGCATAGATGACCCCATTCCGGAGCTCCACCTGTCCGGCTGGACCCTCCAGGAAGAGTCCCGGCGTGCCGTCCAGGTCGCCCGACATGCGCACTGGAGCGTGGATGCCCAGCCGGAAACCTTCTGTCCGCGAAATCTCCACCTGGCTCTCGCGACGCGCCGGGCCCAACACGCGCACTCGGTCGATAGTGCCCCGCGGGCCGATCAGGCGCACCTGCTCCTCGCAGGCAAACTGTCCTGGCTGCGCCAGCGGCGCGCTCGGCGTGAGCTCGTGCCCCTCGCCAAAGAGCTGCTCCACGTGGTCCGGGCTCAGGTGCACGTGGTGGGCCGAGACCCCGATGGGGATCGGGATCTCGCTCGCCTGCAGTTGCTGGGTGAGGGCCTCGTACCCCAGGATCCGGATCGTCTCGCGGGCGATCATCCGCGACGCGTCCGAGTGGATGACCAACACCTTGACCTTGGAATCTGGGTGGGAGATGTCCACCACACCCTGGCTGGCATCGCGCACCGCCCGGTTCTTGACCGCATCGATCAGGATGCCCAGGCTCCACAGGTCCTGGCAGGCCATGGACCGCACCCCCGCAGCGTTCTCGCCGATCCCACCGGTGAATACCAGCACGTCAAGCCCGCCCAGCGCGGCATAGTAGCTTCCAATATACTTGCGCAGCCGGTAGGTGAACGCCTCCGCCGCCAGCATCGCCTTGGGGTGTCCGGCGTTGGCCGCATCAGGGATCTCTCGGGTGTCTCCTGACAGGCCCGACAGGCCCTTCATCCCACTCTCGCGGTTGAGCAGGTGCTCAATCTCTTCCGCCGACAGTCCCTTGCGCATCAGGTAGGTGACGATCGCCGGGTCGATGTCGCCACTGCGCGTCACCATCACCAGCCCCTCCAGGGGCGTCAGTCCCATGCTGGTATCGATCGAGCGCCCATGGTCGATGGCGCACGCCGAGGCGCCCTCCCCCAGGTGGCAGGTGATCATTTTGAGCCGGGAGAAGCGCTTCTTCAAGTAGGTGGCCGCCATCATGGCCACGTACTGGTGTGATGGCCCGTGAAAGCCGTACCGCCGGATGCCATCCTCCCGGTACAGCTCTTCCGGCAGGGCGTAGCGGTAGGCGTAGGGTGGCATGGTCTGGTGGAAGGCGGTGTCAAACACCGCCACCTGCGGCACGCCCGGCAGGATCTCCTGGCACCACTCGATTCCCAGGGCGTGCATTGGGTTGTGCAGGGGGGCCAGGTGGGCGTAGCTGCGGATGTCTGCCAGCACCTCGTCGCTGATCAGTACCGGGCTCGAGTACTTGTCCCCGCCGTGGACCACCCGGTGGCCGATGGCCGTGATCTCACCGAGGCTATCCAGGACGCCCGTCTCTGGGTCCACCAGCCGGTCCAACGCGGCCTGCAGCGCCTGGCGATGGTCCACCTCGCCCAGCGAGAACGTGTATTCCCGGCGGGTCGTCGCGTGGGTCTGCACACAACGCGCCTCACCGATCCACTCTACCTGGCCCTCGACGTTGCGCGACTCGTCGTCCGTATCAAAGAAGCGGTACTTGAGGGAGCCGGTGCGCAGGTTGAGCACCAGCAGCCGCTGCGCCTCGTCCGGCGTCAGACTCAGCCCGTAGGGATCCTCGTCCGCCTCCTGTGCGGCGGTGGCCTGCTCCTGGCGGCCCTTCTCGATCCGGGTGCTGCGCCGGGCGATCGACTTGGAAAAGAACTTGAGCGCCTCCGGATCTGCCTGCACCCACTTCTCAAACAGCTCGACCGGGATCAGCAGCACCCGGCAGGGCGTCGTCGCGATCAGATCCACCGGCGAAGCGAGTCCGGTCAACACCGACATCTCGCCGATAGTGCCCCCCTTTGTCAGGGTCTCAATACTCCTGGGTTCCCCCTCTTGTTCGGCGAGGTACGCGTTGGCCTCGCCTTCCAGGAGGATGCCAAAGAAAGTAAAGGGCTGTCCAAACGGAACAATCACCTCGCCCGGTGCGTAGGGGGCGATCGCCGCCTTCTCCAGGACCTCTTCCGCAATCGGGTCCGGTAGCTTGCGAAGCACTTCGTACTGAACCAACAGATCCCGTGTAACCATCGCTCTTCTCCTGCTCTACCTGGAGCACTGGGGTATCTTCTGTTCTCATCCCTGTGAGGGCCCTGACGGGGTTCTCACAGTCTTCTTCCCAGGTCGCCGGAATTATACCACACCTCGCCCCCGGCGAAAAAAGGCAGGCCCAAGAAGGCACCCATCCCATCTCCCATCCCGATTCCGGACCCGCATCCCCCCTAATGCTCCTCCAAAGGCTCAGGGCGAGACCGCGACTCGCCCCCTCAGTGCCCTCATCTTCATCAGCGCGTCAGTGGTTCTCCCCACCCGCCTGATCCGCAAATCCCGCGAATTCGCTCTCCTCGCCTCTCCCCAGATTGTACAAAGGAGAACATTTGTGCTACAATGTACCCAGGTACTCAGGCCCGGTAGGGACACCGCCCATCACCACAATGCCCATACTGGCACAGGGTGACCTGCCGCGCACCTTACCAACCGGCCCACATTGTCGCGAGCTGCTGCCAACCCTACGGCCCCATCCCGAGCCCACCATTGAATCGCAAGAAAAATGTACACCCGATGGGACCGCTTACCCATTGACGCCTGCCCTTTTTCCGGCTACAATCTACGGGGTGAACTTGGGAGGTGAGCCGGTGGAAAGAAGGACAGCCTGCATACTCTATCTGTCCAGACTGCTGTTCCTGGCACTCGTGACGGCGCTGGGACCAGCCCGGTCCTTAATGGGGCAGGTGCTGGCCTTTGGCCCTGCATCTACGGATCTGCCGTCTCACCTCAATGCGCCTGGCTCAGCTGTCGCGGCGAGCCCTACTGCCACGGCGGGCTCAGCCGCCGCCACCTGCCCGCCCCTGCCCCCGCCCGCCGGCCCCGTCGTCACCGTATCCTCAGAGTCGGAATTGCGCGACCAGGCCTACAACGCTGCACCGGGCACGACGGTCCTCGTCGCGGCCGGCACCTATCACCTGGGCAGCTACGTCCACATCGTACACGCCGGCCTCACCATCCGTGGCCAGACCGGTGCGCGCGACGACGTGGTACTCGATTTTGGCGACATGGCCTCCGGCCACTTTGGCATCCTGGTCGAAGCCGACGATGTCACCATTGCCGATCTCACCATCCGCGACGCCCACGACCACGGCGTCTCGATCCAGGGCAGAGATCGTCCCGTGTTGTACAACCTGCACATCCAGGACATCGGCGACCAACTGGTCAAGGTCAACTCCGGCGGCGATGGAAGCGAGGATGGCCTCCTGGCCTGCTCGCGCCTCGAGTACACTACCACGGCGCCCGACGAGTACACCAACGGCATCAGTGCCCACGACGCCCATCGCTGGATCGTGCGCGACAACCAGTGGCTGCGCATCCGCACGCCGGGCAACGCACCCGTCCCTGTCATTCTCTTCTGGTCCGGATCGTCGGGCACCGTCGTGGAGCGCAACCTTCTGGTCGACTGCGCCCAGGGCATCGCCTTTGGCAACGCCAGCCACGGCCCCGGCGACCACTGGGGTGGCATCGTGCGCAATAACGTCATCTATGCCAGCCTGCCCCACGACGTCGTGGTCGAGATGGTCCATGCCGAGGGCTGGTTGGTGGCCCACAACACCGCCCTGCTCCTCGATCCCGTGCCCGGCTTGACGTGGGGCATGGAGGCCCGCTTCTCCGACAGCCAGGGTACTTTTGCCTACAACCTGACCAACATGCCGGTTCTCAACGACCGGGACGGCGCCCAGGGCATCGTCGTCGGCAACATCACCCACGCCCAGCCCAACTGGTTTGTGGACGCCGCCTCTGGCGACCTCCACCTGTTGCTCACAGCTACTGAGGCCGTCGACCGGGCGCTCACCTTGCCCGAGGTGCCGGACGACTTTGACGGCCAACAACGGCCCATCGGCCCGGCGCCCGACGTCGGTGCCGACGAATGTGGCGGGCTGCTGCCCGCGCACCAGGTCTTTTTGCCGCTGTGTGTGAAAGGGAAACTACCATGAAGCTGCGATTCACGATCTCCTTGTTGGTGGCCTGTTCTCTGCTCCCTGCGCTGGTCCAGGCCGGCCCGGGTGCTGTCCCCGACAAGTCTGCACCCCTGGCGGTCCAGGCGCCGGTCCTCAAATGGCAGCATGGGGGCTGCTACTCCTCTTGGTGCGAGACCGGCTGGTATGCCTCCCCGGCCGTAGCCGACCTGGACGGCGATGGCGCGGTGGAGGTCATCGCCTCGGCCTACTCCATCGTCGTCCTGGATGGCCAGACGGGGGCGCTGCAGTGGCGCATGGCATCCGGTCACGACCGGGGAGAACCGGACGCCGACAATGTGGGCCGTACCTGGCCCGGCATCGTCGTCGCCGACCTGGACGCCGATGGCGACCTGGAGATCGTCACC
>Ga0180437_10004021_pt1 | contig 21307 bp, 19 predicted proteins | sample SS_ome_4_FD_132410 | JGI IMG/M metagenome (GOLD analysis project Ga0180437, IMG submission 132410) | Hypersaline lake sediment archaeal communities from the Salton Sea, California, USA - SS_3_D_1 metaG | ecosystem: Environmental > Aquatic > Non-marine Saline and Alkaline > Hypersaline >...
ACCCTCTTCAAAAAATAAGATTATCTTTCAACAACTGGTTGACTCAAATCTTCTTGAAATGATCACACATAAAAATTGGGATGGCATAAGAGCTACGTTACAATCCATCCTCGGAGAAGGTTTTCCCATAGAGGACACCCTTACACAAGTCTTCAAAGAGATATAATACAATGGACGTTCTTTTCTTTAAATTGACTATTATCGTATACCTCATAGCTTCAGCCGGGTTTTTATTTTTTATCATAAAGAAAAATAAAAAAGTCGGGTACTGGTCGCACAGGATTATGCTTTTCGGGTTTGCACTCAATTCAATCTACCTAACCCTTAGCTATTATCAGCTCGGTGCGGTACCTGCATTAACCTTTAAGACATCCCTCTCTTTTCTCTCCTGGACGATAATCGCCGCATATATCATTTTTCAGGTAAAATTCAAGCTGATCGTGTTAGGTTCATTTGTCGTTCCCTTCTCCACCTTTTTGATGATTATCTCCTCGACAATCCCCATCTCACCAATCACAGTAAGGCCTATCTTTAAAGGCCTCTGGCTTCCCCTCCATGTAGGCACCTCTCTCTTGGGGGACGGCATCTTTGCTATCGCCTTTATTGCCGCACTTATGTATCTGATCCAGGAGCGTCAGATAAAATCAAAAAGGCTTGGGGCCTTCTACACCAGGCTCCCTTCCCTCAATAGCCTCGATTCATTAAATTATCATGCAATAAACTATGGCTTCCTCCTTCTTACTATAGGCATGATTACCGGTTCGATTGTGGCCCAAGGTTCCCATGGTTCTTACTGGCGCTGGGATCCAAAAGAGGTCTGGTCTCTGATAACATGGCTCTGCTATGCAGCCCTTTTGCATCAGAGAATGGCAGCAGGATGGCGCGGTAGACGTTCTGCCCTCATGTCCATAGGGTGTTTTTTAATCCTGATCTTCACCTTCGTTGGAGTCAACTTCTTAATGGAAGGGTATCATAGTTTTGAGAGTTTAGAGAGAAGTCAACTGCCATGATAAAAATAGTCAACATCGGTATGAATCATGAAACTGCTCCAGTTGAATTGAGAGAATCGGTGGCCGTTGGAGAGCATACGATCGATGAAGTGATGAGTACCATGAGAACTGTTAAGGATATCAAAGAGTCTATCATTCTCTCTACCTGCAACCGGGTTGAGATACTTTTCACAACAGATAATGAAAAAACAGCCACAGAATCGGTTATAGATTTCCTTTGCCACTATAGTCATATTTCAAGAGAGAAGCTGTTACCACTACTCTATATCTACAATGATCAAGAGGCAATACGCCATATATTCAGGGTAGGTGCAAGCCTGGACTCACTGATAATTGGTGAACCCCAGATACTCGGGCAGGTGAAAGAGGCCTACAGGATAGCAGTCAACCATAAATCATCCTCTGTAATATTAAATAAGCTGATGCACAGGACTTTTTCGCTGGCTAAAAAGATACGTACCGAGACAGAAATATCAGGATCTGCAGTTTCTATAAGTTTTGCGGCTGTGGAATTGTCAAAAAAGATATTTGGAGATCTCGAAGGGAAAAAGGTTTTGCTCATTGGGGCTGGAGAGATGGCAGAGCTTGCCGCTACCTATCTTGTGCATAACAGAGTGGACAAAATAAAGGTAGCAAACAGGACCTTTCGTCGAGCCGTAGAAGTTGCAGATCAATTTCATGGGGAGACAATCTCCTTTGAAGAGATAGGTGATCAACTCCTCCATATAGATATTGTTATCACCTCTACTTCCTCGCCAGAACCTATCATTGTTTCAGACCAGGTCAAAAAAGCGATGAAGGGCAGAAAGAATAGACCGCTTTTCTTCATAGATATTGCCGTTCCCAGAAATGTTGAATCCCGAGTAAATGAAATAGAAAATGCCTTTGTGTATACCATCGATGACCTAAAAGGAATTATAGAGTTCAACTTGACGAAAAGAAAAGATGAAGCAGTGAAAGCAGAGCGGATGGTTGATGAGGAGGTCATCAAGTTTAGTGAGTGGCTCAAGACCCTGGATGTGGTTCCCACTATTGTAGCCCTCAAGGAAAAATGCAAAAAGATACGCCAGATAGAGCTGAAAAAAACCCTTTCCAGCCTTGGAAATCTTACTCCTGAACAGAGGAAAAGCGTGGAAAATTTGGCTCTATCGATTACCAAAAAGGTTTTAAACGATCCCATAATTTTTTTAAAAAGTAAGGAAAATAGAAGTTCACGAAATCTTTACTTAGATATTGCCCGAAGGCTATTTAAGCTGGATAATGATAATAATACAAAGGCTAAATGAGGTTCACCCCGTTAAAATATGTTGAATGGGCTTAAAACATGCCAAATTTATCATGTTTTTTGACTTCGAAATATACGGGGAACCTCCTTTTTTAACGAGGTAAATCCTATGGATCTCAATAAAATGACAGAACATATCAAAGCACATCCCGATTTCCACAAAGCAGGCATGATTGCTACCCATCTCGGTTTCGTGAGGTCTTTTTCAAGGAACGGAAGTCCTGTGGTAGGACTTGATGTTGAATTTAAAAACGAAATAGTCGCAGAAATTAAACAAGATATCAAATCACGGCCCGGTATAGTGGATATCATTATCGAAACAAATACCGGCTCCCTTAAGGTTGGTGATGAGATTGTAACAGTAATGGTGGCAGGTGATACCAGGGACAATGTATTTCCAGCCCTTACTGATGCAGTCAAACGAATAAAATCAGAGGCAGTAGTAGAAAAAGAGAAGACTATGGGATAACGCTTCCTCTCCGAATCCCCGTGCCGAATGCAGAGGTGTAAAAGTCTACCCTCGTTTATAGGGTGAAAAGAGTCTGCCCTATGGAATCCCTCGAAGGGTGTCACGCAAAGTGGGAATTCCGCAGGGTAAATGAGGTTTTTCAAAGTCTCACTATATGAATCCGCATTGGTAACAGGATACATACTGTAATAAATATGACATCATAGTAGAATGACTATTTTCAAATCCTCATGATGAAATTCTAATATGCAAACCTATGTTTTGATATGCCTCATTATGTTCCTCGCAGGGTTTACACAAGGACTCTCAGGTTTTGGTTCTATTCTGTTATCTTTACCTCTGCTTGCTATTTTTCTCGATATTAAAACCGTAATCCCTTTGGTTGCCCTCATGGGCTTCTGTATAACCATTATCCTGTTTATACAGCTGTGGAAACACCTGGATTGGAAAAAGATTTATCCGCTCTTTCTTGGCGCTTTGCCCGGTATCCCTCTCGGTGTTTTCTTTCTTAAAAAACTTGATAAAGATCTCATTCAATGGATTCTCGGAATCATATTAATTTCCTATTCTCTCTACAGCCTTTTTTTTCGATCAACTAATAAACAGATGAGGGAAGGGTGGGGATACCTGTTCGGTTTTTTTTCAGGGTGCCTCGGGGGAGCACTGAGTGCAGCTGGTCCACCAGTAATTGTCTATATGTCACTTCAGACCTGGAACAAGGATACAATAAAGGTAACACTTCAGGGATTTTTTCTGGTCTCTGGCGCCATAGTGGTTTTCTTTCAGGCCCTGAGTGGTCTTACAACCATAGCAGTGTTACGCTATTTTCTTATTTCTCTACCTCTGATATTTCTTGGAACGTATACGGGTTCTATTTTTTATGGAAAAATACGGGAGGAACATTACAAAAAAGTAATGTTGATACTCCTGGCATTTTTGGGTGGCTTTATGATATACCGGGCGGCGTGAAGGGCTAAAAATGTATACTGTACCATACGGAAAAGCCCAGATACAATTTGACCTTTTACCAGGGATGAAAGGAGAAGTAATTCATTCTCAGCCTCTTCCACACCTCGGCGATGTATTGGCTGCTATTGATACCACATTAGCAGACCCGATCAACTCAGCTCCCATTCGTGAGCTTGCACACAAAGGGGATACCGCATGTATCGTATTCACCGACATTACCAGGGCGTGCCCTGATTACCTGCTTGTTCCACCAATCCTGCGCGAACTCCATGCAGCCGGTGTACGCAAGCAGGATATTACACTGCTATGCGGGACCGGCCTGCATAGGCCCAGCACATATAAAGAAAAAGTAGCGAAACTTGGGGCCGAGGTGGTACAGCAGTACAACATTGTAGATAATGAACCTCAAAATCCTGCTCACCTTGTGGATTTGGGAAAAACGGAAAACGGAACCCCTGTATCCGTAAACAAAATCGCCTATGAATCAGATTTACTTATAGCCACCGGGATTGTTGAGCCCCATCAGTATGCAGGATATTCGGGTGCACGCAAAACAGTCGCAATTGGCGCAGCGGGTGAAGATACGATTGCCTATACGCACGGGCCTAACATGATTGATCATCCTGGAACACGCCTGGCTCGTATAGAGGGAAATGCTTTTCACCAGGCAATTACAGAAGCGGCGAGAAGGGCGGGCTTGCGCTTTATTCTTAATGTTGTGTTAGATGAAGAAACAAGGCCTGTAGCCATCTACGGGGGTGAGCCGGAGGCCACATTTGCAAAACTGGTATCGGTAGCTCAAAAATTATATACAGTACCCGTTCCACATCAATATGATGTCGTGGTGGGGGGAGTTGGATTTCCAAAAGATAGCAATCTCTACCAGGCAAGCCGTGCACCGAGTTATATATTCTTTGCGCCAACTCCGGTGATAAAGAAAGGAGGGGTATTCATCACTCCTGCCAAGTGCGATGAGGGTGCTGGTAAGGATATCGGTGAGTAGCGCTTCTATAAAGAAATGCAATCCGCACCAACTATGTCATTTCTATTGGATACCATGCGAAAAAAAGGCTACCAGCCCGGTGCACAAAGGGCCTTTGTCATGGCAAAGGTTATGGCAGGAAACCCTGTTATAATAGTTGGAGCAGAATTTCCAGAGATCGTAGAGAACACGAAGATGATCCCTGCTCAAACCATGGAGCAGGCATTAGAATTTGCAGTCACACACATCGGAAAACCTGATCTGGATGTATTAATCATACCTCATGCACTTTTGACCTTACCGTTTATCAAAAATTAGAGATTACCATAACTACTCAAAGTTTCCTTCTTTACAATCCTTCCTTTCCTTAGGGCGGTGTATCTTTCCCAATCGTACCCCCTTTCCTTCTATCTCCCTCAGATGGCTTCAGGCAGAAATCGATATTAAAAAAAGGTGGACGTACACACAGTGAATAAATGTCAACCATAATATATTTTTAAGTTGACAATAAAAAATATTCTATTATTAATATCCTCTCAATAGTGATATTTCCTTTAATTATATCTGACATAAACCAGACCATGCCTATAAAAGATCGACTATTACGATATCTAAAAGAAAGAAAGGGAAATTGGGTTTCCGGCGAGGCATTGAGCACGCAACTCGCAGTCAGCCGTACAGCCATATGGAAACATATCTGCAAATTACGAGAAGAAGGCTATGGTATTGAATCCTCCCCTAAAAAAGGATATCTCCTGCAAAAGATCTCTCATTTGCTTTTACCCAATGAAATCCGTGAAGGGCTTGATACAAAAGTCTTTGGCAGAAAAGGTATTGTGTACTACAGCCAAATAAACTCCACCAATACAAAGGCAAAAGAGTTGGCAGTCAGAGATGCCCCGGAAGGAACCCTTGTTGTAGCTGAACAACAGGTCAAAGGAAGAGGCAGGAAAGGAAGAACCTGGTTTTCTCCATCTGAAGGAGGAATCTACATCTCTCTTATCTTAAAGCCACACATATCGCCAGGCGAGGCACCAAAAATAACCATGTTAACAGGCGTTGTAGTGGCTGAAACTCTTCTAAAGCTTACACCATGTAAAATCAATATCAAATGGCCAAATGATATCCTCGTGAACGGTAAAAAGATAGCAGGTATCCTCACAGAAATGAGCACTGAAATGGATGCAGTAGATTACATTGTGGTAGGTTTAGGAATGAATGTTACTACCCCTCGGTTTCCTGATGATATTAAAGACAAGGCCACCTCCATCTTAATAGAAACAGGGAAATATTTTCCAAGGGTCACGTTTATCAGGGAATACCTGAAATTGTACGAAAAATATTATGAGATATTTACAAGAATCGGGTTCGAACCTGTTATTCAGCGGTGGAAAGAACTTACAAATATCATAGGGCAAATGGTGATTGCCGAGGTGGCCGGCAAAAAATATATTGGGGAAGTCCATGATATTGACAACGATGGGATTTTGATTCTCAAAGATAAAAATATGAACCTGCACAGGATATTTTCTGGAGATGTAACGTTAGTATAATGATATGCGTTAATGTTCATCTGGTAACTATCCAGATTACATAGGGATAGATATGGATATTGCAATCGTTTGTATATATTTTTTAGGGCTCATTTTTATCGGAAGTAGATCGTTTAGGATTGTAAAGGGACTCGACAGTTTTTTTGTTGCTGACAGAAAAGCTCCGTTCCTTTTTGTTGTAGGATCACTGTTTGCCACCATAATCGGAGGATCCTCCACCATTGGGATGGCAGGTCTGGGCTACAAGCACGGTTTGGTTGGATCATGGTGGCTTCTGGTGGGCGTTATTGGCCTTTTTATTCTGGGCCTTTTTTTAGCGGAAAAGGTACGCGGATACTCTCTGTATACCTTACCAGAAATTCTTGAAACCCAGTATGGACCTGAAGCAAAATTCTTTGCCTCAGGTTTAATAGTTGTCGCCTGGATAGGTATTATTGCAGGTCAAATCGTGGCGGCAGGGAAGATTTTAGAGGTTATTTTACAAGCCCCTCCATCGCTTCTCATGATTGTAACTGCCTTTGTCTTTATTTTATATACATTATTAGGAGGCCAGCATTCAGTTGTTCGCACGGATACAATACAGAGCGTTATCATTATTATCGCAATTCTTGTCTCGATTCCCCTGTGCCTGGGCAAAGTAGGGGGCATTTCTGTAATCAGAGAGACCCTCGGTGGAGAATACTTTTCCTTTCCAGTAAACCAGCATTTTACATGGAAGTCACTGACTACCTATCTATTCTTAGTTGGATCAACCTATTTGGTAGGGCCCGATATATATTCACGGCTTTTCTGTTCCAAAGACAAAGCAACCGCCAGGACAGCAAGCATAACAGTGGCACTGGGACTACTCCCGTTTGCCTTTATCATAACCCTGATAGGTATGTCTGCACGGGTACTATTTCCCCAGATCAGCCCTGAGGCATCATTTCCCACAATGATTACCCATGTCTTCCCAATAGGTTTAAACGGCCTCATTATTGCCGCACTCCTTTCTGCGATGATGTCTTCGGCAGATACATGCCTTTTGACAACCAGCACAATTTTATCAGTTGATATAATAAAGCCTATGTTAAAACCCAACGTAGGGGAGAAAACAGTGCTTTTGCTTTCCCGTATCTTTATTGTGGTGATAGGCCTTTTTTCCCTCATTATTGCACTACGGTTAAAAGGCGTTATTTCATCTCTCCTTCTCGGCTATACGGTGTATACCTCCGGGCTCGTCTTCCCTATTCTTCTCGGTTTTTACAGGCACAGGCTTAAACTAAACAGGGAAGGTGCGATTATAGCTATGATGGCTGGAGGTGGACTGGCATTGATTGGGAAGCTTATGGGATTAGCCGATTTTGGCCTCTATGGTTTTTTCCTGTCAGGGATTATCTTGATAGTGGGAAGCAGATTTTTCGCCCAATAGGTCTCCATTAATAGGAGCTTTAATTCAGATTGTCGTAATGAGCAGTAAAGTCAAAGCAGGGGAATTATTGCAATACATATTGTGTCGTGTATTGGGTTTTAAAAGATTTTACTCCATAGTGTGGTCTTAGCCTTTCATCGTAAAAGTTACAAACACTCCTTGCCACTGTACGTAACATATTCTTTTACCTTCTCATTAGCTATTCAGGTGCCTTGGGGGGATAAGCGAGAATGGCACATAATAGCCCAACTGTGCTGAAGCTGGTAATTATTGCAAAGGCTGGTATGTATGTTCCCATAGCGTCATTGATAGCCCCGGCAAGTATCGGGCCTGCGGCCTCACCAACAATGGCCAGCGGAAATATAAGCCCCAGAATTTGTGCATAGTGGGTACGTCCATAGTATGCCCCAATGAATGTAGGCAGGGCTACAACCAATGCCCCATTGCTAATACCGAAAAGCGTAGCGTAGATGAAAATTAAAAGCAAAGTCTTGGTGGTTAAAAGGATTATCAGTGCTGTCACCTGAATAATAAAGCTGACAATAGCTAAATGCCTCACTTCAAACCTAACCCCTAAAAAGCCAAACCCCAGTCTCCCTAATATGCTCATTCCCGGAATAAGGCCCAGGGCGATTGCCGCCACAATGGGAGAAAAACCTATATCCTTCAGATATGCCACTTGATGCGCAGTCACCATGCCTAAAGCCAATAAGTTGGTGGCACACAGCGTTGCAATCAACCACGTAGTAGGCCTTCGTATTGCTTGCCGTGTTTGCCAATCCATGGAACTCTGGTAGACCCGTGAGCTATTACCTGTCGTCTCTTCTATCTCATTGTCATGTGCGTTACGTATGCCATCAGGTATCTGCCCCATATCCTCCGGTTTGTTTCTCACCAGAATGAGCCCGCCCATCAGTACAGCGCAGGCGAGTTGTATTATAGCCAAGGTCAGCCACGCCATTTGCAATCCGAAAGTGGAAATCAGCCATGCTGCCAGGGGTGGGAAGAGAAAACCGCCTAAGCCCCCTGCCGATATAACCAGCCCCATTCCTAGGGAGCGTTTTCTGATAAACCAGTTATTAACCACGGTAGTACACGTCAAATACAGTCCAAAGCCAGCTCCCAATCCCACCAGAATTCCGTAAAAGAGATAAATCTGCCATACTTCTGTAGCAATGGACATTCCGGCTAGTCCTGCGGCCACAACTAAATTGCCAAAAACTATGTTAGCCCGTGGCCCAAACCTGGCAATAGATGCCCCTACCAGTGGACTGGGCAATCCAAATCCCAGCAAGGCTACGGAGAGCCCGCCGCCCACGAGGGCCCGGCTCCAGCCATACTCGCTGCACATTGCTGGAAGGAACACACCATATGAGTAAAAAAAAATACCACTGGTGGTACCATACACTAACATCGCTCCTGCCAGCGCTATCCACCCGTAAAAATTACTCCCCCTTTTTGATAACATTACTGTTTCCAATCATGTTTACACTACCCTTCCCCTGCGTTGCTCTCTTTTCTTAAAAGTAAAAGCAGATAATCATAAAATATTCATTGATTGATAACCGTCTCCTGTTGAGTGAGGGCAGTATAGGGAGATGGGCCTTGTGTGTCAAAGTAAAAAAATTGCACAATAAAACAGTTGTTCTTGATATGTTCGAGAGGTAGAGGTGACGCTCATGAATAGAGGGGCTGGTGAGTTTTGAGCAGCTTAGATAAGGCTGCGTGAGGATTTGTAGTCAAACATAAAGGAAAGCTCTATCTGGATGCACTCGGCTTACCACATGCACTTTTTAGCCTGCCCTCACTCTCTCCTGCTCATCCTCTACAATGGCAGCCTTGATTCCTTGTGCATGATTGACTGTAGCCAATATACCCGCCCCCGCCAAAAAAAAGATAATAATTGAGATGATGCTGATCCTGCTTGTGCCGGTGAGTTGTCCCGCCACACCAAAGAGTGTTGGCCCAATAATGCCGGCAAATTTACTGCTCACATTATAAAACCCAAAAAACTCTGCTGATTTTGATGCCGGCGCCATTGATGCATACATAGAGCGACTGAGGGCCTGGGTTCCGCCTTGAACCATTGAAACCAGAAAAGCCAGAAGCCAGAAATGGGCTGGTTTTTGCATGAAATATCCCAGTATCGTTATAACTGCATAGATACCCAAGGCCAAAAGGATTGATTTTTTTGTTCCAATCCTTTTCGGGAGTCTTCCAAAAAGTACGGTGAATGGAATGCCAATAAATTGTACCATTAAAATTGCCCCGATCAGATGCGTTCTGCCAATTCCAATTTCCGCCCCAAAAATTACGGCCATAATTATGATGGTTCCGATTCCGTCATTATAAAGCCAGAAGGCCACCAGGAACTTTGCCAACTCTTTAAATCTTCTGATATCCTTAAATGTTCTTCGTAGTCTCTGATATCCGGCTATAACTGGATTTTGACTCTCATCTTTTGTGATAACTACCCGTGGTTCAGCGACATTTTTAAAAATTGGTATAGAAAAAATAGCCCACCATAAGGCAACTGAAAGAAATGATATTCGCGAAGCCCACGCCGCATCCGGGATGCCAAAAAAGTCCGGTTTCAGTATCATGGAAAGATTAAAGGCAAGCAGGATTCCTCCGCCCAGATACCCATAGGCATAACCTTCCGCAGAAACTCTATCAATCTCTTCCGGTCCGGCTACATGAGGCAGAAGGCTGTCGTAAAAAATATTGCCGCCTCCAAAACCTACTCTCCCAAAGATATACAGAACCGATGCAACAACCCACATACCAGAACCTATGCCAATTAAAAGCCCGGTCGATACAATGCCAACACACGCAAAGCCACCAAGAAATCTTTTTTTTGCACCCGAGTGGTCACTGATCGCACCCAATAGAGGTGCTGCAATCGCAATAATGAGCATAGCGATTGTATTGGAATATCCCCAATAACTGGTAGCTGTGGTTTTATCCAGGGTAGCACCGGCAACAGAGCTGTAAAATTCAGGGAGCACTGCTGCCATAATGGTGGTGGCAAATGCAGAATTCGCCCAGTCATACATCTTCCAACTTCTAAGGACTTTTATATGATCTCTGGTCATGTTCCATCCACGAAATAATCCATTGTGTCCTTATCATGGATCATAACTCCCACTCTCAAGGCCTTAATGTCATTAACTTAAAAAATATTTCACCGCAAAGGCGCAAAGAAACGCTGAGGTAGAGTTATTTTTTTTTGCTTTCCGTTGAGAGGACGGAAAGCAAAAATATCCTGCCCTTCGGGGTTACTCTTGCAATTCATTTACAATTCGGATTATACCATCCCGCATTACTGGCACGTTAAAATTTAGAAGCAATCCTAAATTAAGGCCAGACAATTTGAGATATGTCAAAAGTTGTGCATTATGGATTGGCTCGATCTTCTCGCATGATTTCAATTCGAGTATAATTTCGTTTTCAACAACTATATCTAATCTGTAACAACAATCCAGTTTCTTTCCCTTATACTCAACAGGTAAGGGTTTCTGTCTTTCAAATGATACTCCCCTAAGACTCAGTTCATGGCATAGACATTCTTCATATACTGATTCAAGCAAACCGGGGCCAAGGGCTTTATGTACCTCAATAGCTGCTCCGATGATTTTACTGCTTAATTTATTAATATCCACTTTATTCCTATGGCCCAAAGGGCTGAGAAACTTTTCCCTTGCCGACCTCTCAACGGCAAGGGAAAAATCTTTCTTCTCTGCGTACTTTGCGGCTCTGCGGTGAACCATGAGCCTTTTTAATTCGATGACATTGTCTCTAGCCTATCTAAAAATCTAGCTGAAGGCATAACGTATTACCATATATTTCTAAGATTTTCTGCTTTACACATAATTACCTCTACCATATACTCCCTACACCGAAAAGGATAAAAATTATGACTAAAAAACAAAAAGAGCATACTTTTCATTCAAAGTCTGGCGAAAAGGCAGCGCAAATCATTCATGAGATTGAAACAGCTCAAAATCAGAAACTCAGTGTTGAAGAGATTTTTGTAAAAATCTCAGAGTATCTAACCCAGGAACCGTGCCTCACGATTCACGTTATAGAGGCCTTGGTAAAGATTCCTACCCCTGAAACCGCCCATCTCCTTATTTTGATGATGAACAAAATGGATGAAAAACAGGTTATCAAATCCATAAAGAGAACCCTTTACAAGTTAAAACAAAAGGGCGTGAAATGGGAGGAAAAGACACAAAAAAAGGCGCCTATCCTGAAACCTCCAAAACCTGCCGAACCCCAAGGATACCTGGGATCAATCGATACAACAGGGAGTAGAATAATCGTAATAGGGAAACCCCAGCCGTTACGGGGGTTATTGGTAATCTTCAGCATCGTAAATGACCTGGAAGGAATACAAGAATTTAACCTTAAAGGGTTCAGTAAAAAGGGCTTTAACGAGTTTATGAAAGATTCCCTTGCCTCAGCGGAATTCCCTATTGTTGCTGCGCCTGGAGCATACTGTATTCACCTTCTTAAAGAGGCTGCATCTCTCACCCAAAGTCTTTCGAAACCCCTTCCACAGGGATATCATGATGCAGAAAGGGAATGTCAGGACATTGTCTGGGATTATCCTGCCCCTCTCATCTATCAGTACATAAAAGAGGATGAAGTAAAGGATTCGGCACATTACCTAAAGGAATCGATCAACCTGCACAAGATCATGCCCTTTTCCACCTGGCACATAGCAGCCCCGGAGGTACAAAAATACGCCACCCTCATCACCGAGACACAACAAAGCAAGATCGTGCTCAGGCCCGATCAAAAGGAAGCCCGGCTGAATGCCATATACAGGAATGCCCTGGAAGACCTATTCCCGAAAGAGAAACGGTTCCTCTGGAAAAGGCGGCTTGAGGAAGTGGCCTATGTTCTGCTCAAAACAGGAAAAGAGGATGAGGCCAGGACATCGTTAAGTGCTGCAATAGATCTGAATAATCCCTTTAGCGCTATTGAGCCCAACCCATTTATCTGGAACCTGCTGTTGAAATCAATCTACAGCCTGGTTCAAGTAGATCACGAGAAAAAGGAAGAAGAGAAAAAGACCTCCCTGATTGTTACACCGTAAGAAAGGGGCTCTGATCTCTCACAGAGCGCACAGAGATTTACCCTGTTAGATAAATGCGACAATACATTTGTAAGTTTTAACCATCGGTAAGTTAAGACCCATTTTGCTCTGTTTGGCTATCAAAGCATCTAACAGGGCGAGGAGTTTTTAGTTGAATTCCTGAGAGGCAAATTCAACTAAATCCACATCCCGCTTTTTTGCGGGATATGAATGAAAAACTATAGGTTCCTATAAATATAGTGCCATTCAGCGCCAAGATTGTATTTTATAACTTAATACCTATCTCTGTGGACTCTGTGTGCTCTAGCGACCCTGAGAAGCATCGAAGGGGAGCGGGCGAGAGATTATCATTATGATTCGAATACCAACTCATCCCGGAGAGATGCTTTTAGAGGAATTTCTCGGGCCAACGAGCATCACCCAGCTAGAATTAGCTAATGCTATTATGTTCCCTGTCAGAGGTTAAACGAAATAATTAATGGTAGGAAAGGTAATTATCTGTGTCATCGATGCGAATGAAAGCTATTGAAGGTATCTCCGTTGGCGATACGTTTACCACGTCTCGCATCTTTGCCGAACAACAGGTGATGGATTTTGCTGAAATATCCAGAGACTACAATCCATTTCATTTTGATGAGCGTTTTGCAAAGGCAATGAAATTCAATGGGAAAATATGCCATGGGCTCTTGGTTGCCAGTATGGTCACTGAAATTGGCGAGCAACTCGGATGGTTGGCAACGGAGATGGATTTTAAATTTCAAAAAGCCGTATATTTTGGCGATACGATTAAGCTTGATCTCACAATCATTGATATAGATCAAAATGGCCTGGCAACATCTGAAGCGGTATTTACAAATCAGGATGGAGCTACTGTACTTGAGGCCGTGATAAAGGGATTTGCACCTGCTGAGCCTGGAAAGCACGTTATGCGTACAATGATAGCCGAGGGAGACCCAACCAACAAGATATGAGAAAATATCTTTGCACGCCCCGTTAAATGCATTTTCTCTTGAATCTCTAGTATCAGGCAAGCCTCGGAGTTGAAAAATTCACCATATTTTTTGTTGGGTACAACCGTTATGCCCCGAAGGGGCGATAGGTTTTTGTCTGTCCCGAAAGCTTTCGGGACAGACAAAAAAACTCCTTCTCAGCGACCTCTGCGGCTCTGTGGTGAGATATAAATCATAAAAACATTGACAAATCAAATATTTAGAGTTAAACAAAAAACAGATATCTAATTCAAAAGGCTAGCCCATGAAAAAGTATTGTTACTTTTTTGGCTTGCTCGTTGTTCATCCGCTCATCTCAATAAGCTGCAGCTCTCTCACACTGAATATTAAAAACCATTCCCCTAGTTACTGCACATCAAAAAATGCACACGCTACAATAACTACAGTTCAAACCACACCGGAAAGAAGCTTATTTTAACAGACAGATTAGGAAGATGGCCATCTATTTGTAAATTAGTAAAACTTTCAGAAATATAAATTACTTATATAATTATGGACGGAATTCATATAAAAAAAAGGGGGGGGAAGTTAATGACAATAAATCATTTCCAGAAAGAAGAGACCTATCTATTTTCATCTCTCTTGGACCATCTCCGGGGTCTATCTCAGAAAGATGTCAGTGTCACAACTAAATCCCTCTTAACCATTTTCTGGAAAATTTATGGAGAAATAGAATCTCTAGAGCCACTTCTGGAAGACCTCGCAGAAGAAATAGGAGCGTACAGCGCTGATCCTACCAGAGAATCAAACCGGACAAAAAAGGTGTTTGCCTGCGCAGTCTACAGGAAAATCGCAAAAAAACCCAAGCACGAGGAAATCCTTGAAAACTACTTCAGATATGCGATGGATTCAAAAGACTGGTTGGGCCAACCAAGAATCGCATGTTGTGTAGCCCTTCTGAAAGAAGAGCCGGTAGGCAAAGAGGCCAAAAACTATCTGAAAAACAATTTCAGCCCGTGGCTATCAGATGGGAGAGACGATTTCATTTCTGTTGCCCTGATAGCCTTGGGAAGTGAGGTATCAAGAGGAGACTTGCAAAAGACTATTGAGCAGTTCGAATCCAGAATCAATGACCTCTCATTAAATACATCATCCCTATACTTGATAGGAATATCGCGATCTCAAAACTTGCCAACCAAAAACGAGATTGAAGACAGACTATATCAAAATATCAAAGAGCAGATCACAAAAGTACCCATCGCTACTCTTGACACCGAGGGTATAATATCGGCAGCAACTGCTATATTCATTGCGAAATATCATATAATATCAGGATATTATGAAAAATACGCATCAGAGCTCAAGAAAACGCTTGTCTTAAAGGATGATTTTTTTTCTTCGACAAAAAAGGCAAAAGTGCGGGGCCTGCTTCTCTGTATAACCCTGATTGTTGCCATAGGCCTGCTTTGCCTGATGTTTTATCTGCCCACGATTGTGGTATTTGAGAAAAATCCTTCAACCTTTGGTAAAATTCTTTTAACCATTAACTCTAAAAAGGGCTGGGCGCTTGGGACATCCTCTGTACTGGTAGCCTATATCCTCATATCATATTTTAAGAGCGGCGACCCTGTCTTGGGCCTCATTGATTGGATGAAGGGGAAGCTGCCTGAATTATTCAAAGAGGAAAAGAAGGGATAAGAATGGCAGACTCAATAACCATAAACAAGGCAGTACTACCAAAAGAACAGATTGACCAAAAGGAAGTTTCGGTTATAGCAATCCCGAAACTGTCGGTCGGCCACTCGGACTCCATCAGAATAAAGCTGTTTACCGCTTGTGGCTTAGTCAGCATCTATTACCAGAACAAGTTCATCTGCATTCCAACAAAAGAAACAGAAGAAACTGCGGTTTCGGTCCTTTCTTCAAGGATCAAGGACATTGGCGAAATCATCGAGGATAAGAAGGTATTTAGGGAATTAGACGATGTGACAAAGGAAAGGCTCTTGACAGAGCTTTTCAGGCATGCAGCTGCAAAGGGCAAATACTTTGGGATATACGAGAGAACCTTTTTTTTGGCAGGAGAAAACATCGACCCATTCTTCACTCCAGCCTTCGAACTTTCAGTAAGAGAGTTTGTAGATTCATATGGATATTTCATAAATCCTACGCATCTATCGATGGCGAACTGCACAAGGCTTTCGAGCAGGCTTACAGAAGGTGACAGGCTAATTAGGCTGTGCTCGAAAAGGTTTGACTGTGGCTGGTTTCTTGAAGAGGAAAGGTGTAAGTACTCATACCCTTCCCACATAGGGCTACTTTCTGAAAGCTGGGACAGCAAATCAGAAAGCTTTGAAACAGAGCTTGAGAACTTAAAAGAATCCTACAACGAGTGCCCTGGGGTGGAGGATGAAGATTTCGGGATTATTTCAGTTAAAAGGACAAAAAGCACAACTAAAGAGAGGGTATACCCAAGCTTTCTTGTCTTTAGGGAGCTCAATAGGCAGGAGCGTCGCTCGTTCAACATCGAAACGGAGCTTAGAAACAAGCTTCTGCCACCCTCCTCTGTCCGTTACCTGCAGACAAAGACGATAATGGATAGAGTTTTCAATGGTAATGTTCTGAGCGTAAATGATCTCAGCTTAGGAGTGAATATAGAGCTAAAGAATCTTACGCCGCTAGGAGAACAAGGTACAGTAGTGGGGCTGGAAGAACCACTTCTTCAGTTCGACCCTATAAAGGAAGACCTTTCAGCTGAGCCTTCCTCGATTTTTTTCAAAGGAGTCTATGACGCATTATCTTCAAGCAGGCCATTTGGCGCAATAAAGCCTTATGTGATTCTTCCTCGGGCTGCGAAAGGCAATGTTGACCAGCTCCTGAATTGGCTTGCTACAGGAAGGAATTATACTGACAGATTCGGCAAGCAAAAAACTGAATTCGTGGGTTTCAATCACAGGTGGTCCAGATTTAATTGCAGATTCGTTTTTCCTACAAATAAGGACTATTATTTTGCTGACGCAGAAGAGAATTTTATCGAAAGTGCAGGGACAATAGTCAATCAGTGGGAAAACGACCCCGAAAGAATTGTCCTCGTAGTTCTCCCTGAAGCCATGTATGAAGAAGAAGACAACGAAAAATATGGCGAATATGCAAAGCCATTTTCTTTGTATTATCAGCTCAAGAAGATATTCGTTGAAAGCGGGATTCCGTGCCAGATGATTGATGAAAGCACCTTTGAAAGGATAGATAGATTCGTGCTTCAGAATCTGCTCGTCAATATCTATTCCAAGATGGGTGGGAGGCCCTGGTCTCTTCACACTCCTTTAGATGATGTAAATGCCTTCATAGGGATTGGCTTTGGCTTGAATCCAAGGGAGGCAGAAAACCATGTTTATATCGGAGTTGCGAATATCTTTGACAGCCATGGAGAATGGCTGGATATATGCTCGGACCACAAGAACATAAGTAAGGAAGAGAGGGATTCTTTCTATGGTCATGAGGCGTTTACCAAGAGGGCCGCAAGTTACAAACTATCGAAGGAAGTTGCCAAGAAGATAGCAGAAGAATCACTGAAGAGATTTAGGGATGCAAATCCACACATAGGCTTTCCGAGGAATGTGGTTATCCACAAGAATGGTCAGCTCTATGATTGTGAGATTGAAGGCATAATAAAGGCACTGAGGGAACTGGATGGAAGCGGAGCTGTATTTGAGAAGATTGGGTTTTTGTCAATAATAAAAGATCACAATTACAAGCTGTTTGGTAATGAGGATAGAATTAGGTACGTCAATAGGGTGCCACGAAGGGGATCTGTCTGTTTTTTCGATGAAAGTGAAGCCCTTTTGTCTACAACCGGTAAGTTTTATACAGAGAGGAAGGGCGAAAAGAAAACATATTACAGCGGGCTTGGAACGCCGAGGCCATTGCTCTTAAGAAATCACGTGATAAATCCTGGTGACTATGAGATGCCTGAGCTTGAACTCTACTCCTTTATCGACTTGGTCAAGCAGGTTTTTGGACTAAGCAAGATTCATTGGGGATCTCTTAGGACCGATATTCATCTGCCAGTGACTTCATTATACTCAAGCAAGGTGGCAAAGATTATCTCAAAAAGCGGGATTGATAGGATCCATAGGCCGGCAACTAAGAGGCCGTGGTTTTTGTAATTTACTGAACAGACTAAATGCTATTCAAGAAAGCTAATCAAAAGGGGTTAAGTCTTTTTTTGACTCATCTAAAAGATATCATAGAGAAAAAAGACCAAGGTCAAATCTGAAGGTTCTTAGTTGATATAGCTTTTATTTCTCAATAAGCACGGTAAAAATTGAAATATACCATCATGGCTCTTTTTATATTTTTGAATTATTTCCATAATTGCTCAATATAATGGAATTAATTTCGATCACTCATTGTTATACCAACAAACTGAAGAAAGTCCTATGGCCAACATAAATGAATACAGCTTGTACCTAGCATCTTGGGAGCACCTCTATCTCTTACCTGAAGGAGTACCAGCAGGACTTCCTAACCAACTATTCTCACGCCACCCATGGGCCATAATCCTTTTTGAACAAATTTATTGCGATGAAAATGGCTTGCGTGCTGAGGAAGTTGCAGCTGATGAAATGAAATGGACTAATGCAGAGCTCTTTGTTCGACTAGCATCACCAAAAGAGAGTATAATCAAGCCCCTTAATTTGAAAACTCCGCTTCGGCCCCATGTCGAAGATGTTCGTTCCGCATTTAGGCAATCTTATTATGATTCAATCGAAACTATCGTGTCACAGGGTAGGATTTCCGTTGATGAACTCTTTGAGTGGAGACTGAAACTTCTCCAACCATTTCTGGATCAACACCGATTAGTGCTATATGATTGGTCCATCTCTCGCCATCAACAGGATGTTCCAATGGCAATACAGAAAGCAGTCAAAGACATCTTGAACTTGGATGTCGCTCCCATCCCTCTCACCAAGGACCTACCATCAGAGTTAAGCCCTGAAAGAGCAGACCTATTTCGTGATCTGCAAGGATTTGAGTCTGAATTGGTTAGACTTTGCCGGATGGGGCAGATAACGCAACGAGAAGCTCTAGAAATCATCAAGGTGAGAGCAAAAGACCATCGCGAAATCGAAATTGAACTTGTTGGAGATGTTGAAAAGAACTTGGAACGGATATTTCGTCTTCGTGAGCGATTTGGCAGGCGGGGCGGTTGGGCACTCGTGCAACAATATCTAGAAGCTTTTGACCGTCTTGCTCACCCAAAGGATCTGAAAGAATTAGACGACGAACTCCGCCAAAAACTCAATGATTGTTTCAAACCATTGTGGTCAGAGTATGGCTCAGTATCAGTCAAGATAGCAAAGAGCGTTATATCCTTTCTTCCACACGTGGGCACCGCAAAGACACTGTACGACCTAAAAGAACCTGTGAAAGATTTAGGTAAACTTGCCAGAGAGCAAGTACAGTTTCTCCGGGGTCGTTCACGCCTATGAATGAGGTCAGCTCTGCTCTTGACTCATTAAAAGAATATCATTGTGAAAAGGGGTCAGATCTGCTCTTGACTCATTAGAGAATATCATTGAGAAAAAGTTCAAGGTTAAACACTAGGTTCCGTTTCGATGTGGGTTTTATTTCTCAATAAGCACGGTAATAATTGAATTAATTCCGATCACTCAATTGTTGTGTGTATCCTTAATATTCATCAACGTTAATTGGAGAAGAAGTCATGTATCAAAAAAGGCTCTTGGTTTGTACTTTTGGCGGTGTATTATCAGCAGTTTTTTGTCTCCTAGGTAAACAAATAATCTATGGCTTTCCTGAGATCACGTGGGATGTGCTTGCAGTAACTATGGCAAATCGGATACTTCTCGGATTTATAATTGGAATAAGTTGTTGGAGTATACATTATCTACTTCATGGAGCAATACTGGGTTTGATCGTGTCTTTATCAGTTTCTATTGGGTTCTTGCCTGACAATATCTTAGGATTTTTCCTATATACCCCTGCTGGAATAGTGTATGGGATTATGATTGAATGGCTCTCAACTATCATGTTTAAGGCACCTATGAGTGCGCCACAATCGGCATGAAGTATGGCCCCGCCTGACCATTCGCTTGATCAAACCGAGGACATGTTGTGTCCGATAATTAGCAAGGATAGTAGGTGGAAATCGAGAGAAGGAGCGAGCCCTGGCTGTTCAGCTCGAAGCCTTAAAGCTTCACAATTCAACAATGAAACTTTAAGGGAGGTATAAAATGAAGAATGCCCCAAAACCGATGATTGTATATATTATTATTCTGTCTGCATTACTGTTAGCTGTATTGAAAGTAGATGCCTATGTTCTAAACCCTGAAGATCTGAATCTGCTAGAAGCTATCGAAAATGGAAATCTAGAAGCTGCTCAAACTGCATTGAAAAACGGAGCCGATCCGAATGAAAGTGAGCGCTCTACTCCTGCTCGTCAAAAATTTCTGATGATTGTAGCGGGTGAAGGGAAACTGGATTTAGCTAAACTCTTAGTAAAATATGGTGCGGATGTGAATGCAGTAGACGTAGACGGTAATACAGCTCTAATGAATGCAGCTAGTTTTGGGCATTTAAATATAGTCAAATTTTTGGTTGAGCACGGTGCAAACGTGAATGCAGCGGCTACTGTATCAGGGTTCACAGGGTACACAGCCTTAATATATGCATCTGAAAGAGGGAACGTTAATGTAGTTAAATATTTGATTAAACACGGTGCAAACATAAACGCAAAAAAGAAGAATGGGGACACAGCTTTGAGTCTTGCAGAGAATAACGGTCACACGGAGGTTGCTCGTATACTCAGAGAAGCAGGAGCAAGATAAAAATTATATCAGTTGATAGTTTTTGCAAAGTGAATGCTAGTTCGTGAATGGGGCCAGATCTGCTCTTGACTCATGCAAAAAATATCATTGAAAAAAGTTCAAGGTTAAACCCCAGGTTCTGAGTTGATAGGGTTTTATTTCTCACTAAGCACGGTAATAGTTGAATTAATTCCGATCACTCATTGGGCTAATGAGAGATGGGGTAAGTTATGGTCTCGAACCAATCAAACAAGGTTTGGAGTGCTTTCAGGAACTATGCGAAAACGGGGGATAAGAGTCTGCTTGCACCTTTCTCCTGCGATCAAATTGATCTTGCCATCGCACAGTTTACCAACTCCGTTGATCGCAACAATCCAGCTTACAAAGCCATGGAAATGCGTGTGGCGGAGCTCCGAGCCCAAGAAGAACAAAAGCGCACCAAGTCCGAAGTCTTGAAAGATCGATGTATCGGCTTTTTCTTTGCAATCGCAGCTGGATTGGTCGTAGCCATTCTGGTCTGCTTGCTGAGGCTCAACAAATGAACATAGCCCAACTACGGGCTCAACGCTGACACGCATTTCGCGCGCCTTGCGCACTACATGCCAAGCGAGTTAGCCCGGCGTTAGCCCGTATAAACAATCAAAGTCAATCGCAAGGAAAGGAGGAACAAAAATGTTTAAAGAATTCAAAGAATTTGCAATGAAAGGTAATGTGGTTGACATGGCTGTTGGAATTATAATTGGCGCAGCC
>Ga0180437_10004022_pt1 | contig 21302 bp, 29 predicted proteins | sample SS_ome_4_FD_132410 | JGI IMG/M metagenome (GOLD analysis project Ga0180437, IMG submission 132410) | Hypersaline lake sediment archaeal communities from the Salton Sea, California, USA - SS_3_D_1 metaG | ecosystem: Environmental > Aquatic > Non-marine Saline and Alkaline > Hypersaline >...
CGACAACAACAGTAGCTCCGACTACCACAACGACAACAACAGTAGCTCCGACTACCACAACGACAACAACAGTAGCTCCGACTACCACAACGACAACGACCGCAGCCCCGACTACCACAACGACAACGACTGCAGCACCGACCACAACAACAACTACGACAGAGGCTTTTTCCCCTATTGTAATGATATTATAAATTATTTTTTTTAATTTTGATAAAACAAAATGTTATGGGAACATCAGGATCATACAAAAAACCAGAAGTAGACCCAAAGTTATTAGAACAAAACGAAGATTTCGAAAACCCTTCTGGTTTTATTGACAATAAAAATATTGATGTTGCTTATGACTCATCAACAAGAAAGATTACATTAACACACTCTTCGGGATCCATTTATTATTATTGGCAGGGAGAAAAAACAGAATTGTCAAGTCCATGGGTATCAGATGCACATGCTGATACTGCAGGGGCAAAATTCTTATCATCAACAGATGGAGTTAATTTTACCTGGTCTGATATTACATGGAGTTTCTCTGATATTCAGGTTGCTTATGTGGCAGATGGAAAGATATTTTCAACAAGAGAAGTTCATGGAGTCCAAGATCAAAACACACACTTAGAATTCCATACATTACTGGGCACATTTCGTTTTTCCGGATTTGGACTTACGGATGGAACATACCAATTACAACCATCTTCTCCTGTGGATGCAGATAATACCCCAGGATTTGCTTCAGGTGTTATAGCAGATGAAGATTTACAGTCAACATTAAGTGCATGGGCAGAAGGAACTTATTCTGTCCTTTATTTTACGGCTTCTGGGACAATAAACTTTGACCTTACCGCAACTTCATTATTGAGGGTTACTGGCACATACCCAAATGTAAATGAAGTATCAGGAGGTACCTTTAGTGAAGTCGAAGCTTCAACAGGGGAATATCTTAATTATTATGTTATAAGAATACCCGTGTCTTCAGACACAGAAAGTCAGAAATACAGGGCTGTGGTATTACAGCCACAAGTGGCACATTCTTCTTTAGAAGAAGCACGGCAGGAAAGTATTAATGAATTAGACTTGGGCGACTTTTCCTCTTTATCACCAGAATTTGTATTAGTTGAAAAAATTACATTTAGGACGAATGCCTCTTATTCTGGTGCTACAGGGAGGGTAAGAATTGAAGAAACTTCTATTTTAGTAGGGAGTAAGGCAGCACAGGTTTCTGTAACAGGAAGTGCTATTTCAAAATATACTGATTTAACAGACACAGACTCTAGTTATGTGAGCAAGGCTTTATATATAGCAAGAGTGAACGCAGGAGAAACAGGTGTTGAATTGGTTGATCCTGATTCATTGTCATTTACACCATCCACACATGATTTAGCAGGGTCAGAACATAATTCAGACACGCTTGCAAATTTGAACACAAAAATTAGCGATGCCACATTAGATGATTCAAGTTCATCTAGGACACCATCCGCACATGATTTAGCAGGGTCAGAACATAATTCAGACACGCTTTCAAATTTAAACACAAAAATCAGTGATGCTACATTAGATGATTCAAGTGACACAAGGGATCCTAACTCACATGCTTCTTCACATCAAAATGGAGGTGGTGATGAAATAAGCGTGGCAGGGCTATCAGGCGAATTAGCAGATGACCAGCCACCAAAAGCTCATACCCTTGGAGGTGCAGCGCACAGCGCAGACACGCTTTCAAATTTAAACACAAAAATCAGTGATGCTACATTAGATGATTCAAGTGATACAAGGGATCCTAATTCACATGCTTCTTCACATCAAAATGGAGGTGGTGATGAAATAAGCGTGGCAGGGCTATCAGGTGAATTAGCAGACAACCAGCCACCAAAAGCCCACAACTTAGCAGGGTCAGACCACAACTCAGACACACTTTCAAATCTAAACTCAAAAGTCAGTGATGCTACATTGGCATCCATTGATGGAACAGAAACATTAACAAACAAAACACTAACTGCTTCATCTAATAAAATAGGTGGGGTAACCATGGAACTTGGCTCTGATGCAGATGCAGATATATATTACCGATCCGGGAATGTATTAACAAGGCTTGCTAAAGGAACTGCAAGACAAACACTCAGGATGAACAGTGGGGCTACTGCCCCAGAATATATTAGTATGATTCTACCGGTAGGTATTGCTGCGAGTGATGAGGAAACAGACCTCACTACAGGTACAGCAAAGGCTACATTTAGAATGCCATTTGCAATGACATTAACAGAGGTAAGGGCAAGTGTTACTACAGCACCAACAGGGAGTGTGTTGACAGTAGATATAAATGAAACCGGAAGTACAATTCTCTCAACGAAAATTACTATTGATGTAAGTGAAAAAACATCCAAAACTGCAGCTACGCCCCCTGTTATTTCAGATTCTTCTTTAGCTGATGATGCGGAAATAACCATTGATATAGATACTATTGGAAGTACCGTTGCAGGAGCCGGGCTAAAAGTACAATTAATTGGATATATAACTTAAAATTGAAGCAAAATGGGTATACCAAGCGTTTTAATCAATAAGAATACGAAGAAAATAGTAAAAAAAGGAGACTATCCTTCTTTAGTTGTAGGAAACGTTCCGGGGTTAGAGGATCATTTACAGTGGCTTATTATAAGAATTGATGAAATACCCATATATAATGAAAATTATTATAGGGTTGTAAGGGTTTTACCAGATTTAAATAATTTGGACACATTTAACGAACATCCAGACTATCCAGGCACAGGCGTTAAGGAATACCATATTCAATACCAAACGGTTAAATTAGATGTTTTATATATTAAAGAGAAGGTTGATGATATCAATATAGAAAAAAACGACCTGCTTTTAAATGGAAGCAACAGGGCACGAAAGAATATGACTTTGGCTTTAAGAATTTTAATAAGAAAGTCAAATGGAGCACAGATAGAAGTGGCAGAACAAGTCTTCCTTGATAATTTTTTGGTTAAGCTTAATAAAATTTTATTAAACGAAGTTTATGCTACTTCATTAAAAGAAGATATTGATAATAGTTTAGAACCGGATATTACTACAGGATGGGAAACATAATTAATCCATATAGATATAGTGCAACTGGTTTAAAAACTAATTTAGTTAGTTGTTGGGAATTTGACGAAAGTTCTGGTGATTTATTAGATAAACATGGTAGTAATGATGGCACAGTAACAGGTTGCACAAGGCAACAAACAGAAAAACCATCTGGACTTAATTATAGTTATCGGTTTAACGGATCAAGTGACAAAATAGAATTGGGTGCTGGAAGTTTTGGATCTGGTTTTACTAAACTTACTGCCGCTATATGGGTGAAGAATTATTCTACTGATGATTATAGTTGTTTTTTCTTTGGGAAATATGATTTTACAAATGACCAACGTTCATTCGCATTAAGGGGAACTGTTGCTTCGTCACATCAAAGACCACGGATAAGTATGGGTGAGGATGGAACAAGCACAACAAATAAAGATATATGGAGGTCAGGAGATCCTGCGATAGGGACAGGTTGGAGATTATATGTGCTTGTATTTGATGGTACAGCAAGAACAGGAGATGGAACGTTACAAGGATGGTTAAATAATTCAAATTATTCTTCTGATGTTGATCAATCAACTTTAGATGATGCAGGATATATCTATGATGATGCAACGGAACCAATATATATAGGAGCAACTACTGGAAGTACTGATTGGTTTAATGGATATATAGCACAGGCAGCCTATTGGCAAGATGCTTTGTCTTCAGACTTATTAAGTACTTTATATAGTTCAGGTAGTGGGTTAGCTTATGCAAGTTGGTAAAGTAAAATATTGGAATTTGGAATAATAATAAGGGCAAAGCAATGTATAATTTTATTCAAAATAAAATGATAGATCGAATTTGTGAAGCTTTGCTAGCGTTTTTGGTTGGGGTAATAGGGTATTTGTCCCCAATTAGAAATATATACCACATAATGGTAGCAGTAATAATTATTGATTTTATAGTGGGTGTTATTACAGCAAGAATTAAGCGTGGAGAAGGAATTGATCCTGAAAAGGCATGGACTACAGTATTAAAATTGTTTTTTTCTGTAATCTTAGTTACTTTGCTCTATATAATGGATAAAGAAATGTCATTTGCCGGTATTGTCACACATAGGCTGACTGCATGGGTAATTACTATTTTTGAGGTTTGGTCAATATCTAAGAATTTTGGTTTATTATCAAACCACAGGATATTTAGGATCATAAACAAACTTGCAACAGAGAAAATAAAAAGGCAGACCGGTGTAAACCTTGAAAAAGAAACAAAAGCATAGACAATGAAATTTAAAGATTCTTTCGAAAAAATAAGGAAACGTAATGAATTTATATGGATACTTGCTTTCATCCTTATTATATGGAAAGCGATTCCTTGGTTGTTTCGTTTTATTGACCCTCAGTCAGGAGAGTTTTCAATTGACACACTTTATGTCCCATTGATTGCCATTGTATATTTTTTTATAGCCCTTTTGATTATTTGGGGCTATTTGGCTTTGGTGTTTCCAAGGGGGCATATGCTTATTGATGAAATTTTTGAAAAAAAAGAATTAATTCACGATGAAATAACAAAATGGCAAAGAATAAAAGTATACTCTTTTTTCTTTTTTTGCTTGGTAGTGTTATATGGATTCAGTGTTTGGGCTGTAGCGGGGATATCCGCAATAATGTCGTAGATACTATAAAACACTACCTTTTTGTAGAAGAAGCTACCGGGAACAATGATGGCTATTGGGTTGAAAAAATGCAAGAGTCTGTCGGTGCCAGGGTTGGAGATCCGTGGTGTGGTTGTTTTCAGGGCTTTGCTTTTATACAAAATGGGTTAAAAGTACCTAAATATGCTGCACGGGCTGCAGCGTGGTTTGTAGAGCCATATTTAATACAAAAAGAAGAAGCCCAAAAGGGCGATGTTGCTTCTTTGTATTATTTAAAATTAGGGAGGATCGGCCACATAGTTAATTTGTTAAAACGATTTGATATGCCCGGTGCTTATGTGGTTACCGGGGAAGGGAATACGAACAGAGAAGGTAGCAGGGAAGGCAATAAAGCAGCTAAACGCTACCGGTTAAAAAAAACCATCCACTCTACAGCAGATTGGATTACATGGCAAACAAAAGAAGTAAGGTTTTATAAATGTAATATGAAATGAGTTTACCAAATCAAGTAGAAAATAGGATTTTAATAATTGGTACCGCAGTAGTAATGTTTTTTGCTTTTACGCTGGTGGTTAAAACTTTTGTTATTCCTCCATATAAGGCTCAAATAAAAATGCTGACAAAGCAAAATGAAGCCAAAGATGCGGTTATTGCAAAAATGGCCAGAGATCCAAAATATGCAATCAATAATACTTTTGATAAGATGAAGCCGAAGGATGGTGGCTATCTGGTCATAGACCTTAATAACGAGCTTGATGTTAAAAACAATAAGCTTGATGTTATGAATGTTGATACAATAGCAACAGCCGATACTCAACCACCTGAGAAGAAAAAAGGATTTTTTAAAAAATTTAAATTTTGGTAACATGAAAAAATTGCTTTTATTGTTATTTGTAAGTTGGTGGCAAAAATATTTTAACAAAAACTTTGTCGCCAATTATAACAGCATGGAGGTACATGACCTTTCACGTGAACATAAAAATTGCTGGATAAAGAAAATGTCCAATAAACGCTATATAAACAAAGCTGAATCAAGGAAATTGCTAAATGGGGATTTCAATGGTTGCAGGTGGTGTATGCCAGAATATAATAATGGTTAATTAAAAAAAAGAACAATGCCTATTTTAAATCCATGCCTTAACCAAATTAATAAATATAGTTTTTTGGTTAAAGACATAACAACACAGCAGATGTACGATGATGCAAGTATAGACCTAAGCAGCAACGTTACAGCAGCAAAGATTGTTTTCAAAGATTATTACGATAATACAACTTACGATATTAATATTTTAAGTGATTGGAGTTATATACTTGGTGATGGAATAACAATAAATATTCTTGATTTTCCAAGTTCAGAAATGGGAGGCTATGATTATTTCCCCGACTACTACTATAATATTTCAGTAGTATACACTTATAAAGGCATTGAATACACTGCATCAAGAGATATTGGATTTAGGGCTATTATTTCATTTATTACTTATCAACAACTACAACAGTCTGATTGGAAAATAACATTGAAGTGTACTTGTGGTTGCGAAAAACAGTCCCTTGAAATGAGGAAGTTTAATTATTTAAGAGGACTACAATTGGCAAGCAAGAATTGCCTAAAAGACCAGTATATAAGTGTTTTATTAGCTCTTTACAAACTAACAGGAACCACTCATGAGTACGACAGCTAAATATGAAATACGGTTTGTAGATAATATGGTCTGTGAAATAAACACTTTAAAAAAGGGTGAGGTTTCATGTGCAAATAAAATTCTATTCCAAAGAATAGAGGCAATGGACAGATTAGATGCAATGCAGTGTTTAATTGAGGCAAACGATAGTTCTTATGATGATATTATAGATTACCTGTTTCAGCAGGTAAAAGAAATGGCATTAAAATTAACAATTAAAACTTATTAAGATGGCAGATAATTGTACAAGTGATGCAACACAAGGATGTGAGAATTCAACACTAATAGCTAGTATTAATGCGTGTTGTAGTGAGACAAATACAAATTTGGAAGGCATAAATACAAAGCTCACAACCATAAATTCTACTCTTTCAGATTGTTGTACATCAATAAATACAAAATTAGATACTGTAATCTCTTTGCTTACAAGTATTCTAAATAAATAATAATATCCTATAATGGACAACCTGGTATTACAGAAGATATTGGTGGCGTTTACAGAGTGCTGTAATGAAACAAATGCCATGTATGAATTAATAGATGACAATACTGAGAATTGGCTTGATTCTATTATTGACTGCTGTGAGAATGTAAACGGGAACTTAGACTCCATTATAGATTTATTGGAAGATTGGGCAGCAGACTACACGGCTACTTATGGTGATTTTGAATGCCAGGAGTATGATAACTCAATTATAGATTTTGAGATTGATTTTGAAAATTATTTATGCCAACAGGTTACCACAACTACCACAACGGCTGTAACAACAAGCACAACTACGCTACCAACAACTACAACTACAACAATCAACCCAACACAAATTGATTATGAGATAGGATTTGAAAATAGGTTGTGCCAGCAAACACTTGACCCATCTGCCAGTACCACCACTACTACAGTGGTTGATATTATTGTTTTTAGTGCAGAATATTCTAATTTTGAATGCCAGCAAATAAATAATCCAAGTATTTCAACGACAACTACAACATCTGGTTCAACAACCACAACAACAAGCGTGGCTCCAGGAGATGTTAACTTTGTAGCAACTTATGGAGATTTTGAATGTCAGCAAGTAGACAACGGAATGTCAACTACAACTACCACTACAACAATAAATGAAGATGATGTTGACTTTGAAATTGATTTTGAAGATTACCTGTGCCAACAGGTTACAACCACCACTACAACGGTTGGTTCTACAACTACTACTTCTACCACGGCTGGTTCTACAACCACCACGACTACATCAGCACCAACTACTACTACCACAACAACAATAACAAGTGCAGTGGCTTGCGGAAACGAAGTAACAGGAATTAAAACCTATCCATCTATTTATGAAGTAGACTTGGGTACTGGTATAGGACAGGTGGTATTAACATTTGATACTGTCTCTGTACCTGATAAATTTGTAGTATTGTTTGATGGAATAGAGGTAATTAATACCGGTTACCGTGGTGATAGTGAATATCAGGCTATTTTATATGATGCACTCTCTGATGTAGGGGCACCGTCAGAAAATATAACAGGAGGGAAAACAGGAACAGCTTCGTTTATAAAAACAAGCCCTACTGACAAAGCATACGTTTATGTATATGCACCAATTGAAGAGACAGAATGGGACTTTATATTAGCTTGCCCTTCTACTGTTTCAACTACAACCACCACTACAAACCCAACAGAGGTTGATTTTACGGCAACTTATGGCGACTTTGAGTGTCAACAAGAATTTACCGGCACAACTACAACCACTACAACAACTGGTACCACAACGTCCACAACATCCACAACAGTGTCAACAACCACAACAACAATAGAATTGCCGTGTGAAGGAGGATTTGCTAATGGGCAGGGTTCTGTCTTCCCAATTGTTTATAACATTAATCTTGGCACAGGAACCGGTAATGTCTTGTTTAGTTATGATTCAGAAGATATCCCGGATAAATACATTGTTGTATTTGATGGGGCAGAGGTGATAAATACAGGATATCGTGGCGATTCTGCCCTTCAGTCTGTATTGGATGCAAGGTTAACCCAAATAGGGGAGCCAACAGAAACAATACAAGGGTCTGGCACAGGCACAATTATATTTAATAAGTCTACTGCAACTACTATTGCAACAGTATATGTATATGCTCCTATACAAGAAACAAAATGGGGATTTACAATGGAGTGCCCACAAGTTGGATTTACGTCTACTACTACTACAATACCACCCACCACAACGACCACCACTACATTAACAGAAAATTGTGTTGGATTCTTGTATAATTGGTGGGGTGCAATTGGCGATACCGATGGAGATCATTCACCTGACACAAGTATTGTCAATACTGTAGATAATCCTGCCACATGGAGCCTTCCTTCTGATGACGATTATAAAACATTAGAAGTTTATATAGGAATGAGTCCTGCAGAGGCCAATAATTTTAATGACAGGGGTACAACAGAAGGAGGAGAATTAAAAGAAACAGGAACAGAATGGTGGGATTCTCCAAATACTGGTGCCACAAATGAATGGGATTTTGATGGAAGAGGTTCAGGAGTGAGGAATATTACTGGCAACTTTGTTGCATTAAAAGAATTTTTAAATTTATGGACATCTGTTGGGGGTACAGGCCCATTAATAGATGTTGCTATTGATAGGCAGATAGAACACGATAAATCAACTATTAATAGGGCATATGGCAATAAAAATGAAGGGTATGCTATTAGGTTGGTTGATAATTCAACAACTCTTTCTCATGGAGAAGAAGGAATATATATAGGTAATGATGGAAAAATATATCCAACTATATGTATAGGCACACAAGAATGGCTTGCTGTTTCATTAAAAGAGACAAAATATTTAGATGGGTCAAGCATTCCTTTGGTTACCGATGCTACTGAGTGGGGTAATTTAACCAATGCTGCTTATTCTATATATAATAATAACCCTGATGATTGTGATGCATTTACCACAACTACTACTACAGGGCCAACAACAACAACTACTACAGTAGCACCAACAACAACAACAACAACAGAAGCACCTCCGCCTGTAAGTGATACTGTTAAGACATTTGCCCATTATCCGGGCACGTGTGGTATTGCTTCATATCCAAGTACAGTATTTTTGGCAAATCCACAGTCATTTGGAACTGGATATTTCGATCCGGATGAACTTAACACTAATATTGAATATATTAAAATAAATTCATATTCTTCTGATTCTGGTTATAGTGTCCTATATAATGGATCTGAAATAAGTGGAGGAGACACACTGAATGTTAATATATCTGGTGCGTTTGAGTTTGGTAATATGCAACACAAAAGGAATGCAGAGGGCACAAATATGCTATATTCCGTAATAAAATTGCAAATAAAATTAAGAGACAATGCTACCTTAACAGAGGAAGTTACCCTTTATACTAGGTTTTATGGATGTGTGCCTCCGGCCACAACAACTACGACAACTATTTAAAAATTTTGTATCTTTGAATTAAATGTAAATGAAATGGCTTACGTAAACAATGGTACCGCAAGGTCGTTGACAATAACAGTTAACAAAACAATAGGTGGCGTACAACAAATAGGCTACCCAAAGGTATATAATGGAGAGTTGGCATTTTTGTCTTATTCTGCCTTAACTACGGCAGAATTTAAGCAACTTACTAATTCTGAATATAATACACGGTTGGCTGCATTTAAGTCTTATGTAGAATCAATTGAGGCTGGAATTGACGTTGATAACGATGCAACAAATTCTGCAACAAAAACAGATCTTGTTTCGTGTCCTGTTCCTCCAACTACGACAACAACTACCGCAGCTCCAACTACGACAACAACTACTGCAGCACCGACTACGACAACAACTACTGCAGCACCGACTACAACAACAACTACTGCAGCACCGACTACAACAACAACTACTGCAGCACCGACTACAACAACAACTACTGCAGCACCGACTACGACAACAACTACTGCAGCACCGACTACAACAACAACTACAACAACATAATATTATGGCTGGATGGGTAAATAACGGGACATCAAGATCTTTAAAAGTAACAGTAGATAAACAGGTTGGAGGCAATCCTGTACAGGGCTACCCAAAAACATATGATGGGCAACAGGCTTTCCCTGGATATGCAGCACTTACTGATGAAGAAGCAAGACGGCTTACAAGCTCTCAGTTTACCACGAGGTATAATGCTTTTGTTATTTATGTTGAGAGTATAGAGGTTGGGGCAGATTTTGATACAGATGTTGTTGGCACGGGGGCAATTATAGCTAGTGACCCAAATTGTTTGGCTACCACCACAACTACAACAGCAGCACCAACCACCACGACTACATCAGCACCAACTACTACTACAACAACGGCTGCTCCTGCTGACTTATTTGTTGGTTACACTAAACCTGCAAATGAAGTTGCTCCTGATTATAATGATACAAATACAGACACAGAATACATAACGACACGTACAGCAGGAATTAGGTTATGGTTCTGTACACAATCTGTATTTGGAAGTGGTGGTATTGCACTAACGAATAATGTTCCTGTAGAAATAACATTTTCTCCCAAAACACCACCAACAACAGGTTCGGTAATAACAATGAGGATATATGGGTCAGATAATATAACCAATATCCCAACAGATCCGGTGGGAGGAGTTGACATAAGTGCCGGAAGGACAATTTCTTCCTCAATTCTTTCTGGTTCTAAATTTGCATACGTTGATATGATATTAGATACTGATGAAACAGCAGGAAATGGCTATGAGTTTACGCTTTCTATAACCAGTAGTTCTGGTTTCAAAACCACACACCCACTGAAAGCATCATTAAATTACGGGTGGATTGCAAATACAAATAGTTTATTGCTTGGGGATTTTTCTGTTAAATCATTAGTATGATAGGTGTTTCTTGTAAATGTATAACGTATGGGCGTGTCGAATATTTAGAAGAGTCTTTGTTTTCTTTTCTTAATCAAAAATATGAGGGGCCAAGTGAGTTATTGATTGTAAATGACTACCCGCTTCAAAAGCTTCATTTTGACCATCCAAATGTCAGGATAATTAATCTTGATAAAACATTTAATACTATTGGGGAAAAAGAAAATTTTGCTGTATCAAGCTGCAAATATGATACTATTGCCGTATGGGATGATGATGATATGGCTTTACCAAACCACCTTTCCAATATAAATAAGTTTTTCCCAGGGCACGATTTGCTTCATTGGAATAAGGGTATTTTCCTTCATTCTAATCAAATAAGGGCAATTAGGAGTGTTGGTAATTCAGGAATTGTTTATTCGAAAAAAAAGTGGAAAGAAATTGGTGGGCACCCATTAGAAAATGCCGGATACGATATGTCTTTTGTTCGAAAAATTGAAAAGTCAAAAGGCAAGATTTGTAGGGCAATGCCAAAAGATGAAGAGGCTTCGTGGATATATACATGGGGTGGGGGTAGTTACCACATGAGTGGGCAAGGAAAAGATACACCAAAAAGGGAAAATGTTATTGTACGCCATTCAAGGCACATTGAAACTTTAAGGGAAAGAGGTAAAATACCTACTGGGGATATTGAATTAAAGCCTAAATGGAAGCATGATTATAAAAAAATGCATAGTAAATTTATAGAAGACACAAGGGCAGGAAAACCGGTAATCATTAAGAAAAACCTAAATGGTTGGAGTATTGGAGAAGAATTGTTTGATTGGCTTGTAAATAATATTAAACCCGGATCTACTATTTTAGAGTTTGGTTCCGGAAGGGGCACCATTGAAATTGCAAAATATTTTAAAGTATATTCTGTAGAGTGCAACCCAAGGTGGGTAGGATTAACAAAAGATGCAAATTATATTCTATCCCCTATGGTTGACAGGTGGTATGATATTAATCCAATTATGAAAGAGCTAAATGGTACTGACTATAAAGCAATTATAATTGATGGGCCAAACATAAGGGATGGAGACAGGGAAGGTTTTATTAAAAATATCAAACATTTTAATACAAAAAAAGCAACAATTTTAATTGATGACACAAATCGTGCATATGAGCATGAATTTAGTAAAAGGGTTAGTAAAGCAGTTGGCAGGAAAAACTTAACAATAAAAGGATTTGAAAAATCATTTGATATAATATGAAAAAAATAGGCATAGTTGGATTTGGTTTTGTAGGGCAAGCAATCTATTCATCATTCAAAGACACCAGCCAAGTATTCGTTTACGATAAATATAAAGAACAATTCAATGATCAAGATATTTTATTGGATTGTGACTTTCTATTTATATGCGTACCAACTCCTACAACAAACGGAGAACAAGATGCTTCTGTAATAGACGATGTGTTTTATTATTTAACAAGAAAAAAATACCAAGGTATTTGTATAGTAAAAAGCACTGTATTGTTGTCTAATATTGAGCCGTGGCTTGGTAAGCTTAATATAGTAATGAATCCTGAGTTTTTAAATCAAAACACTGCATCAGAAGATTTCATGCATCAAAAACTAATTATATTAGGAGGGGAAGCAACAGATTGTTGCGATGTGCGGGAATTGTATAATGAGTGCTTTTGTTTACCAGGAGCAACTTATCAGTTTACTAGCATAGAAGAAGCAATTAATTTTAAATACATACACAATACTTATCACGCATACCAGGTGTTGTTTTGGAATTATGTGCAAGAATCCATCGGGAACAGTAGGAAATATGTGTTGTTTTATGAAAAACTATATGGTAGGAAACCAATATTAAGTCAAATTGCACCAGATGGCAAGCTTGGATATGGAGGGAAATGTTTTCCAAAGGATGTTACCGCACTTAATGACGAAAAACCACATATGCTTACAGAATTTATGTGTACTTTTAATAAAAAATTACGTCCTAAATAATTAAATACCAATATTATGGCAAACAAGAATGTAATTATTGTCGGGTGCCCAAGGGGTGCTACCGGCTATGCTTCAAAATTCTTTACACATAATGGAGTTGATATGGGGCATGAGTCTTTTGGAGTAAATGGAATTTCTTCGTGGTGTATTGTTCCTGGCGGAAACCATAGCCTATGGGGGCCATCGTTTAACGAAGTTATAGCTAAATATGGAAAAGACACTCCTATATTCCATCAAACAAACCATCCAATTGAAACAATATCGTCTTTAATGACAATTACGAAACACTCAATGGATTATGCGGCTAGGTTTACTAATATATCAGAATCTAACACGAAATTAAAAAACTGTATGTTGTTTTGGCTTGAGTGGAATACTCTTGCAGAGAAACTTACTGCTAAAAGATACAAGGTTTCTGATATTGCCAAACAGTGGGATGGCCTTGATAAGGTTTATCCTGACACCAAATATAATGACAGGCCATGTAGGCAATATACCGAAAAAGAATTATTATATGAAGACACCGTGTTGTGGTTAAATATTATAAAAAAAGCACGTGAGTATGGTTGGGATGTTGGTAAGAAAACTGATAAAATATTCAAGGACGTAGATAACTTATAATGGAAAAACTTAAACTGCTTACCGTATTGGTGAATTACGGCGAAGAGCAATTAAATTATTTAAGGAAAGTAGTCAATGAATTATTATCGTTTGATAGGTACGATGTAACAGTTGTGGTTCATACAAATATTCAGTTGGATATCCCTGGTATAATTGTGTCACTTTATCCCAAAATGAATAATTATCAGTTATTACCCCTTACTTGCAGAAAAACAATTTGGGACGGAAGAAATGATTATGATGTTTTTTTATATGGTGAAAACGACCACCTGTTTAAAGAGCACCATGTTGACAAGTATCTTGAATATACAAATATACTCCCAAACAATAGGATTGCCGGGTTAATGCAGTATGAAGAAGGGGAAAACGGCAAACATTATCCTGCTTACCATGCTAGGTATAATTGGGATGTTGATTCGGTTGAAATATATGGAGGGAAGAAGTTTGCCCATTTTACCAATTTACACCAGGCAACATTCCTTCTTACTCAGAAACAGTTGTTAAAAATTGGTAAACTTTATGATTTTACACAATTTTTTGGGAAATCCCATTACAGTCAGAAATGTAAAGTAAACACAGATATTTACCAGTTTTGTGGAAAAAAGAAATTAATATGCATTGATGAATTTGATTACAACCTTATTCACCATCTGCCCAATATTTACATAAAAGGAGAAAATAAAAGGCTTCGCCTTGGCAGTAATGACTCAAGGATGAGAGATAAAATAAAAGAATTACAAAATAAAAACATTGTTGTGGATTTAATTGAAAGCAAGTACAAAGAATTGTGTGATAAAAAATCGGACATAAATGAACATTTGCCGGTGTTAAACAAGTATGCATCTGAATGTGATGTTGTTATTGAATTAGGAGTCCGGTGGATTGTTTCTACGTGGGCGTTTCTAAAAGGATCCCCAAAAACATTAATATCTTATGATATAAAGCACCCACGGGCATTTAAGGCAAACCTACAAGAAGTCTTGGATGCTTCTAAAACAGCAGGAATAAATTTTAAATTCATACAGGCAGATGTTTTAAAAACAGAGATACCTGGCACTGATTTATTATTCATTGATACTTTACACACATATTCTCAGTTATCAGCAGAACTTAAATTACACGCTCACAGAGCCAGAAAGTACATTATTTTGCACGATACGGTTACTTTTGGTACAAGGGGAGAGGATGGGGTAGGAAAAGGGCTTAAAAACGCTCTAAATGAGTTTTTAGAAATAAACCCACAGTGGTCTATAAAAGAAGAGTACAAAAATAATAATGGTTTGACAGTATTAAAGAGGCTTTCAGAACCAAAATTGGAGAAAAAACGCAAACTAAAATTTATTGTGCCATTCCCAGATGTTAACTATTATTGTTGGCAAGTACTTGTACAGATAAACAACTTTAAAAAGTTTGGATACGATATTGACACACATTATTTGGTTGGTGTATTTAATAAGACCCCTAGCAAGAACGTATTAAAAATATCAGAATTTGAAAAAGTTAAGAGTACGTTCCATTTTTATATTGACGAAAGAGATAACGTTTCCTACACTGCCTCATTGAAAACATATTTAATGTCTAAATATTTTCAACAACATCCATGGGAAAAAGACAACATATATGTTTATCTTGATCCGGATGTTATTTTCTTGAGAGAGGTAAATTGGGATCCATATATGCAAGATGATACTTGGTATGGTTCTGATACGGGATCTTATCTTGACTCAAAATATATTAAAAGCAAGGGAGATGGTTTGTTTGAAGTAATGTGTAAAAGTGCAAACATTAATCCTCAATTGGTTATTTCAAATGATGAAAACATTATTGGTGCCCAGTATATTACAAAAAATAACACATTTGATTTTTGGGACAAGGTTTGGAGGAAGTCTACAGAAATGTATAATTATTTAAAAAATCTCGAAAAGGATTATTTCAAGCCAGAAATGAAACATTGGCTTCAAATATGGACTATGGAAATGTGGGTAACTATATGGGAACTATGGAAATCTGGAATAAAGACAAAACACCATAATGATTTATGTTTTCATTGGGCCAACCATATGTTAAAAGAAGAAAAACATGCTATTTTCCACAATGCTGGTGTAACTGAAAATGACGGGAAGCATTTTTCAAAGATACACTATCAGAATTCTCCTTTCGGTAAAAACATAAAATGTTCCCCTGATAGCCTTTCTTCAAAATATAAACAAGAAGTAATTGAAACAGAAAAATGTTTTAAAGATATTATTTGGAAAATATAATGAAAGCTCCTGGTTTTAATTCCAAACCAAAAGCCATTCAAAATATAGAATGGTTTTTGTTTGCCAATAAAATTAAATATAAGACTGAATATCAATTTGATAGATTAGTTGATGGAACGTTTATATATGGAGAACGTAGAAAATTTAGGTTTGATCTATGTTTACCAGATCATAAAATTGCAATTGAATATGAGGGAATTTTTGAAGCCAGCAGGGGGAGTAGAGGTTATTCAGGGAAAAGTGGGCATCTTACTGCCGGTGGTTATACCGAGAATTGCACAAAATACAATCTAGCTCAAATTCATGGATGGGTTGTTTTAAGATACACGGCATCAAATTATACTGAGTTTTATAAAGATATTAAGTTTTTATTGCCTAATGTCAAATTCAAATAATTTATTGTTTATACCACAATCTATCATCATATAATCTAACAAAATTAATTCTTCTATAAATTTCTCGGTTGGAAATCTTGATAGTTTAGATTCTGATATTCCGTGTAATTTACAGAACTCTTTTTTGTTTAGTTTCTTTTTTGCCTCTTGCATTTTTTGCAAAAAGTAAGTATGTATATTATCGTATTTTTGCATAATTTGCAATTATTTTATTTTAACTAATTGATAATCAAGTGTGGTGTGTTTATACACTAGTTATAATGCATTAGCTTTCCCACGGTGCTTTGTGGTAATATTCCACACCATCTTTTAGTTCACCGTGCCACTTTTCTTTAAATGGGAACCATAATCTTTCCATTGCATCCCACAAATCATTTCCACTTTCCCATTCACCAAAACACATTGCAGTTACTTCTCCATCTTCATCATAAAATGTAGTGTAGTCGCAACTATGGTTATGGTGGCAATAAAGTGTTTTAGTTTCTGTACTTCCGTAAGCACCTTCAACACTATATGTTGTTTTAACTCTTGTATGGCTCATTCTATTTAGTTTGTCCCTCACTCAATAACGCATTATAACAATGTATAACAAACATTTTCAGTGCGTTAATCAAGGTTAGTAATTAATATTTAAGTTCTGTTTTCAATCTAAAATTCGTTAAACGTTTGTTATACTCAACGTTATAAACAAGCGGTTAAACATTTTGTCATAAATTGAAACGGAATAATAACCGCCAGTTTATAACAAAGTGTAAAACCAAAAAATAATACTACTGAGTGCTTTCTAAGTACCTTTCGGCTTGTTCTGTCAACTTAAATTTCCACTCATACGAGCCACCGAGGATGCATAAGTTTTTTAAATATCCACTTCTTACCAATTCCCAGTAAAGCTGAATGTTATCTTCTTTCCCTGTCATTAATTCCTGCCCTTGTTCGTTAATCGCCTCAAGGATTTTGTGTTGTTTAAATGTTGGTTCTTGCATTTTATTAATTTTTATAGTTAATATTCCGTATTATTTTCAGGTCTTACACAAACCGTTGTAGGTAATAAAAGCCTACTACTTTCGTGCTAAACCTAAAATTACATAGTCTTTATCAATGCCGTATTCTCCACCCTTTAATACATAGGTTATAACTCTATGGCAAATTTGACCTGTAACGGAGTCTTCTTCCCATTCTTCAAACCAGCCTTTTGGTATAAATTCTTTCAAGAGTAATTCATCTCCTACCCTGTAATTTCTATCATACTTTCTAACCTCAAAAGGCTTACTCATATCCACCACACTATCAAAGTATTTTGTGTGTAATTTTAGTTCGTGAATCAATGTATTTTTCATCTTATATTGTATTAAATTATTGTTTCAATCCCGTAGGCTTTTACATACCTACAACATTTTATATATTCCACTTCGTTCCTCAGCGATAACATATAAGTTAACGTTAGGTGCAATATTATTTTTGTTTTTCTTGCCACCGCACCCACAAATCAACCAGACGTTTTAGTCGGTCAATTTTACGTTTATACTTTTTACCGTTGTAATCGCTTCTAATATGTGTACGGTCAGAAGTAAGTAAACGGCTTACTTCCGACCAATTAATTAAACTATTCATTGTGCGTTTGTATTTGGAAAAGATTCAAGAATTTGAATAGCTGATGGATTCCTGTCAGATACTTTGTAATTCTCATAATCATTAACATCGTCAAATTTATAACACTCCATTCCAATTCCATCTTTGCGCTCCCATATTTCAAAAACTCCTATACACTCTCTACGCATTGTAAAACAAGCAACACATTTCAACGGTTGCATACTCCATGAAGCATTATTATAATAACAAGTGTGCTGTTTAAATGGTAATACTTTCGTGTTGTTTCCTCCATAACTTTCCCAAAGTTCAATATACTTATCAATTCTAACTGAAAGCCCATTGAATTTTACTGATGATTCTACTTTAGTTCTCATTGTCTTTTATTTAAAGTTTATGCTACAAATATAACACATTTGTGTAATACAATGCAAGTAAATTTGTATTTGTTTTACACATTTGTGTTAATTTATATTGATTATAGATAAACCAACCCGCAATAACAAAAATAATACAAACACCTAACACGCAATAAATGCCATAGAAAAAACGGCATTTATTGCCACCGTTATAAACAATAAAAATTATTACATTACCTATAAAAACCAAGTTCTTTCCTTACAAACCATTTAGGTAATTCTAAAGCTATCCGTTCCCTTGTATATTTTACATCTTTCCATAGGTTTTTTTCTTGCTCATATCTTTCTTCGTTTAATATTATTGATTTTGGGATAAAAAATATTTTGTTTAGTTTCTTGGTTTTTTTTTGAACCATTATACATTTTTCAAGGTCTTTTTTAAAATTGAAAGTGACTACATATGAATCCATAATTTTAAAAGTTTATAACAAAAGCTATATTTAAAAGCCTTTGTTGGTTTATATTTTCAATTTAACTTATTCGGTGTCGGCTTCAAAACATAGCCAAACCGTTAACGGCAATTGCCGCTTTTCTCTTGTCTTGTCCTAACCTGTCTAATAATGTAATCAATCAAGCCGTATTGTAGCTTTATTTCCTTTGCTGTAATTTTCAGTTCTTTCTCTGTTATTTGTCGCTTATGTAGTCTATCGGTGCAACTGCCATTAACAAAATGTTTATTTAAACCGCTTACACTCGTTTGTTTATTATTTACATCGCACAGCATATTTATATTGGTTTTAAACCACTCAAATAGGTCATGCGGGGCTAAGTTTACTTTTTTCAATAGAATGTTTTTAGGTGTTTCTGTTGTACATTCTTTGTAAAATTGCTCTCTAAGTATTTTCCATTTTCCAGAATCCATCGCTCAGTAATTTATAATTTAGTAACTCGTATTTAATTCAGTAGTAAATTGCAACAGCGGTCAAAACAAACACCAACCGTTAGCGTGCATTTTGCGTTGAAACCTTTTTGTTGGCTTCAACAATATGGTACGCAAAACGTACCCGTTGGCACGGTAACAATGTGCAAAAACAATAAAAATTATTACTGCTTAATTAATTTGTCGCTACATATAAGTAATAAGTTTCCACTATCCCAGTCTATACCACTTACAACAGATTTAACTTCGGATACAGGCGTACCTCCCATTACTCTCTCGTTTGTAACTACGCATACTTTATCTTCTGCGTGTGTTTCGTTTACAGCCATCATAACTGTTAACTTTTTGTGTAATTCTTTCAGTGTCATAATTTTTACTTTTCTTGCACCAACCGTTATGGCGAATTAAAAAGCACCCTTAACAAATATTTCTATAAATCGGATTGTAAAATCTTCTTTGTAATTTATCAATACATCTGAAATAGTGTAGTGAGTGTGCTTTCTTCTGGAAAACTGCTGTATTATAACAGTATCGCCTATTCTTGGCAGAAATGGTACATTTACGTTTCCGGTTTGAACCAAATCCTTGTCAAATTTTTCGTCTAATATGAAATTTACTTCGTACATGATATTTTAATTAACTCGCCATAACAAAATGTTAATTTCATAGTGCATATGGCGTTTGCACTATTAATCAAATATTGTGGTTGCACTACGCAACTAACATAAATCATTGTATGCCATTGAAACGGTACGCTTCGCCATACAACATGGTATATAAAACATACACTCACTTAGCTTTCTTTAACTTTGTGAGTTCTCGCTTCAAATTAGCCACTTGTTTTTTAAGGCTTCTAATCAAGTAAGCAGCTTCGTAATTATCACAAAACTCAAGCTGTTCAAGTATCTCTTTATCTGTTTTTTCTACATACATAATCGTTCGTTTTACGTTTCATATACCCATCCGTTGTATGCAATATGGCTTAGTTCCGTACATTTATGAAACATTCTACCATATTGCCCAAAATATTTAAAAATCTCCCCTCTTTTGGCTTTTGCAAAGCCATTGGTTATAAATCTCTGTTGCTATTTGTGCAGTCATTACAGGGGGTACGCTCATACCTATTAAATAAACAGGTTTATTTGAGCAAAAATTATAATCCATTGGGTAGCTTCCAGCCTTTTTACATTCATCATCAAACAAAGTTCTTTCAATTTCATAATCATAAGGTAGCCCGTTTGCTCTAATTGTCGGCAATACTTTGTCAGGGTGTAGCTTAATTTCATTAAAGTAACTTCCTTTAGGGTGTACGCTACTAAAGCTATTCCCGGCTTCACAAAGTAGCCAATACTTTCTAATCATTGGGCTTAATCCAAGTGCATTTTCATTACCTTCTGTTTGTCTTATATTCTTGTAAGGTATTTCAGGCTCTTTAAAATCAATTATAATTTCAGGAGCAATAGTAAATAAATCCATTTGTTTTAAAAACGGTTCCGCTAAATCTTTTCTAAATGCTATAAAAAATACACGTTCTCTTTTTTGTGGTACTCCCATTTTTGAGCCATCAACTAAAAAGTGTTGTACATAGTATCCGGCTAAATCAAATTCCCTGTATATTTTTCTAACATATTCCTTTGCATCTCCTTGTAGTAAACCTTTTACATTTTCAGCAACTACAACTTTAGGCTGTAATTTTTTTGCCAAATCAATAAAATCAAAAAACAAAGTATCTAAAACCTGCATCGCTTGCCCTTCTCTAAAAACTTTATCTTTACCCCAATCTTTTTCACGATTTCCAGCCATTGAAAAACTGCTACAAGGTGGCGAACCGTCTAAAATATCCAGTTCATATAGTTCTTGTGGCAAATCTTC
>Ga0180437_10004023_pt1 | contig 21302 bp, 35 predicted proteins | sample SS_ome_4_FD_132410 | JGI IMG/M metagenome (GOLD analysis project Ga0180437, IMG submission 132410) | Hypersaline lake sediment archaeal communities from the Salton Sea, California, USA - SS_3_D_1 metaG | ecosystem: Environmental > Aquatic > Non-marine Saline and Alkaline > Hypersaline >...
ATGGAGCTGGCGTGCTTACGGGTGATGGGGCTGGCCCCGTCACTGCTGCTTCGGGCACCATCGATTATGTGACGGGAGCGGTATACCTTACCCATGCCCATACGGCGACGGATGCGGCCACGGTAAGCTTTTGCTACTATCCTGGTCTTCCTGTTATGGGACTACGCCAGCGTGAGCTGAACCTTGTGAATGCTGAGGACCTCATAGCATTCGACACCAAGTATGCTTACGAGCTGGCTAGCGGAAGCTTTAGAGAGCTTGTAGCAGGTACCCAGTGGAAGGGCAGCGACTCTGATTTCTTTTGGTCCACCAACTACTGGACAGACGCTAGTGGCAACAAACTCTTCTGGGTCACCAACTTTTCTAATCCGGCATCAGCGTCGGACCCCATCCGCTACTACAATGGTACGGCCTGGACGGACTTTGCCCCTCTTATCACGTCTAACGATACGCTATACCAGGCTCGTGTGCTGCTGCCCTTCCGCGGCCGTCTTTTGGCGTTCAACACCTACGAGGGCACGACGGCGGGGGGCATCTCGGCCAGCACCAACCAGCCGCAGAGGATCAGGTGGTCGCAAATCGGTACGCCTATAGCGTCCGACTCGTTCCGCTCCGACGAGATAGGCAAGGGTGGATACCTAGACATCCCCACGGCCCAGCACATCGTGGCGGCAGGGTTTGTTAGAGACAACCTGGTTGTCTTTTGTGAAAGGTCTACATGGCTGCTGCGCTACACTGGGCGCAAGTTCCAGCCTTTTGAGATAGAGAAGGTCAACACCGAGCTAGGCTCGGAGAGCACGTTTAGTCTTGTTCCTTTCGACACCTCGGTTATAGGCATTGGTGATAAACGCATCGTCAACTGCGATAGCTTCAAATGCGATCCTATCGACATCAAGATTCCAGACTTTGCGATAGAGATAGAGAACGAGAACAACGGCCCTAAGAGAGTGCATGGTTTTAGGGATATTGTCCCTAGGCTCGCCTACTGGGTGTATCCTTCTAGCGACGCGGACACAACTGGCCAGGGCACCTATCCTAACAAACGGCTGCTATACAACTACGAGGAAGATTGTTGGGGCATCTTTAACGACTCGATCACATGCTTAGGCTACCGTTGGAAGACCTCAGATGTCACATGGAATGATGTCGCAGAAGATACCTGGGAGAGCTACAACAGCACGTGGATTGATCTCCAAGCAAATCAGCCTGTTATCATCGGTGGCAATCAACAAGGGTACGTCCATGATCTAGACCAGAAGGGCGACGATGACGAAAGCCTGTTTATCACCGCTGTTACGGCTGATGGCTCCTCGACAACGACCCTGACCATACCCAACCACAATTTAGCCGCCGACGACATCATAGTCGTTTCCGACATACCAGCGGGCACGGGATACGCAACAGCACTCAATGACCAAGTGTTCCGCGTGGACCCGACCACGGCCGACGTGGTAGAGTTGTACACCTACAACAGCGCCGACGACAATTGGATGACTCCTTTTGTGACGGCGGCGGCATCGTATGTAGGGTGTGGGCAGGTCAGGGTTAAAGACAACTTTCATATTACTACACGCAAGTTCGACAAACGCAAAGAAGGCCAGAAGATTCAGGTGGGCCATGTCGACACGCTGTTCGAGGACACCTCGACAGGAGACGTAACGTTAAGGGTGTTGGTAGACTATGTACCGACCGCCGTCAACACAGGCGCGGACACGTTCTTCAACGTCAACGTGCCAACGACGGGTTCAGCTCTAGATGTACAGGCATCGACGCAATACTGGATCAGGAGCTTTTGCCCTACCCGAGGCAACTTTGTTCAGCTGGACTACACGCTAAGCAATGCGCAGATGAACAGCACCGACAGCAGCAGCAACGTGGTGATTAGCGCAATGGTTGTCTGGCAACGCAAAGCCGGAAGATTAACAATATAGAGGTGCCTTATGGCTTACAATTCCACGATACCCCAGGCCACGGACAAGCTTCTGACAAGCCAGCAGCAGATGCTTGCCAACTTCGGCAGTCTACAGACGACCTTTAACGTTGACCACTACGGTTTTAACACGCCGACGGTAGCAGCGGACATTGGTAAGCACAAGACGATCACCACGCCAGCAGAGAGCGCAGCGCCGTCAGCCGCGGCAAGTGAACCTGTTATGTTCGCCCTGGACCTAGGAACGCTAGGCGTTGTGCAGCTCAGCAGGTCGGAAGATACGGCAGGCAGCCCGACAACGTCTAAAGCGGCAGGGTTAACAGCTTTACACGGTGAAATAGCAACCGCTGCAACGACGGATATTCTAGATTGTACGTCACTAAACCAATGTATCCTAGAATGCTATGCTTACGGTGATAGTGGTAACTATGCCCGTGGCAGCATTTTGTGGGATCCCTCGGGCAGTGGTGCTTTCAAGGGTCAGTCGGGGACATTTTTCGGTGATCGTAATCAATCGAGTGGTGCCTTTGCATGGCAAATTTCTAGCAAGACGATCCAACTGAATCATTCGTTGAGCACGGGGACCAATGTAGTATGGACCATTCACATTCGTAGGTACGACGTTTAATGACTGCACCTGAAGGACAGGCCGACACGTTTCTGACGGTATACGATGAGATACCGGACGAGTGGACGGACGCTCAGGAGTTTCTGACAGAGCAACTTCGGGAGATCACCAACGGCGTAAACGATCGCGATGTGGGCATCTACTTCGAAGATATCTATGCCAATGGGCAGAAGTGGCAGCCATCAAGCACGGCGTTAGCGTCGTCTTCGACTCCTGCCGAGCCGAGGACGGTGTTTCGTAAGGTCATTAACGTTGGACCTTTAAACGACTTCACGGCCACAAACCCGCAAAACGTAGCGCATGGCATTACAACAAGTGCAAATTTTTGTATAACTAGACTATATGGAGCTGCAAGCGACCCAGGAGCGAGCACGCTGACGAGTGGCATACCGCTCCCCTACGTGGATCAGGCAGGCACCAATAGCATTGGACTAACAATGGATGCGACCAACATCATCCTTACCATGGGCACCGCTGCAGACATGTCGGCCTATACGTGTGCGTGGGTGGTCGTCGAATGGATAAACGAGGCATAGCATGGACCCATTGACAATAGCATCGATCGCAGCCCCGTTCCTCTTGCAGGCTTTGAGCCCTGGAAAGAAAGAGGAGGTGCAGCGTTACAGCCCATTGCGCGGCAATCAGGAACAGCTTTTCAAGCAGCTACAACAGGCATTGCAGGGTCAAGGTGCTGGCGGCGCGTTCGGTGAATCAGCGGACTACTACCGCCGCCTGCTAAGCGGCGATGAAGCCGGAGCGTTCGAGGCTCCTCTTCGAAGAGAGTTTCAGGAGGACATCCTGCCAGGCATCGCGGAGCAGTTCGCTGGCATGGGTTCTGGCGCTCTGTCCTCCTCTGGATTTCAGCAGGCTAGCACACGGGCTGGTACGGACCTGGCCGAGCGTCTAGGCTCATTACGGGCCGGTTTGAGGATGCAAGGAGCGCAAGGGCTAGCGGGGCTTGCGCAGCAAGGATTGTCACCAGTGGATGAGATGGTATTCCGCCCTCGCACACCTGGGCTAGGCGAGCAGTTCGCTACATCAATCGCAGGTGGCGTTGGCCAGGGTTTAGGACAGATTGGTGCATCATACTTGGGTAACAAGCTGCCCTTTTTGAATAAGTAGGAGATCCGATGGCACTACACATCATCGAAAGAGATACACCGTTTGGACAGGTAGCACAGAACTTCGGCAGGGGTCTGGGTGAAACGTTCAGCTCTGAGGTGGGCAAACAGCGCAAGGCCGCTGCTTTCCGTGGTTTGACCGAAGGCGAGGAACCGCTAACTCTCAGCCAGATGTATTCGCAGCTCCTCAATACGGGCGCGTTTGAGCTGGACGAGATTCAGAAGCTTGAGCCCTTTATGGTCAACCTAGCACAGCAGCAGGCGAGACGAGGAAACACAGAGCCGCCAGCCGGTGGCGTCAACGTGCCACAGGGGCAACCTCTCACGTCGGTACAAGCGCCAAAAGGCGATACGCCGCAAGACTTCGCACCACCGGCAGAAAAGTACCCTGTCTCGTTGGTTGACCCGAAATATCAAGACTCACTGACGAAAGAACCCATAATCGTCAATACCGAGACGATTCGCCAACGGATGAATGAGCTCGAAAGACAGCAGCCTGGGCGCTTCATCAGAGACAGCGACCTAGAGGCAGCCGCGCGTGAAAGCCTGGAAGCGGAGCGGACCAAGCTAAGTGACGACAGAGCTATCGCCACCACGCAGCAAAACCGCACGGACGTGCTGCGCAGTAAGTTCGACGACAGTGTGCAGAAAAAGATTCAGGCTAGTGGTTTTGGAGAAGCGTGGGCTAAGTTGCCGCAGGTAGCACAGGACAGGCTGTTTTCTGATGCTGTCCAGGCTGTGCGTGCGGGGGCATCGCTGGATGATGCGGCCAACGCAGCAGCGAAAAAGGCGCTGGAGGTGACAAAGATCCTTGGCCAGTTCTACAACCGTGGGGGTTTGGGTCTTCTTGGAGTTCCTAGCGAGCAATTCCGTCGAGATATGGCATCATATCGTAAATCGTTTGCCGATCTAGACATGCTAGACGAGTATGCGTCTGAGCTGCAAGCAAAAGGATTTGGCGAACACCTGTCGTCGGCGATGGCTTATCCTGTCTCAGAAGGCGTTATGAAGGAAATCGGACGCCTACAACCAGAGGCTAAAAAAGAAGCCTCCATATGGAAAAAGCTTGTTCTGAGTCCGTTTAGCCCTGTTGGTTTCTTCACCAAGCCAGCCGAAATAGCCATCAATGAGTGGCGCAAAGATCAACCTAGGGCGCTAGAGAGAAGCCAGCAGTTTGCCGAACGTCTAGCGAAAATCATCACTCCCGAAGATAGCATAGATGCAATTGCGTTAGCTGCCGACGATGCTGGGCTTGATAGTGGTGTTATTTACGACTATTTCCGCCAATTGACGGCACAGGGGCAGTATCAGCCCTCGCCTCGACAGGAAAGAGAGATTTCGCAAGCTCGGCCTGTCAAGCCGTCGTTGCAAGATATGGTTACGGCCTTAACCCAAGGTGCTGGCGAGCAGGGTAAATTTGGGTTTATTGACTCAATACGACGCAGGTGGTTTGGTAAATCATGAGTGCAGCACTACTATCCAAGATCGCACCGTTGCTCAACAAGGCCATTCCGATCGGCATGGCTGCGAATCAAATCAGCAAGGTGGATCCACGACTAAAACGCTTTTTAGCTGGCGCTGTAGCGTCTGGGTACGGCCTAGAGCAGGCCATGGAGCAGCTCAGGGGACTAACTTCCGACCCAGGACAGCGGAGCCAACAGGCTAGAGAGAGGCAAGCAGCCGCACAGGGAACAGCATTGCCATCCGAAAAGGCTAGAGTAAGAGAGCGTGAAGACGAAGCTAAAGGCGCAAGTGTACTGCGTGGTGGTGTCCAGTTAGCAGCCGGCGCGGCGCTGGCCGGAGCCGGGCCGATGGGCGCTATTGGATCACTGTTGGGTATAGGTGGTGGTGGTGATGGATCAGAAACCATGTCACAGGCTCCAGCGGCAGACGGTCGCAACTACTTCCAGCGGGCTATGGAGGGCGTCAGCTTCTTTGACCTTGATGATGGTCTTAAGGCCAAGGTGGGCAGCCTCAAGCAGCGTCTAGACAGCATGGAACAGCAGGGTGTCCCCTACGAGGACCGCAGCGTGCAGAACGTGGTCAAGGCTATGCGCCAGCTCGTAGGACAGCAAGGGATGGTAGAGCAGGAGTCAGCACGCTTTGAGATGGGACAGCCCCAGCAGATGGGTGGGCAACAAGGCGGTAACGCCGATGAGCAGGCTATCGCCATCCTCCAACAGATAGCCCAGAGGTTCGGACTATAGTGGCGCTTAACGAGCTCAAACAGTCGATCAGTCAGCTAGCGTCGTACATGGCGGCGAACTACGCTAACCTGTCGTCAGCCGTTAAGACCAAGGCAGCCGAGGTGCTCAACGCTCTCATGAACAGGGCGGCTCAGGAAGAGGGCGACGTTCCATCGGACCAGCCTGTACCTGACACAGCAAAGCTGCTATGGGAGCTCGCTGGGCGTGGCCCCTCGGCGTTTGTCAAGTACATGAGACAGTTTCCCGATCCGGCCCTGGAGCCGTACTTAAAAGGGCAACCGCTTGTTAGCCTCATCGAGCGCCTAGAACAGGAGATGCCCAAGGGCGAGCCACAGGAAGCGGGCGGCATACCAAAGGCGTGGCTACAGTCTTCTAACGTCTACGGCTTCAAGTATGACCCCAAAAGCCAACGGATGTTTGTACGGTTTCATGGCGAGGACAGAGACGCAGGCCCTGTTTACCAATACGATTCGGTTCCGCCCGAGGTTGCCGAGATCATCAGGATGGGAGCGGTACCAGCAAAGACAGATGGTAGCAACAAATACGGGTCGTGGTGGAAGAATAAGCAGCCATCGCTAGGCGCGGCCGTCAACGCACTGCTTGCCAAGGGCCCGTTTCCCTATAAAAAGTTAGGTGGATAACCCTTGCGGCAAAGGCCGAAAGCATTACAATCAAAGATTGAATAGGAGGAAAAGTTATGGCTAACAGAACAAGCGCAGACCCCAACCGAACGGCAGGTCTAGGCGTCAATCTCAATCCCCCACAGGTCGAGGCCGAGCGCGCGCCTACGACACAAGATCAGCGTGACATCGGCACACTCTGGATTGATAAGACGAATAACGCGTCTTATCAGCTCACCAGCGTAGTTGCTGGGTCGGCCAACTGGCAGCTCCTTGGCTCTGATTCAGGTGCGGTAGCGACGATCAACTCGCTGTCGCCCACATCGGGCAACATCGTCGTTGCTGGTACAACCGATGAGATCGACGTGGCTAGCGTTGGTAGCACCGTCACACTATCGCTGGCTGAAGTGTTGCCCACTCAAGCTGAGGTTACGTTGACAGCTACTCAGGTCAAAGCCCTTGCTACAACGCCAATCACGCTTGTAGCAGCTCCTGGCGCTGGCAAGGTTGCTCAGTTCTTGGGTGCCACGCTTAAACTGGTTTATGGTGGTAGCAACGCCTTTACCGAGGTGGGAGACAACCTAGGCATCAAGTACACCGACGCATCGGGCGTACAGGTTTGCACCACCATTGAGTGCACGAACTTCATTGATGCTACGGCAAGCACCTACACCAACGCAGTACCTTCAGCCGATGCCATTGTTGCAGCGACAGGCGCAGAAAACCAAGCGCTCGTTCTGGACAACCTGGGCAGCAACTTTGCGGGCAACGCCGCTGATGACAACACGCTGGTAGTCAGCGTTCTATACCGCGTAGTCGAAATCTAATCATGGAGGGGCATTGCCCCTCCTTTTTCTTAGGGCAGAGAAATGGCAGAGACAAATTTTCTACAGGCTATCGAGATGACGGTTTACGATACAGCGGGCCTTACGGGCACCTACGCTGCTATCAATGGCACCGGCACAGAGGAGGCCGTTAACGTCGTCAAGTTCTACAACGCGTCTAACGTTGGTGTGACCTTGAGCTATGATGGCAGCACGGACCAGGATTTCATCCCTGCTGGTGGCACGTTTATTTTGGACCTAGAGACTAACGCTAGCGGATTTGGCGGCAGCTCAGGCCATTGGATGATGCGCAAGGGCCAGGTGATCTACGCTAAAGGGTCGGCCGGCACCGGAAACCTGTATTTCGTCGGATACTACTAGGAGTTAGCGCATGTCGCAGTATTGGCTTTCCGTAGGGGGTGGGGGAACTCCCACAATCCCAACATCATTCGTCACTGATGTTGGCGGACCTGCCGTGCCTGCGGCGAACGTTCTCGACCTTCTCGGCGCATCTTCGACAGATAACAACCCCAATGGTATTCAGACGGATGGAGCCACGGCGGCCACCGTTAAGGTAGAGCTTACCAACCGGCAGGTCGGAACGGTACAGACGACGGATGCCACACCTACGGCTGTTATCACGTTTGACTGTGCGACCGCTGGAGCAACTAACGGTGTTTACACGTTTAGCATTCTAGCGTGCGCATTTGATTCGACCAATACGCAGGCCAACGGCTACCAGATTGTGGGAACTGTACGCACCGATGGAAGCACGACAGCTACGCTCGTTGGAACGCCTGACAAGATCGTCAACGAAGAGACGACATCGGCAGATTTTAACCTTGTTGTCTCTGGCAATAATGCCATTGTGCAGGCTACGGGCGTGGCGGCGACAACGATTAACTGGAACGCCCAGCTAGAGTATATTTATCAGGCAACGCCGTAGAGCTGCGTCATAAGTAGTTAACTGTGAGAGTGTAATGGCCGGATTTGACAACGATGTGGTTTACGGCAGCAACGTAGACTTTAGCGGCGGATCACCCGTCACGGGCAAGATGACGACAGACGGACAGTTGCTGATTGGCTCAACGTCTACACCCAACATCAAGGTTGGTATTCTTTCTCCTCCCGCTGCTGGCATCACGGTTAACTACAATGATCCTAATCTAGAGCTAGCGCTTGCTGACGATCTCGCCGCTCTAGAAGGTCTAGCCACCACTGGCCTCGCCACGCGCACAGCGTCGAATACATGGACGACGAGGACGATTGCGGAGGGCACAGGCATCGACGTCACTAATGGCGATGGCGTGTCTGGTAACCCTACTATAGCCTTTGACGTAACAGAGGTTACAGCGCTGGCTACGAGCTACCTCACTGACGACGCTATGTCGGCGGTTCCTGCTGCTAACGTGCTCACGGTAGCGGGTGGCGAGGGCATCGACACTAGCTCGTCAGGAAGCACAGTAACCATCTCCGGCGAGGACGCTAGCGACACCAACAAGGGCATCGCTAGCTTCGCTGCTGCTGACTTTGACGTATCTAGCGGTGCGGTGAGCTTGGAAGATACGGTGGTTAAGAGCGTATCAACGGATGGCAGCGCAGCCACGCCTTCAGGACATGCTTTCACCATTGCCGGAACCGGTGGTATCACGACTAGCGGCAGTGGTGCAACTGTCACGATCGATGGATCAGGCGCAGGATTTCCGCAAGCGCGTCAAGCTATAGCATGTGTCAACGGCACAGCTTACAACCTTAGCTGTATACAGAGCGGTTCAGATATCACGATTACTGGTGGTGACGGCACGAGCCTGAGCGCATCCAACCCCGCATACATTTGGATGCCATCGAACGCTACCGCCGGTGCAAAAGTATTACATACTATCACAGCCGACGTGACTTTCGATGTTTCGGACATGGACGGCAACACATTCGGTACGACTGCCTCAAGAGCATGGTCGGAGTCGTCGAAGCCGCTGTTCCTTGTGGCGCTCGCAGACGCATCAGATGAAAACCTGGTGTTCGGCATCGCAGCCGTGCCGAACCTCACCCAAAGCCCAGCCTCATCGGCCGACATCGGTGATCCATCCGCGGCCAATGCCGATGTTGCTCATGGTCTTTTCATCATCTCTGACGTGACAGAGGCAGACTATACTGGGAAAGCCTGCTGTATTCTCGGCATGTTGCAGGCGGTGAAAGATGCGTTAGACCAGTGGACAGTAGTCTGTAACTCGTACCACTACAACGTTGGCATGTGGGATGAGTCCAAGCAATTCGGCATGATACAGGGGCATTTTGGAGCTAACAGCGGGTCATTCTGGTTGCCCAACAGTGGCACACCTCCCGCGTGGGGCCAAGAGTTCTATTTCTATACAGTCAACCGGTATGGAGAAATAGCCATCAAGCACCGAGCTGATAACGATGGTGGAACAGATGGATCTGGTAACGTAGCGGCGCAACTAAGCATCCCATTCCCATGTTGCAATTCTGCCGGGGCATCCGGAATGCAAAGCATGTGCTTAATTGGAGTGCCTGCCGGAAACCGAATTGGTCAAATTTTTTCTGTAAATGCTGGTAGTTACATCTTCTTTAACAACGTAACTAGCAACACAACACATTATTATTCGGCGTGGTCCGCTGGAAACCGTAACATACGCCTTGATGCCAGATATACACCATACAATGGATATAACTAATGCTTAGGTGGTGGATAGGATTAGCAGCGGTTATATCATCATTAGCATCGGCTCATGACATCTACCACGAGCGCGTGGATGGCTACGTGCCAGTCATAGCCCATGCGGGCTTTATGGGTTTAGACACGCAGGCTACGCTATCTCGTGTGGAGTGTGAGCTAGCAAACGGGCAGTGTGTCGCGGTCAGCGCCAATACCCAGTTTGTATCCGAGTATGGCACACAGAAGATGTGCTGTGGATGGTATCTCGTCGCTATAGCCCCAAATGGCCAGGAGACATGGCTTGTGCGCACTCGCGGGGAGAACATTCTCTCTCAGAATCAGCACTACATCAACGCTGCTGTCTGTGGGTTCTTCAAGGCTGATCAAGAGGGCTTGCACGCTTTCGAGATGCGGGGCTATTGTGGTACATTCGATCTGCGCAAAGACGGCATGATTAGCACGACCTACAACGAAATCCAAATCCTTGTGTTCGATGAATAAAGCCACCCTAGAGTTTAACCTATCTCACGACACCGGCGACCGCGACGCGTTCCTGCGAGCATGTCGAGCCGACGAAGCTTGGGCTACCCTTTGGGACATCGACCATGGCATCCGCAACCTGCTGAAGCATGGCGACGACAAGCAATTGACCAGTGATGCGCTAATTGACTATCTTGAAGGCGTCCGCACACGTATCCACGAAGGTGGCATGATGGACATTTACACATGAGCCAATTTTTCTTAGCAGGTACAGGTGGAAGTAGCAGCGGCTCTACCCGCAAAGAGTACTCGTTTCCTGCGGAGAGCCTTGCGGCACTAGAAACTAACTTTGCTCCCGTCCTGAGGGTAGCGGGCACCAACGTAAACATGTTCGTCAGGGCGTACGATGACACAACAGAAGAGTACGCCAACGGCAAGCTGTTTGTTCCTGGCGAGGTCAACACCTCTGGAACGGTCACCTTTCGCGCTTACGTCACCGCCGCGACAGCGGCAGCATCAAAAAACATCGGCCTTACCTTCGGCCATCTTGCTCTCAACGGTGGTGAGGATTGGGACCCGTCCAGCCCCTACACCGAGGAGGATACAGGAGCTGTAGCTATCAACGCTACGCAGGACAACATTACCGAAGTTACCTGGACCGAGACGATGAGCAATCTAGGCTGGGCCGCTAACGATGTCGTGCTCTTTCGCCTGTCTAGAGACGTAGGCGTAGCGGACAATCTCAGCGGCGACATGTATCTGCTTTCCTTCGCTGTCGAGCTGCCCAGGAGCGCATAATGGCTACTGCGTCGGGTTCAAGAGACTTCGGCACCGCCTCAGAGCGCTCCTATATCACTGTGGCCACACGGCCAAATATTGGGACGGCTGATATCACAGCTATCGGCTGGTTTAAGTCCTCCTCGCTCGCTGCTAATCAGACAATCATCGGTGGCGCCTCCATCGACTGGGATTTCATCGAGACACGCCCCAACGATGCCGGAACGGTCTATGGCGGCACCAGCGCTCTAGAGGGCACGAGTACCTATTCTACGGGACAGTGGGGCTTTGTGGGCATGACCTATGATGATGCGACGCCTACAAGAACCATCTATTTTGGTGAAAGCGATGTCAACGCCGTAGCGCAAGGAAGTGACAGTCAGACGGTAGACGCAACCACAGGAACGGGGTGCGCCATCGGCATACTCTATGACGGCACACCGGACTTTGCGATGTCTGGCGACATCGGCAACGTGCTCCTCTTCGAGGCTGAGCTAACCGCAGCACAGATGCAGGAGGCCCAATGGAATCCATTTTTTTGTCCGGTTAACCCCTGGGCGCATTGGCCGCTGTTCTTCGCGGGCACCACCTCTGAGCTAGACATATCAGGCAATGGCAGAACCGGAACGTTGACATCATCGGGCGGTGACCCTAAACCACTAGTCAACGTAGACAGCCCACCAGTGGGCATGTACGCCATGATGGCTCAATAGAGGACAAGGGAACGTGAGAATGGCCGACGACAGACTCCTATGCGATATATTGACCAAGCTGGCGGATGTCCTCCACATGCTAGAGGACCAAGCGCACGAGCTGCGGGCCATGCGTCAGATGGTCGAGGAGCGGCTAGAGAAGCCCACCAAGCCCGTGGTGAAGCGTATGCCTTGGTATTCTGAGCCTCACGATCTTGGGATGACCGAAGCTCGTAAGCCGGAGGGTGAATAGTGGACATGGAATTCATCGCCGAGAAAGTCAAGCCCATTATGGAACAAGCGGGCTACCACAGTTTTGTTCTTGTAGGCCTAGCCTATCGTCCTACAGACGACGCGGACGTGCTCTCTATCGACCAGTCCTACGACAACATCACAAGCGATGAGCTTGAGCAAGTGGGCTGTGTGCTCATCCAGGGTGCTGCCACGCTGCACGCTTGAGGAGTTAACGAAAACTTAAAAATTGGCGAGGTCCAAAATCGACCCCGCCAAGTGTGCGGCAACTAAATATCGAGTGTCATTTGATTATTTGGACACGCCTTATCCATAAAATAAACAAATTCCGCTCAAACTTATCAACCAACTCTCTGTTAATCAAAGGCATGAAGCAATCAAAACGCAGGATGTTTGGCAGTTGGCGACCCTCGGACTCTTCAAAAATCTGAACAGCCTTGGAAACCCGACCTCGCCTACCCGTTTTGCTTTTGCCGAAGGCTGTCTGCATTCCACTTTGTGAAATGAGTCGTTTGCCGTCGAGAACGGCGCAAGGTATGACGCAGCCGTTCAAATCTATAGCGCCAACATATTCCGTCGAGGGCAATCCCTTCTTACCTTGTAAATCAAAAAAAATCGTAAGCAAGAACATCCGAGAGATGAAGAAAGCAGGCTACAGCCAAAAGCAGGCAGTAGCCGCTAGCCTCACCAAGGCAGGCAAGTCGAAGAAGCCCAAAAAAAAGTAAAGCACCTGTCATAGGAATGTCCGAAATACGGACAATTCGGACACATGTCTGGCCGTATTGTGTACATGATAGCCGTATCATGCACAAAATACGGCCAATCCTATGCATGACAATTAATATGCCCAATCTAGTATAACCCGAGTATCTGGCTACAACCGCACGGAGGCGGCCATGGTGCTAAGAGAGATATTCACGGGTGTTATCCTGATCCTGATATTCATCGCGGGGGCAGGTGTGTTATCCCTGGAGCTATGGGAGGCCAAGGAGGGCCGATCTAAAGAACAGGACGGCCCTGTCAGGGAGCTGGTCGAGCAGGTGGTCGAGGATCATCTAGGCATCGATCTAGACATCGACAATGGCTAACTTATCGCCATACAAATCAATCTGGACGACGTGGCAGGTCTTGCGCGATGTTGACCGCCTCATGGCCAACAGCCCAGGCTGGCAGAAGGGCGTATGGGACAACGACACCAGGCGCACCGACTACTGCGTCGAATCTACATTCCGCGACAAACGTTTCAAACAGCGTGTTAGGGAGGCTCGCAAGCGTAGACAATGAACGGAGATCACATAGCCCCTACGGGCCGCATACATATCCATGTCAACAACGAGGAGGCATTGTATCGGGCACCGAATCACCCATGGCACATAGGCAGGCCTGCGTCAGAGGCGCAGGAGCCAGAGGATCATGGTGTGCACGATACGACCACATCCGCATCCACAGGGAATGAAAAGGAAGACAACGCTCACTGCTGTCCTATTCTGTAAAGGAGGGGAGGACACCAAACCTGAACCCTGTGTTCATCATCCTCCCCACCAACTACTTGTCCGTTTTACGTAGCTGCACATAGACCCAGGAGCCTACAGGCTCCCAAGATAGGAGGGCGGCACGCTGTTCCTTTGCGATCCGTTCGAGCTCATCTTGGCTAGGATCATGGTCAAGCACGACCTCGTAACGCTCACCCAACGGCTCTCTGCACTCTTTGGCTTGGGGTAGCATGTGTGTAACGTATAGGTCATCTTCCTTCTCGATCTTGATGATCTGCGCGTTCCAGACCTTCTCGGCCCAGTCTAGATGCTCATCGGTCGGGCGGTATGCCCACGTGAGTGGCCAACTATTCATCGCGGCACCTCGTGTCTGCTGTCCTGCCAGCGTAGGAGCTGTCCAGGTACGCGCCGCCCTCTAGCTCGTCATCATCCCAGGACTCGTCCCAGTCGGGATCGCCTGCGCGGTATTCCATCCTCACTTCTGGCACCGGCGGATGTAAAGCGGCTTTACAACTCATCTGATAGGCTAAAGCAAGTTCATGTATCATACTATCCTTCCATATCTATTGGCGGGTTACAGGCGGGGCAATCGTAATGCTCTTTGGCATCATACCACGCGCCACACCCGTAGCACATGCGATCCGCAGCGTAGAGAGTAGCCACGGAAAGCATGAAAATAACAAAAATTAATGCCATTACAGCATATCCCATCCACGGGCATGGGTCGACCCTGCGCCTGTCGGCCTCTAGCTGCATCTGGAGCTCATAAAGATCATGTTTTTTCATCATTTCACCCATAGTACGCTCAAGACGAGACCACCCAGCAGCAGCCACGCCACTGATCCAACACCGTGCGAAACCTGCGCCATGGCGACGCAGATTCCGAACAGCACTCCAACTAACCAGGTGGGAACTTCCATCAGAAGGGAATTCCTTCTACTGGAGCGTCCGGGATCTCGTTGGTCTCAGGCGGTTGCTTCTGCAAGTAGGGGCCGACAGCCTCTAGGAGCTCATCAGCAAGCCTGTTCTGTAGCTTTCCATCGAACTCTACCGTCTTGACCCATTGATCCTCGGCGTCTTTGCAGCTAGGAGGAGCCACAAAGAACCCTCCTGCTTTGGTGCGGATGACTTTCCAGCCGCGCAGGGTCACTTTCATCTTAGGCAGATAGAAGGCGATGGTGGCCACCACCGACGGCTTGTCAGTGATGGGTATGTATTCCACAATTTCTACAGTCATTGGTATCTCCTAGAAGGGTATAGATTCATCGTTATCGTACTTAGGGTGAGCGCCAGCGGAAGGAGGCGGAGCCTTTGCAGGCTGTGCTTGCACTGGTTCAGGTTCGAGGCTTCCGTCATGGTCCTCGTCGGTTACAAGCCCTAGAAGCTGGGCCATGCCGTATCTTTTTGCATAGGTACTTGCCGTCCCTACACACTGCATGTCCTTGTCCTCAGAGAAGCCACCGCCACGCTTAGGCTTGCCCAGAACAATCATAGGAACCAGTGACTTGATCCATTGCCCTGACTCCGCATGAACGACCATCGACGACATGTAGGAGGTCCCAGCGACACGCTCCGCGCTCTGTAGCAGACATAAGCCATGCTTAGACAGGATCGGCATGATTACCTTGAACATGTCCGTGATGTCACAATAGTGGTATTCGACACCGTTAGGCAACCTAGCCTTACGAGTTTTTGGGATGGTGGGGAAGGCCACCTGTGCCAAGCAGAGGGCTTTTGCGATCTCTCCGATCTCGTCGCTGTGTGTCATCGTTGCGCTTTCCATTTGTTTCTCCATGTTGGCTTTCTAGGTAGTTCAGTAGTTCTTGTCTTTCTTGTCTTTGCTCGGGTGTGAGCCAGTCGAAATAGCTGGTCCACATCATACGTCGCATGCTGTCATTGATCTTGGTCACAGTCACACCTCCCTGTTTCCCCGTAGAACACAAAGCATTGAGGGCAGCGCAGAAACTCCTTGCACTGGCACCAACCTTTGTCGTTGTAGGGCTTTTTACAATGGGTGCAGATGTCTGGGTTGACGGGTGTCTTGCCCTCGTCCCAGTCGTCGGACGTGCGGCCTACCCAGGAAAAGAATCCATCATCCTGTAGATAGGAGTCAGGCTCGTAGTAGAGGCCGCGTTGATGATGGTGAATGTCTTTCATACGTTTCTCCCTTTTGGGCTTTAGGATGATTACACTTTAGCATAACGTGTCATATAGGGCAACTACGACTTGATCATCACGCCCTTTTTTGTCTCATGGACGGGAAAAAGCCGTTCCCAGTCAGTCACCTTGTCGATGTCGATGCTACGCATCTGGTACAGCCACTTAAGCTTGTCTGGGTGGACATGCCTATTATGCTTGCGCATGTGCGCCCGCATGGCAGCGCCAGCCTCCTGCTTGCTGTGATAGATCTCCTTGCTGCTGTACCACTCGGGATGGCGCACGCCGCGGTCAACCTCGTACGAGCATGTGACGTGATAAATAATCATTTGACCTCTCTGCCGTGCTTGTCAAGACATTCTATCGTAATGCCATAGAGCGCTTCAATCTCTCTTTTTTTTACACGGAAAGTGGATTCCTTCGCCGTCGCCGGTGACTTTACATCGACCCATCGGAGTTCGAACACGTCGCCCTCTCCTCGCTCAAAGACGAGGAAATCGAGCCGGTAGACCGTCCCACCTTGCAGCCTGAGTGGAACCTGTTCGAGCCAAAACGCGACCTCGCCAGCCTTCTGACGTAGCCGTAACAGGTCACTGTACGCTCTTTCGGCCTGACTGTCGTATGTCCTGCCGCCTCTAGTGGCCTTCTTCGCGCCATATTTGTTCCTCCCCTTCATTTAGTCCCTCTCGTACCACCTGATCTTCCTAGGCTTGCCGTCGGCCCCTAGGCCCCAGTCCCAGACTGTGAGCAAAAGGCGGTGCGTGCCACACTTGTCACAGTCGCCCATATGGGCGGTGGCTCCGATTGTGGCTTGTCGGTCGCCGCCCAGGGCTAGGGCGCAGGTTTCGCAGACCCAACGTAAAGCGGCTTTACTTTCGTTCATTAGTCTACTTCCCAACTCCATGGCTGATATGGCTGCCCACCAGTGTCGAGCTGCCAATCATGGACATGCGCTAGGCCATTCGACAAGCCGCAGTTGTCGCACACTCCTGGGGTGACTGTCGCTACATGGCCTTCCGGCCACATGCCGCCGAGCGATATCGCGCAGGTACGGCAGATATAGCTAAGCTTCTTCTCCTTATTCTTCTTCGCCATTCTTACGCCTCTTCGCTGCGTCCATCATCTTCGTCACGAGATCGAACGCCTCGATATTCGTTTTCAGCTGATCGGCAACGCGCCCATACATATCGTCGATCATGATATGTATCTTCCTGGGTGTTAGCTTCAACCGTAGACACGATATCAAAAACAAATTACTTACGGTAGTTAGGATAGCTAAATCTGCCACGGAGGGAGGAATTTCGCGCGTCTCGATCTCATCGACGGCGTAGGCCGTGAGGCCGACAAAGCGGTGCATCATCCCCTCGGCTATCTCCTGAATGTCCTTGTCATACTGTCCCATCGGTCTCCTCTGAAGCCCGCACGGATGCGGGCGACCCCCAAGCCTCGGTTGCGAAGCAGAGAGGCGGAAAGGGCTTGAAACATGCGGCGGCGTGTGGTATGATGATATCATAGTGAGTCCATGATGAAAGCATTTAAATTTAGAATCTATCCCAACTTAAGACAGCGGCGGCAACTCTCCAAGGATATTGGATGTGCTAGGTACGTATATAATTGGGGTATTGACCGGCGACGTGAACACTACGCCGAATCAGGCAAACACTTTTCGACGGCCGAGCTTAGCCGCCTACTTACGAAGACCAAGGACTCACTATCTTTCCTTCAGGGCGCTAGCTCGACCGTCCTTGTTAACTCCCTCTGGGCACTCGACGAGGCATACGGACGATTCTTCAAAAAACTGGCTCGATATCCCCGCCGAAAGAGCCGTCGGTCCAAGAGGTCGTCCTCTTACCAGATGGACAAGCGCCGTGGAGATAAGATCTTCATCGATGGTCAAAAACTCGTCCTTCCACGACTCGGCCCTATGCGCGTCGTATGGTCTAAGTCAGTTCCAGCGATGCCAAACAGCGTGACGGTTTCCCAGGAGGCCGACGGCTCATGGTACGCATCGCTACAAGTCGACTGTAAGTGCACAGTAGACGCACCGCCGAGCTGCCAAGAAATAGGTCTAGACCTAGGACTAACCGATTTTGTCACCACCAGCGACGGCGACAAGATCAAGCCCCTTCGACCGTATCGCAACGGACGAGCCAAGATTAAAAAGCTAGCTCGTCATATGTGCCGGAAGAAAAAAGGATCAAAGAACAGACAAAAAGCGCGTAAGAAGCTCGGAAAAACCCAGGTTCGGATAGCCCGACAGCGGCGCGACTTCCTGCACCAGACAAGTACCTCGATCGTACGCCGACACCGGCTCATAGCGATTGAGGACCTCTCGGTGTCCGGCATGATGGCCAATGGAAAACTCGCGCAGAGCATCGGTGACGCAGGGTGGTATGAGTTTCGGCGGCAACTCGAATATAAGTGTGCCTGGTATAGGCGTGATCTTGTGGTAATTGGACGGTTCGAGCCGACAAGCAAGACATGCTCATGCTGCGGGCACAAGCTAGATGAGCTAAGCTTAAGCGAGCGAGCATGGAGATGCCCAAGCTGTGGGGCGGTGCATGATCGGGATGTGAATGCCGCGCGTAATATTTTGAACACCGCGAGGAGCGCGGGAAGAGCTTGTGGAGCAGACGGAAGACCGAAGGCGTAAGCTAACGGCGGTCTGTGTTGAAGCAGGAAAAGCGCAGCCAGCGAGGCACACGATGTGCCGACCCTATGCCGGTATTCCCGCCAGGGCGCTAGGCGTTAGCCGCCGACTCCGATTGGACCATGTCGGAGAGAGTGTAGCCATCGCATCAGGCGTGCGTCCAGCTCGCCCCAACTGTCCATGGCGTCTTGGACCGTGTCGGACTTCGTCTTCATGTCCTCGCGCCCAATCAGCTCGGTACAAGCTTGAAATGTCGCGAACCAGTCGTCACCTATCGTTGGTAGCTGCCTTTCTAGATGCTCCCATCCGTCCGAACCATCGGGAATCGTGCGGATGATGTGTTGAACCTTTCCCCAGTCGCCAGGAAGGTCATCTATGGCCTGCGCCATAAAGCGCGCATCATCGACGTCTTTATGTAGCGTAGCCAGGACGGTCGCCATCACAGCCATCTGTTTGGCGCTCGGTTTTTCGGCGGAGGTATGGTTCATACGTCTCTCTGTGATAATGGAGTTGAAGGGCTTCCATGGCTCTGCTTGCTTCGTCATAGCTGGAATAGGCACCCAGAATGACCCAGTGGCTGGTCCTTGGGGGCCACGACATCTCGGCATGTACATGCTGAATGTGTCGAGCCAAGGTGGACATATGCCATCGCGCGAGTACTTCAGCATCTTCGTTTCCAATATTGTATTCCACCACCCATATATCTTTAGTCTTCATGTAATCCTCTCAACTGTCGGTCAAAGGCTTCTGCATCCGCCTGCGATTTGTTTATTTCATTCATATGATCCTCAATCGTAGTCGGCACTTCGGTGATGTCGGCTGTTTCTTTGTTGTAATATGCAATTATTTGTCCCGTTTCCCTGTCTCGATTTTTTTTGATTAAATACCTGGTGTATCCAGGCTCAATACTAGGATCGAAATATTCCTTACGCCATGGAAGAATAATGACGTCCGCATCCTGCTCTAGATAGCCGGACTCACGAAGGTGCCATATCTGTGGTTCCGTCTTGTTGATATCCGTGATACTCCTGTCGGGTCTCGACATCTGAGCTGCACTGACGACGCAGATGTCGAGCTCCTTGGCTAGTGCTTTGAGTCCCTGCGAGTTCTCGCTGACAGCTTCGTAGTAGTTCTTGGTGCCCATGGGCGCGACGAGCTTCTGCACATAGTCGAGATAGATCACGTCGAGCCTATCCTGCGCCATGAGCTGCAAAGCCTTATGACGTAAAGAGGCGAGGCTGATGCGCCCAGCGTCAAGGATCATGCAGTTGCTCTCAAACGCCCTCGCCTTGGCGTAGTTCTCCATGATGCGAGTCTGCTCTTCCTTGGTAAACTTGCCCGACCCTATCTTGGCTGGGTGCACGGAAGAGAGAATGCCGATGATCCTGGTAGCAAGCTTCACATCGGACATTTCTAGGCTGACATAAATACTTTTGACTCCCCTGATAGCACCACGAGCCATCCACTGGCATAAAAGCTCGGATTTTCCGGTTCCAGGCATCGCCCCAATCACTACAAGATCTTTAGGTTGAAGACCAAGGAGGTAGCCGTCAAAACTGTTAAAACCCGTGGTCGGGCCGTGCATGGCCGTGATGCCACGCTCGGCGTTTTCCCTTCGTTCGGTCAAGGATGCGTCAAAAGCTTCTGCGTCGCCAAGGATATCGGTGAGGGTCTTGAGCCGCAGCTGCTCGGTGCCACCTGTCAGCCCAGCTAGTTGCTCGTGAACCTCGTCAAGAATGTTATCCTCATGCTCGTCGGAGCTGATCGCCTTGAGAACACCATTCGACATGAGGACAAGAGACCGACGGCAGTATAGGCGTGATAGTGCATCAAGAGCATCGCCTACGGGCAGCTTGCGGTAGTTAGCATCAAGACTATGAAGACGTTCAAAACCGCCAGCAGCCTTGGCATTGGCCTCCCGCTGTAGGTGCTCGAAGACCGCGCGGGGGGAGGGGTAATGCCTATTAGTGTAGAACGATTTGAGCGCATCAAATAGTGCCTGGTTCTCCGGCCATAGGAACCAGGTGCGCTTGGCGCGGCTGAATACCTCCTCCAGTCGTGGGCGCGAGGACAGGCACGCGCCCAGAATGGAGTCTTCGCACTCTTTACCCTGCTTGGAGTCGCCAGGGAGTTTATTTAGCTTCGCCATGCTGCTCCACCCAATCTATAAAAAGATCTTTACGAATCCAAATCAACTTCCCGACACGGCGCACGCATAGGTCGAGTCCATTGTTTTTACGGTCGGCCAAGAGCTGTCGCAGATTCCCCTTAGTCAAGGGAATTGCAGGATCGCTCAAGAGTTGCGCCGGTGTAACATATTCGTACGACATAACATCTCCTGTTGCTAAGTGATACAGCCTAGCACCAGCCGATGTTTTCGGCGAGTCTTTTTTCTGCCCAGGCGCAGAAGTCCGCATCGGCGTAGCACATGGCGACCGACTGGGTAGCACCGCGCTTGAGACCGTCGAGGGAGGAGGCGTAGCGCACCTCTAACGACGTCGCGCCGACTACGAAATGCGCCCAGAGTTGCGGGGCTACCTGCTTCACCTTGTCATGGAATCGCTCTAGAGCGTTTTGGATGGGGGTACAGTCGCGCGGAGCGTCCGACATGGATTCGTAGGTGGGGCGATCGCTCGACGCTCTCAGGAGCCATTTAAACGTGGCCAGCGGTCCTTTCTTGAATCCAAGCTTCTTCTGAGTCAGCAATGCAGCATGGCAGGCGTCGCTATCCAGGTCGCGCCAGCGGTTCACCGCCTTGAGGAGACTGCGCTCGGCCTCACCCCATGATTCGGATGGC
>Ga0180437_10004024_pt1 | contig 21300 bp, 15 predicted proteins | sample SS_ome_4_FD_132410 | JGI IMG/M metagenome (GOLD analysis project Ga0180437, IMG submission 132410) | Hypersaline lake sediment archaeal communities from the Salton Sea, California, USA - SS_3_D_1 metaG | ecosystem: Environmental > Aquatic > Non-marine Saline and Alkaline > Hypersaline >...
CCCCCGAAAGCAGTTGAGCCTGCTCCTTGGTCTTCTTATACGCCACGGCATTCTCAAGTGTGATCGGAAGGGTCTTGAGGTAGTTGCGCTCAAGGTCCTTTATCAGATAGTCATAAGCTCCCGCCCTCCAGGCCTGCACCGCGATCTCCTCGTCCCCGGCGCCGGTCACAAGGATGACAGGCACGCGCTTGGCCGACTCAAGGATATCAAATGCCGTACCGTCACCGAGCGAGTAGTCCGCTATGACCACGTCAAACGCCTCCGCATCCAGCAGGCCTCGGGCTTCCGCCACAGAGCCCGCAATAACGCAGTCGTACGGAAGGTCTTCCCTTTCTACCAGCCGTGAAAACGCCATTTGATCCAGTTGATCGTCTTCAATCAACAGCACTTTGTACCGGTTGTCGCTCATAATTTGGTTGGCCCTGCGGCAGCCTGCTGAGGCTCCAGTAAAGGTTCACGGTCCGGATTGCCTCCACAAACTCCTTGTAGTCCGCGGACTTGACCATATAGCCGGCAACCCCCAGGTCAAAGCTTTCTATGACATCCTTCTCGTTGTCTGACGTCGTCAGGACTATCACCGGAATTCTTCGCAATGTTTCATCCGCCTTGGCGACCTCGAGGAATTCGATACCGTTCATCCTCGGCATATTTAAGTCCAGAAAAATGAAACACGGCTCCTCGTTCTCCTCGCTCCTGAGGTATTCGAGAGCTTCTTCGCCATTGAGAGAGTGGACCACGGGATTCTTGATCTCGAGGTCCTTCAGAGTCCGCCTGAACGTCATGGCGTCAACTGTATCATCCTCAACAAGCAATATTGGCTTCAAGTTCTGCATTTCTTATTTCCTTTCCTGATTTTGGCAGCGTGAAAAAGAACGTACTGCCGTGTCCGAGCTCCGATTCAACCCAAATCTTACCACCGTTCAATTCGATGATCTTCTTGATCACCGTCAGCCCGATGCTGGTGCTTTCAAACTGGTCTCGCGGCGCAAGGGTCTGGAATATCCTGAAGATTCTCTCGAAGTGCTTTTCCTCGATACCCGGACCGTTGTCCGCGACGCTGAACTTCCAGAAACCATCCTGCTCTTCGCAGCCGATCTTGATGTTGCCCCGCGGCTTATCCATATACTTGATGGCGTTGCTGAGAAGATTCTGGAATACCTGAACAAGGTGTGTCTTTTCGTATTCAACCACAGGCAGCCCGTTATCCACTTCAACCGTGATATTCTCCGGCGGGGCCACCATATCAATTATCTCCCCAATCAGCGCATTAAGATCAACCTCAGCGGCTTCTTCACCGACCCGGCCGACACGTGAATACTGAAGTATCCCGTCTATCAGGTTGTGCATCCGCTCGACACGGGAAAGCAACAGATTCATTTGCTCCCGGCCGTCCTTGTCCAGTTGCTCCGCGTAGTCGTTCGATATCCAATCCGCAAGAGTCTTGATTCCCCGCAGCGGCGCCTTCAGGTCGTGAGAAACGATGTACGCGAAATCCTTTAGCTCCTGATTTATGCTTTCCACCTTCTCGTTCGTACTCTTCAGTTCCTGAATAAGCTGGGCCTGTCGCTCCTCGGCCTGCTTGCGCTCCGTCACATCGCGCGCCACCGCAATTATGTAGTCCTCCTTCTCATGGGTGACCAGCTTCAGGCTTGTCTCTGCAAAAAAGGCCGTGCCGTCCTGCCGCTTATGTTGGCCTTGGACGATGATGTCTCCCTTTTGTCTCAGCTCTTCGGCGCGCTGCTTCCACGTCCCGTCATCTGGTATCGATTGCTCGATGTCCTTGACGGTCATGGCAAGTAGCTGCTGACGTGTATAGCCAAGGCTGTCACATGCCCTGTCATTGACGTCGAGCAGCCGTCCCCATTTGGGCTCGATGACAAAGATGCAGTCATTTGAACGCTCTATCAGATTCCGAAAAAGCTGCAGCTTATCTTCGGCTTGTTTCCTCTCGGCCACACTGCCAAGCCGCTCCGAAACCGCACTGAGCAGGTCGTGCTCTTCCTTAAGAAACGGTCCCGTGTCCGTCTTGACTTTGTCCCCGACATAATAGGCTTCGATCACCCCCGCTTTTTCCCCCCGCAGCCTGATCTGAGCATATTGGCTTAATTCGCTCTTTTCGAAATTATCTGTTTTGTAATGTATCCCGTCAAAAGTGATTCTGACAGACGTTGCCTCCGGATGCTGATATGCCTTTCGAATAAGTGCAGGTGCTGCCTTGAATATCTCCTCCAGCGTGATTTGTGATTGCTCGATCAGCCCGGACAGCTCATAAAGACAATTCAACTGACGCACGTGCTGCTGTAACTGCTTCTGTGTCGACGTTCGCTCCGCCATTTGCTCGTCCAGCTTGCTCGTCGCAGAGGACAGCTCCGCCGCACGCTGCTGGATCTTGTCGTCAAGATCAGCATACGACTGTCTAAGTCTCCCGGCCATCTCAGTGAACGAACGCGCCAGAGCACCGATCTCGTCGTCCCCTTTGATCGCAAGCTTCGTTTCGAACTCGCCCTTGCCGATTTGCGCCGCCGCACGCGTGAGTTGCCCGATGGGTTTCGTGAAAGTCCTGTTGACAAAATAACGTACGGAAATCACCGCCAGCAGCGCAATAATGGTTGCGATAACAGCCATCCACGTGTTGTTGCGAACGGCCAGCCTGATCTGCTGGGTCTGAGTTACCACTTCGCGTCTTTTCGTCTCCTGATAATGCCTCGCAAGCTGCTGTGCTTCAATTAGAAGAGGCTCAAGCTCGCGCTCAAACAACGCGACCGCTTCCTCGGACAGGTTCTGTTCCTTCAGCGCCAGCGCTCGATTGGCAAGAACAACAAGAGAGTCTATCTTTGACTTGAAGTCCTGAAATACCCTTAATTCGCCCGACCTGCTGTACTTTGCCTTTGAGAGCCTTATCCCAAGCCTCATGGCATCTTCCCAGAGCATGCTGAATTGCCGCAACGCCGATATGCTTTCCAAAAGCGATGCTTTCACCTCCTCTTTTCTTGCAGACTCACCCCCGGCTGTTTCGGACAGGTAGTTTTTCAGATGCGATTGAATCCTCTGGATTTGATAAACCACCTCATTTGCCGCGTTTGCCTCTTGAGAATTGGACAGCAATATGCTGTCGACGTCCTGTAAGATTCTGGCATTGTACTTTATCGCCAGCGACCCGACCGCCGCCACCAACAAAGTGATTCCTATGAATCCCAAAACCAGTTTCGAGCTTACTTTCACCTGCCAGGTCCTGCCGCCCGTTACGCAGCACAACTAAACACATCCCTTTTCACAGTCCAAACCAAAAGCCGACAACACAACTCTTCACCGTCCTATAAACAGAAGCCGTCTGTTGAATCGACTGTCAGGCCTATCGGCGAAGAGAAAGCCGGGATTTAGCGCCAAATGCCCCTCCTGCACCCCCATTGTATGGCTCGGTGCAAGCTCCGTCCCCGCGCCTGGTCGGACCTTGGGACCCGCTGTACCCGGCAAACAAGTTTAAGCCCTGCAAAATTGCTCGACGCCGCCGGGCCCAGAGGACACCTTAGCCCGCTGTGAATTAGACACGCCACCTGCGGTTTCTGGATTTCTGTTCCATTTTCGTCGCTGACCACGCTGTTGCTGCGTCCGAACGTGAGGTGGCGTGGCTTTTGTCGCGACGGCCGGCGCGGAAAAAGCGAGGCATAATACCCGGCCCATTGAACTCAGACGGTCCAGGAAACCTCCGGGCCCCAGAAGCACTTGGCCAGAAATACGCCCAACACAAGTTTTTGCCCCTCCGACAGCCGGCGAACAAAAAGGTCCGAAAAAACAATACTGTCAGCCGGCGAAGATCGCAGAGCCGATGCGAAGAATCGTCGCTCCTTCTTCAATCGCAATCTCGTAGTCCGCGCTCATACCCATACTCAGCTCCGTAAATTCGGGGCCCACTATCTTTTCCCCGCGCATCTCTATGAACAGCTCTCTGGCACGCACAAAACATGCCCTGACAATGTCTTTGTTGTGAGTAAGTGGCGCCATTGTCATCAGGCCGATCAGCTGCACGTTGCCCAACGTGCGTATCTGCTCCACCAGATGCGTCGCCGCCCCTACCGGAACGCCGTATTTCTGAGGTTCGTTCGAGGTGTTAACCTGAAGCAGTACCTGCGGCGAAAGGCCAAGCTTGCCGGCCGAGCTGTCAATCTCCTCCGCCAGCCGAAGTGTGTCAACCGAATGAACAAGTGAAGCGATGGGCAACACCTGCCGCACTTTGTTGCGCTGCAGATGCCCTATCATGTGCCAGCGTACCCTCTCCGGCACCTTGGAATCTCTTTCTTCCTGTTCAAGAAATTCGTCGACCTGACCGGCCACTTTCTTGAGTTGCTGAACACGGTTTTCACCCAGGTCCCTTAGACCTAGGCGAATCACTTCCTTAACTGCCGACAGGTCGGCCGATTTCGTCACCACTACAAGCCGTATCCTCTCGGAATCTCTGCCCGCACGCGCACACATAGAACTAATGTTGTCCTTCAGCCGTTTTATTCTTTCAGCAATCCTTGCCATAACAAAGATGTTTTACACACTTAAGACTACAACCCCGGCAGTTAAATAACCTTTTTCAGGATAACAAGCGCCTGCCGCCTTTGCCAATGGAAAAAATCAGGGTAGAAATTTTGCTGTGTTTTTTAATTTTGTCGGCAGATACTCGCTGACCACAAAATCCAGGCCGTACTTGGCAAAAGCCTGCTGCTCCACGCGGACCCCCATCTGTAGCATCTGGTTAATGGCCTTCTGCCATGGCTTATGGTGCTTTACAAACGGGTCGTTTCGCAGCGCGTCTTTGGCCCGTTTTATATCCACCTCTTTCAGCGGATGAGTGGGAAGCTTATACCTGACAATGTCCTCCGGCGTCACGCCAAGGAAACGCACCGAAGGAACGCAGAAAAACTTGTTCATGTGAGCGGCATTTCCAGAGCCCACCTTCAGCGTCCGGTAGATGTTGAAATAGCCGTAGGGATCGCCGTCAACAAACGCATAAACCGGTATCTTCAGTGTCTCTGTCAGTCTTCGTATGAATCGCCGGCACGCCCGAGTCGGCACTCCGCCCATACTAACCAGGATACATTTGACCCTGTCCCAGTAATCGTACTTCAGAAGCCGCTGGAACATGCCCGCCGTCTCGATCGCCAGCACGAATTTCGCCTGGCTGTCGAACCGCAGGTCCTCGACCTCCGTCGGAATTGAATAGGCCCCGGAACCGAACTTTGTGCAATCGATTTTGATTTTTTTGCCCTTCGCATCCTTGTCGATTACGATTAGTCTGCCGGCCACGTCTCCGCCTTTTTCTTCGGGCGTAAACCTCAGCTGCTCACGGTTGACACCGAACATCGCCTCGATATCGTCCATTATGGTGTCGGACTCCGTCTGCTCCGAAAAACCCGCTTTGCCCCAGTTCTTGGAGATATAGTACGCCTCGCGTTTGGTCGCCATATCGTTGCTGTCAATAAGCTCCTTCGCCAGAGACATCATTTTCAGCGTCTGCGCGAAGGTTTTCACCGTGCCCACGGTCAGGGTTCGCTGCTTATTCTTGCCCAGCATCTCGAAGTAACCGACCCTCGCCTGATACTTTACGTTGCTCAGCGAGCGGATGGGGGCCACCATCGTCGGGCTCTTGTTCTTCAGAATTTTGGCGTGAACATCTCTTGCCGTTTCAGTTATCTTGCCGACGACTGGCGTTGTTCTTGACCTGGCCATCCCGAAGCTCTCCAAACAAACTTTACATACTGGACCAGCACTAATCTACGTCAACCGGCTCAGATGTTCAAGCGATTTACGGCATGTGGGGCCGTTTTGGACATCGGAAAGAAGAAAAAAATAAAAAAACCAAATTTTGACTTGCATTTCCGGACGCTGTTGTGTATAATACAGCCGTAAAATCTGCCAAAGATGGGGGAGAAAATATTCCCCGACGAGCGGCGTTTTTCTGTTGACACGACCAATTGGCAGTGTTAAGCTCGAATTAGCGAAAGCATGCTGCGGCAGGCAGCTTACGAACCTCGGCGAGGCAGCGTGGCCCACCGGTTTCCCCCCCAGCCGGTCCCACCACCTCGCCTGTTTTATGCGCCCCCGAAAACGGCCGCTCACCAGCGTTTTCGCCCGGTAAAGGCGACTCTCCTTTGGACCCGGTCAGGAAGAATTACGACGCCCAGCCGGTCTGTTAGACCCCTCTAACCTGCACTGACACTTTTCTGCTGCGGGGCCCGTCGAACTCGCAAAAGAAGATGCCCTGCCACGTGCCCAGCGCCAGCGACTTATTCTTCACCAGTATCTGCCTGCTGGAGCCCACTATCGCGCTCTTTGCATGCGCGTCGGAATTGCCCTCGGAATGACGATAGCCCGGCCGATAATCAGGTATCAGTTCCGCCAGCGTAAGAAGAATGTCATGCGGAACGGAAGGGTCGGCGTTTTCGTTTATCGTGATAGCCGCTGTCGTGTGAGGACAATAAACTATCGCATCGCCGTCACTAATCCCTGACTGCCTGACTACCGAGCCGACCTGGCTGGTAATGTCAATCATCTCGTTGCGTTTCTTCGTGCTTAATCGAAAATGTTCCTCGACGATTTTCATTTGCCTAATCCTCTACATCTGCTCGACTACCTCGATACCAAGAAGCTCACTCAGGCCATGCTTGATGGTCTTAGCGGTCAGGTCACAAAGCAGCACTCGGGTCGGTCTCTTCTCCGCATCGGCGTCCAGGACGGGACAATTGGTATAAAATACGCTGAACTTCTGCGCCAGCTCGTACAGATATGCGGTCAGGTAATTCGGTCTGTAGTCGGCAACTGCCCCTTCGATGGCTTCCGCGTAGCGAATCAGGTGCTTGGCCAGCTCAAGCTCCCCCGGCTCCGTCAGATTCAGGTCCTCGATCCCGGCAAGCTCGCCTTTAATGTCCACCTTGCGGCTCTTGGCCATTCGCTCGATCGATCTTATGCGGGCATAGGCGTACTGCATATACGGCGCAGTGTTGCCGTCCATAGCCAACATCTTGCCGAAGCTGAATACATAGTCGCCCGTGCGGTTGTTGGAGTAGTCGGCGTACTTGACGGCTCCGATGCCAACGGCCTTGGCGATCTCAGCCTTGCTGGCTTCATCAAGGTCGGGATTCTTTTCTTCGACAATCACTCTCGCCCGCTCCACCGCCTCATCGAGCAGGTCCTTGAGCTTGACATTTTCACCCGAGCGCGTCTTCAGCGGTTTCCCGTTTTCGCCTAAGACGCTGCCGAACATAACGTGCACCAGCTCAACATCATCACCCGCCCACTTTGCCATCCTCGCAACCGCGAAAAGCATCTCGAAATGCAGCTTCTGCCGCGCATCCGTAACATAGATTATTGTCTGCGCTTTCAGCTCATTGATTCGATATCGGATGGCCGCCAAATCCGTCGTCGCATACAAATACGCCCCGTCTGACTTCTGGATAATGAACGGCAGCCGCTCACCTTCCTTATTCTTGAAACCTTCCGGAAAAACACAAATCGCCCCATCAGACTGTACACCCATACCGATGTCTTGGAGATCCTTGACTACCACTGGCAACATGTCATTATAAAAGCTTTCCCCACGCGCATCCTCGTCCCCCAATTGAACGCTGAGGCGTTCATAGATTCTATTGCATTCGTGAAGAGTAAGCCTTCTCACCACTTCCCACGCTTTTCTTTCTTGCTCATTATCCTGTCCGCCTTGCTGAAGCATAACAGTTATGTGGCGTGAAAGTGACTCATAGGGGATATCCTCATAAATGAATTGACCAGCTTCATTCTTTGCGCGGGTTCGTATCGTACGCTTCATGCCCCTGAATGATTCATCGAGGAGATTAACATATTGATAGGCTTTCAAAAGAGCCGCCCAATGAGTTTCACTTGTCACGGAAAATCTTTCCAAGAATGGGTGAAAGTAGAGTTCTCCATCCCCTTGTGCATATTTTGAGTCTTTAAGCCAATCTTCCTGATGATGATTCACTACTTGATTGAAGAAGCCGGATATGTTTGTGTTGACAGGCAAGTTAAACAATGGTTCCGGCTCATAGTACGGCTTTTCGTCTTCCTTATGAAGGTTTTCTGCCATACAGATATGCCATAGTGCGAGAATAACTTTACCGAATTGAGTTCCCCAGTCTCCAACGTGATTCTGCCGGATGACCTTGTGGCCTTCGAATTCGAGCAATCGGCAGATGCAGTCCCCGATGATGGTGCTGCGCAGGTGCCCGACGTGCATTTGCTTGGCGATATTCGGGCCGGAAAAATCAACCACAATCGTCTTTGCCTGCGCTGCTTTTTCCATACCCAGCCGATTCCGCTCATCCGCATTAATCTCAAGCAGCCTGTCTGCAATGAAAGCCGGCTTCAATCGCAGGTTTATGAATCCGGGGCCAGCAACTTCAGGCTCCTCACAGATGTCGCCGACTTCCAGCCTTTCCACCACCTGCTCGGCCAGCTTGCGGGGATTGGCCTTTATCTTCTTGGCCAGCGCCATGATGCCGTTGGCCTGATAATCCCCGAATTTGGCGTCCGTGGCAGGCGTTACTATGGCCGGAGAATCTTCTTGCCCCGTCACAGCTGCCATCGCACCCGTTATTCTCTGATCGAGTATATCAACTACAGGTTTCATTATAAGCCGGCCACAGATAGCTCAATTTCTTCATTATTAGCTGACTGTAATTCGCTCCGTCAAATCGTCAGCATGCACGTTCACAAGTTCTCTCTGCGACTGCTTTTCAATAATCAGTAATCACTTATCGATAATCAGCCGCTTAGCGTCGCCCCAGAGCAGTTCGAGGTCGTAGTATTGCCGGTACTCGCGGTCGAATATATGTATTACGACGTCGACAAAGTCGAGTAGAATCCATCGGCCCTGCTCATAGCCGGCCCGGCCGAAACGCTGAAGCCCCTGTTCTCTGGCCTCTTGCGAGATTTCATCCGCAACGGTCCGCATCTGACGGTCGCTGGTGCCCGTCGCGATTACGAAATAGTCGGTGGCCGGCGACATGCCACGCAGGTCCAGCACAACAATATCGCCGCAATGCCTGTCATCCGCCAATCGGGCGGCGGCAATTGCAAATGCCTTTGCTTGCGTATTTGTCCTTTTTGCCAATCAGAACCTCAAGTCTCAACGAGAAAAGGGCGGCCGATTCGACCACCCTGATAGACTAACCAAAGTAGTGTTGCGCGTCAACCGCTGCGCGCTCAATAACACGGACGCGCGGCACAAAACAAGTAACCGAAAATGATGACGGTTGCAAGGACAAGTAGTATCTTGAACCAGAAGAATGCTCGGTCCCTGTGCAGGTAGTTGTATCTTCCGACCATTTTGCACCTCGTTTGCTCTTGTCTTGGCAAAATAGACCGATTACTCCACAGTCTACAAAAGCACGGGCAAAATGTCAAGGCTCGATGCCCACTACTTTTCGAGGCTGGCGCCGCTGATTACCAGCCGAATTTCACCACAACGCCGGAGAACACTACACTCACCATCGTCATAAGCTTAATCAGGATATTGAGGCTCGGCCCGGAGGTATCCTTGAAGGGGTCGCCGACGGTATCCCCGACGACGCCCGCCTTGTGCGCGTCCGAGCCTTTGCCACCGTATGCACCCTTCTCAATGTACTTCTTGGCGTTGTCCCAGGCGCCGCCCGCATTGTTGAGAGTTATCGCCAGCACAAAACCTGCCGTCAACCCACCCACCAACAGACCCAGCACGCCGGCGACTCCCAGCAGCAGACCCGTAAGAACCGGCACGATTATGGCAAGAAGTGACGGAAGTATCATCTCCTTCTGAGCGCCGCGCGTCGATATGTAAACGCATCGCGCGTAATCCGGCGTTCCCGTGCCCTCCATAATGCCAGCTATTTCCTTGAACTGCCGGCGCACCTCATTGACCATCGCCCCCGCCGCCCGGCCCACCGCCTTCATCGTCATCGCGCAGAAGACAAAGGCCATCATCGCTCCGATGAATATGCCGCAGATCAGTTTGGGGTTCATTATGGTGAGGTCATAGGCAGCGATGAAGTCAGACACCTCCGCGGCGGTGGAGCCCACCAGTAAATACCCCTCATCTTTCAGCGAACTGAAAGCCGCCGTAACTTCGGCAGAGGCCTCGCTGCCCTTGTAGAAGGCAGTTTTTCCGACGGTGTAGATGCCGTCCCCCGCAAGCCGACCGACCCAGATGCGAACCTCCTCGATATAGGCCGCCAGCAGCGCCATCGCAGTAAGAGCCGCCGAACCTATCGCAAAGCCCTTGCCGGTGGCGGCCGTGGTGTTCCCAAGGGCGTCCAAAGCATCGGTCCTTTTTCTTACCTCGGGCCCCAGCCCGCTCATCTCAGCATTGCCGCCGGCGTTGTCTGCAATCGGCCCGTAAGCATCCGTCGCTAACGTGATGCCCAGAGTCGCCAGCATACCCACCGCCGCAAAGCCGATTCCGTAAAGACCCATCGAGATGTCGCTGAATCCGCCGGCAAATCCGAACGCAAACAGTATTCCCAGGACGATTACAACTACCGGCAGTCCCGAAGAGAACATTCCGGTGGCGATGCCTTCGATAATCGTCGTGGCCGGACCCATATTCGTCTGTTCGGCAATGCCACGCGTCGGTTTGTATTCGTCGGAAGTGTAGTACTCAGTCAATTGGCCTATGACGACACCGGCAAAAAGACCGGATATGACAGAGCCGAACACGCCCCAGGTAATCCAACCGGCCCATGCCAGACCCGCAACAGCAACAATAATCAAGAGTGAACTGCCTAACGTACCCAATAAAAGCGCGCGCAATAGGTTCTTCTGACTCGCGTCCTCCTTGCAGCGAACAAAGAAAATACCCAGAATGGAAAATATGATTCCCATACCTGCCACCAGCATCGGCGCAAGCACGGCTTTCAACACGTCTCCCCCGGAACCAAGCTTCAGAGCCGCGCCCAGCGCCATCGTCGCGAGAATCGACCCGCAATAGCTCTCATACAGGTCTGCCCCCATACCCGCTACGTCGCCCACGTTATCACCGACGTTGTCGGCGATGGTTGCCGGATTGCGGGGGTCATCTTCGGGAATGCCCGCCTCCACTTTGCCGACAAGGTCGGCGCCGACATCAGCGGCCTTTGTAAAAATGCCCCCGCCGACACGGGCAAACAGGGCCTGCGTCGAAGCGCCCATGCCAAACGTTATCATCGTGGTGGTGATTTCGACGAGTTTGTGATGGGGGTCCATTCCCACAGGAACAAGCTGCAATCCGAGAAACCTCAAACCGCTTTCCATGTGCTCGACCGTGTAAACGAGTTTATCCAGAATCAGGTACCACAGCGAGATATCCAGCAGCCCGAAGCCGACGACTACCAAACCCATAACGGCACCGGAACGGAAAGCCACCTGCAAGCCTCGGTTAAGGCTCTCGCTGGCGCCCTGCGCGGTCCGGGACGACGCGTTCGTAGCCGTTTTCATCCCTAAGAAACCGCAGAGCCCGCTGAAAAAGCCCCCCGTCAGGAATGCCACGGGCACAAATGGATTCTGCACCCCCAGCCGTGCCAGAACGGCGAAGATAATCAGCAGCACCACAAACACTATAGCCACAACACCGTACTGTCGGTACAGATAGGCGTATGCCCCGTCGCGCACGTGCTTGGCGATTTCGACCATCTTCGCGTTGCCCGCCGGTGCCTCCATAACCTTCCTGTAGAAAAAGTACGCGAAACCGAGCGCGAGAATCGCCCCTATCGGGGCAATCGCCCAGCTCCAGGGCGTCTTCACAATCTCGGCCGATTCGGCGTTCTCGCCCGCCGCCGCAGCCGCCACACCCCAAAACGACAACATTACAAACAGGACAGCACTCTTGAATACCTTCACTTCCAAAACTCCTTAAGTATTTGCAATAACACGAAAAAACAACCCAAACCGAACCGAACAGTTTAGCCGAATCAATTCTGTTTTCAAATATTTTTTGCACACAAAACATAATCAATAGCACAGAATCGGTTTTTTCTCGTTGAATATTGTCCGGTAATCTGCTATGATGGATGAAATAAATGCGGTGTTGAATTAAGAGGTATAACCATGCTGCTATCCCTGTTGTCTGAGGACCGCGCACGGACCTCCTGGGGCAGAGGAGCTATTCTTACTAATCATACGCGGCTGGTTTGTCTGGCCGCCTTGGCCGTGATGCTGTGGTGCGCGGCAGGGGTAACAGCAGCCCCGACGACCGCAACGCAGGCTCAAAACGCCGTCACAGGCTGGCTGAAGGTGAGTCGGACGCCTCTCGGCACGGCGTTGGGTGGACAAATCGCAAGGGTAGATACATTCACCGCCGAGGCAGGAGAGCCAGTCTATTATGTTCTCTATCTGGAGCCATCGGGATTTGTGGTTGTCCCTGCAGACGACCGTGTTGAGCCAATTATCGCGTTCGTTGAGCACGGTACCTACGACCCTTCACCAGACAATCCGTTAGGCGCGCTGGTCAGCCGGGACCTGCCAAGCCGTATCGCCGCCGTTCGAGACCCTCAGGCAACTGCACGGGCTCAAACCGCGGAAAGCCACCTGCTCGACCGCAGGAAGGCTCTTGAGAAGGCCGGCCTCGAGGCCCAAAGCAAATGGGCCGAGTTGCAGGATTACGTTGATATGGTGCAGGCCATGGGGCTCTCCGATATTTCCGACGTGTGGGTGGCCCCCCTCGTTCAAAGTCAATGGAGTCAGACTATGGCTTGGGGGGACTACTGCTATAACTATTACACCCCTAATCACTATCCCTGTGGGTGTGTCGCCACCGCCATGGCCCAGGTGATGCGATATTATGAGCACCCTAGCGAAGGGATAGGTGTGCATACCTTTACAATCACAGTTGATGGTAACTCGCAGGACGCGAACACGCGAGGCGGTGACGGCGCCGGTGGGCCTTACAACTGGAGCGATATGCTGCCTCAACCCGAACCCAACATTACCCTCCCCCAGCGACAAGCGATCGGGGCGCTCTGCTATGACGCCGGTGTTTCAGCCAATATGAAATACGCGTCCAGCGAGTCGTGTGCAAGCATAGGTAGTGCGAGCAGTGCATTGAAAGGTGTTTTCGGATACAGTAACACTGTACATGGGTGCGGGATTCCCTGGGGACTGTGGAATGACAGGATCAACCCATCTCTCGATGCCGGCTGTCCCGTGATTTTAGGCATTACCGGCGTCGGCGGGTCTCATGCCATCGTATGTGACGGGTACGGCTATGATCTCGATACCCGATACCATCATATCAACATGGGCTGGGGGGGTGCTTCTGACGCATGGTATAACTTGCCTGATGTCGGCAGCTACCATGCTATCGAGGGCTATGTTCATAATATCTTTCGAACGGGTTCAGGTGAGATCATCAGTGGCCGGGTAACTACCGAAGCAGGAATCCCTATGAGCGGGGTAACAGTTTCAGCCGACACCGGCAGCCAGATATACGATGTTAACACCAACGACAAGGGTATCTACGCCCTGTCCAAGGTGCCCGCGAACACAACATTCACAGTAAGTGCGAGCAAGAATGGGTATACCTTGGTACCCCAGCGTGTTACTACGGGATACTCCGATTATTATAACGCTGGAAGCAAATGGGGCATAGATCTTGAGGGTGTGAGCGGCTCACATCCCGTTATCTGGCTAAGTGTCGAAGAGCTTGAATTTACCGCGGTTGAAGGCGGGGCCAACCCAGACCCACAGATCTTGTCCATCTGGAACTGTGGTTTCGAAACGCTCAACTGGATGATAACCTGTGACTGCAACTGGCTCCAGGTCGAGCCTAATGCCGGCAGTTCCACGGGTGAACCAAACGAGGTCACCTTTAACGTGGATACGACGAACCTTTCCCACGGCAGCTATCATTGTGAGTTGACGGTTACTGATCCGTGCGCACTGAACAGTCCCAAGGCCGCTCAGGTGACACTATATGTCACCAACGAGCTGTACGTGCCCGACCAATACCCCACAATCCAGGCGGCGATTGATGCCGCCGCGCACGGGTGTACGGTTATTGTTGCCCCCGGCCTCTATACCGGCCAGGGCAACCGCGACCTGGACTTTATGGGCAAACGCCTTACCGTTCGCAGTAGCGACCCTAACGACCCCAACGTGGTGAGCACAACAATCATCGATTGCAACGGCACCGAAGCCGAGCAGCATCGTGCTTTCTACTTCCACAGCAGCGAAGACGCAAACTCCATTCTTGCCGGCTTCACCATCACCAATGGTTATTTGGCGGACTTTGGTGCGGGCATTTGCTGCGATGGTTCCTCTCCGACGATTAGCAATTGTGTTTTGGTTGGCAACACAGCCTCAGGAGGGGGCGCCGGTGGTGCACTCGCCTGTCTCGGCAGCCGCGCGACCATAATTAACTGCGTGATTGTGGGAAACCGTGCCGAGGGCGCCGACGGCTTCGTGTTCAACGGCTCCGGCGGCGGGATATGTTGCCTGGATGGCGAACCGAACATTATTAACTGCACGATAAGCGGTAACAAAGCGAGCAAACACGGCGGCGGGATATTTTGTATGGAGAGCACTCCCGCTGTAATCAATTCCATTCTTTGGGGCAATGCACCGCAGCAGATATACTTCTTCAACGGAACACCGCTGGTAAGCTACAGTGCCATAGAGGACGGCTTCTCAGGCGCCGGCAACATAGACCTCAATCCGTGCTTTGCTGATCCCGGTTTCTGGCACCCTAATGATACGCCCAACGACGCCAACGATGATTTCTGGGTAGGTGGTGATTACCATCTTAGATCACAAGCGGGCCGATGCGACCCAAACGAAGAGTGTTGGATTGTGGATGCAAACACGAGCCCCGCTGTTGACGCCGGTGACCCGAATTCGAGCTGGACAGCCGAGTTGTGGCCGCATGGAAAACGCATAAATATCGGCGCCTACGGCGGCACGGCCCAAGCCTCTATGTCTCTGTCAAGTGAAGGTAGTGTCGCTGATTTGAATAACAGTGGTTCGGCAGATTATATCGATCTGATGTTGTTCGCACAAGAATGGCTTTGCGAGGAGTTCTTATTATCTGGGGACCTGAATAGAAATGGATTTGTGGATTTGCCGGACTTCGCCGTTTTCGCCAACGACTGGCTTTGGGAAGAATAGTCCAGGAATCACCTGTGATGCAATTCCAACCTGCGGAATGTGCGGACGGCGACAGTTATGGTGATTATTTGTGGAGGCAAGGCAATATGAGCATAGACCGCATTACACGCATTGCCCTCGCAGCACCAGCTCTCCCCAGCATAGCTGAGGGAGCGGAAATCCGCCCCCTCCATAAGACTTGCACCACTATACAAGCCCGGCACCCTGCCTTCCTCCCTGCAAACATCGAGCAGCCCACAACCGGACACATTTCCCCCATTACCACGCCATTAGCCACCGCGTGTGACCGACCACATTGACAGGGTGAGCCGGCCTTGACATCTCCAATCCTTGTACCTACAGTTGTGCCCGGAAAGCCCAACTGACATAATACGTGCTTTGCCGTCAATGAACGAACAGATAGCAATATTTAACGTTGCCGTCATAGCTGCGACTGTTTACTGCTCCTACAGGGGATTTAACAGCCCTGTCTATCTGGAGCGGTACATCTTCAGCCCGGAGCATATCCTCCGCGACAGGCAATACTACAGAGTCCTTTCGAGCGCCTTTCTACACGCCGACTGGATGCACCTGCTGTTCAATATGTACAGTCTGTATTCGTTCGGCAGCGTAATTGAACAATGGTTCGGCGCTCCCACTTTTCTCGCCATATACTTCGCGAGCATCCTCGGTGGCAGCGCCCTGTCACTTTACCTGCACCGAAAACACCACTACCGCGCACTGGGTGCCTCGGGCGGCGTGTGCGGAATAATATTCGCCTGCATCTTCCTCGTGCCAGGCTCATCCGTGCGCATTCTCCTTTTGCCGATTGATATCCCGGCTTATATCTATGCCGTCCTCTTCATGTCCGTATCATACTTCGGCATAAGGCAACAAGTAGGTAACATCGGTCACGATGCTCATTTGGGCGGAGCTATCATCGGGCTTATAACCACCACCGTCCTGCGTCCTTCGATTGTCCGGCTGAATCCCGTACTTTACGCAGTTGTTATGTCGCTTGCGGTAGTGCTTTTTGTCCTGCTTTATGTGCACTCCCTTGATTTGAACAAGAAGCGAAAGCTGGCACCGGCCCGGCTTAGAGAGAAAATCTCCCGATTGCGCGAAAAAAGAGAAAAAGAAAACCAGCAGCGGGACGATGCAACCGTTGAGCGGCTCCTCCAGAAAATCTCCGACTCGGGCATGAAGTCGCTCACAAGACGCGAACGCAAGAAACTGCGAGAGATATCCGGGCGCAGGAAATCAGGCAGCTCATAGGCTTGCCATCCGCTGCGTAACTCACCGCCAAAAAGGGCAGCAGCCCCAAACGGAAGATTGGGGATGGTTCCCCTCGCAGAACTCAGTTAGCCCGCCGACTTGCTCGTCCGCCGCAGGCGGATTCGGCGGGTTTACCCGCTATTTCGGATAGGCACTACGTGTGATACTCGGCGTTTATGGCCACATATTCCTTGCTCAGGTCGCACCCGTAGCAAAAATCGCTAAACTTGCCGGCCCCTAAGTCAATCGTGATTGTATGCTCCGTTTGTGAGATTAACCTGCTCGCCTTCTTGCGGTCGAATCTTGTCGGTGCGCCGTTTCTAAATACGGTTATGTCCCCGATTTTGCACGAGAGTCTGCCCGGATTCAATTTCACCCCGACCGAGCCGACCGCGCAGATGATTCTGCCCCAGTTCGGGTCCCCGCCGTGGATCGCGCATTTGACCAGCGGATAATCAGCCACGGCTCTTGCGGCCTTCGCAGCATCGGCTTTGCTGGCAGCACTCTGGACAACGACCTTGAACATTCGCGTCGCCCCCTCGGCATCAAGCGCCATCTGCCGGGTCAAATCGTCGCACAAACCAGCTAATCCCTTGGCGAACTTCTTGTATCGTGGGCACTGGCTCACAATCGGCCGGTTGCCCGCCAGCCCGGACCCCAACATTATCGCTGTATCGTTGGTGCTCTGATGGCCGTCCACCATCAGCTTGTTCACCGATTTATCGATAGCACCCCGAAGGGCCTTGGCCAACAAAGGCTTGGTTATTGCCACATCGGTCGTAATAAAACAAAGTGTTGTCGCCATATTGGGCCCAATCATACCGGCGCCTTTTATGGTCCCCGCTATCGTGACTGCCGCGCCCGATATTTCCAGTCGGCGCACCGCCTGCTTGGGCCTGGTATCGGTGGTCATTATCGCCTTGGCGAAGTCCAGCCCCGCTTTAGCCGAATCAGAAAGCTTTGCTTCGGCTTTTGAAATCCCTGTGACGATTTTCTTGATAGGCAGATGCTCCCCGATTATGCCCGTTGAAGCAACCAGGACCCGATGTGGATCGCTGACGTCGACCTGCTTGGCGGTTTCAGCGCACATTGTAATCGCGTTTCTGATTCCCTGCCTGCCGGTGCAGGCGTTGGCATTGCCGGAATTAACCACAACCGCCGAGATGCTCCCGCTCTTTATATGCTCCTTACTGACCGTCACCGCCGCCGAGACTATCCGGTTGGTCGTGAAAACCCCGGCAGCCTTTGCGCCGGACGGACAGACAATCAGTCCCAAATCCAAATTCCCCGATTTCTTCACGCCGCATCGCACACCCGCAGCAAAAAACCCCTGCGGCGCTGTAATAGTACTGTTTGCCATGCGTTCCTGCCTCTTTTTCAATTGGTAATATTCCTCTTGCAGGCTGTCCATGAGCGCCGAATTCCGAGGCTCTTTAGACTGCCCAAACTTCCAACAACCTGAGAACGTGTAACCGAACTTCAGGTTCCCACTTCTTACAAGCTCCGCACACTTCTCAAAATATTCCTCGAAATGACACTCCAAAACGTGTTCCACCACGCATGTTGCAATCGCCGCTCTGACATCTTTGTTCTCGTGGGAGCCCCATTTGACTATAAGAGGCCAAATTAGCTCGGCATCTTCCGCAGACTCACAATATTCACCTAATGCAATAGCCGCCTGCCACCTCGTATCCTCATCGCTCGAACCAAGACCTCGCTCTATTCTTTTTAGCGACAATTTCTCGGTCATGATTTACTCTTCCGCACGGCTCCGCAATTCCTTGCCTTGTGCAGGCTCAGTCTTTGAGCAGCCTGTTAAACCTCTCAAGAACCCCTTCATGTTCGGAAATCCCGCTAAACTGCAAAAGCCATTTCCTGATATACTCCAGGTCAACCGAGTGTTTGTTCTTGGCCAATATGCTTCTCACATCTTCCTCATCAATTGCCCTGCCTGCAACCATTTTGTGAATAATAACGTCCTCGCATGATCCGAATTTCGCCGGGTAGCCATCCACCAGAACCTCTCGTGCCCTCTCGATGGCCTGCAATTCGTACGGAGTAAAGGAGAAAATAAAGTCCACGCGCAGCTTTGACTGGGTTTCTTCTGTGGGAAGCACGCTCGTTTGTTTTGCAAAGTCCTCAGGGTTCTCAGGCAAAAGCTTCAAATCCAGCCGCTTACACAGCCCCTCAATCGCGGCAAATCTGTCGGTGTCAACCCCCAGTGTTATGTCGATATCCCGCGTCAGTCTCGGCCTGCCATATAGCAGTACCGCCTGGCCGCCGATAATCATGTAAGCAATTGCAGCCGACTCCAGCTCCTCAGCTATTCTCTTTATCAATTCTTCTATCACGAACCCAACCCGTTTATCGCTTTGGCAATCCTCAAATCAACTTCCAAACCTTCCATGATATTCTCGGAGCTGATGGCGCCTAACGCCACGGCCTCCCTGTGCAGCGCTTCGTATATGGTCAAAGCTTCTTTGTAAGAAAACCTTTCCTGCTCGAGCAGCCCACGGTAAAAATTACGCAATTTACGTCTGTTCCTTATCATCATATCCTCAGCAATAATTATAGCCGGTTGGCCCCCATAACTCAATCAGGACTCTAAAGCCAAACAGCCTCATCAAAAAACGCCAGGATTCAGCAATTGTCGCCTGCCGCCTCGTATCCTCATCGCTCAAGGCAAAATCTCGCTCTATTCTTCTTGGCGACAATTTCTCGGTCATGATTTACTCTGCACCGCGGCTCATGCGTCTCGCACTTTGGCGTGAAGATTATCCGATTAGCTGCTGTCCAAGTCAAAACCTTATTGGTCTGTCGAGTCCGGCGCCAACGGTTCGACAGCGCGCCCGACCACTCGTACTTTCGCTATATCCGGGTCATCGTGCATTATCTTGTATTTCTCTATCAGTATCACCACTGCCCCAAGATGCTCACTCATTCGGTCCCTTACGGCTGCACGCTGCCTGTACTGTATGCGGGCAAGGTCGAAATCCTTCTTTTTCGCTCCCGCCTGCTCGACCATCTTTTCCAGCTCATCGAGCTTCGCACGCCGCGGAATCAACTGCGCCCGCAGCGCCTCAAAGTCCACCTTTCTCTCCTTCAGGTCGCTTATCGTCGCCTCAAGACCTCGCACTTCCAGCAGCATATCGTCTCGCAGACTCTGGAGACGATTGAGCCGGACGACCACAGGATGCGCGTAATTATGGTCTTCAAGGTCGGTGAAGCCCCACCTTGTGCGAACCTCCTCCAAAGATCGCTCGGCAGAATCCAGGTCTCTTTGAAGTGAAGCCCGCTGCTGCTCAAGGTTGGCCAGTTTGGCACGGACCTGCCCTTGCTTCTTCTGCTGTTGCGCGCCGATAAATAACTGCGCCAGTTCGTTCACTATCAATGCCGCCTCGTCCGGCTCCCCGCAAGTCATCGACAGCTCGACGAAATCAGTCTCTTCCTGGACATCCACACCAAAATTCTTGTGCAGCTCTGCAAGAGCCTTCTTAAACACATCGTAACGTTGATTCTCGACGTCACCGAGGCTCCTCAACCACTTGGTTGCTTGTATCCTTTCGGCACCTATTAGCTGCTGGAGCATCTCCTGCCGTTTGATAAGCGCCGCCACCGACCCGCGAAAACACTCCTGAACGGCCGCATCCACAGCCGGAGTCTCGATAGTCATAGGGTCTTTTTCTGCGTAAGGCAGCACCCTGATAAGCCCCGTAGCGGTGTACGTAGGCGCCGCCGCTCCCGACGGACTCGCACCGGCAGCCCCCACAAAACAAATAACCACCCATAAATGAAAGATTTCTTTCCCGCTCATGATTAAATCCTCCCAAAAATGCTCGAATCCCAATAAGGGGCCCAGACCCCTTTGATTTCCATCAAATTTCCACTATCGAATAAGTATGTCCTTTGCCCGCAATGATGCAAGCCTTTTCCGGCTCCACCGGCCACCGCCTCAGGAAACTATCAAAAATCCTCAAATTTTGAGGCGATTTCATAACTTATGCCGATGATTAGATGTAACCATGTCATAAAGGCGTGTATATGGCTGATACCAGTATCATGATGCATCTGCACGGCAGTATTTCATGAATGCTCCCATCAAAAGATTCGTCCGTTTCGCGCACCAGAGCCTGCCGCCGTGGGCCACGATTATTCTCATGGCGCCTGTTCTCTTTTTGGTTGCATCGGCTGCCGCTGATCCATTTGGTTCGATTACAAGCGGCCGCCTCCCGTGGTATGTCCTCAGCGGAAGACTCTTCACTGACCGTTTCGACATCGTACACGCAGGTTCAGTATTGGACCAGCCGACAATAGGCAAATGGTTGTTCTGGTTCACCGTGATAACCACCCTGTCGCTGCCGTATGCGGCCATGGTGGGATGGATCAGCAACAGAAAGACCCCAATAGGCCGACTCGCCTTCGCGATTCCTGTCGCCGTTATTTGCTTTCTCTTGCTGTGCATCTTGACTTGGCCGATCTGCTGGCTCATTCAATATGTTCACTCGATGGGCTTCACTCCTCGAAGGATATATGGTTTGCTTTATGCGTCCCTCGGCGTTGCCATAATGCTCTTGTTACTCATTTGGGCAGCCCGATTAGTCATAGCTGAGGCGCGCGCCTGTTACCGCCGGGGCAAATGTGCGACCTGAGGATCCGCAATCGCCAGGTGCGACAGCGCTTGCTTAACCGACCAGCGGCTCCTCATTTGCCTCGATTGCGACTCAAACCTCTCAGACCGCCAGCCCAATTGAAAGGGCTCAGACCCTTCTATTTCTTCTTATAGATGTTCTTCATCTGCCAGGCATCCAGCGATTTGAGCACGGCGTCCCGCCCCTGCGAGCGCAGCGACACCCCAACGCTGTCTTCGCGGCCCGGATAAACCCGCACCGCCACGCACTGCCTGCCGTTGACGAACACCTCTACGACGCTCCTGTC
>Ga0180437_10004025_pt1 | contig 21295 bp, 16 predicted proteins | sample SS_ome_4_FD_132410 | JGI IMG/M metagenome (GOLD analysis project Ga0180437, IMG submission 132410) | Hypersaline lake sediment archaeal communities from the Salton Sea, California, USA - SS_3_D_1 metaG | ecosystem: Environmental > Aquatic > Non-marine Saline and Alkaline > Hypersaline >...
AAACCGGCACGGGCAAATGGATCGAAGAAGACCTGGGCGTGAAGTTCGTCTTCGAACCGAAGGGGATTGTGCTGTGTCAATTCGTGGTCGCAGCCAGCTTTGCGATACGTTCGATCAAGACAGCCTTCGACGAAGTCGACCGTCGGCTGGAAAACGTGGCTCTGACCCTGGGCTACACGCAGTGGGGAAGCTTTTTCCACGTGTCCCTGCCGCTGGCCCGATCTGGCGTAGTGGCCGGGGCGATCCTCACTTGGGCACGGGCCTTTGGCATCTTCGGTCCGCTGATGATTTTTGTCGGCTCGTTCCGCGGAAAAACCGAGGTGCTTAGCACCACCATCTATCTGGAACAATCGGTGGGCCGTCTGGAAGTTGCCCTGACGGTCGCTTTACTCTTGATCTCGGTGGCCGTGGTGGCTTTGTTGACCATTCGTTTGGTGGGAGGAAGGGCCTTGCTGAAGCTATGATCCGCAGCGAGAACCTGGGTTTTTCGATTGGCGAATTTCGGCTGGAAAACGCCAGCTTCGAGGTAGCCGAAGGGGAGTACTTCGTGTTACTTGGGCCGCCGGGTGCGGGAAAGAGCGTGCTATTGGAGTGCCTCTGTGGCCTGAACCGCGTCCAGAGCGGACGGGTGTTTATTGGCGGCCAAGACGTGACCGACGTGGAGCCCCGTAGGCGTTCCATCGGCTACGTACCGCAAGACTATGCCCTGTTTCCCCACCTCTCCGTGGAGCAGAACATCCAATCCGGCTTGCGCGTTCGGCGCAAGTCACGCGAGCACATCCGCAAACGCACCGCGGCGGTAGCCGACTTGCTGGGCATCGGCCATCTGTTGAAGCGCGGGATCGTCGGCTTGAGCGGTGGCGAGAAACAGCGGACGGCGCTCGCGCGGGCGCTGGCCATCGAGCCGTGCGTGCTGCTCCTGGATGAGCCGGTCAGCGCTTTGGACGAGAGCACTCGCGAGAGGATATGCGGCGAGTTGCGACAGTTGCAGCGCGAGTTGCGGATTACCACAATTCACATCAGCCACAACCTCGAGGAAGCTTTCTCGGTAGCGGACCGTGGGGGGATACTATGCAACGGGCGCTTCCAGCAGATTGGGCCGCTGGAAGACCTGCTGCGCCGGCCGGCAAACGAATTCGCTGCTCGTTTCATGCGTTGCCAAAACATCTTGACGGGACAATCGCTGGGGCTCAGCCCCAACGGAACCACCAAGGTTGCCGTAGGCGAAGCCGAGTTTCTGATTCCCGGCAGGCATGAGGGACAAGTCCAGTTCACGGTCCGCCCGGAGAACCTCCGCGTGATGCGAGCGGATCGAGTGCATGAAAACCAAGATGGTGTTGTATTGGCGGTAGACGTTGACCGGTCGATCGATCTGGGGGCGTACGTCCGCCTTCACCTCAACGGCACGGTCATGCTGGTGGCACACCTTTCACATCCCGTCTACACCGAATTGAGACCTTGTGGACAAACGAGCCTCGTGGTCGTAGTGCCCCTGGAAGCCGTGCACGTCTTGTCCGCAGGTCCCCCAGAGGCATCCGTGCCTCCATCCGACCAGGAGCGAGACTATGGCTGAAAAGGCCAAACCACGCTAACGACACAATACCAGTAAGAACATCCACAGAATGGAGGACCAACGCACCATGGCTAACCTCGACAGCACTGACGGCCACCCAGAACGGTCAACGCGACGCGAACTCATGCAGCTAACGATGGCGGGCGCCGGTCTGGCCCTCGTCACCGGCCTCTGCGGGAATACCCGGTGTGCAGGGGGGGATGAGTCTGGTGAGCAGGAACAAGGATTCGACGTTGACGGCCGCGAGCCGGAGATCATCGAGAGGGCATACCGGCTCGGCCACCGGTACGAGAAAGAACATGGTGGATGCGCGCAATGCACTCTGGCAGCCCTTCAGGACGCGATTCCATTTCTGGCGGCCGACAAAGGGCTGTTCCGGGGAGCCAGTGCTCTGGACGGCGGGGCCACACCGAACGGGCTCCAAAACTGCGGTTCGTTTACCGGAGCCGGAATGGCTATCGGCTATCTGTGCGGTAGACGAAGGAACGCCAAGTTCGAAGGCACGACGAAACAGTCGCATAAGCTGATTCGCAAACTCTACAAGCAGTATGAAGAACACTACGGGAGCGTGCTGTGCAAGGACGTGCGCGAAAAGGCGGAGCACGACTGTCCGGAAGTGGTCGGACTCGCGGCAAAATGGACTGCGCAAATCCTATTGGATGAGTTCAGCACTCACAGCGCCGACAACGCAGATCCACCATCGGCTCTCGAAGAGCATGAAGATCGAGAGATGCCATGAGTAAGTACGTCTTTGGCCCGGTACCTTCCCGTCGTCTAGGCCGATCACTGGGCGTAGACCTCGTCCCGCTGAAGACGTGCAGCTACGACTGCATCTACTGCCAACTCGGCAACACCACTTGCAGGACCACGGAGCGAAAAGAGTGGGTGCCGCTGGATGACGTTGTGCTCGAATTGAAGGACAGGCTCTCAGTACGTCCGGATTACATCACGCTATCCGGGTCCGGCGAACCGACCCTTTACTCGCGGAGCGGGGAACTCATCGACCGGATCAAAACGATGACGGACGTGCCCGTGGCAGTACTAACGAACGGGTCCCTGTTGTGGCAGGAAGAGGTTCGCAAGCAGCTGATGAGGGCCGATCTTGTCATTCCCTCGCTCGACGCAGGCGACGAAGTCATGTTTCGCCTCGTGAACCGTCCTCACAAGAATGTGTCTTTTGAGAAAATGTTGGCTGGGTTGGTGGAGTTTCGCCGCCAATTCCGGGGCGACTATTGGCTCGAGGTGTTCGTGTTGGGTGCCTACACGGCAATCAAGGCTGATTTTGCCAAATTGGTCAGATGCGTTAATCTCATCGGTCCGGATCGCGTCCAGTTGAACACCGTGACGCGCCCGCCGGCCGAGAGCTTCGCACTCAGCATCTCACGCCAACGCCTCACGGAGCTGGCGAAGATGCTCGATCCACCTGCCGAAGTCATTGCAGAGTTTCCGGACGTTGGCGGCTTGGCCGAATTTGCTGCTAGTCGAGAAGACATCCTGGATCTAGTGCGCAGGCGTCCCTGCTCCATGGACGACATCGCTAAAGGGCTGGGTGTGCACCGCCAGGAAGTCGTCAAGCATGTTGAACACTTGCGCGCCGAAGGACTGCTTCTGCAAACCACAACTGAAGGACAGCTGCATTACCGTGCCAAACGATGATTCTGATTGGACGATCTGTGTTTCCGTAAGAAAAGGAGTTTCCAGAATGTCGAATCCCATGAAAGTCGTAATTATCGGCGGCGTAGCCGCCGGGCCGAAAGTGGCTGCCAAGATCGTCCGGCTTATGCCTGACGCAGAGGTCACGATTATCGAGAAAGGGGAGTTCCTTTCTTATGCCGGGTGCGGGTTGCCCTACTACGTCTCCGGCGTTGTGAAAGAGCAGGCCGAACTCATGTCCACGCCGGTAGGGGTGGTTCGTGATTCGGTGTTCTTTCAAAAGGTCAAGAATGTCCACGTCATGAACCACACCGAAGCCACCAGGATTGAACGCCCTGAGAAACGCGTGCAAGTACGCAACCGAGACGGCGAGGAGTCGTGGTTGGACTACGACAAGCTAGTTCTCGCCACGGGTAGTGTTCCAGTGGTCCCCCCACTGCCAAACGTCAAGCTGGACAACATCTTTACCCTTCACGGCGTCCACGACGCCGAAGGAATCAAGACCGTCCTGGCCCAGGACAAGGCTCGTGATGTGGTAATTGTCGGTGGAGGACTCATTGGAGTGGAAGCGACGGAGGCACTCGTCGAGAAGGGCTGCCGCGTGACCATCGTCGAAATGCTCCCGCAAATCCTCGGCATGCTCGACTGGGAAATCGCCAGGCTCGTCGAAAAGCACATGGAGTCGCACGGCGTGAAGGTGCTCACCGACACCAGAGTGGAATCGTTTGAAGGCAACGAGAAGGTGGAGCGTGTGGTAACGGATCAAGGCGAGTTGTCGGCCGACATGGTGGTATTGGCGATTGGGGTTCGCCCCAACGTCAAGCTTGCCCGGGACGCCGGCCTGGAAATCGGGACCACCGGTGCCATCCAAGTCGACCAGCGCATGTGCACCTCCGACCCGCAGGTCTACGCGGCCGGAGATTGCGTCGAGTGCGTGCATTTGCTCACGGGAAAACCATGCTACGTGCCCCTGGGCTCGACGGCCAACAAGCAGGGGCGCGTCGCTGCGAACAACATCTGCGGCGCGAGCGATATCTTCCCGGGTGTTCTGGGTAGCACCGTCTGCAAGGTCTTCGACCATTGTGTCGGCCGAACCGGGTTGAGTGAGGCAACTGCCCGCGTCCTGGGCCACGAAGTGGTCACCGCCTTGGCCCCCGCACCGGATAAGGCCCACTTCATGCCCGCAGCAAAACCGCTGCTGTTGAAGCTCGTAGTGGACAAGAAGTCCCGGCGGCTTCTCGGCGCCCAGGCGGCGGGGCCGGGGGCAGGCGACAAACGGATCGACATCGCCGCCATGGCAATTACCGCCGGAATGACCGTGGATCAGCTCGCGAATGCCGACCTCTGCTATGCCCCGCCCTACGCCCCGGCCATGGACAACATCATCACCGCTGCCAATGTTGCCAGAAACAAGCTGGATGGATACATGGTTGGTGTTTCTCCAATCGAAGTCCGTCAAATGATAGCAGACGAGACCGATTTCGTCTTTCTTGACGTACGCAGTCCGGGCGAACACGAGCAAGCTCGGCTAGCAGGTACGACCTTAATCCCCTTGGGGGCCTTGCGTGGTCGACTGGATGAGCTGCCCAAAGACAAGGAAATCGTCGCGTTCTGCAAAATCTCTCTGCGGGGCTATGAGGCAGGGGTGATCCTCAAGGCCGCCGGCTTCGAAAAGGTCCGCGTGATGGACGGCGGCATTGCTATGTGGCCGTTCGAGAAACTGACGGATTCGCAGACGCCACCGAACGGACCGGGGAAGACGGCGGCCTCCGCACCCCAATCCCGGGCTTGATCAGGAGGCAGGCATATGGATCAAAGAGCATTCCAAGACTACTACCCGGACGAACTGAGCCACTGTTACGGGTGCGGTCGGCTGAATGAACATGGTCTGAAGGTGAGAAGCTATTGGGACGGGGAGGAAACCGTTGCCACCTTTCACCCCAAACACTTTTACATGGCAGCTCCGGGCTATGTTTACGGTGGCCTGCTTGCTTCCATTCTCGACTGTCACGGCACGGGAACGGCGGCCGCGGCGGCATATCGTGCAGAGCACCGAGCGATGGATACGCAGCCGCCCATTCGTTTTCTGACGGCATCATTGCACGTGAACTATGTCCGCCCCACACCCCTGGGCGTCCCTCTGGAAATCCGTGGAAAAGTGAAGCAGATCAAGAACCGTAAGGTTGTAGTGACTGCTACGATATCGGCGGCTGGAGAAGTGTGCGTTCGAGGAGAAGTGGTGGCGGTTCAGGTTCCCGAGAGGTGGATACCGAAACGCACGTGAAACGGAGCTGTCGAAAACGACTTTTCAAAGGGAGTGCAAGAAATGGCAGGCAGACCGAGGATATCAAACAGGGTCGGTCGAATATCTAAATCGGCCATCCACGAGATGACAAGGCTGTCGAAGGACGTCGACGACGTGGCGTTCCTGTCCTGGGCAAAACCGACTTCCGATACCCCCGAGCATATCAAGGACGGCGCAATCGCTGCGATCAGGAAAGGGCTGGTTGGGGGATACAGCGAAAACGCCGGCCTGTTGGAACTGCGGGAAGAAATCGTCAAGAAGCTCAGGCGGGACAACCACGTCGATGCCGAAACCTCCCAAATCATGGTCACCGTTGGAGCCATTGAAGGATTGGCGGCTGCCGTCATGGCGGTGGTTGATCCCGGTGACGAGGTTATTCTGCCCTCACCCACCTATTCCACGCACGTTCGCCAGGTGGTCATTGCCTCGGGAAGGCCGGTGTTTGTCCCCACCATCGAAGAAGAAGGATTCGCTCTGGACGTCCAGGGCATCAAGAACGCGATAACTCCGCGGACGAAAGCAATCCTGTTTTGTTCTCCGAACAATCCCACCGGCACCGCCTGGGCCGAAGAGCAGCTTCGGCAAGTTGCCCAGATTGCCTTGGAAAGCAATCTGATGGTGATCACCGACGAAGCCTACGAGTATTTCACCTACGATGGTCACGAGCATTTCAGCATCGCCTCCATTGCGGAAATGAGGCAAAACGTGATTAGCTGCTATACGTTCACCAAGACCTATGCCATGACGGGTTGGCGAATTGGATACTTGCACGCCGATCAAGCCGTGCTTTCCCAGATCAACAAGGCACACATACCGCTGGCAATCTGTGCCCCGGTGGTCTCTCAGCATGCGGCACTTGCCGCTTTGAAAGGGCCGCAAGACTGTGTTGCGGGATTCCGCGAACACTACCTGGCCGCCCGCAACGTCATGTGCGAACGTCTTGAGCGGCTCGGTTCCGTTTTTGCCCACGAAAAACCAAGCGGCTCTTATCTCATGTTTCCCAAGATACTCCTGGAGGAAGGTCAGGACTCAGCCGCGTTCTGCAAAAAGTTGCTGAAGGAAGGCGGCGTCTCCACCACGCCCGGGATAGCGTTTGGGCCCACGGGCCAGGGACACCTGAGACTGTCGTTTTGCGTTCCCGAAGAGGAGATCAACAAGGCATTCGACAAGATGGAGGTGTATTTCGGGTAACCTCACCTGGCCGGTCATTTCGGATTTTCCTTCGTAAACCTCACTGCGATACCCTGTCCCGCCCGTGGCTCGGCGGCGGAAAAAGCCCCTTTGCCGACAACCTCGAAGTTGGGCAACTTGGCATCTTCCGCCCAACGCCGAAACGTCTTGGGGCTGCGAACCTCGATGAAGTGTTTTTTCCGTTGAGGATCACCTTGGTCGAGCTGTTTTTTCCGTCTGCGAAAAAACTCTTCGGCGGCCCATTTGGGATAGCTGCTGCCCACGCCGCCGCCGATCATTGCCTTGCCACCCGGTCGAAGAACACGGTAAACCTCCTGCAAACCCTTGACCGGATCGTCCCAGAAAAAAATCGATCCATGACTCACCACCAGATCAACTGAGTTGTCGGGCAGCGGCATGTCCTCGGCCACGCCGACCACAGCGAACAGGCGATCTTCCAATCCCTTCTTCCTGGCACGCTCAATCCCCTGGGACATGGCTCCCGCGTCTGGATCAAGCATCACCACCGGATTCGAGCTTGCCTCGATCAAAGGAATGGCGATTTGGCCTTTGCCGGCCCCGAGATCAATCCAGAACCCCTTTTTGGGCCGGCAGTACTCGAGGATATCCTTGACCACGTACGGGTAGCGGTCGGGAAGTGGAGTAGCGGCGGTAACCTGCGCCGGCCTCTCTACGTCCTGAGCAGAGACTGGGCTGGTTAGAGCTATAAGTCCAACGAACACGACTGCGACTGCATTTTTCATGGGTCAAACCTCCGATCCACAGTCTCTTGGCTCCTATTCCACAAAGAAGTAGCTTACCAAAAACCCGCACCGCTGATGGGCTGGGGCCTCGGCTTTTTGGGAAATCTGAGAGTATTCGCCCTCCCCAAGACGAGTCCCGGCGACGACCTGTTTCCGCAACTCGTTGCCAACAAACAAGTTCCGCCTATTCTCACCGGCGCGAGACCGAAATACCCATCCAACCTGCTTTTGCAGCCGCGAACAAGGTGTTAGACTGCCCTATTGGCTGTCGGCACACGGCAAGAGCGGCTGCCCGGGCGCCGTTTTGTCGAGGACCCTGATGAACCAATCACCGTTTTGCGAGCGGGTGGGCGCTGCGTCGTACGGGCCAGGAGAGAAAATGAACGCCAAAACTCGCGCACGCTACGAAGCCCGGGCCAAGATCTTCAAGGCCATGGCGCATCCCACCCGCCTGTTCATCGTGGACGAACTGGCCCAAGCAGGTGAGAAGTGCGTCTGTGAACTCACCGAGATGATCGGCGTCGACATGTCGACGGTGTCCAGGCATCTGGCGGTTCTCAAAGGAGCAGGCATCGTGCAGGACGAGAAACGCGGCTCCATGGTTTACTATCGACTGCGGTTGGAGTGTGTTCCTCAGTTCTTCAGTTGTGTGGAGTCCGTTATGAAGTGCAATGCCGAAGATCAGCAAAGGCTGGTCTCATGAGCCGGTTCAAGCAATCCCTGCAGGTCGTTTTTTTTGGCGCAAGACTTGCTTATTTAGCCAAGTCGCCATGCAGCCGATCATGACCAAGGCCAGTAGGAAACCAGTGAGGATTACCAGGACCATGAATAGCGCAGAGATCAGCCGCCTTGCCTGCCGGGCGTTGGTTCTCATGGGAGCCACTGTTCTGTTGCTATTCGGGCTACGGCCGACAGCAGCAGCTCAGACGATCAAGCCGGCCTCCCAGCACACTCCCATTGCGTCGCAAACGCAAAGCTCGCCGCAAGGAGTGTGTCCACCACTGCACCTGCGAGACGAGGACGGCAAGGTCATCGACCCGATAAGCGAAAGCAACGCGGATAAACCGTATTCACCTCGACAAACCTGCGGGCAGTGCCACGACTACGAGAAGATCACCAAGGGATACCACTTTACTCAGGGAAGAGGCGAAAAGCCAACTGCGGATCAGGCCAAGCGCTGCGGCTGGGCCTCAACGCCAGGGAACTACGGTGGCACATGGTGCTCGCCGGCGCCGCTCTATCGCTACCTCTCGGCCAAACACAATAGCTCGTCAGACGAGATGGACATGACCTCGTTCAGCTTCATCACGAGTGGGTGTGGTGGCTGCCATCCGGGCGGCGGACCTGCCGAATTCGACCGCCAGGGAAGACAGTACGACCGCTGGATGAGCGATCCCGAGAGCGGTTTCTCGCCCGGCGCGGACAACAGTTTCGACGGCGACTACTACCAGGCGCGTTGGAGTGAAACAGGAGTGCTGGAGGCCGACTGTCTGCTTTGCCACCTGCCGGAGTACGACTTCTCCCAACGCAAGAAGCAGTTGTCGGCCCTGAACTTCCGCTGGGCGCCCGTAGCTGCGGCAGGCTTTGCAGGCGTCCGTGGTTCCGTCAAGGACGGCGACTCGCCCCAGGTCGTTTATGACAGGCACAAATTCAATCCCGACGGGACGATCTCTCCGCACATCGTACGCGAACCCCGAAATCAGACGTGTTTGGCGTGCCATGCGAAACCCGGCTGGAAGAAACGGGGTGCCAACTTCCGCAATCGCACGGACGTCCACCTGCGTGCCGGACTGAAGTGTGTCGATTGCCATCCGGCCGGGAGTTCCGCCGCGGACCCTCGCATCGGCGGACACGAAGAGCATCAAATTGGCAAGGGCGACGACCCCGGCGGACACGTCCGTGACGACTTGGACAATACCTGCCGCCGTTGCGCCGACTGCCACAGCAGCGGGTATCTTGGCGCTCCGATTGCCAAACACCGCTGGCTTCCACCGCTGCACTTGGAAAAGATTGCCTGCCAGACGTGCCACATCCCGCAACGGACGGTCAAATCGGTCCAGGTCGTGGCGAGCGACGTCTTCAACCGGGGCGCGAAGATCCCCTCCAAGGGTAAGCGTCTGTGGACCTTCTATGGACCGGAGATGGAGTATTGGAACCACTACGGCGACCTGACGATGATGGGCTACGACGACAAGCCCACCGCCCCCTTCCGGCCGGTTCTCGTGCGCTACAAGGGTATGGTCTATCCGGTCAACCGGATTCACAACACGTGGCCCGCGATCCAAGAGGAAGGGAAGCCCGGGTTGATGCAGCCGCAAATGAAGAGCGTCGCCGAAATGTGGATCACCCATCAGGCCGATCCCGCGAAGTACCCCGCTTTGGCCAGGATTCGTGATGATAATGGGGACGGCGTGCCCGAGATCAATCGTGCGGTGGAAATCGACGCCATCATCGACTCAATCGGTATCATGCTCCGCGAAGTCGAGTATCCCATGGAAGGCAAACGCGTGGTCTGGGTGATGAACGACCGCGTGTACCGCTCGGGCACCGACTATCGGCTGCTGGACAAGCACGCGTGGGAAGCGTCGCCGTACGCGAACGTGCACAAGTACAGTCATGACGTGTACCCTGCACGAAGCGCGCTGGGGGCAATAGGGTGTGCGGAGTGTCATCACCCAAACTCCGACTTCTTCTTCCGCGGCGTCGTCCAGTATCCTTTTGATGAGAACGGCAAACCCGTAAGCGAACCGCAGTTCCGTCTCTTGGGTCTGACCGGCACCGAAACCGTCCTCGGGGCCTGGCGTGAAGCCTATCTGAAGCCGATCATCTACGGGATGATGATCGTGTTGGTCTTGGCGGGAGTCGCACGGTTCGGCGGGGCGGGACTCCGCTGGTTGTTTCAGCCACGCCTGGTGCCGCGTCCGCTGCGCCTTGCCCCCTGGATGATGACCTGCTGCCTAGGTGGTATCGTCTTCTATCTCATCGTGAAGCGGGAGCTGACGAATTACGTGCTCCCAACCCGGTTCTGGCTAGACAACAACCATGTTCTCGTCGTCATGCTCGTGGTAGGAGTGGGTCTCGCGGTGTTGGTGTGGGAGATCAGGGCAATCATGGCGCACAGCACGGGGCGATCGCCGTTGCGAGTCCCATTTTCGATCGGGATGGCCTTGTTGCTGCTGCTCGCCTGCCTGGCGGGCGCCTTGATGTTGCTCAGATTACCGAATCTCGACACGGTTACGCGAGTGTCTTATACTCTCCTCGAGGTCACCCTGGCGCTTGTGATGTTGGGTGCGATTGTCGCCGTTTTGTGTGAAGTTCCCTCAGTCAATAAGAAAAAGTGAGTGATGATGGCAGCCGCATCGAAGCCTTTCAGGACCCGGCTTTCGCCGGGCTGATCGTAGGCACGCCCGTCTATTTCGGCATGATGACGGCCCAGTGCAAGGCGCTGCTGGATCGCTCCGTTGTCTTCCGGCGCAACGGCTGGATGCTCCGCGACAAAGTGGGCGGCGTGTTGGCTGTAGGGCGTGTCCGCAATGGCGGGCAGGAGTTGACCATCCAGGCCGTTCGTGCCGCCATGTTGTGTCACGATATGATCTGCGTCAGCGAAGGCCAACCAACGGCCCACTTCGGCGCCGCACTCTGGTCCGGTGCCGAGGGCGGCCTTGCTGCCGACAAAGAGGGGCTCGTACCCGTCACCCATACCAGGGCCGAGCCGCAGATTTCACCCTGGAACCCAATCGTTGGTATTTGGTGAAGGTCCATATTGACACCAGTGGCAAGAGCCCTTTGGTCTCGCCGGGCCAAGGTGTATACGAAGTGTGGATGCGCGAGAAAGACCGGCCGTGGAACAAGACCACGGAATGGCTGGGTGGCAAGACTCCGAACTTCACTTGGAAGGATTGCGGTGTACGTCTGACCATCGCAACGGCTGACGCCACCGCTCCTTTCAAGCTCGGCGGCGACGATACGACACGCCGGATCATTGAATGCCGCACGTCTGTCACGCATATCGACGTTCTCACGACCTTCTACGGTGGACGATTGGCGCCGCGAAAAACAAGTGGTACAATTTCGGGTCGTGTGCTACGGTCCTTGATGCCGCGGTTCACGAGGCGGAGCGTCGTGTCGATTTGGAGATTGACACCTGCCTGTTACTGTGGAGGTATCTCCTTGTTCACGAAAACCACAAGTTGCGTGGTCCTGATCTCTGCGGCGTTTCTGTCTTTGCATGCCACGCCGTCTGCAGCGGAAACGCCGGAGAACCATTTTGCCAATCCGAGTTTCGAGCACGGCCGGGAAGCGTGGCGGGTGGACAAGGGTGGAAACACGGTGGCGCAATTCACCGTCGACGACACGGATGCCGTTGCCGACCGGCACAGTGCTTTGGTCACCATCGCCGACGTGGCGAGCTGGGGTTCCCAGTTCGGGCAGACCGTCGAATCCGCCGCGGTGGGCAAGACTTACACGTTCGCAGTGTTCGCCAAGGCCATCCAAGCGCCCTTGGCCGTCGACCTGCAGATTGAACAATCTGCCAAGCCCTGGAGTCGCGTCGCCAAGAGTAAACGCTTCACGCTTGCGGAGGATCAGTGGGAAGAGCTTCACGTCACCTTCACCGTCGAGACGTCCTGTCCCGAGGGCTGGTTCGCCTACGTCAGTTGTACCCAGCCGAACGCACAGTACCGGGCCGATATGTTCCGGCTCTATGAAGGTCCGTACGTCCCGTATCGGGAGGTTGTCCGCGAGGAGGGCCCAACGGCACAGGTGCTCCTGTTCGACACGGGTACGACTTCGCCCGGGCCACTGTCGGGCGGGTCTTTGTCAACGAGGACCAACTGGCGCCTGTTGCCCGAGGAGAAAACCGACCACGCGTTCCAGGGCGACGCCGTCATTCTGAATAGCCGGCTGGCGGTGGTGTTGCGCCGCGACGGGCATGGCGCGGAGGTGTATCGCCGTAGTGCCCAAGGAGCGGCCCTGCAAGCGGTGTTGGCCCCTGTGTCCCGGGCCGGCGAAGCAAAGCTGACGTCGTTGGCGATCGACGAAAACACGGCCGGCGAGGTGGCGCTGGTGGCCACGCTGACGGCGGCTGGCGGCCAGCCGTTGCGATTGCTGTACGGGTTGAGCCCGGGCCAGCCGTTCGTCCGCACGGAGGCCCGGTCGGGTGTGGCGGACTTGCGGATTGAGGCCCCTTGCCGGTTTCTCGTTCTGCCCGACTTCTTTGCAGACGACATTGTGATCAACGCGTGCGAGATTCCCGTCGACGTTTGTGAGTTGCCCAGCGAGAACTTCCTGTTGCACATGCTTCCCCACCGGGAGGCGATCGTGATGGCGGTCTGGAGCAGCCGAGAGCAGGACGCGCGGATTGCTCTATCGGGCGACAAGGCGGAAAGAACTATCGAAAGCAGCGAAATCCGCTACGGCCCCGAGGGTGAGACCTGGGTGGCCGTGTTGGGCGGGTTTGATATCTGGCACTGCCGCGAGGTCGCCCGGGAGGACGCCGGCAAGATCCTGCCGCTGCGCTGGCAGGCGCCCTTCGCTGCGCAATGGCGCGTCGATTGGAGACGCGACGACCACCTGGCGGACAGTTGGGAGATGATTTCCGAGCAGCCGGGAGGCGATTTCGTCAAGCACGGCTGGTTCAGCTCGCCCACGGCGATTCCCTCCAACCGCCGTCGGTGGACCACCGTGCTCGGTTCGTTCCAGTATCCTTGCTGGGTAGACCGAGACGGTCGCGGCTATTTGCAGCCGTTTGCGGGAACGAGGACGCCCGGCTTCCAGGGGCCGGCGCTGGTTTACCCGATCAATCGCGTGAGGCAGACGCCGCTGGAAGAGTTTACGGCCGTGGACGTGGTTCGCGCGACGCTCGGCGTTGGGCCTTGCGAGTACATTCTCGACGTCGAGGCGCAGGGAACGTCGCGCAAAGGGCGGGCAACCTGCGCCACCAGGGATGCCCTGAGAGCCATCTACTCGACGAAGCAGCAGAAGCAGAAACGGGCCGAAATCGAGACCCTGCTCGACGACGTGGTGATCTTCGTCAAGCACATCCGCGCCAGGATCGAGGACTACGTCGCCTTTGGGCATGAGTTGCTGGTGTATTTGGACGAGCAGGAAGAGGAGCATCTCGAGTTGGCGGGGTTTCTGGATGAAATGAAGGAGCTTACTCGGGCAATCGACGCCGGCGTTGCGCGACGCAAGAGCCGCATCAAGACTCCACAATACGTGATCGACTTGACCGAAGAGTTTCGCCGGGAATTGCTTGATGATGAAGGCGACGACGCCTTTGGGCGCTGCAAAGCGATCACGGAATCGATCGTCGTGGTCGGCGGCAACCAGGACGAGTTGGTGGGAGAATGCCGCATGGCGGTAAAGGTCCTGCGCCAACGGGCCGGGCTGGCCATGGCGGTCGATCCGCGTACCGCCGAGATCGCCCGGGAAATCCGCCGACGCACCCAGCGCATCCTCCGCAAGCCGACTTCTTACGAAGCCCCCCGGCATTGACGGCCGTACATTCAGACCCCTACACTGAGCCCAAGACAATCTCGCCTCGGCGCCTACTTCAAAGACCGTGTTTCTGCGACGACCGAGACGAGACGTTCCTCGAAACGAGGGAGTGATCATGAGCCGACGAAGACTCCTGCTGAAAAGTTCCGCCGCCGTAGTGGCTGCGGCCGTGTGTTCCCTGGTTGCCCGTGCTGCTTCGGCAGACGAGCCGTTTACGGTCTTGTACGATGTGCCCGCGTCGTCCTGCGTACCTCTTTCCGAGCAAACGCTGTCCGGCAAGGATGGCTGGGTCCGGCTGGCGGAAGACGATACGACGCGTCGTTTCGAAGGATCCGCCGTGGTGATGAACGATAAAATCGTAGCGGTCGTAGGTCCGGATACGCCGAACGTGGACGTCTATTCGCGGCAGACCCGAGGACTGAAGCTCTGTGCGCGATTGCAGCCGATCTGCGCCGGTGGTGCGGATCTGAAGCGGATGTCGCTGGCCATCGAGGAGAACAACCAAAGCTCGGTGTTGCTGGAAGTCGGATTTCGTTCGCCGGATAATGAGCCTTGCAGCGTGAGCTACGAGTTGAACGTGGGCGGGGCGTTCATCAAGACGACCGCGAGCGCGGGTGTGGAGAAGCTTCGCGTGCACGCTCCCTGTCGCTTCGCCGTGATGCCCGACTTCTTCGGTGACGATATCGTGGTCGACGCCTCCAGGATTTCGGTTCGCCGGGCGGATCTTCCCAGCGAGAACTTCCTCATGCACATGATGCACGGCGGGGAAGCGATCGTGATGACCGTATCCGAATCGCGCGACGACGACGTTCGCATCGCCCTCTCCGATGCCACGCCGCGAAAGATCGTCTATTCCGATATTTCGTACGGCAAGAAGCGGGACGTCTGGATTGCGATTCTGGCGGACATCGGAGTGTGGCACGAACGGGACGTGGGCCTGGAGGACGCCGGGAAGACCATCGACCTGGGATGGAAGATGCCCTTTATGGCCTTGTGGCGCGTCGACTGGAGCACCGCGGACAAGCTGACCGACAGTTGGGAGATGATCCTTCAGGATCCCCAGGGCAAGTACGTGATGCAGGGGTGGTTTGGCGAGGATGCCGCTTTGGGACAGCGATTCGGCGAAGAATTCGGCGACAGGGACTGGAACAAACCCGGGCGAATACGCTGGAACCCGGTCCTGGGCAGCTTCCCGTTTCCGTGCTGGATCGACACGGATGGTCAGGGTTACCTCCAGCCGCTGACCAAGCGCCGCTACGTGTCCGAAGGCCAGACGTACAACTTCCTCGGCCCGGCAATCATCTATCCCATCGACCGCCTGAAGGTGGCGCCGTTCAGCACACCGGTGGAGAAGCTTACCGTCGTTGACCTGGTTCGGATGACGTTGGGCGTGGGGCCCTGTCGCTACATCCTGGACCTCGAAGGTCAGAAGAAGGACGCGAAGGGCTGCGCGACGTGCTATGCGCGGGACGTGATCAATGCCATCTACAAGAAGAGTTTGCAACTGCAGAACAAGCCCGTGATCGAAGAGCATCTCACCGCGGCCGTCGCCTTCATCCGCAACGTCCGCGAGCGGATTGATCAGTACGTCGCGTTCGGCCGGGAAATGACCGCATACCTGGACCAACAGAAGCGTCTCAATCCGCAACACGCCGAATTCGTCGATGAAATGCTGTTGATCACCAGGCGACTCGATCAGTTCTTCGAGGCCCAGAAGCAGGGAATCTACACCCCCGAATACGCGGATGAAGCCGCTGAGCAGTTCCGCAGGCAACTGCTCAACTACACGGGCCAAGACGCGTACGCAAAATGTGCCAAGCAGATGGCCATCTTTACGTCCATCGGCGGGAAACAAGACGGGCTGGTCGCGGCCTGCCGTATGATCGTGAAAATACTCCGCCAGCGGGCCGGCATGGCCATGGCCGAGAATCCCGAGCTGAAGGACATTTGCACGGAGATTCGCACACGAACCCAGAAGATGTTGCGCAACCCGACCGCGTACGAAGCGCCGCGGCATTGAGCTTGCCTGGCGGTTCTTTCCCGCTCGGACTACGAAGACTCGCCGAATCGGCAGACTGGAGGTTTTTATGAAACGCGTTCCCGCTTTCGCACTGTGTTTGGCTGCCGCGGCATGGATTCACGGCATCGCCCCGGCGGCGGTGGAGGAAGCACCGGAGGTACGATCGCAGATTGTCTTTTCCAGCAACCGGTCGGGTTCGTGGCGACTCTGGGTGTGCAACCCCGACGGCACGGCCCTGAAGCAACTCCTGGACTGCACCGACCCGAACGCGCAAGACGTAGATCCCGTCTACAGCCCCGACGGAAAGAGCGTCTTGTTCACGTCCACGCGGGGTGAGAAGGTCGGGGTCTGGCTGGTCTCGGAAGACGGTGGAGGGCTCAAGCGCGTGTGCGACGGCGACCAGGCCGAATGGGCACCGGATGCGACAAAAATCGTCTTTCGCAAGCACGACAAGATCTGGACCCGTGATCTGAAGACCGGCGCGGAAAGGCAGATTGTGCCGGAGGAGTTTGAGATCTGCTCGGGCCCCTCGTGGAGTCCGGATGGGAGCCGGATCGCCTTCGCCTGCCGCTGGGACGCCGGAAACGGACTCTTCCTCGTCGAAGCCAAGGGCGGCCAGCCGGTGAAAATCTATGACAAAAAAGGCGCTTGTGAGCCACACTGGTCGCCGGACGGCAAGACCCTCGTCTATGAAACCGAGACCCATCTCTGTACGATCAAGCCCGATGGGACGAAGAACCGGTTAATCACGTACTATGGCGGCGTACAGCGCTATGGGCAGTGGAGCCCCGACGGCAAACGCATCGTCTTTTGTCAGGGAGTGACCGAGAACGGGCCGTGGGAACTGTACGTCGTGCCCGCCAGCGGTGGAACCCCGACCAAGTTGACCGACGAGGGGTCCGATATGAATCCAGACTGGCGCTAGAGGCCGTTCCGAGTGTCTGAGGAGCATTGTCAGATGGGAAAAAGGAACTATAGGATGACGATTCGCGGAAAGCATATCGCGGTGTGCCTCTGCGCCTTCGCGAGTGCATCGATGCTGGTGCGTACTGCTGAGGGTCAGGACGCGGCCCTCCCGTCGACGCGCCTCTTCGACACCGGTTCACCCGCCGCAAGTCCGCTGCCGTCCGGCACGGGCGCTGCATGGAACGGCTGGGCCGAACTTGCCGAGGAGGACACCACGCACCGTTTCCAGGGGGACGTCGCATTGGCCAACAACCGGATGACCGTCGTGCTGAGGAAGCTCGGCACCGGGGCGGAATTGTACGCCCGCCACGCCGGTGGCTGGCGGCGGCGCGCCTCGGTGTCGCCGGCGCCGTCGGGCGGCGGTTCGGCAATGGCCTTGAGTTCCGTTCGTATCGTGGAGAACACGCCCGCGGGCGTCCGGATCGACTGCCAGTATCGAACCGCCGGCGATCCCGTCACCATCGGATACCGGCTGATCACCGGCGATCCCGGCTTGGAGGTTTATCCGGGCCCGCGACTGCTGCATGTTCGGGCGGATGCGGATATTCGTTACGCGGTTGTGCCCAACTACTTCGGCGATGACATGGTGTTCTCCGCCGGCGACACGAATGCAGCCGAATTGCCGCTGCCCACGGATCAACTGCTTTTGGCGATGCTCGGAGACGGCGGCGCGGTGATGATGTGCGTGTGCGAATCCGACCAACGGGAGTGCTGCATCGTGCTGACCGAGACGGAGCAGAAGCGGCGAATTGTCGCGACCGCCATGCCCGCCGTAGAAGGCAAACGGATCTGGGTCGCCTTGCTGGAAGACCGCGACATCTGGACCGCCGGACCCGCGCCCACCAGCAGCGCGGCTTCTCGTTGGTCTCCGCCTTTCGCTGCAAGGTGGCGTCTCGACAAGTTGCAGGGCGATGGACGGGCAACCTCTACGCTCTATTCGAAGGACGTCTTGGGCACGGCAACGCGGCCTTTCTTGGCTTATCCGCTGGAGCGGGACCGAGACACGCCGCTGACGAAGCTCTGCATGACGGACATCATGAGGAACACCCTGGGCGTCGGTCCTTGCCAGTACATCATCGCGGCCGAAGGCCTCAACGCCGACACGCCCCACGAGGTTACCGACTGGGTAGTGCAGCAATTCGCCAGGAAGCGTGAAACTCGGGCGGCGGAGATGATCCGCGACCGTTTCGACCGCATGGTCGAGCACGTCACGGTGGCGCAGCAGCGCAGCAACCATTACCGGCAGATTGCTTCGCAAATCGTCGCTACTTGCAATGCCGAGATCGGCAAGGGCGGCTCTGCATCAGAGGTTGCGACTCGGATTCGCCGGCTGGCCCAGATGCTCCAGCACAGCATCGTGATTGACGAGTCCGATCTGCAGAAGAGCGGATATGGCCGGCGCCCGGCGATGGCGATCGTCGGCATGATCGGCCGGCCGGGCGCGGCCGCCGCGCTGGATGCCCCCGTCGCGGAACTCCACCGGATCGGCAACGCGCAAGACCAGTCTCTGGCAAACTGTCGCATGGCGGTGAAGTGGCTGAAGCTCCAGTGTGACGAGATGCGGCAGCGCGCGCCCCAGGCGACCGATTTCTTAAGTCAAGTTGAAGAGCATTTGGCAGCAGCGGTAAAGGAGTGACCATCGATGAGGAAGCGACGGAGTGTGTTCGGGAAAAGCGAGCTGGTCTTGTTTCTGGCGTGCTGCGCGGTGCTGGCGGCCGGGTGTAGAAGAGAGGAGACACCGCTGCCCGTCGGTTCGAGTGAAACACCCTCGCCCGTTGCGCCCGAGACAATCACGACGAAGTCGGGGATCGTGATGGTGAAAGTGCCTCCCGGCGAGTTCACCATGGGGGATGCGGCCGGCAATGACGACGAGAAGCCGGCACACAACGTGCGCGTGGACGGGTTCCTCATGGACGCGTGCGAGGTGACGCAGGAGTCGTATCAACGGATCACGGGCAAGAATCCCTCCAAGTCGAAAGGTCCCGACAAGCCGGTGGAACAGGTCAGTTGGTACAAGGCGGCCGTGCTCTACTGCAACATGCGTTCGGCCCGCGACGAACTGGAGCCCTGCTATGACGCGGAGACCGGGGAGTGCAATTTCGAGGCGTCGGGCTATCGACTGCCCACGGAAGCCGAGTGGGAGTATGCCTGCCGGTGCGGCAAAAGAGCCAAGTACGGCTTCGGCAACGGCGAAAGCCTGTTGTCGAAGCACGCGTGGTTCAAAGGAAACTCGGGCAAGACGACCCATCCGGTCGGCACGAAGGCGCCGAACGACTGGGGACTCTACGACATGCACGGCAACGTGATGGAATGGTGCCACGACCGATACGGCGAGGATTACTACGGCAACAGCCCTGCCGTCAACCCCACCGGCCCGACCTCCGGGGATGAATGTGTACTGCGAGGGGGAAGCTGGAGCAGTTCGCCGGAGAGTTGCCGGGCGGCCGCGCGATACAGCGAAACACGCCAGTTCGCCGATGCCTGTTTCGGCTCGGACAACTACGGGTTTCGCTGCGTGAAAAGGCTTCCGAATTCCGCGGCGGCATCCGGCGGGCAGTGAGAACTCGTGAATAAGCTGGGGACTGTCCCAATTTTCCCGCAGGGAAAATGGGACTGTCCCCTTCCGCATCCGGGAAGCTGTTTCTGTACGAGTTCCAAGTTGCCCCGAGGCGCCGTCTTACCGAGACGACAGAAACTGCCGGAACGCCTCGTTCTTGAAGACTTCCTCCGCCAACAGCTTGTAGCCGCTGGCCAACGGGTGGCTGGCATCGGCATACGACTCGCTGGGCAACGTCGTCGCAGCGAAATGCTGCACGCCGTGGGCCGCCAACCACACCATGGCCTCCGATTGGATAGCCTGATAGCCGCGAAGTCCTTCGGCGGTGAGCATGGGTTCGTTGAAGGGACCGATCAAGACGAACACGCGGTTTCCGCGCCGCTGCAGAATCTCGACGATCCGTCGGAAGTACGCCCACTGAAAAGAAGTTTCCAATTCGACCCAGTCGGGATTGAACCTGGCGAGATGCTTCTCGGTCCACGGCCTGGCATCCGGCTCCGGCGACGGTAAATCGTTCGGCGAAGGGAGTCGGAGCGTGACGGGATTGGCATACGGGTGGTCGTCCGTCCACTCCGGCAAGGTGGCATTGTCGAAATACGCAATCTGGAGATGACGGGTCCAGGCGCAGAAGGGCACCTCGCGGCCCACCACGATGCCCAGCCTGCCGAAAAACGACTCCCGATAGCAGGGGATCCGCGGGAAGAACTGCGGAACCAGTTCCGGATGATTGAAATTGAATTCCTTGCTGGTCTGCAAATCGTGGCGCTGGGAACTCATCCACAGGAAGTTGCAGTGGAGAATGACTTCTCTCCCCGCGATCGGACGCCCGTAGCTCTCGACCAGCCCGGCCATGGCGACCGGGTGGATGCCGTCGACGCCCAGGTTGGCGAAGCGGTCCTCGCCGGCCAGCTTGTTCAGATAGTGTGAAAGGGTCTCGTCGCTGGAGACGTAGTGCCCCCAGACGACCGAATCGCCCAGCACGAGCGTGCGATCCTGCCGGCAGACGTCGCGACAATAGCGTTGGTAGATCCAGTAGTCGTAGCCCAAGGGGTGCGGAATCCGGTAGTCGGGCGTTGCATCCAAGGGTTCCATCCGGCTCCAACCCTTCGGAAGGAGGCTACCCGCGGCCAGCAGCAAGACGACCGCGGCAACCCATTGCCGCGGGGTGAGGCGGACGGCGTTCGAGCCGAAGGGGACCTCGGGTACGGCGGTGTCCGAGGGCCCGGCGCTGGGTTCTGGTGGTTGCTGCTGCATGGAGTCCGCTTTCTCACTTACCGTGGATCGGGAGTCTTTCGACGGGATCGCTAGAACTGTTGATAAATGAACTCCTGCGTGCCTGTGCCCCCGAAGATTACCAAGTACGCTACCATCGACACCACCAGCGCGACGTTCAGCGGCGCGCAGGCCAGCACCCGCCGCATCCTCGATTCGTAGGCGATCTGGTAGAGCCACACCGCCACGATCAGGGCCAGCATCAGCAAAGGAAAACGCGGATCGGCCCAGCCACTGGTGAAGATCCGTCGGAGGATCAGCCAAGCGTGGGAGAAGCTATCGGCGCGAAAAAACACCCAGGCCAGCGTGACGACGGAGAACGTCAGCAGTTGCTTCACCAACCGTGGTATCCGTTGTTTGTAGAACGGGCTGCGCTCCAACTGCCGGGTCAGCGCATAGCCGAACGCGTGGATCGCGCCCCAGATTACAAACGTCCATTGCGCCCCGTGCCAAAGGCCGGAAACAAGCATGGTCGCGGCCATGTTGACGTAGGTGCGGAGTTCTCCCTTGCGGTTTC
>Ga0180437_10004027_pt1 | contig 21285 bp, 41 predicted proteins | sample SS_ome_4_FD_132410 | JGI IMG/M metagenome (GOLD analysis project Ga0180437, IMG submission 132410) | Hypersaline lake sediment archaeal communities from the Salton Sea, California, USA - SS_3_D_1 metaG | ecosystem: Environmental > Aquatic > Non-marine Saline and Alkaline > Hypersaline >...
TAGCTAATCAGCCCTGTCCCAGGACCATAGAGCACCTGTCCAACGTGATCAACCTGAATTTTGATAAGGTTGTGAGACCCAGTGCCTATGCCGGTGCCGTTGGCAAACCGATGGCAAATGAGTACTTCCAGTTTGAGCAACTGGTAACCCGTATGCCTGACCTGGACGTGGTCTGCAACAATCCGGATGCTGCCGAGAATCCTGGCACACCGGACATCTGCTATGCCATGATCGGTGCACTGCACAGCCGTATGACCCGAGGCAACCTGGCCAATATCTACAAGTACATTGACCGTTGCTTCACCAAGGAACTGCAGGCCGTGTTTCACTTTGACCTGCCTGGCTTTAACGATAAGCTCACCAAACATGCAGCCTACATTGGCTTTGCTGCAGACAATGGTGATCTCTTTTCAAATTAAATTAATGCAGAGGGATGGCCGAATGGTAAGGCAGCAGGTTGCTAACCTGTACACTCGAAAGGGTGCCAGGGTTCGAATCCCTGTCCCTCTGCCAATTTTAGGAGGTATTAATTATGGGTATCAAAATTACCAGCACCGACATCCTGAAGAACAAGGCCCTGATGGTCAAGTTGAACAGGAAAAAATTCAACCGTAACAAAACCGACAAGCTTATGTCGGAGGAGATTTGTAAACTCAAGAAGGTCACCGAGAAGGGTGCCGTACGGGTCAACAAATCACTGTTCCCCAAATCTGTAACCCAGGCCACAAACGACATCTATTCCAAGGCCGGTAAGTACTACTACCGTGTGAGCCTGCCGTGGGATGACCAAGGCTACAGGCTACTGTCCATCGACATCTACACCGAGTTCACCAAGAAGTTTAAGGAGTTTGCAAACAACTACCGGAAAGAGGTAGCAATCTTTGTCGAGTCCATCCAGGCCAACGTTGCACTGGCCCGGGAGACTCTCGGGGATGCCTTTGACATCAACGATTACAAGTTCATTGCTCCTAACGGATCGGTGGACCAGGAAATGCTTATGAACATGTTCCAGCTTGACCTGGAGTGGGACGTTGTCTCCTCCGGTGATGACCTTCGAGCCGTACTGACCGAGGCAGACCGTGAGGCCATTGCAGCACAGATCGACGAGCAGGCCATGAAGAAGTTTAGCCGTGCTCAGGAGCACATCGTTACAACCCTACGTGACCACGTGTATGCCATCCACGAACGTCTGTGCAAGTCAGAGCACGTGTTCCGTGACTCTCTGATCGGCAACCTTGAGGAACTGGTTGACCTGATCCCCAAGATGAACATAGCCGGTGACCCGGCCATCAACGAGATGGCTGCAGAGGCTAAGAAACATCTTACCAAGTGGGACCCTCAAACGTTACGTGACGACGATCAGAAACGTAAAGAGGTATCGGACAGTGCCAAGAAAATCCTGTCCAACATGGACGGTATAATCTAAATTCTAAGGAAGGGACCCGAGGCCGTTAGTCGATCCGTTCGGCAGGCCTTGGCCCTTCTCACCCTTTTGATAATGCTTTACCAGAGTGCACTATCCACCGGGATCGTAAGGAACCTTGCAACACCTGGACCGTGATGGGTGTACTCTTGCAAACCATTAACAGGAGGTGCAACATGAAGGTAGTATTTAATGCAGTCATAGCCGTAACCCTGGTGTGGTACCTGTGTGGATGTGCCGGGACCTACGGTGAACGTGCCGTAGTGCAGACCAATAAAATACTGTACCAGGTCCACGACGGCATAAACGACCACTGGCAAGAGCCCTTGGATGATGCTATCCCACTTGACGACTTTCGAATTGTCTTCAAGCCTAAGGTGACCAACCCACGTAGAGGGTACATCGGAATCAAGTTTACATTCTAATCGGAGGTGACCGTGAAAATATTTACACCAGAGCAAAAGGTACAGAATGCAAGGCTCACCCTCGTTATGGACTTTGTATTCTTTGGCTCAGTCTTTATGAGACTGGACGTTTACGAGGACCCAACCTGTGACACTGCCTGGACCGACGGAGTGGCCATAGGTTACAACCTGGAGTATGTAGCAACCCTCACCCACGAGGAGATTGTCGGATTATTTGCTCACGAGTGCTGGCACGTTATCTTAAAGCACCCGTTACGTGAAGCAGAGAACATCATGTACAAGCAGCACCATGACCGGTTCAATCGGGCCTGTGACTATGCCCTGAACCCAATGATCGAAACCACCCCAGGTATGGCAGTCAATCCTAACTGGCTGCTGGACATGGACCGGTGGCCTGACAGCCTGGCCGAGCACATCTTTGAGGAGTTGACCGACGACGACAGCAACGACAAGTGCAAGGACGGTGGCAGTGCTGGTGGTAACGATCCTCAGACCGGACAGCCCAGGTCTGGACCGTCTATGCCAGGTGAGGTCAGACCCTACAAGCAGGGGAAGGCTACACCGGCTGAGATTGAGCATGCATCCAACGAGATTGACCAGTGGGTGCAGGCTGCAGGCATGAAGGCTGAGGGTGTAGGCAAGATGACCGGTGAAATTAAACGGATCATCAAGGACGTGACTGCACCTAAGGTGTACTGGTACGACGAGCTCCAGCAACTGTGTGCCGAGATAACCAGGAATGACTACACCTGGACCCGGCCTAACGTACGGTACATCCAGCAGGGTGTATACTTGCCGAGCATGTACGACAACTCCATGCCCGACCTGCTTATGTATGTGGACACGTCAGGCTCCCTTAACTCAAAGCAGTTAACCCAGATCAAGGCTGAGATACGGGAAATCGTAACGATGTTTAATGTCCGGATCATAGTCGTCTACTGGGACACTGGGTATAAGTACCACGAGGAGTTCTTACCCCACGACGTGTTTGATCCTGACTTTGAGCTCCACTACAAGGGTGGTGGTGGCACGAGGTTCAACCGAGTGTGGGACTGGCTTGAGGATCAGGACGACATCGATCCAAAGGGTATTGTCTTCTTCACCGACTGTGAGTGTAGCCAATGGCCCGAGGAGGAACCTGACTGTCCGGTGGTATGGGCTCAGGTGCCATCCTACGGTACCTTCAACGACAGGTACCTGGAGTACATGCCTGACTATGGCTCACTGGTGAGAGTGGAGGTGAGGGCATGATACACTGGTACAAAACAGAGATGTACCTGCTGTGCATCTACTGCCGGGGCTGGGCACTGAAGTTCGGGGTGCCTGGTCGGAGGTGGTTGGCAATCGTTTTATTTTTTCAAGGGACGGCCTTGGCAACGGCCTGGCTCGTTGCTTCACCTTTAATCAGGCACCATAGACCACCGGTATTCAAGCCGTGGTTCGTACGTACGTGCCATAACTACATGAGAGGAAAACCCTATGTTAGTTAAAAGAATCATCGTCACCCTGGCAGCATTAGCATTCCTGGTGGCTTGCTCACCGGGGAAACAGATCACCCCAGTGTATTGGGACAACGACAATCGATCAGGTGGTGTATCATCTCCTGATACACCGTCCTCACCTGATACACCCGACACACCGGACAGTCCCGACACACCGGACACACCGGACACACCGGACAACGGTGGTGACTGTGACCGTGACAAGCACAGCAACGGTAAGGGTAAAGGCCATGACAACGGTAAGGGTAAAGGCCACAGCAAGGACAAGAACGGTAAAGGCAATAAGGGACACGGCAAGTCCCGTAAATAAAAAGCCTGGCAATCAAACGTGCAGCAGGACGTATGAGCCTGCAACCTTAAGCCAGAACCGGAGTGGCATACCAACCATCTTAGTAGGGCAAATCAAAACCAGAACGGATTGGGTCCCTGTCACAATGTAGTATGGATAATTAGGAGGTTTGAAATGAGGTTTAAATGAGTGTAGCCGGTTCTCTTGGAGGGTGCTGATGTATAAGCTGCCAGGGTTACCGGCCAAAGATTGGGGTAACACTCACAGGCCCGTACCGGGAGGCACAAACACCCTCAATGGCCGAAAGAGTCACAAGGTATCCCGGTGAACGGTATTCCACTACATCCATATAGGGATGAAAGGACCCTGCCAAGCAACAACCTAAAGCTACCGTAGACCCAGCAGACCAATGCCCACAGTGGCTAAGGCCCAGAGGAGGCTCCGTCTTAATAGTGCTGGTGAGGTGAAAAATAAGCCTGTAGAGTGAGGGCAGGTGCTTATGACACTTTCCACCTTGTAATGAGGGGTCAGGGTGCACAGGTAAAACAGTCCTGTGTGCCCGAGCACATCACTACAAAAAAGTTAATGAATTACAGGATCGGATTGCCGACCTGGAGGAGGAACTACTATGTTAGACGAGAGAATGAGATGTGATGGTAAACCGTTTAAGGTTTACGGTGAGAACCTAATCGAACTGCATGCAATCAATCAGTTTCTTGAGAGCCTGCAGGCACACTTTGCACTGGAGGGTGCACTCATGGCCGACGGTCACCCGGGGTATGCAATGCCTATCGGTGGTGTGATCATGACGGACAAGAACTTCGTGGTGCCAGCATGGGTAGGGTACGACATGGGATGTGGTGTGTGTTACATAAAGACAACGTTCAAAGCCTCCGAGTGCCTGGACCTGAAGAAAGAAATCTACCATGCTATCAAGCAGGAGATTCCGGTAGGGTTCAAGCACCACGATAAGGCTATCACGTCCATGCCCACGGGCCGGTGTGTTAGCCGGTTCCTGGCCGAAAAGTACAAGGAACGTGATGCTGATAGGCAACTGGGTACCATGGGAGGCAACAACCATTTCATTGAGGTTGGGCTGAACGATGCCTGTGAGGTGGGCATTGTGATCCACTCAGGGTCACGGGGCATAGGCCACGACGTGGCACTGCACTACATGAAAATTGCCGGTGGAGGCAAGGCCCGTGAGGGTGCCTACCCGTTGATGACAAATCAGAGGGATGGTCGGGACTATCTAAAGGACCTTAGGTTTATGCTTGACTTTGCCCTGCTTAACCGTGGCATCATGCTGATAGGGGTTGAGAAGGCAGTACGTTCACTTGGCATCCAGGGTGGTCTTTGCTGGGAGTCACTAATAAACAAAACACACAACCACATGGAGGCAACAGTTGATGGGAATATACATCGAAAAGGGGCAACGTCCTCGGGACTCAATGAGCTCGGAGTTATCCCTGGCAACCCGGCAACCGGGAGTTATATTGTTCGGGGAAGAGGTGATAGTGAGTCTCTGTGTTCATCATCACATGGGGCTGGTCGTACGGGCTCAAGAAAAAGGGCAAAAGCTACGTTGTCTTTGGTTGACTTTGAAAATGATATGGACGGTATCGTGGCTGATGTTAGCCGTAACCGGTTGGACGAGTCACCGGCTGCATACAAAGACCCCACCTCGGTTATGGATGCTCAGGAGAATCTCGTAGAGGTGATCGACAGTGTCGAGCCGTTCATCAACGTGAAAGGATAGTCATGGTAGCTCACTTCATTAAGTACCATATAAAAATGGCAGCACTCAAACGGATCATCAACCGTGAGGAACTGGATTGTATAATACGTCTGTGTGCTGCCCTGAAAGGGGAATTAAAAAGATGATATTATTTAAGATTGTTTTAATAGGTGCATTCATGATGACCAACCCGTTTAACTTTTCTCAAGACTGGATGTCAGGCCTGTGGGTTGCCATTTGCCTGGACATTATATTAACAATCTATGGCTTGGCCATGAGGGATTAGTACTATGGATGACAACTGTCCGGACGGCATCGACTGTCCCAACTATGAACACTGTAAAGAGTTTAAACTGGAGGATGAACCATGCCCGTTGGTCGATAAGCACTACGATCACGAAGTGCCCCTTGACAAAATAATCAACTAACCTTATAAGAGTTGGGTATGGAGGTAAGTATGAGTAAAGACATAGGATCACGATTTGAGCATGATTCATCGGTAATTGATTTTGCTTACCAGTTAGTCAGAGAGTATGAGGACCACCAGAAAGAGCAGGATCGGATACACCGGGCCAAGAACCCACACCACAGGACCTGGGTCAACATGAAGACCAGGTGCTACGATAAAAGGGATGAGGGCTACAAATATTACGGTGCCCGGGGTATTAAAATCTGTGACCGGTGGCTTAACAGCCTTGAGGCTTTCATTGAGGACATGGGTCCCAGGCCCAAGAATCATTCCATTGACCGGATAGACAACGACGGTGACTATACACCTGAGAACTGCCGGTGGGCTACACGTTCACAGCAAAATAAAAACAAACGGAAGAGAGGTACCTGCTAATGAAACATAACAAATTAAATACACTGTTCTGGGCCCCCGTTGGGTGGCTGATAGTCCTCTTTGTTTGGGGGCTTATTGTAAGTGGTAAGGTGGATGCACACGGCACACACCTGTCTGGCCAGGGTGACCTGACCCAGACCAGCATATCATCCTGTGACGGTGGCTTTGCTGTGCACACAGAGGAACTGGGCTGCATCTATTTATATAAGGCCATAGACCTGACCCACTCGGGTGTTCACATCGAAACTTTACAACTTGACGAGGACGGTGACTGTTCCTGTCCGGAGGAGGAAAATGATTAAGGCAACGTACTGGAAACCAACGTGTGAAGGGTGCTCGAAGGCACTGCCGACTGGACCCCTTGGATTTAAAGGGTGCTCGGTCTACTTCTTTATACCCAATCATTTAATAAGGGCTGAGGCCTGTGCTTTCAATCCACCTGAGGTTGTGACCAGCAAGAACCGTGTACGTGTCGGCCAGCAGAAAACCAAAAGGCTGGGTGGCTGATGCACTACGAGTCACTTTACCACAAGCATACCCCGGCCATCGATCCATCGGTCAGGGGTATCATCAAACTTATTATAACCGAGAAGGAAGACGGCTGCTGGTACTCAGAACTGGAGCCCAACATCTTAGCCGTGCAGCCACGGGACATATACAAACTTGCCCTGCTCTGTGCCTCCATTCAGGACCACATCCAAAAGAACATGACCTTTATGGACACGATCATCAAGACCAACGAGGAGGTCCGAAAGATTCACAACGAACTGGTTGAGGAGAAGGGTGGAAAGAACCAGACCCACAAGGCCTGGCAGAAAGCCATGCCAAAGGGCAAGGTGACACCAGACACCGTGAAGTATCAAACACAACTACCACTTAAGGAGAAGAAAAATGATAGCTGAAATAGCTGATCAAGCACTTCATGTTATATGGTTCTTTGTCCTGGCCGTTGCCTGCTACCACAGGGGCATGAAGCTTGGGACCATGCTGTTCATTGCATCACTTGTTATCCTGCCTCGTGAGTTCATTGACCAGGGTGACGGTGGCCTGCCTGGGATTGGTAAGATGACTGACATACTCTTCTGCTACCTGGGCAGCTTGCTTGGGTACTTACTACTTAGGAGGTAGCCACATGGAAAAATGGTGGGGATACATTCACGTCAACGGTAAGCTGCAGGTTAAAAGATTCTTTGACCAAAGGGATATCGATGAAGCTTACGAGTCTGACTTTGTTAGCCACGTGTTCCACCCGTTCTTTGCTAAGGACCGGGAGGATGCACTGGCCTACGTAGCACGACAGTCAAGAGGGGGATACTAATATGGCAGTACCTAAAGACTATATCGTTTATATTGAGAAGGGCACTAACGTAACCCGGGCTGCTCTCAACTGGCCTGCCCGTGAGGACCTGGCCGGGCTCATTAAAAAAGAAGGGCACAAGATTATAGGGTACGTGTCCAGTGGCAGTGAGACTGAGGCCGTCAAGTACGGAGACACGGTCCTTAGATGACCAGAGGCAGAGGCCATGCTGGAAAAGACCCGGCAGGCTGAGGGTCAATGGTCTATTGACTTCCCGGTGCTACAATGAGTGTGCTTAACAGTGCAGTTGACTACAGCATGGTTACTGGTGACTCTCGTAGGATCAAAGAGTGCCCTCGTTGTGAGGGACAGGGTAATTCCAATGCTGTACAGATGACTCGAAAAGAGGATGGGTTTTTATTCTATTGCTTTCGGTGTGAGAAGAGTTACTTTATTTCTGACACCAAGGCCTCACCCCAACAGGTAAGGGAGTTAGCAGAGAATGCTTCAAAGGATAAGAAGATTAATAACCGACCTGAACAGGTGGTGCTACCTGCAGATTTTACATTTAAAATACCGGCCAAAGGACTGGTTATGTTATATGACATCCGTATTATGGACGACGACATCAAACGTTTTGAGATTGGATGGAGTCCTTCTCATGGCCGACTCATTATTCCAGTTTATAAGTACGGTCAAGGCCCGGGTGGTTGGGCTAAGAAATTGGTGGGGGTCATGGGACGTAAGCTTAAAGATGCTGATCCGGACAAACCTAAATGGTGGACACAAAGGAATCGAGACGTTAAACACCCTCGTTTCATTGCACTCCCAGAGACCAATCGTTTCCAAAAGCAAGTGGTATTCGTTGAGGACATTTTCAGTGCTATCCGAATCTCAACAACGGGACGTATTGCAAGTGCCCTTCTTACGACGTACTTTCCCTACGAGTTGTATCCACACCTCAGAGGATGGGACGTACGGATATGGCTCGACTCCGATGCCTACAACAAGGCTGTCAAGTATCAAGCAGCACTTGGGACTCATGGGCTTACGGCAACGGCTATCTATACTGACAAGGACCCTAAGATGTACTCGAATAAAAAAATAGAGGAGGCAATTATCAATGGCCGAATTAAAAGCTGAAGTAGTTAGCATAACTAAAATTGAGGAGCACCCTAATGCAGACCGTATGGAACTTGCCTTTGTCGGTGGGTACCAGGTGTGTGTACAGAAGGATGTCTACACAGCCGGTGAACTGGTAGTGTATATCCCGGTTGACTCCATACTCACCGAGAAACTTGAGGCCCTTATCTTTGGGCCTGACAGCAAGGTCAAGCTGAACAAGCACCGGGTAAGAGCAATCAAACTAAGAGGGGCCGTGTCTCAGGGGATGATCATCCCGTTGAGCCTGGCTGCTCAGTACCCTGGCTGCAGCACAATAGCATCCCCTGTATTACAGAAGGAAGGCCTTGACTGTACGTCGGCCCTGGACATCACCAAGTATGAGCCACCTACCAAGGCACCCAATGCCATGTCAGGTAAGGCTGCACCGAAACGTCACTGCCATCCGATGTTCTCAAAGTACACGAGCATCAACCAGCTAAAGAGATACTCCGAGGCAATGAATGGTATGCACGTGTACATCACAGAGAAGATACATGGCACCAACTTCAGGTGTGGGTGGGTACCCTTTGTGCCCAGAACTTTTCTTCAAAAGCTGAAAAATATTTTGGGGCTTTCTAAGAAGTGGGAGTTTGTGTATGGTTCCCATAACGTGCAACTCATGGACGGTAAGGGAAAGGATGCCTTTTCTAATAACGTATACAAAAGAATCGTTGACGAGCACGGCCTGGAGAAGAAGGTACCCAAGGGTCACCTGTGGTACGGTGAAATATTTGGTGACGGTATCCAAAAGAATTACAGCTACGGATTCACGGACGGCAAGGTGGACGTGGCATTCATGGACATCAAGGTTGTTGAGACCGGTAAGTACATGGACTTTGACGAGATGGTGCAGTGGGTTGAAAGCAGAGACGAGCAGGTGGTACCGTACACTGAGGGTGACTATGACCTGGACCAGATACTCGACGTACTCAACGATCCGGACCTACCGTCGTTCATCGACGGCAAGACCAAGCCCATTGAGGGTTTCGTTGTTCGGCCTCACAAAGAGCAGGACTTCTACGGTGGCCGTCTAATCTTGAAGGTCCTGTCCGACGAGTATCTACTCCGAAAGGATAACACTGACTGGCACTAAGGGAGCATAGTTTATGGAAGTATTAGCAGTGATCAAGCACTTCCTATCTGACTCTAAGTCCCAGGTTAAATTCCACCGGCACATGCTGAGGATTGATAACCTGGACAAGGCTCAGCTTGGGGTGCTTGAAGCAATCGATGAATTGTACCAACTGTTCCCTGACAAGACCAGCATCACACCTCAGGAGTTGAAGGTTTATATTAAGAAGAAGAATCCCTCACGGGACACGGCATTCGTTGACTCAATCATTGACTCGGCTATGAACCAGGACATCGGTCCTGAGATTACACGGACACTGATGGAGGCTGTCATTGAACGACACATGGCAGCTAAGATCATGGCCCTGTGCTCACCGGTTGTAAGCAACCAGAAGACTGGTATGCTGACCGGTGTTGACGATATCATGCAGGAGTACAGTGACCTGGTTACCCTGTCCGATAAGGTTGACCAGCTTCAGGACTGTGACATGAGTTTCCAAGAGGCCATCGAATTTAGAGCCTCAGACTCTGGGATCAAGTGGCCGTTGAAAGTTCTTACCAACTGTATCGGTGGTGTTGAACCAAGCTTAGGCCTGGTGATAGCACGGCCCGACACTGGTAAGACATCATTCATTCTTAATTGCCTGGCATACTTTGCACTGCAGCTTAAGGGTACCGACCACCAGCTACTGTACTGTGGCAACGAGGAGGGTATCATAGGGCTGAAGGCACGGTGTGGTGTATCACTACTGGGGGTAGACACCGAGTGGGCTGAGCAAAACCCACGTGAGTTCGGTGAGCAGGTTAGTCGGAAGAACGGAGACTGTATTCGTTTCCACGGTGGTGTGAGGAGCACCCGGGACGTGGAGACACTGATCAAAAGATATAACCCACTGGTCACTGTTGCCGACCAGATAGCCAAGTTTAAAATACCAGGCAACAAAGAGGAGGGGCCACTTGCCCTGGCCAGTATCTACGGTACGTTCCGTGGGTTCGGTCAGGACTACAATACCATGGTCATGGGTGTAGCCCAGGCAGATGCTAAGTCTGGTCAGTGGTTAAACATGGACAACATCAACGGCTCGAAGACCGACGTGCCTGGGGAACTTGACTGGGGTGTGGGTGTTGGATTCCTTGACGAGCAGGGGATGGAGTTCACCAGGTTCGTGAACATCTTTAAGAACAAGATGAAGTACGGACGGAAGGGAAGGGATCAGGTAGACTTCAATCCCGAGAAGTGTAGGTATACGGACAGATGATTAAGAAGAAGGGACGTAAGAAACTGGGTGGGCTGCTGAGACGGAGGACCGTCTGGCACAAGGACAAGTCAAAGTACACTCGGAAGAAGAAGCACAAGCACCATGAGTGACAGGTGCTTCGAGGTACCGGATGAACCAACCGAGTATGAGAAATGGCTTGACCTACTGTACGAACTAACCGGGCTTTGCCACTGCAACCTGTGCAAGGCCCTTAAAATTAATGCATACAGGGAGGATACTGACGATGATGAAAGTACTTGATTATCAGAACCAGCAGCCCATCAAAGTATTTGTTGATCTGGCAGGAACACGTAGGCTTGGAATTGTTTGTCGAATTAATACCTACAGCACGTGGGTTAAGGTGATGAATGGTGCCAAGTCTTACGACTATATCAAACGGCACAACATAAAACATAATGTCACCCGTTACGTGACATGGAAGGACAAGTTCGATGAAACTTTTCATACCACCATTAGGCACATGCTTACGACTGACTAAGCCGTGGTCTTTCAGCCTGCTGTGTGAGGAAAGAAACAAAAGCCTGTGGGACCTGGTGTCCGGACGTGCTAACATGGACGGCATCCCACGGATACACCGACGTGGTCAGGCTGCTGCTGTGACACTGAGACCGGGTGATGTACTGACTGTTGATAGGATCTTTATTCGTAAAGGGTCCGAGATGTATAACTCCGTCACCTTCAGGGCTGAGGTAATGCACATGGGTGTGTTCCGTAAGGTCAGGTTCTGGGTAGCACTTGAGGATGCAAACAAAATAGAGTACGAGGTACTGATATGAATGTGGCAATACTCGACCTTGAAACATCGATGAAACCTATCCTGCATCCCTGGATGAAGGACAGCTTTCTGAGCACCATCGGGTTGAGGATGTACCTGCAGGACGGAGGCACCTACTACAAAGAGTGGGTGTGGTATCACAGTGAACGACCAGACATAACTCAAGAGGACCGGCTTGCTGTCACCTTTGAGATCCAAGCAGAGATCGATAAGCTTGGGCCTCAGGGCATACTTGCCGGTCACAATATAAAGTTCGACATGAACTGGGTTAAGACCATCAACGTGGACCTGTCTAAGGTTAGACTGTGGGACACTCAGGTTGCAGAGTACATGCTGAGTGGCCAGGACAAGGCAACATACGGTCCTGGTCCAGCCCAAAACTTAAGCAACACATGTGAACGTCATGGCCTACCAATCAAAACGGACGTGGTTAAAACTTACTGGGATGCCGGTGTCAACACAGACAAGGTACCCCTAAGGATACTGCTGCCGTACCAGAAGAACGACGTTGACATTACTGCCGATCTATTCAAGTCACAGTGGAAACAAGCCTCGGTTAAGAAACAACTGATGAAACTAATCAGGGTGAGGCAGGACGTGCTCCACTCGGTGACTGACATAGAGCTCAATGGTATGCCCTTTGATCGGGCACTTGCTGAGCACTACGTTGCTACCTTTACTGAGGACCTGGAGGTCACCAATGCTGAGCTACTCACATACTTTGGCAGGGATGACATCAACCTTAACTCAGGCAACGAACTGTCGGCCAGTCTTTACGGTGGCCTGGTAAAACGTGAACGGTTCAAGCCAAACGTTTACACCAAGAACATTACGTACAAGGAACCGTATCAATTCACGTACAAGTCTGGTAAGAAAAAGGGTATGACCATCACGAAGACCAGGAACCGTACCCTTCTGGAGTTAACCTGTAAGAAAGTGAGGGAGGAGTATGAAGTTAAACTACCGGGGATCGGCTTTGTGCCACCGGATAAATCTGAGTGTGTTAGGGACGGTGCTCCTACTGGTTTTTTCCAAACCAACAAGGACGTTCTTAAGAATCTCAGGTGTAACAACAACGGGGGGAGTACGGTTAGGCTCAAACGTAGGGTCATCGAGTTACTACTGCACCGGAGCAAGATTGCTAAGTTCACTGAGACATTCGTTGGGGTCAAGGAAGGTACTGGGCTTTTCTATAAATCAGATGCAAATTCCGATCTTTGGTTACACCCTAACTATAACCAAACCGTTGCTGCCACTGGCAGATTTACATCGTCTGGACCTAACGGTCAAAACTTTCCACGATCCAAAGAGGACGAGGACGGATTCACCAACCCGTTAAAGAAATGCTTTATGGCATCAAGGCCAGACGGCCTGATACTTGTGATCGATCTGTCTCAACTGGAGTGGAGGGTTGCAGCATGGCTAAGCCAGGACCCGGTGGCCATGAGGGAAATCAGGGACGGTGTTGACATCCACCTTGACAATGCAATCCAATTCTTTGGGGATGCTAAGTACAGGCAGGATGCTAAGATCATGACCTTCCGGTTGTTGTACGGTGGCTCTGCCTATGCATTCTACATGGACCCGAAGATGCCTGACTTCTCATTGAAACGTTGGAACGAGATTGTTGAGGAGTACAATCGTAAGTATCATGTCCTGTACCAATGGCAGCAGATGAATATTACACGTGTGTCACGTGATAGAGGGTTCCTTTATAGCCCTCTCGGTAGAATGTACAAGATACCGAAGGTGCCCCACAAGAAGCATGCCGGTGTGTTCGTGTACTCAGAAACGTGCATTAAAAACTATCCCGTGCAGGGCACAGCAACAGGAGACATCGTACCGTTGGCCATGCACGTGATGTGGAAACGTATGCAGATGTCACCAAGTGAGTACGTATCGACAAACTGGATGGGCCAGGTGCACGACTCCATAATCTTTGACACCATGCCTCACGAGGTAGAACGGGTGGCCAAGCTGGGCATCGAAACCTTTGAGGACCTGCCCGAGATTATCAACGACTACTTTGGTGTTAACTTTAACCTACCATTAACTGGTGAGGCTGAGTGGGGTCCGGACTACGGGACCGTCAACCACAAGCTGAAGAAAGTGAATGGCCTATGGGTGTAATGTGGGGTGAAATGAGCCCACGTTCCCGGGCCTACTACGGCTTAGCTGCCGTGGCTAATAAAACTGCAATAAGAAAGGGGCAACCAGTGGCCGACATAAATAGTATAGCCGAATCGATTCAAGGTGAGATCGACAAGCAGGTTGACATACGTGTTAGGTCTATCCTTGAGTCCGGTGATAAGAACGACTGGATAGCCTACATGCAGGCAGAGGTTGAGCACTGGAAGCAACGGTGCCATGAATTGGAGATTGAGTTGCTCTTACTGGAGAACTCGTACGACATCAATCCAGATGAACTAACAATCCAACCAAAGAACAGGGGGATATTTTGAAAACTAAATACAGCAACGTGTTTATTAATCCAACAGAGGACGAGCTTGACGGTCACCGTACCATCATTGCCTTTGACATGGACAGTGTCCTCAACGAGGGTGACTACCTGAAGGAGTACATTGCCAAGAGGTTCGGGTACAACTCTGGCCTGGACATCCGAGGCAAGGGACCGGAGGGGTACGAAAAATTTAGCTACGAGATACCAGGGGTTAGTCGGAACAAAGTGTACAAGGCTATTCACGAAGGTGTGTACGAGGAATCTCCGTCAGCACTGCCATCTCCGTTCATGGCCGACGTACTGAAGTATGTTTACCAGGTTACCGGGGAGCCTATTGCAGTTGTCACTGCCCGGGCTCAGCAGAATGCTGGTGTGACGTACCGGTGGTTGACCGAGAACCTGGGTGGTACACCATTCAGGGCCTACGTGATGGACGGTGTAACAAAGAACACGGTACTCAACCTGCTGTACACCCAGATATTTGTGGACGACAGGTGGAAGACCATCATGAACCTGCTCGGTGAGATACCTTACCCGGTAATGTTCAAACGTCCGTGGAACCAGGGCCGTCCGGTTCGTATGCCTGCCCTGGAAATTAGAGACCTACGGGACATCATCCCGTTGCTTAACATTCAACTTGGTCGTGTTCCAATGGAGTGGCCGGGCTACATACCATACCCCAACAGGATTGAACCATGGACCAGCCAGAAATACTTGTAGACCCAGAGGATCAGTGGCTACTGGACTCGTATTATTTCAACATAAAGCAGGGGTACAACACACAGTATGCCAGGTGTTATATACCCGGTACAGGCAAGGCCACCATGATGCTACATCACTGCATTCTCGGCAGGCCATTGCATGGATTAGAAATCGATCATAAGAATGGAAACGGATTAGATAATAGGAGAGCCAATATTAGAGTCGTCTCACGTTCAACCAATCAGCACAACTCAACCATCAAAGGACACCGAGGTGTCAGTAAGCATGGTGGTGGATACCGAGCCAGGATAACAGTCAACGGTGAGGTGACTCTTATTGGTCAATTTAATTCTGCTTCAGAGGCATCTGAGGCATACAAAAAGTATAAGGAGGAGTATGCTACAATTCTTTAGGGAAAGATTAGCTGCCATGTGGCAGGGACGGTTCATGCACGGTTGTTTACTGGAGGCTGGTAACATGATTGTTACCAAGCACCCACACGGTGTCATGATCGTATGTCATGGGCCAACGGTGGTGTCAGTAGGCACCGGCCACTGGCCGTTCCACCTGTTTGAGTTTGGGATTGACCTGCAGAAGTTATTCACCGGGCACGTAGGGTTATTTGGTTTCTGTGCTGGTTCAGTAACTGTGCACGACCTGAACGAGGACGGATCACTGAAGGGAAAAGATTACACGAAGTATTACTGGTTCTTCAAGGGCCTCAACCACCAAGGAAAAAGTTTAGGGGAGATTATTTAATATGCCGTCAACAGTACAAGTAAAAGTAAACACCGTAGGATCAACCGTTCGTGGATCGTCTAACATGGTAGAGATTACTGGCAAGGACCTGACCAATGACCGTGGCTTTAAGAAAGCATTCTTCGAGACCACCAAGGACGGAGCCCGTACCAAGAATGCTACCATAGCCGACGGCCTCAGCCGGGACGACTTCATTGAGGTTACCCTGGACGACTCGTCCTACAAGAACGTGCAGTTTATTAAAAAGATTGCTGGCCCGAGTGGTGCATCTGAACAGGCATCGGCTGCTGCCGACACTGGCAACCGTGGTGGTGGTGGTGGTAAATCCTCTGGCATGTCCAAGGAAGAGTGGGCACTGAAGGATGCTAAGAAAGAATTGAGCATGGCACGGCACAAAGCAATAGAGGCCTCAGCCATCATTGCAGGGGGTAAGGGTATCACAAAGACGGTTGTAGACAGCATTGAGAATCTTGCTGGCCGTCTCACGGCATACATTCTGACCGGTGACTTTAACGGTGAGGTTGTTGAGCCTACCCTGAAGGTATCCAAACCTGTTGATGAACCGGTTGACCCGGGTAACAGTGGTGAAGGATCGGACGTACCTGGACCCGAAGACGACGACATCCCCTTCTAATCCATGGAACCTACCATAAAGATCGTTGACTCACCATCTGGTGACTGGGCCGTGATGTACTGGCACAGCAACATATCAGACCGAAAGATTTGGGAGGGGAACATATACGAGCCTAACTCTATATGCTCCCTTGCCGAGTGCCTCGGCCATCCCGTTGAGTTCTATGAGTTCACGGACGAGGACGAGATTGATGGTTGTACACCAGATAAGTTTGCCAACATAAAAGGGATCAGGAGAGTGACGTAGATGCCAAGACCTCCTAAATATGCTACGGCAATGGAGGCTGCTCACAATAATCTGTACTCCAAGATGGCAGGCCAGAACCTTGGCCTGTCCTTGGAGCAGTTTATGTACGTGGCTACCGGTAAGTGTGATATCTGTGGCCAACCACCCAAGGAACTCCTGGTGGTTGACCGTAAGGATGGCCGGTATGAACTTGCCTGGCACTACGTGATTCGAACAGAGAGTGGGTATATACCCTTGTGTAAGATGTGCAAAACCCTGGCCCAATCATTCAAGCTGGAGGAATTAATCAGCCACTGTGCCCGAATTATGGCACGAAGGATGTGGAAGGTACACACCAAATGGACGGACCAGTTATTCCAGGACCAGGAAAAACCTTTAATGGGCACATCTGATATCACCCCATGCACTGGCATGGCTAAAAAAGATCGTCCCGTTATCGTCAAATGAGGGGCACCAGGAAGAAATTCGAACGTGAGCTATATAATAGGTTCGATGGACCGGCAAAGGATGCAATCAAGAACCATCTGATTGCCAAGGGGCACGACGATAAGGTGGTAGTTCCACCCGAGAATTACGGAGCAGATCTGTACAGTGTGTTAGGTGGCCTCAAGTTTTATCACGAGGCTGAGGTTAGCCAAGGCTGGAAGGAGGGGGAGCACCCGTACCCAAGAGGATCAATACCTGAAAGAAAGACCAGGCTGATCCACATGCTGGATGGTAGGCCCTTGTACTTTTGGATGCTACGGCTTGACCTTCAACGTGCCCTCGTGTTCTCAGCCGTCCATTGTATTGACCGGTACCTCGTTGAGGTACCCAACCGGAAGGTGCCCAGTGGTGAATTTTTCTACCGGGTACCTAAAACCTTAGGAAAGGAATTTGATTTGCTATGCCCAACGTAACAGACATGGATGCAATCACTCCTATCTATGATGCCATCCAAGTGCATCGATACGAGTACGACAGTGGGGATACCGACTACTCGGTTACCACCCTGCTTGATCCACCCCGGGTTGTGCACCTGAACAAACGGCACATGGGAGACGTTGACCTGTGGATTGCTGACCTGATGCACAGCTTCGACGGCACGGCCTCACATAATTACCTTGAGTATTGCCTCAACAAGATTGAGGGTGGTAAGAAATATAAGTGTGAGGAACGTCTGGGTATCACGATAGCAGACCGGAAAGTATCCGGTGCCTACGACGTGCTGTGGACTGACCGGCTGTCCCTATGGGACCTGAAGAAGACTTCCACATGGAAGGCAACCTTTGGTGACCATGACGACTGGGCCAAGCAACAGAACATGTACCGGTACCTGATGTGGTACAACAACAAGATCACCCTGAAGGAACTGAATATCATGGCCTGGTTCCGTGACTGGTCAAAGAATAACAAGCTAAGGTACGGGAAGGGTTACCCGACCTGGCCGATCCTTCAGTACAGGTTACCACTATATAAGATGGACGTGGTGCACGAGTATATTGAGACCCGTGTTGAGTTGATGAAGTCCTACGAGGACACACCCGACGATGACCTACCCCAGTGCTCCTATAAAGATATGTGGTCCAGCCCTGACAAGGTTGCAATTAAAGCCAACAACCGTAAGAATGCTTTACGGGTGCTTGACTCTATGCAAGATGCAAAGGACTGGGTGGCTGCTTATCTTTCAAAGGATGACTGTAAACACAAACGTGCCCAGCTATCGTACGACGTACGTACGGCAGGTAGGAAACGATGTGAGGACTGGTGCCCGGCCAACGTGTACTGTAACCAATATAACGATTACCTTAAAGCCGTAGCAATGGGAGGAAAATAATATGGAGTGTAAAAAGTGCAGGTTCTTTAAAACGAAGCAAGGTACCGGATCAATAGGTGAGTGCCGGGTGGCACACCCAGTTAAAACTATTCAGGGGTGCACCGAGTACCCTGACGTTAAGCCTACCTGGTGGTGTGGTGAGTTCCGAGGAAAGCTCAGCACCGACGGTGACAGATAATGAGTGAGGTAAAGAGAGTGTCAATGCCAGTGTATAACATTGAGGCCCTGGAGGATATGGAGGTTGAGGTTATCTGTGCAGCCCTGGCAGTAGCATCTACCACCAAGGTTAGGAATCAGCTACGTGGCATGGGCTTTGATGTGCCATTGAATAGGATTCAAGACTACGTTGACCAACTGTGGGAGGACTTACATGAGCAAAGAGTTTAAGGATGATTACTCAACCGACGACGACTGGGATGCAGCCGAGAGATTCTGGTTGGGTCCTAATGACCGGACCAAGCACACAGTCTACAAGATGCAGTGGACCAGCACGGAGCATAAATGGCTTGCTGCTCAGGATGGTACGGTCCTTGACCCAAACTATTCGGAGTTCTCTGTCCGTATCCATGACCCTAAGGCAAGGTCTTTATCCTTCATCTACCGGACGATTGCTATTATACCCAAGAGCAGGCTCCGGACAATATATAACCTGATAGGAGAATATTTAAATGAGTTTGATAAAAGGAATCCTTAAGCACTTACCATATAGTGGTGCCTCAGTCCTTGGGGTCCTGGCCCTGGTATTACTTATCCCTGGAGGTATCCTAATACTGATAAGTTTGGTACTTGCAAACCTCGGAGATAGATTAACAAGTGGACCCTGGAGGGACAACTACTAATGGCTAAGGTTAAAAAGAGACGGTGCAAAATCTGCAAGAAAATGTTTGGTCTAATCCACCAAACAACTACGATCAACCCAATGGTGTGCTCGTGTAAGTGTGCTGTTATCTTCTACGACAAGCTGCCCAAGCCTAAGGGCCGAGCAGCATCACGTGAGGTGGCAGCTATGGTTGGCCGTCGGTCCATGGCAGAGGTTAAGTTCGATGCCAGTTTCATAGAGGGCAAGAAGGTTGATGCCTTCTATGAGTCCGACACCTTTGAGTACAGGGTGGAGGAGACCAAGAAGTATACACCGGACTGGCTGGTGGTCACACCTACCACTGAGTTTCACATTGAGTTCAAGGGTGTGCTGGACATGGCCACACGTAAGAAGATGAAGCTGGTTAAGCAGCAGCACCCAGAGCTCGACATCCGGATTATATTCGAACGTGCAGCCAACAAGATCACCAAGAAATCGAAGACCACCTACAGCATGTGGGCTGACCAGCATGGATTCCCGTGGGCTGACAACACCCTACCAAAGGAATGGCTGAAATGAATCTAATAGGCCAGTACGTACCGTACATATTAGGAGTGCCATCGGTTAAGGCTCTCGTCCTTGGTGTGGTAGGGGATGATTACTTACTCCGTCAGGAGTATGACACTTTCAACGACAGAGGAGAATGGGTACATGTCATCAAAGAATATCAAAGACCAGTCTACTTCATTGATGCTTATTGGTGTGATACTTCCCTTAGAGGTACGGGAGATGTCTGCCAGTGAGTGGGAGTCATTTGTTATGACAGCATTCCAAGAGACTGGATCAATGGACTGGATGCCACCTGACGTTTACAAGTTGCCCAACGGAAAGCCCATCTCTTTGATGTGGACCTTCCCGGGCCTCAATGACAATGAGGGGAAATAAATATGAGAGGAAAACGAGCCAAGAAGTTACGACGGATAGCCCTGCAGTACGTGCTGACCGTCATGAAGAAGTCTGCCGGTGAGGGACGTAACGAGTACAACCAGGCCATGAACCGGATAGAGTGGGAACCTATGCTTAACCCTGAGACCAGCCATCCTATGATGGACCCTGACGGTTTCCCTTTGATGAAACCTGGTAAGGCACCTGGCACCATCACCTCTGCCTGGCACTGGAGGGTGATGTACAAGAGCCTCAAGAAGCAATGGAAGAATCGATAAGGCACCTGGCTGAGCAGATCGACCAGCTACGTGACGACCTTGAGGATGCTGAGACAGAACGTGATCTTAAAGAGGCTGAGGCCGATAAGTGGTACGAGGCCTACGAGAGGAAGAGCAGCCAGTGTAACAAGATCAAGTTCGAGGCAATGCAAAAGGCTGAGGATATGAACACAGACCTACGTGACAAGGCCTTAATTTATCTCTCACTGATCAATGAGTATGAGTTATATCTTAAGGCTATGCCCAAGGCAGCACAAGATAGAATCAATAACCTTAAACGACGTGGAGGAATAATTGTATGAAGTTTAATAAAGTAAAAGACAGTGGGCAACGTGAGGACATGAGCACCGGTAGCAGACGTGACAGCCAGGTAGGTAAATCAAGACCGGACCTGATGAACCCATTAGTGTTACGTCGGCTGGGTATGCACTTTGCCAACGGGTGTGATAAGTACGGGGAGAAAAACTTTGAGCTCGGTCAGAAGACCAGCCGGTACCGTGCCTCTCTTGGCCGTCACCTACTGGACTACGACGAGGGCCTGGTTGACGAGGATCATCTGTCAGCTATTATCTGGAATGCCATGGGTATCATGCTTAACCAGGAACTGATCGAACGTGGTATCTATGACCGTGAGTTGGATGACCGGTCAGACTACACCGATCACGAGGGATTCTGGACCACCGTCGGTGATCGGGCCATGAAGTTTAACGAGAGTCTTCGACGGAAAGATGGCCAGGTAACTATCCAGCCACTGCAGATTACCCACGAGGAGATGGACGAGGACCTGGAGACCTGTCCTTCCGTACCTCCCTGCTTTGAGTGTACGGAGGATGAAGA
>Ga0180437_10004030_pt1 | contig 21256 bp, 18 predicted proteins | sample SS_ome_4_FD_132410 | JGI IMG/M metagenome (GOLD analysis project Ga0180437, IMG submission 132410) | Hypersaline lake sediment archaeal communities from the Salton Sea, California, USA - SS_3_D_1 metaG | ecosystem: Environmental > Aquatic > Non-marine Saline and Alkaline > Hypersaline >...
AAACCTCCAAACCCCTAAACTATGTATGGCTGCTGTGAAAGAAGATGGAAATGCGTTGAAATATGTGAAGTCTCAGACACCTGAAATTTGTATGGCTGCTGTGAAACGATATGGATATTCGTTGAAATATGTGGACCTACAAACCCCCGAAATCTGTATGGCTGCTGTGAAACGAAATGGAAATGCATTATCATATGTGAAGTCTCAGACACCTCAAATTTGTATGGCTGCTGTGAAAGAAGATGGACGGGCATTAGAATTTGTAGAACATCAAACTCCTGAACTTTGTATGGCTGCTGTGAAACAAGATGGAACCTCATTAGAATTTGTGAAACATCAAACCCCTGAACTTTGTATGGCTGCTGTGAAACAATATGGATGCGCATTAGAATTTGTGGAACATCAAACCCCCAAACTTTGTATGGCTGCTGTGAAACAAGATGGAAGATCATTAGAATTTGTGGAACATCAAACCCCAAAACTTTGTATGGCTGCTGTTACACAAAATGGATGGTCATTATCATATGTGAAACATCAAACCCCTAAACTTTGTATGGCTGCTGTTATGCAAAATAATGATGCGATACGATATGTAAAAAAACTAACCCCTGAACTTCGTATGGCTGCTGTTGCTAATTTATATAATATACCAACAACGTTCCAAAATAACAACAGATATTATTGGTATTGATAAGATCAAATAATCGTCTCACAATTAATACGTCTTAATATAAATTCTTTATAATTTATATTAAACAGTCAAAAACTATTAGTCCATTTTATTTTGGGATAATCCATAATTTTTAATAACATTTAAAGTGTATGTAATTAACTGAGTTGTAAGATATATAATGGATTATAATTAGATCTTTGTATTCCGGCGTAAAATGATAAGTTTATGTAATGAAGAGAAAGGCTTCTACACCCATAAAACGCCCTCCAAAAAAATCAAATATATGTAAAAACGACAAAAATATAGAAATACCCCGTACCATTAATGAATTAATTATATGTATCGAATCTAATTTGAAAAATACAAACAGATACTTGTATATAAATAAATTAAAAGATTGTCTACCAATTTTAAAAAGGATTAATGAACTCATTGGTCTTGCTAAGATAAAATCGACACTTACTGATATAATTTTACATTATATCCAAGGATATAACAATGATTATTTGAATATGATTATATATGGACCGCCGGGGTGTGGTAAAACGACGCTTGCGAAATTAATAACGCAATTGTTTGCGAAAATGCGCGTTGTGCGTCAGGATAAATTTACCATTGCAAATCGAAAAGATTTTGTCGCAGATTATAAGGGCCAGACTACCGGCAAAACTCTCGATTTTCTAAATAAAGCAAAAGGCGGCGTTTTATTTATAGACGAGGCATATTCCATGGCTCCTAATTATAAGAAAAATGATGATGACTCATACGAACGGGAGGCCATTGATCAATTAAATCTATTTTTAAGTGAAAATAAATCCGAGATTGTATGTATCATGGCAGGATATGAAGAAGATATTAATAATACAATATTTAAACTGAATAATGGATTAGAACGGCGTTTCCCATGGAGATTATATATTGATAAATACAATGACGACGAATTATTACAGATATTCGAGTTGATATCTACGCGGCAGGGGTATAAAATCGCAGAAAATGCGCTATCAAACAAATTATTTGCAGACAATGAGGAATTGTTTGAATTTAGCGGCGGGGATGTGGAGGTATTTTTCGATCGATGTAAAATAGCACATAGTCGGAATACATTTGGTAAAAAACCTAATTATACATTAGAAGAATCCGATATATTGATGGCTATTGAAATTCACCGAGAAAATAGAGAAAAGAAAAAACAAGATGCCACCAAAATTCCATTTGGTATGTATACTTGATGTATGTATGTGCGCAAAATTTATTATGCAATAATATAATAAATTTTACAAATTATCGGCGTCTTGCACTTACCGATTTTTGTACAGGCATTTTATAGAATGTACCGCCCGGCGGTACATATTGGAATTGTTGCATATTATTTGGATCTTGAGGATGCATAAATTGAACGGGTGTTGCATTTCCATTACGCATTTGAGGATGGGGTGGTTGATGTGGATTCATATTCCATTGCTGTATATTTGAAGCAGATGACATAATTGTAGAACTTTCAGATGTCACACTTTCCTTGGAAGATGGTACAATGGATGGGGTTGCTGTGGAATCCGGTAATTTTAGAGATTCATCTAAAATCGATGCAACTGAATTGCCACCACCATTCGCATTGTATAATTTACTCAAAAGTGCTGCGAATGAATCTTCTTGAGATTGCTCTTTTTGGGGTTTAAAGGACGATGGTAATTTTTTTATGAGTTCCTCTAATTTTAGAGACAAGGATTGTTTATATTTTTCGGTGGCTTCTATTTTTTCTTTTAAACTTGCCAAATTTTTAGTTGTCGATTCTTGTTCTTTTTTCAGATTGTATATCTGACCATATAATGAAATGGTTTCTTCGTTCATTACTATTTATATGAATACTTAATCATCACTGGGCGCAGTGATTCGATTGGGAGCATACGCTCCCAATCTTCATGAGTGAAACAGTGTACGCTGTTTTACGAATCATTTATTGTACTCATTACAATGGATTTGTGAAATTTATTATAGACTATATAATCAATTTTTGAACTGCGATGGTATGGACACAATAAATGACTTTAGCGATGTTTACGTGAAGCGGAGCCGAAGGCGAAGCAAACGTAAACATTCGCTAGCGTGATTCACTGCGCCCAGTGATGCGCCCAGTGATGTGATGTCACACCACTCGGTTTTAAAGAGTCGACACATAATAATGACCGATAAGAAAGCGCGCGTCAAAAAAGTCAAAAAAGTAAAGAAAGAAGCCGAAGCCAGTGAGCCGGTAGCAGTAGCTGAGACTCCTGTCGTCGATACCCCTGTGGCAGTTCTTGATACTCCTTCGTTGGTTACCCCCGGTCGCGGAAAAGCCACTCTCGAGGATGTTCTTCTTCACATCGCATCGGTTCGTGCATCTCTTGTGCAAGCACGCGACGAATTGACTGAGAACAAGCAGAAAAAACTTGGTAGTCTTATGAAAAAGACCCTTGCAGAGCTTGAAAAGGTCGAGAAGAAAACCCACAAGATTGCCAAAAAACCCCGTACTGGAAACACTAGCTCTGGTGGATTTAACAAACCGACCCCTGTCACTGATGAATTCCGCAAATTCGTGGCACCGCTCCTCAAGGACAAGGATGTTGTAGGTGTTCTTGAGAAAGAACGTCCCGCTAACAAAACTCAGGTTGATGTCAAGGACATTGCTAACCGTCTATCCAGTGACAAAAGTGTAAGCCGCACTGCTGGCTTGTGCATTCTCAATGCGTATGCCGAGGTCAGTGGTCTCAAGGAAGGAAACCGCATTCTTCTTGATGGTTCTGCCAAGGGTAAGACTCTTCGGAGCCTTCTTGCGGTTCCCAGTGATGTCTCGGATTTGAAACACGCTACCATGAACACTTATATGCAGCGCCATTTCAAGCTCAAGAATGACAAAAACTGGGATCCCAAGGTTCCTCGCAAAATTAAAATTACCCCCAAAGCATCCAAGTAAGTGCGGGGCTCAATAAAAATATAAAAATACAAAAATATTGATAATTTTTCACAAATTATCAATAATATATAATGAAAAGCAATTCGGACATTTATAAAAGTTTAGTTTCTGAGCAATGCTGGAAATATTATGTGGATAAACATCACAAAAAGTGCAAAAAGTTATTAAACAATTCTCAGCTCAAAAAAATACAAGAATACGAAAATTACCGGATTGATAAAATAAAAAACCACCCATTTGGAGGAACTAATTATTGTTATTATTTGGTTTGTGAAAATAAACATCAAAACGGGGACGATTTCAATTATTCATTAAAATTGGCCATTATCCATCAAAATAGAAACATCATATTGGAATTATTGGCGGATATTCCAAAAAATACAGCTGTCGATTTTGATGGGGCGATTGAAAAATCATACGAATACGGAATGCCCGAAATAGCCGATATCATTCGAAGAAAACAACAAATGTATTTAATTTTGTGACGGGCGTAGTGATACGCTCGACAATTCCGATATGGACACAATAAATGACATTGAGGGTTAAGCGAAGGCGAAGCCGAAGCTAATCCATCAGCGTGATTCACTGCGCCCAGTGAGTGAATCCGTCTCATTAAAGACCAACTTTACGTAATGTCGTCGACATCCGGATTACTCCTTGAACGCCGTAATAAGCACCCAAGGGACGCTAAATTGGAGTTTGATGAACCCACACACGTGTATACTATTGATGGGGACTCGGATTATACCTCTGTTACTACATTAATTCATAGATATTTCGAGAAATTCGATGCAGACCTTATTATTTCCAGAATGTTCAAAAAGAAAACGTTTGGACCAGGAGACAAATATTATGATATGATTTTTCCGTATTTATGTGAAAAATATCCCGAAAAATCCGAATCGATGGGGCGAACCATTAAATCTTCCAAATTTATACCCGGAAACAAATATTATGATGCGGCACTCAATCATGTAAAAGATTCATGGAATGAAAATGGCCGACTTGCATCAGAATTAGGAACCGAAATGCATCTCAACATTGAATATTACTATAATGAGGTGCCATATCGTCCAGGATTCACGGAAACCCCCGAATATGAATTGTTTGTAGACTATCTGAAAGACAATCCGTATCAAGCATATAGAACCGAATGGGCTGTATTTGCTAAAAAATATAAATTGGCCGGATCTATCGATATGATTTATTGCGATCCCGATGATCCAGATTCTTATATGATTGCGGACTGGAAACGGTCAAATGAAATAAAATTCAAAGGATTTTTCGGTAAAAAGGGAAAACATCCAGTTTCGGAATTCGATGATTGCAATTTCAGTCATTATTCGTTGCAATTAAATATTTACAAGCTGATTTTGGAAAACTATTACGGAGAAACAGCACTAATGATCGCAAAACGGCTGAAGAATGCAAAAATCGAAAAATTGATTGCCTCAAAAACTAAAAAAGAGGCAAAAAACGAGAATCAAACAGCAACCTACAAAATCGATAAAATGTTTACAAAAAATACATTTAATTTGGTTGAAAATGAGGATGTTGACGGATTAAAACTGTACCTTGACACGCACCCTGGAATGGATATTAATGTAAAGAATAAAAAAGGAAATACTGTGTTATTATTGGCAGTGAAACGACAAAATGTGGATCTTGTAAAGGTATTATTGGAATATCCGGGTATAAATTTGGCGGCAGTGGATCGTAAAAATATATCAAAGATGTTTTTGGTGATTTTACATCCAAATCAGGATAAATACATGAAAATTCCTGTAAAAAATCTAAAAACAGAAGCAATGGCGCTGCTTAACGACCACCTTAAAACTATTACATGATTGTTACGGGGTTTAGTAAACAAAATATGAAAATTGATTATAATCGCACATATAATCAATTTTACAAATCCATTGTAATGAGTACAATAAATAATTCGTAAAATAGCGTACGCTCCCAATCGATTCACTGCACCCAGTGATATAAAGTGATTTAATTATTCGAACAAATAATATATAAATCAACCAATGTCCCATCCAGCATGTGAAGATCTGAAAACACAAACATACGAATCGAAGCAACACCTCCCGTGGTGGCGCACACTCGAGGAATATTTCAAGGTCCACAGTTTGGTTGAGCATCAAATTAGTTCCCACGATATCTTTTTTCAAAGTAAATTGAAAGATATCCTCACAAAAACGAATATTCGGTTTACAGAAAATGATGAACCTCGTGTCATTAAATTTAGTAATGTTAGGGTCAAAAAACCCGAAATCAATGAATTAATCGATGGAATCAATTGTAAACACCCAATGATGCCCAACGAGAACCGAATTAAGAATACAAATTACACGGTAAGTATTTATATAGACATTCGCACATATTTTGAAGATCCAGATGGATCCGTAGCCGATGATGCCAATCCAATTGATCGTTATGATAATGTATTTTTGGGTCAAATTCCCGTAATGGTTATGTCAAAGTTTTGCAATTTACATGGATTGTCACCCATCGAACTCGTTCGTGAAAATGAACGATCCGACGAAATTGGCGGATATTTTATTATCAATGGCAACGAAAAAGTACTAATGAGCCAAGATCGCATGGCCCATAATGAACTATTCGTGTTCAAATCCAAAGAAAAAGATACCATCAAAATTACAAAGATTGAACCCAATAATACCATTTCCACAAAAACTGTGAGCAGTGATTGGTATGCTGAAACCCGATCCCATTCTTTCAATTGTGAACCCAATATCACCAACACTTACATTCGACTCAGCGTCCGCAATATTAAAAAGTCCGAAAAGGCAAAATTGTATGTGGATTTACCCTCTGTATCCGCTGTAATCCCTTGGGGAGTTGTTTGCATTGCACTGGGTATGAAAGATTCACAAGAAGCCCTATCTTTCGTATTTGATGTAAACGATACCGATAATTCTAAAATGCGCACATTAATTTCTCCATCCCTTGAGGATTTTAATGATGCAAATGGCGTTTTATTGACCCGCGACACCGCCATTGGAATCATTTCGCGTCATGTAGGTGTTGGACGCATCCCACAAAAAGAAAAAGAACGTCTTTACACAGAAACCATGAAAATACTCGAAACAAAGCTATTTCAGAACCTGAACGAACGCGGAATGATTGCAAAATACCACCATTTCGGTTATATGACCCAGCAATTGCTCGCAACTGTCGTAGGAATTCGACATCCGGACGATCGCGATCATTATGGTAAAAAACGTGTAGATACCGCTGGACACCTCATGAACAACTTAATGAACAGCATATGGAAGAATGTCATCAATGATATTATTAAGAAAAAATTCGCAGATAACGCAAAGAAATCAACCGGACAAGATATAAAGCACTTTTTCTACAATAAGATTACAAAGGCCATTAAAAATCCATTCTCTAATGGAGAGTGGGTCGCAAATAAATCACAACAGAAATCTGTTCGGTCCGGTGTTTGTCAACTGTTAAATAGTTCGAATACAACCGCACGACTCAGTTCTATGAGACGCGTTGTTACCCCCAGCGACAGAAACAGTAAAATCATCGACCCCCGATATTTGCACAATTCCCATTGGGGCTTTATCTGTCCTAACGAAACCCCCGAAAGCCAGCCAACAGGTCTCGTCAAAAACATTGCAATTATGTCAACCATCACCGATAGCTCACCAACCCGACCCATCCTTTTGCTACTCGAAAATTACAAAGACGCAAAATTATTGGGAGGATTTGCAAATCAAACTAAAACGATTCCATGGAATACCCATCCCGTCAAAATTATTATGAATGGCACATGGATAGCCGTTTGTAAAAATAAACAAAAAACCCTCACCTACCTTCGCACCCAACGACGCGCTGGTAAAATCTCACACACTGTTAGTTTATCGGGTACCATCGACGGAATCATTATATATACAGATTCTGGGCGCCTAATTACCCCCTTTTTCATTGTAAAAGGCGGAAAATTACCCGACATTCCGGCGGACATTACATGGTATCAAATGATCGATCGCGGAATCATCGAATATTTAGATCCCATGGAATTACAATCAGTGTATCATGCAGAATATCCATGGAAACTTGACAAAAAACACACACATTCGATCATACATCCAGCAATTCTACACGGAATTTCTGCCAGTACCATTCCTTTCCCCAATTACAATCAATCACCCCGTAATATCTATCAAGCTGCCATGGGAAAACAAGCAATCGGCATACAATCCTATAATTACAATAGACAATTCGAAAATTCCTCACATATCCTACATTACCCCCAAAAACCAATTGTAAACAGCAATATTATGAGATTGGCCGGTTCAGAAGATTATCCGAGCGGTCAAAATGTGATTGTTGCGATTATGAGCGGCGCTTATAACCAAGAAGATTCAGTTATTGTAAACCAACGAGCCATCGATCTCGGATTGCTTCGCAGCACTCACTATGCGTCCTATTCCGATTCAAACTCCCGAAAAGGACAAACTGTAAAATCTATTGGGGTGCCGCCATCTAATGCCACCAATTATCGTGTACAGGGATACAATCACCTTGATTCCGATGGATTAAGCAAAGAAAATGTGCCGATTAATATGCGGGACATTGTTATCGGGAAATATACAAACAGCCACAACAATGTAACTGATACAAGCAAAATTGTGAATTCCAATGGAATGGAACCGGATGCTGTTAAATTTAAAGAATGTGGTGATCCGGATGGCCCTGAACTACCTGCTCACTATGCTGTAACACCCGGTTACTCTGTTATTGATCGATGTGTTGTCACACAAACCAATGAATCGTCAAAAGTCGCAAAGGTACGAACGCGCCAACACAGAATTCCACAAATTGGTGACAAGGTGGCGTCTCGATCCGCTCAAAAGGGCATTATTAGCATGATTTCGGATCCCATGGATTTGCCATTTTGTGAAAAAACGGGAATTACTCCTGATATGATTTTTAATCCACATGGAATTCCTAGCAGAATGACCGGAAGTCATTTAAGTGAAACTGTTGTAGCCAAAGTTTGTGCAATGATGGGTATTGATTATGATGCTACCGTATTTGAACATTTTAATAAAGTTGGCATTTACAAGGCACTCGAAGAAATGGGATTTGACAAATATGGAGATGATGTGATGGTGAATGGTATTACCGGGGAACGAATGGATTGTATGATTTTTATGGGTATTACATATTATCAGCGACTCAAACATATGGTCGACGACAAGATTCATGCACGCAGCCAAGATGGATCACGGGAAACATTGACGAGACAACCAGTTGAAGGTCGCAAAAAGGGAGGTGGCTTCAAAATGGGAGAAATGGAAACTTGGTGCGGAGTTGCACACGGAGCCAGCAATTTCATTATTGATCGGCTTGTAAACAATTCCGACGGATACGAATTCCACGTATGTGATAGATGCGGAAATATGGCCATTCCATACAAAAATATGCGGATAAACGAATGCAATGTATGTAGACAATCAGAGGACATCTCGAAAATCAAAATCCCATACGCATTTAAATTACTAAAACAAGAATTCAATGCACTGGGGGTCGGTGTTTGGATAAATGTCGAAAAATAAGTGGGAAGTGAAGAATAATTATAATATATATATGTTATAATTATTTTTATTGATTGGAAATTATTATGGTGGTGTAAAACCGACCCATAATGAACAATTCTGAGTATTTGGATTTTGTGATGTAGAACTAATCCATAAATCAGTATTATTAATAATACTTCTTAATGCACCATTGTTATTACCACCAATGGGTTCACCGGGGTCAGGAGATGGATCATTCCATTTAAATAAAACACTATTACCTAACATAATCTCATTACTACCTGCGGCTCCTATATCATTTTGATTTCCAGATAATGGTTGAGGACCATCTACCCACACATGTGAATTATTTATAATTTGTATACCGTAATTACCACTAACTCCACTACCAGTATCCTTAAGCAGCCCAAGACAGTTTAATTTACAATTATTGTTTAATAATATGCCATCAGTACCAGAAAATATATTATCACCACTCCCCAAAAGATTTAGTTCACAATTATACTGTGCATCTATACAATTTCCAGCATCTAATATTGTTAATAAACCAGATGATGTAAACTTACAATTATTTTCTAATAGTAACCCACTACTATTACTAGTGGAATTATAAGTCCCGCATTTCATTTTAGAAGAATTGTTTAGTGTTATACCTCCATTACTTCCATATCCATTAATTATAATGTTACCAAGATCAAATTTACTACTATCTCCATATATTCCTGTTCCAGAATCCGATCCGATACCAGTAACTCCACACGACACACCATTAGCAGAATATATATATGATGAATTAGTTGCTGACATACAAATAGTACCAACTAAATTTACACCACCGTGTAAATATACTGAAGAATTATTATTAGAATATATACCAGCATCTTCACCTATTTCTGGAACTGGATCTGGATCTAAACCTGCTAGATGTGAATTAATATTGATTATACCAGAACTATCAAATGTAGAATTATCCGACAAATAAATTCCATTATACCCGGTAATGCCATTAATCTCAGTATTTTTTAATTTTACTGTAGATTTATTATTAATAACCATCGCAGTTCCGGTACTTCCAGTTATTCCTGTAAATATATTTACTGAATCTGCAGATAATTGCGAATTGTTTTCTATTTTACATCCATGATAATAACCATCAACCTCAAATTTACCGGTTGTTGCATCGGAATTATTTGTAACTGACAAAAATGATCTACTTACACCTATTCCAGTATAATTATTAGGTATAGTTTTTATATCACCGCATTTGAAACTAGATCCATTGTCGATATTTATAATACTACCATTAAGACTTTCATGACCGCCTGTTATACCGATATTTCTACACACAAAATTAGAACGATTATTCAAAAATAATATACTTCCAGTAGGTCCAGTTATTCCATAATTTAAATCATCCAAAACTGTGCAATTTGAATTAGTATCAACTTTGTAATAACTAGCATTATATGGAAATTCTGGTGAAGTTCCGGCAATTGTCAATTCACCAGAGTCATCAACATTAATTAATGCATCAGTTGCAATATATGCCGTATCATTATTTACAAATGAATTAGCGCCATTCATTACAACTTTTGCTGAATTTGAGACATTTAATACATTTGCATCGGAGTTGTTATACATACGGCAAGCTTCAATGGTTCCGATTGCACCATTTGAATAATCAACAGATTTGAAATCGTATCCGGTGTTTGAAATTTCACAAGATTTTAATGCGAGATTTCCATTAGTACACGCAATAGTTGCATTCTTAACATGTGTAGATGTTATGCTTCCAGAATAATCAAAATTTGTACCTAAGGAATTATTTCCTAAAATCACAGAATTAGCCATAATTAATTCTCCACGATCATTAGTTCCGGTAACACCGGTAACGTTGGATGAATATTCCACTCCACTTAAATTCATATAAAGGCCTGCAGTCGAGTTATCGATGCCATTTGTATCAAAGCCATATGCACCAGCAATCAACTTACCACCGGCTTTAATATCAATTCCGACATCTCCTTGAGTAGTAAGTTTGACATTTTCGGTAATAACAGTAGTATTTGAAGGTATCACAATAGTAGTATTTGAAGGTATCACAATGTTGGCGTCACTCAAAACAAACTCAAGATTGTTAAAACATACTTTTTTTCCATTAGTTTGGATTGTTGACAATGTATTGAATAATACTTGTGTTTTGCGCTTATAGAAGCTTATTGTATCTAATGGTGGGTATGATCCATTGTATGCAACAGTTATAGTATCCGATGTTGTTGATATAATAATTGCTTCGACATCCTTAGGATTTGTTGGATCCACCGAATCATCAGTCCAACCGTCTACAGTTATAAAATCACCATCTGATACGGTTCCAATAAAACTACTCGTATCACTCGTATTAATTGTAATAAGACCATTAATTGGATCGATTGAATTAGGGTCTGCTGCTAGTACTGCACTTGTTTCATTGGATTCAACAATTTCGCCTCTAATAACTAGAGGCGAAATTTGTTTTCCTCGAGATCCAGCATCTAAAATAATATTACTATCCCAAATAAATGGAAATGGGGGGGGTCCAGTAGGTGTCTCCATAATAATTATTGTAGCTGTATTATTCCAACCAATTTTTTGAATTCTGTTTATTGCTTCTTGAATAGTTTCTAACGGAGCTGATGGGTTAGACCCATCATTAGAATCACTTCCCTGGGGAGATGATGCAATATAAAAAGTCAGGTCATCTTCAGGATCTGCAATGCTGAAATTAACCGTATTTTCAAGTCCTGTAACACCTACCCCGTAAGATCCTGTTATACATTTTACTTCAAGATCAGGACCCATACCGTTTTTAACTATACTTATCTCAGATGAATCGTATGGTGAATCACATGCACTATACAGCATAACATCACCACCGCCACCACTAATACATACCCATTCAGTTCCATCATAATAACAAAAGTCACCAGCATTATCGATCGCGATTTCACCCATCGTACCCGGTGCGCTCGAAGAAACGCCTATCACAGGTATTTTCATCGAATCTGAAGCTACAATTGAGTTTGCAACAACAGAAGTAAATAATCCTTGAGAAGGTCTGATCACAAAGCCGCTCATTATATATATGTTTGATTATTTATTCATATCACTGCACCCAGTGATGTGATAAGACAATCTATTATACAATGGATCAATTTGATGATCATAATTTAGATAATAGAATAAATGAGCCTTGTTGGTTTTATAATAATGGTGGATGTAGATTTAAAAATGGTATGCCTAAAAGTCAATCCGATTGTAAATATTTGCATGTATATCGTCGAAATGTTATGCGCCCGTTACATTTAAAAAGCAGTAAACCATGTATAAAGTATAATTTATACGGAAAATGTAGTTGGGGTGATAATTGTAAGTATTCACATAAAAAATTAGACGAAGTTGAAGATTGTGTGCATTTTGCCCGCAAAATTGTTACACCACCGGATGTATCTTCGCGTTCTAATACCATAACAGAACATTTACATATATTAGAATATAAACAACAACATATAATCGACGATATAACAAAATTAAAAACAAATATAGAAAAATTAAAAAGCTCAGGGGAAATAAAAAGTCGACTCAATATTATAGAATATCGACAAAATGAATTAAGTAGAGAATTAACGCGATTTTCAGGGAATTCGTCTATACAAACCAGATCCGGTATATGTCCACCTCCAGGACTATAATCACTGGGTGCATCACTGGGCGCAGTGAACATCGCTAAAGTCATTTATTGTGTCCATACCACCAAAGTTCAAAAATTGATTATATACGCAATAATCAATTTTACAAATATGAAATCGTCACAATTATTTTATGGACTCAATAAATGACAGTAGCAGGTGTAGATGCGAACGAAGCCGGAGGCGTAGTGAAGCAATCTACACACTGCTAGCGTGATTCACTGCGCCCAGTGATGCGCCCAGTGACATGAAGTGATTTATTATTATGTCTATTGGTAAATTAACACGGATGTCCGACCAGCAGCAGATATTTAACAATGATCTTTATGTATTTTTACGTAATTTGCTCCACGAATTCACAAACGTCAATACTCATATCAAAAATGGCCTTATCAAAATTGATTACGACAAGCTTGCAACAAAATTCGAGGTTGATGTTCGCACATGGGAACGAAAAATGATCTATATGTTGACAATTACCGACAATGAGGTCGTAAATGCTATTTTAATGCTCAAAACATGCAATTCTGATAATACAAGCAAATTAACAACAACATACGAAATATTAGAATCTATGATATCAGAATTAAAACATATATTTATGATTCATTTGTGTGTATTAGGAGGATCGCCGTGTTACACGCGCACAGATATTAATAGTTACAAGTATAAATTCTTGGATACATTTCGGGAAATTGTAATATTCAAATATCAAAATATGTTTTTCCATTTCTTTTAAATTTCCCAATTTGCAAAATTGATTATATACTGCATAATCAATTTTAGAACTTTATCTATTTGGACTCAATAAATGACATTAGCAGGAGGCGCTTGAGAGCACATTACTTAATTCCAGCTTTTAGTTTAAATTCTTCAAGGGCATCTTTGTTTTCAAAAGTATATTCTCTTGTGTTTCCATCTTTGTAATAAATATTTGCAAAGTATCTTGAAGAACTTTTCTTTCGCGATTTTGCATAATCTATGTTAACAACATCTTCATGAGATAAAGGTTCATTAATTTCATTAAAAGTTTTATTCATTAAATAATTACAATTCTTTTATTCATTAAATAATTACAATTCTTTAATTAAAATGGAGGACACCTATGGGTGCGACGGCGAGCGATAGTGGACCAAAAGTCGAAGAGGTAGACTAAATTTGAAAAATTAATTAATGAGTAATCAATTGATTAATTTTGATGTGAATGTTTAGTTTTTTACGTTGAAGAACGTTTTAACTGCGCTGTCCAGATAATTTTTAACTGCGCTGTCCAGATAATTAAGCACACCGCATAATCCAGAATAAAAACACATAGACAATACGCTATAAATTAGATTTAACGGTAATGATGTCGACCAATCATTAATAAATTCATATGACACCATTCCAAGTATCATTGTAGCTTGGACTGTAGGTACTGTAAAGGTGATGAGTTTGTTGAGGGTACCATCGTCATAATTATGCTTGAGTGTAATTAGATTAGTCGTAACAATGTATGCACCATAAATCATTTGAGCAGATAGTAATCCTAATTTCGCAATGTTTGAATAGGTTAGGTCTGAATAGGTTAGGTCTAAGGTAGATGTTTTGAGACTCCTAAAACAGCAACGGGCTGCTATAAGTATGGTTCCACTATCTACAATAGAATAAAGAACTCCTGTGTATAAAAAGTTGTAAACATGAGGGGCAATAACGTTGTCGGTGGTTAGGCTAGAAGTAGACATTTGGGTGTTGTACAGGCAAATGATGTAAAAATCACTTTTGGTAGGGCATTGGCTTAAAAATAAATGAGAGAGTTACAGGTGGCACAGATACACTGATTTGAGGCTTGATGTTTAAGATAAACGTTGATTTTACGGGTTTCGTCGATCTTTATCGCTCGCTCGCACCTTTCATTATCATAGGGTATATTTATTTCATGAAAATTCCCATTTGAAAATAATATTTTCTGACGTCTGCCATAATTTGGTATAGATAAACACGAAACTTATGTAGCAATTAAAGAATATAAATTACGAAAAACCGACATGGACGATCTTATGGATGATGCGCGTGCAGAAATTACCATATTACAATCCCTAAAAGATACATGTAGATATGCTGACGGACGGCAATGATGTGCTCAGTGACCATAGAAGAATATAGGGGACTCACCATTCAAGCGTTTAATAGCGCGTTGGTATGCAGTTTGTGCTAATTTCCAATTTTTGCTTTCATTTACAAAGTTTCCGTATGTTTCTGGAATGTATGAAATAGGATTTCCGTACATCCAATAATAGGTGTCTCCGACTTTTGTCATTACGACAACCGGGCCATTTATGTAATAAAAATCGGGATATCCGTTTGCACATCCATTATTTGTCAATTCTTGTAATTTACCAAGGGTATATTCTGCAACTTTTTCATCTTTTGCGCCAATAATAAATCCACCAGCTTCGAGTGTCCTGTAAACATCCAATAAACTGGTTTTGCGCATTTCTTTAGAGTCGACTACTCTGGTAGTATGGGGAATTCTTGGGAATGACACTGGACACGGTAAATTTCTCAAAAAAGTACTACCACTGTCAAAGGTACCGGCGTGTTGCAGGCAAATTGGATCACCGGAACAATTTGTACAGCTGCCTTTTACTGGGGGTTTGGCGCCGGATGGAGTAGTTGGGGATCCACAACCACAAAATCCTTCAATGGCTGCTGGCTGTGGAATTCCTCGGAGGAATTTATCGTAACAGGTATTTCCCATTTTTGTTTTATAAGTTGTAAATCCGCCACAATTGCATGGACCGTCAGCTTTATTTTGTTCCTGGTAAATAGTGCCACATCCACCGCAGGTATAAAATTGACAAGATTTGCAAGTACTGCAAGTTGGTACGGGGAATTGACTTAGACTGAGATTTTCGGTTTTTGACTTGTGATTGCACCACCACAATACAAAAATCAGAAAAACTGCTATAACCACTAATACAATTTGTTTTTGCTTCATTATAAATAAGTAATAATATTATTGTAAAGGTGAAAAAACGCATTTTCATATTATTGTTCTCGTCATAATATTTGTAGAATTTATGCACAAATTACCCCAATATTTAGAGTATTCATCTTTATTCAGGTCCATAATATAACAAGAATACCCCAAAGTCGACGCAGCATCCATAATATTAAGATAAGTCTCTAAAAAATCTGAATATTGTAATGGGCTTATAAATCCATTATCGCGTACACCTATTCTGTAAATTGCAATACCATCACCTTCAAACACACGCCATTTCATTTGGGTTGTTATTCGATTGCGTTTGTCATTGCTAATATTTGTGAGTTTATATTTATATTCTATATTCCCGTCTTCACATTCAGGTTCAAAAATGACATAAGAATGCAATTTTGACATTATATCCAGATACTTCTTATCACTGAATATATCACTTCACTGCGCCCAGTGACGACCTTAAGATGATACTAATTATTAATGATCGCCGGCATTAATAATTCTAAATTGATACATATTGGAATTGAATTAATAATAGTATGTGGCTTATTTTATTATACTCATAAACGCACAAATGCGGTAAAAACTGAATTAGAAGAAAAATTACAGTCAGAATTAGATGATGTAAAAAAGGAATTAGCTCAAATAAAACACGTGTTGCGTCAAATGTTGGCTACAGGCCCATCAAGTCCACCAGTTTCTGCAGTTAAACATCAAAAATCTGAAGTTGTTGCTCAAAATACACCTGTTGTTGAAGAAGTAGCACCGCCGCCCGTACAAACACACACATCCCCGGCTTCAGTTCCACCTGCTCCAAAAATAACAGCGAATCCCGGTCCTATCCATACAACAGGAAGTATTATGGATGCACCTCTTCCATCATCTGATACTTCAAAAATATTACCCCCAATCGATACAGAAGTATCTCTCGAAGATGAAATCGCCGAAGAATTAAGAGAATTAGAAGCATCCAGATGTGAAAATGGCGTTTGTAAATTAAAAAGTGACAGCGATAGCGATGATGACAGCGATTTGTAATCGATGGCAACAGCGATTTGTAATCGATGGCAATAGCGATTTGTAATCGATGGCAACAGCGATTTGTAATCGATGGATATTGTACCCAGCACAATAAATTTATAAAATACATAAAATTTATAAATTTTGACATTCCCCACCCCGCACCATTTCACACAATTTCATTATAATATACATATGCAATTTCTGATGGTCTTGTGTACGCCACATATTTCAGTTGATTCTTTTCTTTTACAGTATCAATATGACAAGATATACCGTAATTGTAATGATTTTTTAATTTATCAAAGTCCGGTTCATCAATAAATACTGCCAAATATGAAGACCCCTGACTTTTGTGTGAAGTAATTGCGTACCCCCAATCAATATCTTTTTCAATAATACAAAATCGATCACACAATTTTTCAGAATCATTAAATGGTTTGTTATCATCCAATCGATCTCCTAACAATTCGTCACCATATTTTTCAGACAAATCACCCGCCAATTTATTTATTTTTACAGCATTTTCAGCGTAATCGATTACTTCGCTCGTATTTCTGAACAATAACGGATTTTCCGATCGGAATTGTGTTTCGCCAACAATTTGCCCCCGATATTTATAGATATTCTCCATAAAAACCAATCGATTCCGGAGTTCACAATATTTTTTAAAATCATTCTTTGATGATCGCTTGCCATTTACTTTTTCTGCGCGTTTTGACAATTCCCGAAGCAATGCGACATTATTAAAGCTCGAAATGTCCGGAATAAATATTTTTGACACAACATCAGTATCTGTTTCTTTGATTGTGATGCACAAACCAACCAATCCCGAAAAATCAGCAATTCGGTGGGCTTTTGTAGATGATACCGCCGTCACATAATAATCCTGTCCGTTGCTTATATACGGTTCCGGAAATCCAATATTATTGTATCCCATGAGCAATTCACCTACTTCAGGAATCAATCCTCGACCCAAAAGTCCCCGAATTCTCTTGTTATGAGATTTTACAGCATCATTTGTATAAGCAATTACGCGGATTTTGTGGTATTCGACTGTGTTCATATACAATTGAGCCATTTGTGCTTGCCATTCTTCATTGTCTGTGTAAAAATGTACTCCATGATCAATATTGGAATCGATGCCCGATTTCATTATTCTTGTTGTTCTGTCGATTTCGGGTTCTCGGCGTTTAGCGATTGCATCCCTCAATTCTAAATAAATGGGAATAATTGGATTTCCAGAATCGCGTTGTCGCATATTGGTTGTCAATTCAAATTTATGGGGGATTTTAAAAATACATGAATCGATTCGATATGCAACCTTTGTATCTTTTTTACGGGCAAATTTTTGAGATGGATTAGGTATTTGATATTTATCGCCCACAAAAATCAATTTCTTTTTATGTTTGAATGCAAATTCGAGGATTTTTTGGGCATCCTTATCATTTATCATGGAAGTTTCATCGATAATAAACAAATCATATAAATTTAGTTTGTGTTCGGTAGATGTATAATTGCGTGTTCCAATGTACGAGAAATTCCGCATTTTTCCGAGTAAAGAAGCAACCGTCATTGTTTTTATTGTGTAAAATGCATTATTGTTTAGAAAAAGGCCAAGAACCTTGCGAGCTTTGTGGGTAGGGGCAACTCCAGCGATTGTATACGACGATCGTAGTTTATCTGCAATATAGCGAGTTAAAAAAGTTTTTCCACAGCCGGCAGCAGCATACAATAAAACAGAACAATCGGATATTTCATTTATTGGTTTCTTTACAAAATCTAAAATTCCACAAAGTGCTAGTTTTTGATCAGCGGTTAATTGATCCTCCATTAAAAGTGAATTAATACTGAAGTTGTAATTCACTTTCAATGTGTACCACCATGGATCGTAGAATTATTGCATTTTGGAGGGTTAGAGAAAGCAATGGGCATTTCTCGCAATTCTGCAAACGTAATTTTCAATTTAACTCTGATATATTAGAAAATTTTCCAGACGAAATTAAAAATCTAAATTTGTACAAAAATAAATTTGAGGTTTTAGAAAAAATGGCTACTCATAATGTTTATTCGTGTGCTGAAAAATGGATGATGATGTCAAAAGCAGCAATTTTTGATGACAATGAATCATTTGAATTAATGTGTAAAGAAAATAGCCCACCTAAAATTAAAAAATTAGGACGTGGGGTAAGTGGATTTGATCCTTTGAAATGGAATGAGTATGATATGGACATTGTTAAAATCGGCAATTACTTGAAATATTCACAAAATGTCGAATTAAAAGAAAAAATAATTGCGACAGATGATGCAATTCTTGTTGAGGCAAGTCCACAGGATCGTAAATGGGGTGTAGGTCTGAGACCAGAAGACGAAAAGGTACAAAACCCTGAAATGTGGAAGGGTGAAAACAAATTGGGTATTTGTTTAGAATGGGTGCGAGATTTAATTAATAAGGAAAATATGTGATAATATAAACAAAAATTATTGTATTATATCAAATTTATTTATGATTTTTATAGTATCAACTGCAATGATCGCTACTATATAATTTGAATACAATAATTCAAAAATGCGGTCTAAAAGTGAAAAAAACGCAAAGATTATATACTCCATCACTGAGCGTTGTCTTATAATTATGGATGAAAATCCCTCAAATATCCGATTTGGATATGCGTGCATCAATACAACGATAGAAGCCCTCGTTAATCGAAGTTGTATCCAGCAAACTTTGACTGCCAATGGTATCGACCATGCAATTTACCTTGCGCTTTCTAATTTACAGAATGTTGTTAAAATTCTTGAATGGAATGCACAAAATGGAATTTATGTGTATAGAATGAGCAGTGCAATGCTTCCACACATTACAAATCCAGCATTTTTGAAGCCTGATTCGGAATCCCCGTATGCATATCCATTGTCGATATTCGACGACGAATTTGCGGCAATTTCAGATGCTGCACGTCGTTTTAATCAGCGTCTTACATTTCATCCCGATCATTTTAATCAAATTGGTACGCCTCGTCCGGAAGTATTTGAAAAAACATCTTTAGATCTGCAAATGCATGCAGATATTCTTGACAAATTGGGTTGTGGGATTGATTCTGTAATGGTTGTACATGGTGGGGGTGTATACAATAACAAAAAAGCCACAATGGATCGATGGGTCGAAAATTTCTACAAATTGCCACCACAGGTACAAAAACGCATTGTTATTGAAAATTGTGAGCATAGTTATAATTACAAGGATATGCTGGAATTATCGGGGCGTATTAACAGACCAGTTGTTTTTGACACCCATCATCATACTTGTTATTCGGAAAACGTGGAGGAATTGCCAGACCCATCGACATTTATAGATGACGTCATCGAAACGTGGACAAAATTGGGCATTCGACCCAAATTTCATGTTTCGGAACAAGCTCCCGGGAAAAGGATAGGTGCACATTCTGATTATGTAGAAACAGTACCAGATTATTTATTGGATGTCAGTGAGCGTATTGATATTGACATTATGGTGGAAGCAAAAGCAAAAGAAAAAGCAGCACTCAAATTGATGTACGAATATATTGGATGACTGTAGCTGAGTTGTATAGACTTTCTGGATTAATTGTGAAACCCGACATTACACATTGACAATCAGTGACTGTGACCAAACCATCCACTTACAATAATAGCCATAAATCCAGCAAAAATCAATGACGCCGAAATTCTCGAATCCAATACTTTATTTACCCCAACCAATAAATCTTCAACAATCAGCCAAATAAGTGCAGCCACTCCAAATGCCATCATTCCATAATATGCAGAAGTTCCTTTCAATTTAGATGCAGCAAAATATCCAGTGAGACCACCAGCGACAAAAGCGGCTACAAATATTGCAACAACACCCATTATTTTTGTTTTTGAAACACCCGAATAAATCATTTGTGAAGATGTTGTTAATGTTAACAGAGATATTTCGAAACCAAGGGCGATTGCCAGTACCATTCCAACATTTGAATTAGATGTAGACAATGCCATACCAATTAATAGTGCATCAATAAAGAAATCGATTCCAATACTTATAATTAATTCCCATGGCATTTTCCCAGAGGTGACAGATTTTGTAATTTGCTGGCGCTTATCGAAAATGGTGCGAATAGTGATCATGAGACTGAGCCCAGCTAAAATACCAATAACAACGGCTATACGATCGGATTTAGTTTCTGTATCTGCGACTTTTGGAATAAGTTCGGTAGAAACCGCTGCCAATACAATTCCAGCAGCGAGGGCGCGTAATCCACTAACAAATTTCGCATTTGGTCGAATATA
>Ga0180437_10004031_pt1 | contig 21252 bp, 18 predicted proteins | sample SS_ome_4_FD_132410 | JGI IMG/M metagenome (GOLD analysis project Ga0180437, IMG submission 132410) | Hypersaline lake sediment archaeal communities from the Salton Sea, California, USA - SS_3_D_1 metaG | ecosystem: Environmental > Aquatic > Non-marine Saline and Alkaline > Hypersaline >...
GCACGTGGCCAAGCGTGTCACCGACAAGCCGGTGTGGGTCAAGGGTGTTGGCTGGTCCCTGGACACAGCCTACTGGACCAACCGCGACCTCTACTACCCCAAGTACGTAGAGAGCGCCGCGCGTATGGCCTATGACATGGCGGGCATCAAGGAACCGCGAAAAGAAATCCATGTAGTCGAACCTTACGACCCGTTCGACTACAAAGAACTGCACCACCTGGAGGGCCTTCTCCTCTGTGAGAAGGGCGAGGCGCCACGTCTCACCGCTGATGGTGTGACAGCAAGAGACGGCGACATGCCGGTCTGTCCATCAGGCGGCCTGCTCGGTGTGGGGAACCCCATTGCTGCCTCAGGGATCATGAAGCTGAATGAGATCTTCTGGCAGCTGCGCGGGGAGGCTGGCAAGCGGCAAGTTCCTGGACAGCCACGCACCGGTCTCGCCCAGTCGTGGGGCGACCTGATGCAGGTGGGATGTGTTGTGGTGCTGGGTATCTGAGAAGGCCAGTACTAACTGAACGGGCTACACCACAGGAGGTTTGTACCATGAGTGCTAACATCAAGAGCTTCCCTGGCACACCCTTGAGCCAGGCCGACTTCGATGCAGGCAAGGTCCTCACCACCTACTGGAAACCAAAGCTGGAGTACGGATGGGATGCGGGTGTTGCCATTAGCCGCTACCTGGAAGAACTCAAGAACGGACGGATCATCGGCGTCAAATGCAGATCTTGTCGGCGCGTGGTGGTGCCCCCACGGGTGGTCTGCGAGTGGTGCTGGGAGCCCATGGACGAGTGGGTCTACCTTGAAGACACAGGTACCGTGAACACGTTTTCCATCTGCTACATCCGCTGGGATGCGAGCAGGGCAAAGGAACCACAAATCCCCGCCGTGATCTACATAGACGGAGCCTCAGATGCCGGTTTCCTCCACCTGCTGGACGAGGTGAAGCCAGAGGATGTGAAGGTGGGCATGAAAGTGCAGGCCGTCTGGAAACCAGCTGAAGAGCGCGAGGGCTCCATCACGGACATCAGGTACTTCAGGCCTCTGTAGGAAAGCACAGACACAAGCCAACCGACCGTTTGAACCAGTCACACCCGAATCCAAGGAGGAATCGACATGCCCCTCATCGAACGAATACAAGCCTTGCGAGATGCGAAGGTCTGGTACGACAACATGCCATTGGAGAGCGAGTACACCGCTGGCATCGCTGGCGAGAAGTTCCTCCGCGCCATCAAAGACCGAGGCGTGATCTTGGGCACCGTTTGTCCCACATGCGGCCTCACCTATGTGCCGCCCTCAATGTACTGCGAGCGGTGTTTCGCGGAGCTGGAGGAGTGGGTGGAAGTACCGAGCAGGGGGGAGGTTTATACCTACACCATCCTGACGCGCTCTCTGGAAGACAAGCCTCTGGACGAACCACAGGTACTGGCCCTCATCGAAATGGAAGGCGTTCACGGTGGCCTGGTCCACAAGCTCGCGGCGGCCAAACTCGACGAGGTAGAGGTAGGTATGGAAGTCGAGGCAGTCTTCAAACCCGAGCAGGAGAGAGTTGGCTCTATCTTGGATATCGAATACTTCAAACCCGTGTAGTCATCGGGGCGTTTCCAGAGCCAACGGCTCTCGGGCCAGTAAGAACGCTGAATGGCAGTCGCTCCACCACGTTCCTGGGGCATCAAATAAGGATAGTATACGATGGATTTCGAGCTCACCGAAGAACAACAGATGATTCGTGAGACGGTACGTGATTTCGCTGAGAACGAGATCATGCCCATAGCTGCCGAAGTGGATCAGGAAGGAGAGTTCCCAGCGGAGAACTTCAGAAGGATGGCAGAACTGGGGCTTCTGGGCCTGCCCTGGCCGGAGGAATACGGTGGAGCGGGCGGAGATACCGTGTCCTACGCCATCGCGGCCGAGGAGATCTCGCGAGCTTGCGGTTCCCACGGCCTCTCCTACGCCGCCCACATATCTCTGGGCAGTGCTCCTATCTTCCTCTTCGGGACCGAAGAACAGAAGCGAAAATTCCTGACCCCCCTTGCTAGGGGAGACGCAATCGGGGCCCTGGGCCTCACAGAACCTGAGGCGGGTTCCGACGCCGGCTCCACCAAGACCACTGCCGTTCTCGATGGCAACGAATGGGTTCTCAACGGAGCCAAGTCCTTGATCACGAATGGCCCCATAGCTCAGATAGTGATCGTGATCGCCAAGACCGATCCGTCCGCTGGGGGTTCCCACGGCATATCGAGCTTCATCCTGGAAACAGATGCACCAGGTTTCTCTGTGGGCAAGCTCGAGGACAAGATGGGCCTGAAGGGCTCACCGACTTCCCAGCTCTTCTTCGAGGATTGTCGCATCCCCAAGGAGAACATACTGGGCAAAGAAGGCGAGGGGTTCCGGCAAATCCTGGAGGTGCTCGATGGCGGCCGAATCAGCATCGGCGCCATGGCACTCGGACTGGGTCAAGCCGCCCTGGAGGCCGCAATCCAGTACGCCAACGAGCGTCAGCAGTTCGGCCGCCCCCTTGCAGAGTTCCAGGCCATCCAGTGGATGATTGCCGATGCCGCCACTCAGCTGGAGGCCGCCCGACTTCTGGTGCTCAAGGCTGCGTGTCTTGAGGACGAGGGAAAGAGGTTCACCAAAGAGGCAGCGATGGGCAAGCTTTTTGCCTCGGAAGCCGCCGAACTAGCCTGCTTCAACGCCCTCCAGATCCACGCCGGCTACGGCTACACCAAGGACTACCCCGTCGAGCGGTTCTATAGGGACAACCGGTTGACACAGATCGGCGAGGGAACTTCTGAGATCCAGAGACTGGTGATCGCACGCCAGGTACTGGACAGCCGTTAGCAGGAGGCGCCGCAGGAGTGCGGCGCCTCTTATCTCCGTCTGCGAAAGCTCATCGCCAAGGGTGATCCCTCGAAGCCAAAGGCCTCGCGCACCTGGTTCGCCAGATACCTCCGATAGGAGAAGTGCACCAGATCGGGGTCATTGACGAAGAAGGCAAAATGGGGAGGGGCCACGTCGACCTGCGTGGCGTAGTAGATCTTCATCCGCTTACCCCGCTTCGAGGGAGGTGAGTGCTTTGCCACAGCATCGTTCACCACTCTGTTCAACTCGCCGGTTGGCACGCGCAGGGATCTTGCCTCCTGCACCCTCAGAGCAGCGTCAATGGTCTTCTTGACCCGCTGTCCAGTGCTGGCCGAAACGAAGACCAACGGGGAGTGAGCGACGAACTTGAGGGCCTCTCGGATGTCACGGGTGTAGTACTGTATGGTGTAGGTATCTTTCTCCACCAGATCCCACTTGTTCACCACCACCACCAACCCTTTGCCCTCTTGCACCACATACCCTGCGATGTGCGCATCCTGCTCAGTGACTCCCTCTGTGGCATCCAGCAATAGCAGGGCCACGTCAGCGCGCTGGATGGCCCGCATGGCACGAATGACGCTGTACCGCTCGATCCCAGGTGTTACCCGTCCCCGCCGTCGGAGTCCAGCAGTATCTATCAGCGTGACGAGTTCGCCTTGCCAGTCGATCACACTGTCCACCGAGTCCCGTGTGGTGCCTGGCTTCTCGCTGACGATCATACGCTCCTGGCCCAACAGGGCATTTAACAGCGAAGACTTGCCGACATTGGGGCGGCCCACGATGGCTATTCTGGTGCCCTGAGCAGGCTCATCCCACGGTTCCGAAGGAAGAGCGTTGAGGACAGCGTCGAGAAGGTCTCCGGTGCCCATGCCGTGAAGGGCCGAGATAGGATAGGGGTCCCCCAACCCAAGAGCATAGAACTCAACCGCCTCCCGACGACGGCTCTCGTTATCCGCCTTGTTGGCGGCCAGAAGCACCGGCTTGCTGGAGCGACGCAGGAGGCGAGCGATCTCCAGGTCGCTCGCAGTCGGGCCTTCGTTGACGTCTACCAAGAAGATGATAAGATCGGCTTCGGCGATGGCGATCTCCACTTGTTCGCGCACCGAAGCCTCAAGATCGTCAACGGAACCCGGCACCAATCCTCCCGTATCTATGAAGCCCAGAGTGATGCCCCCCCACTCTGCGTCAGCATAGATGCGGTCTCGAGTAGTGCCCGGGACATCCTCCACTATGGCGAGGGGTTCCTCAATGAGGCGATTGAAGAGCGTAGATTTGCCCACGTTGGGACGGCCAACCAGAGCAACGAGTGGCTTGGTCATAACTCGCGGATCACCACTTCGACCTGGTCGGGCAGAACCGCCTGTACCTCCAGCGACTCAGACCTTATCACCTCGAGCGGCACAAAGTGTGTGCCCGGCTCGTAGTCAGACAAGTCCAAGACGACGAGTACGTCTCCCGCCTTCAGAGCTTCGAGCTCCGACAGAGGCCCGGAAAGGATGACCTCTACCGTGTCCGGAGAGAAGCTCGCCTCGAGTCCTCTGCCCAAACCCCGTACCAGCGGCGAGAGCTGAACTGTCTGACCGCTGAGGACGGGTGAGATCTGGATCAGGGCTTGCACTGTCACCACATCCTCCAGTGAAGACACGCCCTCCGGGAACACGATGGCCACCTGCTCAAAGACATTGTCACTCGCTTCATCCACGTTGACAGGGTAGGTCTCCAGATAGCCGGGGATTTCGTTTACCGCGGCAGGATCTCCGAACACCGTCACCGTGGAGGGGTTCGCGCTGATACTGCTGATCCAATACCCTGAGGCGGGAGTTCCCTCGATGATGGTCTTGATCGAAAGCTCCCGATAGCCCACGTCTTGTTCTATGGACACCGTGACTCGCGCCGCTGTTGGTTCGAGCTCCAGCCCCTCCAGAGCGCTGCCCACCTCGTCTCTGGGGGTCAAGACTACGGTGCGCTTGACGGTCTCTTTCTCACCCCCCAGATAGACATCCGCGGTCACTTTGGCGACTTGGTCCATCAGGTTCTGGGGCCCGCTGACCGTCACCTCAGACGGTTCTACCTCCACAGGCCCAGTGCCGTACCCCAGAGGCGGGTCTCCGTAGATGCCAACCTGAACTCGAACCATCTCCTCGCCTCTGGTGTCCAGACGAACCGAGAGAGCAGAGGGTGAACTCCCCAACACCCTTACGAGAGTGCTTGCGGGCTCGATCTGCACGGGCACGTCATGCAAACCAACGCCCAAGCCTGCGAGATCGACGTAGGCACGGAACGCATTTGCCCCAAGTTCCTCCCAGACCGACTCTGGTGCCCTGACTCTGATGCTGATCTCCTGATCCAATCCCCCTACGATGACCAAACCTTCCCCTCTGTTGGTCACTTCCACAGGCAATGCCTCAGGCAAGTAGCCTTCCATGAAAGGGCTCGCCTGGATCTTGGCCGCCATCCACACCATAACCGCTAATGCCAATGCCATCACCACCGAGCCCAAGTTGCCGATGTTGAGCAGCGAACGAGCCATGCTCCCATATCTGGTACGGGGAGTAGTTCGTGTCATTGAGATCAAACGCTCCGGCTTGAGATCACTTCTGCTGTGACCATCGAGAAAGCGCAGTGCTCAGGTTGCGCGCGAAAGAAGACCTCAGCAGCTCCCGCAACCCAGATTCGTCCAGATTACTCTTCAAACGTCCCACTCTGGCCACGGAGACTGCTCCAGTCTCTTCCGAAACGACAATCGCCACAGCGTCGCTTTGTTCTGTCACTCCAAGGGCTGCCCTGTGCCTTAGCCCAAGACCCCGATGCACACGGCTGGTTTCGGCCAGGGGCAAGATACAGGCCGCGGCCGCTATCCTGTCTCCTCTGACAATGGCTGCGCCGTCATGCAAAGCTGTGTTGGGTTGAAAGATGGTCAGCAAGAGTTCGGTCGTGACCTCTCCACCTATGGGAATCCCGGTGTCGACGAACTCTTGAAGGCCGGTCTCACGCTCCACGACAACAAGGGCTCCGTGCCTTCTCTCCGAAAGCTGCTGCGCTGCCCGCGCGATGTGGCGGCTCACGCTCATGGTGACGGACTCAGAAGAGGAGAACGTGATCAGGGCACCGCCGCGGCCAAGCCGCTCCAAGGCACGTCTGAGTTCCGGCTGGAAGATGACAGGGACTGCTACCAGTAGCGCCGGCAGGGTGTTCCGGATCAGCCAGTTGAAAGCCGTGAGCGAGAGAAAGTTGCTGGCCAGCACTACCGCGATGACGAGAACAAGAACACCTCTCATCAGCGCCACCGCCCTGGTTCCTCTGACGAGGTACAACAACCCCCAGAAAATGGCGGCCACAAGTATGATGTCAACCAGGTCTCTTAGTTCGAAGTGCGAAAGTATCCAGAGAATATCGGACACATCACCCCTCTCGGAGATGGGAATAACTCACACTCTTCCACGCCATCACGCCGGGTCTGTACTCTCCTGGATTTCCTTGAGCAGTTGGACGTAGCCGCCTTTCTCCTCAGGTTCCAGGGATATGATCGTCTGCAGCGTCTGCACCGCGTCCTTCTTGCGGCCAGCCTCCAACTGCAGCTCACCCAGCGTATCAAGCTCGGCGACGGCTTCTCTCTTCATTCCCAGCTCCAGATAGATGCCGCTCAATCTGGAGCGGAGAGCTATGTCTTGCGGATGCGAGACCATGAGATCCTTCAACATCGCTATCACGCGTTCGAATTCATTCCGACTTGCCTGGCGAACGATCAGGGCGTCCACATCCCTGAGCGCGGCCTTGTCCTGCCCGAGTTTGTACCGCAGCTCCACCAGGCGAATCCTGGCTTGCTCGTCTTCAGGGGACAACGCGATGATCTGCTCATAGGTAATCGTGGCCTTCTTCCAATGCACGCGCTGCACATGGAGATCGGCCACGCGGTGCAAGATGTCCACCAACCGATCAGTGGACACCCCCGCTTGATCCGCCACACACAACGCACGTTCATAGATCTCCAAAGCTGTGTCCAGCCGGGCCAAGCGGTAGTGGCTCTCGCCAAGGGCTAGGTATTCGTCCAGTGCCAGCTGGGGCTCACCCTGCTCCACGAGGAGGTCTATGAGCCTCTCTCTCACGGCTATGGTCATCGGTGCGGCCGCGAGGGCACGTCTATACACGCCGACCGCCTTGCCAGAATCGCCTCGCATCACATAGGCCTCTGCCACCGCGGCATACTTGGCCACGGCCTCCTCAGCCTTCCCTTGCTGCGCGAACACCTCGGCCAGCACCAGGTGCAACGGCAAGTAAGTAGGTGCCCGGCGGATCGCACTATAGCACTCCTCCAGTGCGGTGAAGGGCATGCCCCCGTGCAGATACCGCCGGCTGCGGACCATCCCGTCCAGTACCTCTTCGCCGCCGGGAATGCCCAGAGCTTCGGGAAGGATGGGAACCACACCATTCTCCGCCAGACTATCGAGCTTTTCACGTGCCTCCTTGATCTTCTGCTTCCAGTCACTCGCGCTGAGAAGCTCCATCAAGGAGTGTACCAACAACTCGGAACCGTGCCCATCACCCAGCCCCCATCCGCTGGCGGCCAGGTCACCGTACGCTCGATTGACATCCTCGCTGCGATCAGCCTCTGCGCTCTCCAGGTCGATGATCCGAAACGCCGTGAGGAAATGATCGAGCGCCTCGTTGGCCCGGCCCTGAGCCCAGTAGCACTGGCCCAGGGTCAGATGGCTGGCCACGCTATACTCCGGCACCTCCGCTGATCTCTGGAGGTGTCGCACTGCCTCTTCGAAGTTAGAGAGTTCCTTGTTCAAGAGGCCAAGGCTGAACACGATCTCTGGGCACCTCACCCCGCTCTCGAGTGCCTCCTCATAATAGGCCAGGGCATCCTCGATCTTTCCTCGAGAGTGAAGGTCTATCGCCTTGCCCAATATCGCACTGACCTCTGACTCCGCCTTCAACTGTTCCGAGCGAGTGTTCTCAGCAGACTCGACGATTGGTTCATCTCCCAGCAAGGCCTCCGCCAGCGAGGCAAGGGTCATCTTGAGGACCTCGTCCACCGGACCGAGGTCTTCTTTCCGCACAACTAGCGATGGGGCCGAGGCAATCACCACGTCTTCTGACGCTAGCCTCTCCAGGAGAACTCTAGCACCCTTGTTCCCAGCGTCGAGCGACAGCGCATCCTGGCAGCATACTGCCGCTCGTTCCGGCTCACCCTCTTCATTCCATAACCTCGCCAGTAGGAGGTACTCCTGGGCTGCGTCTGCGGCATTGGCTTCGAGTGCGTACGCCTCGGCCAACCTTCGGTGGGCCTCCTTATTCGTCGGCTGCAAGCGAATCGCTTCTCGACACACTTCGGTTGCCCGCTTCAAATCCTCGAGCTGTACATACAATCCAGCCACGCTCATCCACGCCTCAGCAGCATCGGAGGTCCGACCAAGGCTCTCCAGCACCTGGGCCATCTTCGTCCTGGGCATGGGGTCAAGCGGTCGCAGCTCAGAGAGCTTCCGGTACTCCCGCAAAGCCTCCCTCAGCCTCTCGCCTTTGTAGTAGGCGAAGGCTAGGCCGCTTCTGGCAGTGACATCTTCGGGAAACTCTGCGATGGCCAACTCGTACTGCTCAATGGCCTTCATCCATCGCTTCTCCCAGGCGTTGTTCTGCGCCTTCTTGATCGCTCCTTCAAACGCTGCCCGATTGCCCGTCATCTCTTCTCTACAGCCACCAGCACTAGTACTGATCGTGTACTCTCCAGCGGCCGATACACCTGATCAGAGCTTCGATGTCGAAGCTCACCTCACGTCATCCGGCCATCAAGCTCACCAGGATCGCCTTCTGGAGATGCATGCGGTTCTCTGCCTGGTCCAGAACTATGGACTGCGGGCTATCAACGACCTCGTCCGTGATCTCCTCGCCTCTATGTGCAGGCAGGCAGTGCATGACCACTGCATCGCGGTTGGCCGAAGCTACTAGCTCTGCGTTGACCTGATAAGGTTGGAAGAGTGGCAGACGGGCCTCTCGCTCATCCTCCTGTCCCATGCTGGCCCAGACATCTGTGTAAATCACGTCGGCTCCACTGACCGCCGATTTGGGATCGGAGTCGAGCACCACTTTGCCGCCTGTTTCTCGCGAGAACTCCCTGGCGCTGCTCACTACCTCCTCATCCGGCTCAAACCCTGCAGGTGTCGCAAGCCTGATCTCCATACCCACCTTGGCCCCTGCGAACATGAGCGAATGCGCGACGTTGTTGCCATCCCCCAAATAGGCGAGGGTGACTCCCTTAAGAGCGCCCTTCTTCTCATAGATAGTGAAGACGTCACTGAGTCCCTGGCAAGGATGGACGTAGTCAGAGAGGCCGTTGACCACTGGCACACTGGCGTTAGCAGCCAATTCTTCGATGTGGGCGTGATCGAAGACGCGCGCCATGATCCCGTCCACGTACCTGCTCAACACACGAGCCACATCTGCGACACTTTCCCGCTGACCCAGTTGGATCTCCTGGGGTGACAGATAGAGGGCGCTACCGCCCAGGTGAAGCATGCCCATCTCGAATGAGACTCGAGTTCGGAGCGACGGCTTTTGAAAGACCATAGCCAGGCTCTTTCCCGCGAGAACGGGCTTGTTTCCGCCGCTCTTCCACTCCTTCTTGAGGTCCGTGGCCAGATTCAGCAACTCCCAGATCTCAGCCGAGGGAAGATACTCCACACTGACTAGATGCTCCATCACCTCTTACCCCCACAAACAGTATACCTCATCACAGGGTCCTTAGAAAGGAACTATGCCTTCACCACCGAGTTTGTCAACGTGCCGATGTCCTCTATCTCCACCTCCACCATGTCGCCAGGTTCCAGTCTACCCACCCCGGTGGGCGTTCCTGTTAGAACGACGTCGCCTGGCTCCAGTGTCATCACCTGGGAGATGTAGCTGACCAACGCCTCCACAGGAAAAATCATCTCCCCAGTTGAGGCCTCCTGTCGAACTTCGCCATTGACCCTGGTGCGCACCAGCAGATGACTCGGGTTTGCAGAGGTAGACACAACCGGCCCCAAAGGGCAAAAAGTATCGAAGCCCTTGGCCCGAGTCCACTGGCGATCCAGGCGCTGAAGGTCACGGGCGGTCACATCGTTGGCGCACGTATAGCCCAGTATGTGTTCGCAGGCCTGTCCCTGGGATACGCACCTCCCACGCCGCCCTATGACCAGTGCCAACTCTCCTTCGTACTCAACTCTGTGGCTGAATTTGACTGGATAAATGATGCTCTCCCTATGCCCCACGATCGAACTCGGGGGTTTGAGAAAGAGGACCGGTTCCTCGGGCAACTCGCTGTCCATCTCCTCAGCGTGAGAGGCGTAGTTCACACCTACCGCCACGATCTTGGTCGGCTCGCACGGCGGCAAGAACCTGATTCCGGCCAGACTGGAGACCTCCGCGGCCCTCGTCCATTCGCCGAAAGGGTGGCCATCGAGCCAAAACAGTCCTGCACCTTCCGACAGCACCCATCTGGTCTCGCCTTGATGATGGACCTTCATGAACTCCATACTCGGACCGTCTCCTGCCACTAGATCAATGTGCGGCCAGTCTCCCAGAGAACCGAATGGACCTTCGAGCACCATGTGCCTCCGCACCGCTCAACCCGTCGCACCACAAGCCTCGATCGCTTCTCTGCACAAGGGAGCCACGTCTTGTAGGCCGGCATCTCAGGTCCCATCCAGCAGGACCTATCCAGGATCAGGATCGCCCACCTCCGTCGCTCCTACACCCCAGGCGGGTTGCGGCGCAAACTGGTGTTACCAGCGGTTGCTGATCTCATGCCCCACCTAGACGCTGCGATAGAGGAATAGCTGGATCATTCTATCGGGTGGCGCCCAGCGGTGCACAGTGTCCCACGCGACCACCTCCGAAAACGACAACGGCGCCGTTGGCTGGTCCACTTCTGTGGAGAAGTGCCCCAGCCGGGGGGAGCCGCGAGCCGGCTGCATGAGAAGGGGAGGAAGTGGCCATGAAGTCCCAGTCTCCAGCGATCGTACAGTGGTCGGCGGATCAGCCCGCCCCGATTATATCACTTTGGCGCCCACTTTCAAATCCCAGAGCCCGCCGGCGGACCAGAGCGAAGTCGTGGACAAACTGTGCGCACTTCCCGTATAATGGCCTTGCCACTCTGCGGGTAAGACTGCCGATTGTGCATATGCCCCGCTCGTCCCGGTGAACCTCTGGCTACAAGAGCTCCCGTCGAGCTTCAGTCCAGCATGTGCTGCACCGGTGACCCAGGCACACGGTCAAAGGCTTCTGAGGGTTTCGGATTTGTCCATTTCGTATACAGTCACACTGCCTGTTTTCCAGGGGCCCCTGGACCTGCTGCTGCACCTCATCGAGGAGAGAGAACTCGACATCACCAAGATCTCCCTCGCTGCCGTGACCGACCAGTTCCTGGAGTATATCGGCCGGCTCGAACAGCTTGAGCCCGAGAAGCTGGCCGATTTCCTGGTCGTTGCCGCCAAGCTCCTCCTCATCAAGTCCCGAATGCTCCTGCCCCAACCACCTGCGGACGCCGACGTCGAGGAAGAGGAGGAAGATGTAGGCGATGAACTGGTGCGACGCCTGATCGAGTATCGCAAATTCAAGAACGCCGCTCAGGAACTCCGATTCCGGGAGGAGAAAGGGCTGAGAGCATACGCTCGCCTGCTGCCTGCACCTCATCCAGAAGGCACCTTCACCTTGGAGGGGGTGACCCTTGATGCTCTATTGGAGGCGGTTCGCGAAGCGATGGTTAGCCGACCGGACTCATCAGCAGACGAGGTCGTCGCGCCCTTCCGCGTTTCGCTGCCCGATAAGATCGCCGAGATGGAGGAGCTGCTGCGCCACCACAAGAGCTTCAGCCTCAACCGAGCATTCGAGCAAGCAACGTCACGCATGGAGATCATCGTCATTTTCCTCGCACTCCTGCAACTGATGAAGAGACGCCAGGTGCATGTGACGCAAAAGAAGCTGTTCGGCGAGATCATAGTCAGCGTACCTGACTAGGAAGCTGGACCTCACGGTCGCCAACCGGCCCTGGATCGTCGGGTTCGAGCCCTCTAGTAGCCGGGCTCCACCGGACCAGGACCCGAGGAAATCACGAACTCCTGTTAGGCCTTGATGCCGCTATACCCAGAATACCCCCCTGGAACCAGGTCCGCAGTCTCCGGATCGCAAGCAGGCACGAGTTCCATCTCCTGACGTTGCTGGCTCAAGATCACCACCCGGCCCTCCTGCCACCAGCGTCTGTTCTGTGGATCGAGCCTATTCTGAGCCTTCTCCCCATGCGCAGTGGATCAGCCCACTGTGGGAGCGACATCGTCCACTCGCCCCGGTCCAAGAGCCGTCTCCGCGCACGTGGAACTCAAACGCCTCTCCGACCCTTCCGGAAACCTTAAATCTTGCCTCTCCGAGCAGTCTGATCCCTCTATACTATTGCCAAATGGTAGCGGATGGTGTATAATGTGGGCAATAGTGGGGAGAAGTGGGGAATTCTCCTGACGAACAACCCTCAAACGTGACCAAAGTGGGACGTGTAGCACAAATGTTCCTTGGTACCTACCTCCATAACATCGACAACAAGGGTCGTCTGACGCTACCAGCGAAGTTCAGGGCCGAACTGGCCAAGGGCGTCGTGGTAACCCTTGGCCTTGATGGTTGCTTGTGGGTGTTCCCCATGGAGACCTGGGAGGAGCTCGCCCAGAAGATGCACGAGCTGCCCCTCAACGACCCGCGTTCTCGCCAGGTCGCCCGCCGCTTCTACGCCTTCGCCACCGATGCTGAGCCGGACAAGCAAGGCCGCATCTTGCTGCCTCCCGTTCTCAGAGAACATGTCGGTCTGGATGGGGAGACTGTGATCGTCGGAGGCCCAGGTCGCCTGGAGATCTGGAGTCGGGAGGGGTGGGAGCGAAACAGCCAGGAGATCGCGAAGAACGGGAACGCGATGGCCGAGAGCCTTCTCGAGCTGGGCATTCGGCTGTGACCGGCTCTGTGCTCCATACACCGGTCCTCCTCAACGAGGTCCTCGATGGGCTCAGGGTCAAGGCAGGCGGCAGATATATAGACTGCACACTGGGAAGCGGCGGGCACGCCGTAGCCATCCTGGAAAGGTCGGAGCCCGATGGCAGGTTGCTGGGGATCGACCTGGACCCCATGGCGGTGCAGGTATCCAGACAACGACTTGGCGCATATGGTGACCGCGTCAGGTTGGTGCACAAGACTTTTGCCCAGCTGAAGGCGGTAGCTTCTGCTGAGGGGTTCATACCTGCCAATGGTGTGCTGCTCGATCTGGGGATGTCATCCGTCCAGTTGGAGCGCGGCGAAAGAGGGTTCTCCTTCCAGAAGGAGGGTCCTTTGGACATGCGAATGGACCCGGAGGAAGGGACTACCGCAGACCAGTTGGTGAACCAGCTCGACGAGAAAGAGCTCGCCGAGATCATATCCAACTATGGAGAGGAGGCCAAGGCCAGAGCCGTTGCCCGGGCAATCGTGCGCAATCGGCCGCTCAAGACAACTCGGGAGTTGGCCGAGGTTGTCGCCCGTACAGTTGGCCGGAGGGGAAGGATTCACCCAGCGACCAGGACTTTCCAGGCCCTGCGCATAGCGGTCAACAATGAGCTGGATGCTCTTTCCTCCGTCCTCCCGCAGACCACGGAGGTCTTGGCCACCGGCGGTGTGCTGGCGGTCATCACCTTCCATTCTCTAGAGGATCGTCTGGTAAAGAGGTACATGGCCAACGAGTCGCGCGACTGCATTTGCCCGCCAGAGCTGCCGGTGTGCGTTTGCGCGCACGAACGCACTCTCAAAACCCTTACCAGGAAGCCGGTGCGACCATCAGCGGAGGAAATCAGTCGAAACCCGCGCTCCCGCAGCGCGAAGCTGAGAGTAGCTTTGAGAGTGTAGGCTTTGAGAAGGCCGCCGTGAAGACAGATCCCATATTCATTCCCAGAAGCAGCATCGGCACCCGGTTTGGCAACTATTCGGCCTGGGGGCTCAGTGGGAGGACCCTGGGTCTCTTACTATTGTTGCTCGTACTCGGTTCTCTGGTAGGCTCCTTCTACCTGAACCAGGCCAGCAAGACGACAGCTGCCGGACTGGAGATTGTACGGCTGACGAGACAACGGGAGAGCTGGAGGCAGGAAAACGCCGACCTCGCCAAGCAGATAGCCGAGATGGAGTCCCTATCGAGGATACAAACGCGAGCCCAAGAACTGGGCTTCGTGGAGCCCGAGGTGGTGGAGTATCTTGTGGTGGAAGGTGCCCCCCTGGAGCACCGAGAGCTGGAGGAGTCCACACCATCTCGTACGGCTGAGAGCCAGAGTTCCGCGCCGCAGCCTCAAGAGCACAGGGACTGGTGGGGAGAACTGGTCGCTCAGCTTGAATCTTGGATGAGCATCGACCGATGACCTCCTACGGCCGTCCGGTCATGTGTGTCCGTTCGAAACTGAGCTGTGAGGTAACAGCGGAATATCCATGGCACTGGTAAGTCGATGATGGAAGCTGGTTGGCAAGATCGCGGCTCTTCGAAGATACGACTCATGGTTGTGTGGGTGGCCACGGTTGTGGGGGTCATCATCCTCGGCGGTCGGCTCTTCTACTGGCAAGTGCTGCGTCACGCCGACCTTCAAGAGATCGGGCAGCGGTGGCAGCTTGTGGACATTCCCATACCCGCGCTCCGCGGAGTTATCATGGACCGTCACGGTTACACACTGGCTCTGGACGAGTACGAGTTTGAGATCTATGCGACACCGAGGGACATCAGAGACCCAGAGAGGTTGGCAGGTGCTCTATCCCCTGTGCTGGGGATGGACCAGAACGCACTCACTGCCCTGCTCTCGCGCACGGATCAGCCCTCTGTGTCACTCGTGTGGGACGCACCCCTGGCGGTAGCCAAGGATGTTGATCGTATCACCGCTGAGTTCGGTACCGCCGCTGTGGGCGTCAGCGCTGCCCGGAAGCGAGCCTATCCAGAGAAGGATCTCGCCTGCCACCTCCTGGGCTTCGTGACCTACGATCACGAGGTGGACTATGATGCGTTCTACGGCGTGGAGGAGTCCTACAACAGCCAGCTGCGCGGACAGCCCGGTTCGTGGGGAGGGTCGGCAGATACCCTAGACATAGCCTTCAAGATCGGCTCAAGCAGAGTGGTACTTCCTCGTGACGGCCAAGACGTCGTCCTGACCTTGGATCGGACCATTCAACAGATCACCGAAGACGAGCTGCGGAGGACTATTGACGAGTGGCAGGCTGAGAGCGGGACGATCATCGTCATGGACCCCCGGACGGGGGCCATCCTGGCAATGGCAAGCTTCCCCGGCTACGACCCCAACCCTGATCTGGAGAATCGCATCAGCGAGGAACAGTTCTTTAATCCGGCTGTCAGCGAGTCCTACGAGCCCGGATCTGTATTCAAGGTAGTCACCATGGCCGCAGCCCTGGATGCCGGTGTCGTTGGTCGATACACTACCTACTACGATCAGGGGCAGATCTTCGTAGGAGGGCACCTCATCTTCAATTGGGACAGGAAAGCCTATGGCACCACCAGCATGACCGACCTGCTGAAGTACTCCCTCAATGTGGGTGCGGCGACTCTGAGCACAAACCTCGGACCTGAGAGGTTCTATGACTACGTAAGGCGGTTTGGCTTCGGCGAGCCAACAGGAATAGACCTGCCCTACGAGTCCAAAGGGCTGATGCGGGCACCTGGAGACGGCGATTGGAAGGAGGGCGACCTGGGCACCAACGCCTTCGGGCAGGGGATCGCAGTCAGCCCCCTACAGATGATCACCGCCGTCGCTGCTGTGGCCAACGACGGAGTACTGCCCAGGCCGTACATTGTGCAACGTATCGAACAGGACGGGCAGATCATTGAGGAGTTCCAGCCGGGAGACGGCCAACAGGTCATCTCTCCCTGGGTGGCCGAAGAGTTGACGGAGATGCTGATCGAAACGCTGGCCGACAAGGACAACTTGGACCTACCTGGCTACGCGACGGCGGGCAAGACAGGAACGGCGCAGATTCCCATGACGGGAGGCTATCATCCCGTCGACACGATTGCCTCCTTCATAGCTTATGCCCCCGCTCGGGATCCCAGGTTCATTGTTCTGGTCAAGATCGACAAGCCACGCGGGTCCCCATGGGGTTCGGTGGTGGCGGTGCCCGCGTTCGGAAGGATCGCCCAGCGTCTTTTTGTCTACTTGGGCATACCCCCCGATGATCTTAGAATGGCTAGCACTCAAAGCTAGGGCATGAGGAGGCCCCATGCTTACCCTGTCGGACATCTGGCAAGGGATCACTAAGGAATCCATCGACGATCATCACGCTGCACAGCTGGCGTTTCATAACGTAGTGATCGATTCTAGACTCGCCACGAAGGGCAGCCTCTTCGTGGCGCTCCGAGGTGATAAGGACGATGGCCACGCTTATGTCAAGAGTGCTCTGGATAGTGGCGCCCAGGCCGCTATCATCGACACGAGAGTAGCCGGTGTACCCCAGATCGTTGACACCACCCAGCGGCCGGTCCCCGCTTTGCCGGTCCCATTGGTACCACCTTTCTGCCTCCTGGTAGAGGATTCCCTGACGGCCCTCCAGGACGTTGCAGCCCACTATCGAAGGCGATTCGATGTCAGGGTCGTGGGTGTAACCGGGAGCGTGGGCAAGACCATGACCAAGGAATCCGTATACTCGGTGCTGAGCAAGAGCTACCCGACCCTCAGGAGCAAGGAGAACTACAACAACGAGATTGGATTGCCGTTGACCTTACTGGAGCTGGAGGAGAGGCATCAGAGAGTGGTCCTGGAGCTGGGAATGTACGCCTTGGGTGAAATCGGGCAACTGGCCGCCATTGCCCTGCCCCAGGTTGGAGTGGTAACCAATGTCACCCACTCGCACTTGGAGCGTCTGGGTTCACTAGAGCGCATAGCGCAGGCCAAGTCTGAACTGGTGGAAGCACTTCCATCCGACGGTGCAGCAATACTCAATGGAGATGACCCCATGGTGAGGGCCATGGCAAGTCTGACTGAAGCAAGAGTTCTCTACTATGGCCTGAACCCAGACAATGACCTGCGGGCCAGCCACATCGAGAGCCGTGGGCTGGACGGTGTACGCTTTCGCATGCACTACGGTCATGAGACCCTCCACGTCAAGATCCCCTTGCTTGGGCGCCACAGCGTGCACACCGCCCTCGCAGCGGCCGCCGTGGGAGTGCTGGAACGACAACCGTGGGGCCAGATCGTAGCCGGCCTGAGAAACATCGAGACGCAATTGCGCCTGCTGGCCACGCCGGGCGTCAAGGGCTCCACTCTCATAGATGACAGCTACAACTCCAGTCCCGCCTCAAGCCTTGCAGCACTGAACCTGCTCGCGGAACTCGAGGGCCGGAAGGTAGCGGTGCTGGGTGACATGCTGGAACTGGGTTCCTATGAGGAAGAAGGGCACCGCAAGGTGGGGCGCCGCGTAGCCGAAATCGCGGACAAGCTCGTCGCCGTTGGCAGGCTCGGTGCGCTCTTAGGTCAGGAGGCAGTGGCCGTGGGCATGAATCCTGAAGATGTCCTGTTCGCAGCGGACAACGAGGAGGCAGTCAGATTCCTCCTAGATCTGGTGACAGGGGACGACCTGATTCTGATCAAGGGATCACGTGGCATGCATATGGAAGATATCGTAGCAGAACTCGGAGTTGGGTAATGGCAGTCGCTCTAGCGCTGGGTGTGGGCACATGCCTGGTGGCACTGCCCTTCGGTTCACTCCTGCTCAGGTTCCTGAAGGCCCGAGGCATCGGTGAGCAGATTCGAATAGACGGACCTGTTTCTCACCGATTGAAGACTGGAACACCCACTATGGGAGGTATCTCCATCGTCGTGCCGGTGGCAGTGATGACCGCTGTGTTCAATCTCATCGATCACGAATCGATGCTCCTCCCCCTCGGCACCACACTGGCCTACGCCTTGATCGGTGCCATAGATGACTGGGTTGGCCTTCGCAGAAGCCGGCGCGTCGCCGCTGGGCAACCAACCAGCGGCAAAGGGGGACTGAGCGCCCGACACAAACTGGCCTGGCAGATCGCCATAGCGGTGGCGGCAGCCTGCATTCTGCATTTCATTTTCCGCCTGGAGAGCCTGGCCTTGCCCTCCGTACCGACCAAGATCTCATTGGGAATCTGGTACCTCCCGTGTGCAGTGTTCGTTATCGTGGCTATCACCAATGCGGTCAATCTGACCGATGGTCTGGATGGCTTGGCCGGCAACACTTCCGGCGTGGCTTTCGTAGCCTTTGGGGTGATCGCTTTGCTCCAGGGCCAACTCTATCTGGTCGCCTTCTGCTTCACCATGACTGGGGCGATCATGGCCTTTCTGTGGTACAACGCGTATCCCGCGCAGCTCTTCATGGGAGACACCGGATCACTGGCCATCGGCGGCACACTGGGAGTCGTGGCCTTGATGACAGGCCAGTGGCTGCTGCTCCCCATAGTGGGCATCGTCTTCGTGGCAGAGGTGTCCTCTTCTTTGCTGCAAGTCTGGTACTTCAAGCTGACCAAAGGGAAACGTCTCTTCAAGATGGCACCCTTACACCATCACTTTGAACTCCTGGGTTGGTCTGAGGTCCACATCGTGCAGCGATTCTGGCTCATCAGTGTCTTGGCAGCTATGCTGGGCATCGCACTGGCTCTATTGTGAACACCACCGGCGCCATGGAGTACAGAGGAAAGAGAGTGACTATCATCGGCCTGGGACGGGAGGGCACAGCCCTGGCCAGGTTCCTAGTAGAGATGGGCGCGGAAGTGACTATCACTGACGTCAAGGAAAAGAACCAGCTGCAGGACGCCGTGGACGGACTATCCAGTTTGCCCATCAGCTTTCTGCTGGGAGGACACCCAGAGGAGGCACTCCAGGCGGACATTATCTTCGTCAGTCCTGGCGTGCCGCGGGAGATACCCTTCCTCCAGGAGGCCCGAAGTCGAGGCGTGCCCTTGAGTAGTGAGACGCGGCTCTTCTTCAGCCTCTGCCCAGCACCCATCATCGGCATCACCGGCAGTAGCGGAAAAACGACGACGACCAGCCTGGTCGGAAAGATAATGGAGGCCCAAGGATGCCGAACTTTTGTGGGAGGCAATATCGGCTCTCCACTGCTCGACCTCGTAGAGCAGATTCAGCCTGAGGACAGCGTGGTCATGGAACTATCGAGTTTCCAATTGGAGGTGCTGGAGCAGAGCCCGCACGTTGCTGCGGTGCTGAACCTATCTCCGAATCACCTAGATCGGCATGAGTCCATGGAGCACTACGTAGCCGCGAAGAGGAACATCCTGAGATTCCAAACGCGGAGTGACTATGCGGTGCTCAATGCCGACCAGCAGCTGACCCGGGAACTCGGAGACGTCTACCTCGGAAAAGTCGTGCTATTCAGCCGCGAACACGAGGTGGCCCAGGGCGTCTATCTGGACGCGGACCGGGTCGTGATGCGCTGGAGGGGAGAACGGAGCGTCGTCTGCCCGATGTCAGAGATCAGATTGCTCGGCATACACAACGTGGAGAATGTCCTCGCGGCCTGTGCCATCTCCGCCGCAGCCGGAGCACGATCCGAAGCCATGCGCGAGGCCGTCAGGAACTTCCAGGGAGTGGAGCATCGCCTTGAACTCGCCGGGGAGATCAGTGGGGTACGATACTTTGACGATTCCATTGCCACTTCCCCGCAGAGAACCGCGGCGGCCTTGAACTCCTTCTCAGACCCAGTCATTCTGCTGGCGGGCGGTCGCGAGAAACACCTCCCCTTGGACGCTCTGGCGCGCCTTATACTAGCAAAGGTGAAGGTATTGGTCCTCTTTGGAGAAGCTGCGCCCCTTCTGGAGCAGGCCGTCACCGAGGCTCAAGATGAAAATGCCTGCGAGGGACTTCGTATCTATCGGTCTTCCGATTTGAGTGAGGCTGTACACAAGGCAGCCCAAGTAGCTGTGGAGGGCGACATCGTTCTCCTGTCCCCCGCGTGCACCAGCTATGACATGTATAGAGATTTCGCCGCCAGAGGCGACCACTTCAAGTCCCTGGTGAGCGCACTGAGTGACTCACGCGAACATAAGGTGGCCAGCAAGAGGTAGGAATGCCCGGGATAAACAGCGGCACGAGAGAGAGACCAGACTACATACTGATCCTGATAGTTGTCGCCCTTGTACTGGCGGGGCTGATTATGGTCTACAGTGCCACCTTCAGGATGGGGTACACGTACGAAGATCAGCCCACCTACTACCTCATCCGGCAAGCAGTCTGGGTCGCCATGGGCCTCGACGTTATGGCCCTCATGATGCGGGTTGAATACCACAAATGGCAGAAGCTCTCCATCGTGTTCATGCTGGTCACGGTTTTGTTGCTGGTGTATGTGCTCCTGGCCGGTGAAGCCGTTCACGGCGCCCGGCGCAGGATCCTGGGCGATTCTATCCAGCCCAGCGAGATCTGCAAGCTGGCGATGGTACTATATGTGGCCCACTGGCTCTCCTCCAAGGGGGAGAAACTCAGACAGGTCACCTACGGGCTGGTGCCCTTCGCCATTCTCATCGGCTTGATCGCCAGCCTGATCGTCTTGGAGCCTGACTTTGGAACAACCATTCTCATTGTGGCAACAGCCGCCACCATGTTCTTCATCGCCGGTGCCGACCTGATTCAGCTTGTGGTGAGCACTCTTGTAGGCGGCAGTACCCTTCTGCTGATCATCGCCAACTATGAGTACGCCTGGGAGAGGATAGTCACGTTCTCCCAGGATCCATTCGCTGTTCTCCAGAAGCCGTTCGATGCCGTTCTGGCGCAGGACACCTATCAGGTCATGCACACCTTGGTCACCCTGGGATCAGGAGGGATCTCGGGTGTTGGTCTGGGCGCTGGGCAGCAGAAGAACCTCCTTCCCGCCGCCGAGAGCGATGCTATCTTCGCCGTCGTGGGGGAAGAACTCGGACTGCTCGGCTGTCTCGCGCTACTCCTCCTTTTTGCTGCCTTCGCGTATCGCGGTTTCAAGATTGCTCTGAGCGCCGAAGATTCCTTCGGCTTCATTCTGGCCTCGGGTATAACCATTTGGCTCACTTTCCAGGCCATGATCAACGTAGCGGTGGTCACAGATAGCCTGCCCTTCACCGGACTGCCGCTACCTTTCATCAGCCTCGGCGGCTCATCGCTGGTGATTTCGATGATGGGCGTAGGCATGCTCTTGAGCATCTCCCGGGGTTCCAGAGAGCACACAAAGGAGCAAGATGCGCCTCTTGGTTTCCGGCGGCGGAACGGGCGGGCACGTGTACCCTATTCTCGCCGTCCTACAACATCTTAATGATCGACATGAGCCATCAGTGGAGACTTGCTACGTGGGCAACGCGTCCGGCATAGAGGCACAGCTGGCCACCAGGGCGGGCCTGCCCTTTCGAGGGATCGA
>Ga0180437_10004033_pt1 | contig 21246 bp, 19 predicted proteins | sample SS_ome_4_FD_132410 | JGI IMG/M metagenome (GOLD analysis project Ga0180437, IMG submission 132410) | Hypersaline lake sediment archaeal communities from the Salton Sea, California, USA - SS_3_D_1 metaG | ecosystem: Environmental > Aquatic > Non-marine Saline and Alkaline > Hypersaline >...
CCCCGAGGATTATCGCCCAAGGAAGCAATAGCTCAAATCAGAAGCCAGGGCGGTCTAGTAGGCATTCCTCATCCATTTGGCAGGTCGCCTTTCTGGAACTCTAACGAGCTAACATCACAGGAGGTCTTATCCCAGGTTGATATTATTGAAGCTTTTAACTCCCGTACACCGTTTTCTAGTAGCATTGCCAAGGCAAGGAAATTAGCCCTGGAGCAGGGGAAGGCTGCTAGCGCTGGCAGCGATGCCCATACTTTAGGTGAAATTGGCCGAGCATACGTGGAAATGCCCGAATTCGATGGCCCAGACGACTTCCTAAATTGTTTAGCTCAAGGCAGAATATTTGGGGATAAGTCCAGCCCTCTGGTCCATTTTGCTAGTATGTGGGCCAAAATAAGGAAGAATATACTTGGAGATTCTTCGCTGCGCTCTGAATGACAAGGAGCGAGGAAGGTAGAGCGGGCTCGTGCTAAACATTGGTTGGTTCTCCACAGGGAGGGATGAAGCTGCCCGACGACTTTTGCAGGCTGTGCAGGATAAGATTAATAGCGGCGAGATTAATGGCGAAATTAGCTTCGTGTTTAGCAATCGGGAACCTGGTGAGGCGAAGGAAAGCGACCTATTCTTTGAGCTAGTTCGTAGCTACGACATTCCTCTTGTCTGCTTCTCCTACAAAAAGTTCAAGGCTTCCGTGGAAGAAAGAGATTGGCGCCTTAGATATGATAAAGAGGTGGACAAGAGGATTCAACAGTTCTCTCCTGATTTTTGTGTTCTTGCCGGTTATATGCTTATTGTAGGTGAAGAGCTATGCCAGAAATACGCTATGATTAACCTCCATCCCGCGCCCCCGGGTGGGCCTACGGGTAGCTGGCAGGAGGTCATTTGGGCACTGATACAAAACAAAGCCACCACGGCCGGGGCAATGATGCATCTGGCCAGCCCTGAATTAGATAGAGGACCAGTGATTAGCTACTGTCTCTTTTCCATAAAAGGTGCGCCTTTTGACCAATATTGGCAGGGATGTAACAAGAATATGCTATTCCAGCTTATCCGTGAACACGAGGTAGCCAGGGAATTTCCACTTATCATCTTGACATTGAAATCCCTCAGTCGGGGCGAAGTCGGAATAAAGGACAGGAGAATAATTGATGCTCAAGGAAAGCCAACGGAGGGATATGACCTCAGTGCCAAAATAGACCAGATGGTGGAGGGAAAGATTGCTTCGCCTGGCTTACAATGACAAAATGGGTAATGTCATTGCGAGACACAAAAAGCGGAAACAATCTCAAGGATAGAATAGAATGATCACAGGAAAGCCCGAGGTAAACCTAATTTGCTTTGACCTCGAAGGCCCTTTAGCTCCCCAAGATAATGCCTATGAACTGATGAAGCTATTCCCCAGCGGTGGTAAGATTTTCGAAATCATCAGCCGCTATGATGATTTGCTAACTTTAGAAGCTGCGCCTGACTATGAGCCGGGAGACACACTTGCTCTCATCACTCCTTTCCTTGCCTATCATGGAATAAAGGAAGAGCAAATCGCCGCTATGGGGCAGGAAGCTGGGTTAACCCCAGGCGCGGTTGAATTAATCTCCAAACTTAAATCCCGGGGGTGGCACATATTCTGCATTAGCACCAGTTATAAGCAATATGCCCTCCCTGTCACGCAGAGACTGGGTATATCCAGTGATGATGTAGCTTGCACGTCCTTCCCCCTAGAGCAGCTTCGCCAATTATTAAGCCATGACGATGCCGCCTTACTGAAGCGAGTGGAAGAGGAAATTGTCAATCTAACTCCTTTTATTGACGATACTAAAATAAGGAAATATCTGGACCATTTTTATTGGCAGCAAGTACCTCACACTAAATCAGGAAAACTTATAGGCCAGGTGAAACCGGTGGGGGGAAGGCGCAAAGTGGAGGCGCTGGAGAGCTTTAGCACCAGGATGGGAAAACCGCTTTCTCATTGGACAGTGGTAGGAGATAGCATCACAGATTTCAAAATGCTTCAAGCTGTGAACAAAGCCGGTGGCTTAGCCATTGCGTTCAATGCTAATGAATATACCTTGCCCTATTCCACCCTGGGTCTAGCATCGGTAAGCTTGTATGATTTGTGGGTGGTTCTGGAAGCCTGGGAGAAAGGTGGCCGCCACGTTGTCGAGAGGGTGGCCAAGGGAAAGGAGGAGGCTGGTGGAACAGAAAATAGAGAGTGGGTCCACTGGTTAGCTGAAGCAAAGGACCTGACTCATTGCCTGGAAATCCATAAAAGAATACGAAGCTTGGTTAGAGAGGAAGCTGCCAAACTGGGCTAATATATACCACTTAGTCTCGCTTTCTGAGCTCACGGAAGATCCACACGAAGGTAACAATAGCGATTATGGAGATGACAATGATGGCAATTAAGCCCTCCTTATCCAGCCCACCGAATGCTGCTTCCCTTGCAGCATAAACTCCAGAACTCGCTTCTATCCAGCCCAGCATTCCATCTATCATCCTACCAGTTAAAATTGTGAAATACCTCAGCCCTACAGCCATTTAGGCGGGGTAACCCAGCCCAAGCCCTGATCGGCGTTAACCACAATGTACTCATTTTATTTCTTGGCTGGCTTGCTAAGTATCTCGTCTATGAGGCCGTATTCCACTGCCTGTTCAGCACTGAGATAAAAGTCTCTGTCCGTGTCATGGGCAATCTTCTCTACCGGTTGCCCCGTGTGCTTAGCTATAATGCTACGTATCGTTTCCTGCATCCGCATGATTTCCCTGGCAGCAATTTCAATATCCGCTGCCTGCCCCTGAGCACCGCCAACTGCCTGGTGCAGATGTATAGTGGAGTTGGGTAAAGCATACCTCTTGCCTGCAGTTCCAGCGCAAAGAAGCAAGGTACCCATGCTAGCCGCTAGGCCAACGCAAATGGTGGATACAGGGCAGCGAAGAATCTGCATAGTATCATAAATGGCCAAGCCAGCGCTGATAATGCCACCGGGGCAATGAACATAAAGGTTTATATCCTTTTCTGGGTCTTCTCTCTCTAAGTAGAGGAGCTGGGCAATAATAAGATTGGCTATCTGGTCGTTGATAGGCGTGCCCAAAAAAACGATTCTCTCTCTGAGCAACAGAGAATATATATCGAAGATACGTTCACCCCGAGCACTGGTCTCGGTCACTGTAGGGATTACTACTTGAGATATTGTCTCCATCATTCCTCCTTTGTAATATCCTTAACATCGCCGGTGGCTATCTGTAATAGTCGGTCCATCGTCTTCTGAGTATGCAGAGATTGTTCAATCGATTGTCTAACCTGGGGCAGTGAGAAGAACTGCCTTGCCTTTTCCTTATCCTCAGCACCATCGGTAATCTCTCCAACCTTATTATCTACTTCTGAGGAACTAATTACAATCCCTTCCTCTTCAGCTAATTTCCCCAGGACAAGCCCCTGAGTAAGCCGCTTTTTCGCTATAGGACGCAGTTCTTGTTCAATTTCTTCTTTTGTTTTATTAGCCTTCTTCAGATAATCCGCTAGCTCTGTGAAACCAAAACGCTGTGCCTCATCTCTAAGAAGCCCGGTAATTTCCTCTTCTTCCAAAATAGGGGGATAATTTACTTCGCTGCTTGCAACCAGAGAGTCAAGTGCCTTTCGCCCTAACTCCAAGCGATTCCCAGCTTCAGCTTTAGCCCTTAAATCGGCAGCCAATTTCTTCTTCATAGCCGCTAGGTTATCATAGCCAGCGTTCTGAGCAAATTCATCATCAAGCTCTGGCAACTGCTTCTCCTTTACCTCAGTAACAGTGACTTTGAAAGCGCCTTCTTTGCCACGCATTTCTTTAATCTGGTGTTCATCGGGAATAGTCAAGCTGAAAGTCCGTTCTTCGCTTTTCTCAGCACCCTGCAAATGAGAGGCAAATCCCAGCACAGGTGAAGGTGAATCCTTATCCACCTCATACATTATCCCCTTGTGGTTTAACCAAGGTTTCTCTTCCACATTGGCTTCGATGTCCATGGTAACTAAATCACCCAGTTCAACAGGGCGGTCTACAGGCACCCATGCCCCCTGTCTTTCCCGGACCTCTTCCATGGCAGAGTTAACTTCTTTCTTCGCGATTTTTACCTCAGGTTCAGGCTCTACCCTTATGTTATTGTAATCGCCTAGCTTGACTTCCGGTTTGAGAGATACTATGGCTTTAAACACCACAGGCTCAGTTTGAATGACCTCCATTTCTGGTCCGGCAATGGGTTCGAGCCCCCGATCCTCAATCGCCTGTTTATAGAGACGTGGTATGAGATGCTCCAATGCCTCTCCCAACAAATTCTTCTTTCCTATGTGCTGCTCTAGAATGGCTCGCGGTGCTTTTCCTTTGCGGAAACCAGGTATTGATACCTCCTTAACCAGATGATGATAAGCCTCGTCCAGTGATTTATCCAACTCACCGTCTTCAGCCTCGATATTAAGAGCTACCTGGCAATTTCCCATATCTTCTGTGCTTACTTTCATGTCACATATCCTTTGTCACTGTGAGCGAAGAATCTCGTGCTTCAGCTTAAGGTTTAGCTCATCAAGCTGATGCTTATCAACATAAGAAGGGCTGTCTAACATCATATCAACGGCGTTCTGATTTTTGGGGAAAGCAATAACCTCCCTTATGCTCCGCTCCCCAGCAAATAACATCACCAAGCGGTCCAGTCCTATGGCAATACCGCCATGGGGCGGTGCTCCATATTCCAATGCTTCCAAGAGACCTTCAAATCGGCTTCCTGTTTCTTCTTTACTGTAACCAAGGAGGCTAAATATTTTTTCTTGAAGCTGACGATTGTGAATCCTAATGCTGCCGCTACCAAGTTCACAACCATTGCATACTACATCATAATGTTGACCATAGACCTTAGCTGGTTCTTTATCGAGAAGCCACATATCTTCCCCCCGAGGAGCAGTAAATGGATGGTGCATGGTTTCCCAGTAGTTCGTGGTCTCATTCCACTCTACTAGGGGAAAATCGACTACGAAGGCAAAAGCCAACAGGTCAGCATCGGCTAGATTAAGCCGTTGTGCCATCTCACGGCGCAATTCATCAAGTGTCCTGTTGACCACCTCCAGTTTATCAACAACGATAAGCAAAAGGTCACCCGGCTTTGCGTCAAATCTACCGGCTATTTCTTCTAATTGGCCAGGGGTCAAATATTTGGCAGCCGCAGATTTTACCTTATCCAGAGTCATTGTCTCCCCTGGGAAAGCCATGGTCGTTAAACCCTGAGCGCCAAAGCTCTTTGCCAAATTAATTAGTTCATCAAGTTGATGGCGAGTATAATGACCACACGCAGGGACGCATATTCCCTTCACCTTGCCACCATAGTCGATAGCCGCGCGGAAAACTTGAAAGTCGGTATTAGTGGCAATATCAGATATATCCCTGATCTCCAAGCCAAACCTGATATCTGGTTTATCCGTACCGTATCTCTCCATAGCTTCCCTATATGAGAGCCATGGGAAGGGCTTTAGCAACCGCATATCAGGTTTAACGGTCTCCACAAGCAATGTGAAAAGTTCCTCCATGAGCTGCAATATGTCCTTTATCTCGATGAAACTCATTTCCATGTCAAGTTGAGTAAATTCGGGCTGACGATCTGCCCGGAGGTCCTCGTCCCTGAAACAACGGGCTATCTGGAAGTACTTGTCAAACCCGGCTACCATGAGGATTTGTTTGAGCTGCTGCGGAGATTGAGGAAGGGCGTAAAACTTACCGGGATTGATACGACTGGGCACAAGGTAGTCTCGGGCTCCCTCTGGGGTGCTCTTAATCAAAATAGGCGTTTCAATTTCAACAAATCCTTTAGCGTCGAGGAAATCGCGAATAAATTTTATCATCCTGTGGCGTAGTAGAAGATTATCCTTCATCCTGGGTCTTCTTAAATACAGGTAGCGGTTCTTGAGGCAGAGTGATTCTTCAACTTCCATATCTTCACTTATGTAAAATGGCGGCGTTTTCGATGGATTAAGGATGACAGCCTCCTTTGCCACAACTTCAATATCTCCGGTAGCCAGTTTAGGATTCTCCGTGCCCTTGGGGCGGGGAGCAACTTCTCCAGTAACCTGAATTACATACTCGCTACGGAGCGAACCAGCTACCTCATATGCCTCTTGTGCCACCTGTGGATTGAACACTACTTGGACTATGCCTTCCCGGTCACGCAGGTCAATGAAGACCTTCCCACCATGGTCACGACGCCGGTGTACCCAGCCAGCCAAAGTCACCTTCTTTCCTGCATGCTTTCCCCTCAGTTCGCCACAGCTATAGCTTTTGAGCAAAGATACTCTCCTTTTCTAGACTGCTCATTATAGCCCACAAAGAGGCTTGCTTTCAATTGAGCGTATTATGGGGGGCTGTTTAAAAACGTACTTGCCCAACTTATTGGGCGACTCGTCACACATGTCCCACCGCAGGCAGTCGGCTTTGACCGCTTGTCAGGCTTGAGTCTCTGAAGACTGGCTGATCCTTGCGATCGTGCCTTGCGAAACGGCGCACAAATTCTCATTGCCCTCGCTAATCACGAATACATCACAACTGCAAACAGCCTGGGTCTTGCTCGAGTATATGACTTTTGCTCTAGCAATCAAAACGGTTCCCATAGCGGGCCTTAGATAATTGATCTTGTACTCTGAGGTCACAACTGCTGGTCCGAGAACACTTCCTCCCGCAAACGTGAGGGCGTTATCTACGGCATAACTGATCACGCCTCCGTGCACAAAGCCGTGCTGCTGTTTCAATTGAGGAGTGATCGGAATTGTCAGTTCAACCCGCCCTGGCGAAAAGCCTGTTAATTCTGCACCAACAAGCGCACTAAAAGATTGTGAAGCCAGGAGCTGCTTTCCTAACTGCAATAAGTCATCCATGCTTGGCCTTTGAGTACACGAAAAAGCCCAACATTAATTCTTGTGTTATCGTATCAAGTAATAAAATTGTATTGAATTCTTGGCTACTTATCAAGTAATTGAGCTACTAGATCACGGCTCCGCTAGTTCCTGAAGAACAGCCAGCACTTCTTTTTGAGGCACATCACTACGAATTACCGCTTTGCCGATGTCTTGTAAGAGCACCCAACGAATTGCCTTTTCCTTGACCTTCTTGTCTAGCTCCATAGCTCTTGTTATCCCAGTCAAATCCAGGCCAGAAAAGCCCGTGGGCAAGTCGAATTTCGGCAATAAGGCGCGTTGGCGTTCCACTACGGCTGAAGGCAGAAGGCCCATTAGCTGACTGAGCTTAGCGGCTCCCATCATGCCAATGGCTACCGCTTCGCCATGAAGAAATCGCTTATATTGTGTGGAGGCTTCCAGACCGTGGGCTATGGTATGTCCATAATTTAAGATGGTGCGTTTTCCTTCCCTCTCCTTTTCATCCTTGCTGACGACCTGAGCCTTGATAGCAGCACTGCGGGCAATAGCCAGGGTAAGCGGCTCCGGCTCCAGCTCTTTCAGCCTGTTAACATTGCTCTCCAGGAATTGAAAATATTCCTCATCCAGAATCAAGCCGTGCTTGATAACCTCAGCCCAGCCTGATATCAGCTCACGTTGAGGCAGAGTTGTGAGAGTCTTACAGTCAGCCAGAACCAAGTTGGGCTGATAGAAGGCACCGATAAGATTTTTCCCTTCGGGATGATTAACCCCGACCTTGCCCCCAATGCTGGCATCAACCATAGCTACCAGACTGGTTGGCACTTGTATCCAGAACATGCCTCGCAAGAAGGTAGCGGCGACAAACCCCGCTAAGTCCCCTACCATGCCACCACCCAAGGCGATGATAATACCATCTCGCTCCGCTCGATGCTCCACAAGGAAATCATAAATTTTGATAGCATAGTCGATATTTTTCGTTCCCTCACCCGGCGGCACTACAAAGTAATTAACAGCAAAGCCAGCGTCATTAAGGATTCCCTCAACTTTGCTGCCATAAAGAGAGAAGACATTCTCGTCGCTAATTACTGTGGCTGTGCCAGATAGAGCAGCTTGCTTCATCTTCTGACCAAGCTCGTCCAATAAACCATTGCCAACAAAGATAGGATAACTCTGAGTAGCGGTCTCCACCAAGCAGGCAACGTCTTTATTAATGTCGCTCCGAGCCAAAGGCGAGGCAAACTCAGCGAAATTGCGTATTCCCCTTATTACTTCCTCCGCCACCTGGCCGATGTTTAGATTGTCGGTATGAACCGCCCAGTCAACATTAGCATAGTAAGGCTGCCGAGAGGCTTTAAGCTCCCTGATGCGTTCCAGGGAGTTATCGGTAGCTAAAAGGGGGCGAACTTCGATTTCCGGACTACAAGCAGCCTCACGGAATAAGCGCTCATAGATTGTCTCGGGCTTAGCCTCAAGACAAACAATCAACCCAGTTTTGGCAAGCAATTCATAGTTTTGTGGGTCAACTATGGCACCGCCGCCAATAGCTATGACTGTTTGCTTTTGCCGACAAGCCTCCCTGATCGCCTCGCGTTCCAGTTCCCTAAACCTTGCCTCACCATCCTGTCGGAAAATCTCGGCGATAGGCTTGCCGGTTTGTTTAACTATCTCATCATCGGTATCAATGAAATCCCAATTCAATCTCAGGGCTAACTCTTTAGCCACCAGAGATTTACCGGTGCCAGAGAAACCCGTGATAATCAGGTTGGTTATTCGCCTGTCCATTACAATTACGGTTATCCTTCGTCAGTATATTGAAAAAGCGGGATTAGAGCAAGGATTAGCCCATACCTCCACTGACAGGACGTAAGATTAACACGCCAACCATGGAAGGCGACAAGGAAGCCCACGCCTAGCCTTTGCCTCAGAGGCCAATAAACTAAGGGGTAGAGCTATTTACACTGCCATTAGCTGGCAACTAATTGGGCAAAAGAGTCGGGGAAATAGTTCCCTCCGTGTACAGTTCTTATGCCCGTTATGAGCTGCTCACTAGCGGCTTTCTTGGGAATGAAGCCATAGGCACCCGCTTGGCTGGCAACAAGCATATTCTCTTGTTCGTCATACTGGGTAAGAATCAATACCTTTGTCTGGGGGCATTGCGTACATATCTGCCTTGTTGCCTCCAGCCCATTCATCGCAGGCATAACTATGTCCATCAATGCCACATCGGGCAAAAGCCGAAACGCCTTTTCAACCGCCTCTTTCCCATTGACGGCTTCGCCTACTATATCCAGGTCCCTTTGCAGCATAAGGACAGCGCATATTCCATCCCTGACCATGGTATGGTCATCCGCCACCAGCACTCTTATCTTCCTGGTCACTTCTTCCACTAGCCTTTGAATGCGGAGCACCAGTGAAGCCGGCTCAATTGGCTTGGTTACATAGTCGTCAGACTCCAGTTGCATCCCCTCAAATTTTCTCCACCCCTTGATAAGCCGTTCCTCAGGCCGGGCATCTATCACCAGGAGTGGCACGTCTTTATATCTGGGATGCCGTTTTAGCCAGTTGTGCAATGAAAAAGCCTGCCCAATAGGAGTTATCGTGCCCAGGACAACGGCGTCAGGCTCCTCTCTCATCCTCTCCTGACATTGGGCCTTGCTAGTAGCAGTTATTACACGATAGGCTTTTCCCTCCAAAGTCATGCGCAAAGCTTCTACAAAATCGGGCTCGTCATCTATGACTAAGATTTTGTTTTCCATGTCACATCCCTCCTTATGTTAGATTTGGTTAGCCGACCGACCACAGCTATCATTAGACTAAAGTGTCGTTTCATGAGTGTCCACTAAGCTACCTCCAAGATATCAGGCACGATTCTTTCATTACCCACAGCCATAATATGAACACCATGGCACAAATTTTCCTCCCTTATCGTCCTTATCAACCGGGCAGCAATCTCAATTCCCTTCTCAAGTCCCTTGCCCTTCCCCACACCAGCTAGCTCATCAATAGTGGCTTCAGGGACAATTATTCCAGGAACATTGTCGTTCATATAGCGAGCCATCCTGGCTGAGGCAAGCACTATGATGCCAGCCAGGATTTTGACATTGAACTGAGAAGCGTATTGCATAAATCTACGAAGGCTCTCCAAGTCAAATATGCCTTGGGTTTGGAAGAATTGTGCCCCCGCAGCAACCTTTTTCTCAAACTTGACGAGCTGCGGCTCTACGAAGTCTGCCTCGGGGTGGACTGAAGCACCGAGGCAAAATTGGGGTACGCCCTTTAGTTCATTCCCACCCATGTCTTTACCAGACTCCATATCCCTACCCATCCTCAGTAATTGCACCGAATCCAGATCAAAGACGGGCTTCGCTTCCGTGTGGTCACCAACATCGATAGAATCGCCGGTGAGACAAAGCACATTTCTGATATCTCTGGAGTATGCCAGCAGAAGGTCAGCTTGAATCGCCAGACGGTTGCGGTCACGACAAGTTATTTGCAGGACGGGTTCGCCCCCAAGTTCTTTTACCAATAGACATCCACCGAGAGAGGGGAAACGCATCACGGAACTCTGATGGTCAGTGACATTAATAGCGTCAACCTTATCTTTGAAGAGGTCTACGTGGTGAACCATCTCCGAGACGTCTGCCCCCTTAGGAGGCCCAACCTCTGTTGTCACCAAGAATTCATGGGAGTTTAGTTTTTCTTCAAATAGTGAGTTAGCCATTGTCATCTCCTAAATCAACATCAGCCTTCTTGACAATTCTTCGCGGCCTTGGGATCACGCGGAAGTTCCTTGCAGGATAATATCGGCGCATTTTCTCCAGTTGCTGTAATTTCTCCAAGCGCTTGTAGATTAAGATCCAGGCACAGTCCATATCTTTGTTTGCTTCGCATTTCCCGTTCTTGGCGCCGGCGCAGGGACCATTTAGTATCCCCTTGGTGCACCTGGTGATGGGACAAATGCCGGCGGTCTCTGCCAATCGGCAATCGCCGCAGGCAGCGCACCGTTCATCCCAAACCCCCCACTCCTTAGCCATACCCATAAAAGAGGTGTTAACCCCGGGCAAAACAGGTATATCGGGAAAGCGCTCGGCTACGACTTGCACTCCGATGCCACACCCTAATGAAAGTATGGCATCCGCTTCTCTGACCTTGTCCACGAGCAAGTCCAGGAATTCAAAATCACATTGTCTTTTCACCGTGTATTCTAAAAAATTATGAACCCCATCACTGCTCCTCGCCTCGGCTACCCGTAATGCACTATGGAGAAAGGAGACCTCATGCTCACCACCAGCACCACAAACTGTCATACAAGTGCCACAACCAAGGAGCAATACCCTCTCGTAGGGAGTAATAATTCGCCTTACTTCCTCCACGGGCTTCTGCTCTGCAACTATCAACTTTCCACCTCCTGCTTTATTACTGAAGCCAAACAAAGCCCTCCAATTTGTTCCGTGAAATCGTCCAGTGCCCTGGCAGTATCTCCCCCAGTAGCACGCAGGTTAAATGTCTGCAGCCTCTCAGGCTCAAGACCAATCTGAAGAAGTATCCTTCTAACCTTCTCCACGCGCTGGAGAACCCAAAAAGCGGTGTTTTCCCGACTACATTGTTCCCCACATCCAGCAATGAAAACCCCCTCTGCACCCATTTCAAAAGCCCGAAATACGTGCCCCTCTTCCAACTTAGCCACGCAAAGGACAGGCACTATCCAGATGCCAGCTTTGCCTTCCCTCCACAGACTTGCCAAGGCGCCAGTGCCAAAGAGCCCATATTGACAACAAAAGCCGACAATCAAGGGCTTAGACTTCGATTCCGCTGCAGACTTAAGAGCATGTTCCAGTTCTTCATCTATATGTCTCCGGTCATATGGCTTCCGCAAGACTATCGCCTTAGCCGGACACTCAGCAACACATATCCCACATGCTTGACATTGATCAGGAGGTATCTGAATTGTCCCACCGTCATCTAGATAAGGCACGTTGTAGGGACAGACCCGTAGACAGGTAAGGCAAGTAGCACACTTGTCCTGGAACAGGATCTCTGCTCCCATGCCACAGCGGAGACATCGTCTGGCTTCATCAACGGCAGACTCCCAGTTATAAATTAGCTCCACCGCGTTGAACTCTTTCATCCTTGCTTCAGGAGAGAGAAGCGGGGGCTCAAGCCGTTCGATTTTCCTTATCATCTCTATCGTCTTAGGAAGGAGTTCGCCTGACAAGGTTTCCTCTACCTCCTTGTCAACTAGAGGGTATCTATGCCGGAGGTAATCATCAATACGAAAAGCTGCCTGCCTGCCACTTGCCAGTGCTTGGGTGACAGTGGCTGGCCCAGTGACAGCATCCCCTCCGGCAAAAACCCCACCCCGATTAGTAGTGAGCGTTATCGGGTCAACTTGAATGGTGCTGCCTCTGCCCAGTCGTAGGTGAAAATCATCGGAGATCTGAGGTGCTTGACCAATGGCAGTAACTAAGCTGTCAAATTCCATATTGAACTCGCTCTCTTCGATTGGCACTGGACGACGTCTGCCCCCTGTATCCGGTTCTCCGAGCTCCATCCTTACGCATGTTACGCTCAAACGCCCATTTTCCCTTCTCATCTTAGTTGGTGCCACCAGAAAAATTGTCTCCACACCTTCGTCCAGAGCTTGCTCTATTTCGTCGGGGCTTGCTGGCATTTCTTCTCGGCTGCGACGGTAGAGAATGCTCACCTTGCTCGCCCCCAATCGAACGGCTGCGCGAGCAGCGTCCATAGCCACATTCCCCCCACCTACTATCGCAACTCTTTCCCCCAGAGAAGGCTTAAGTCCCAGATTCACTTCGCGGAGAAAAGTCGCCCCATCAATCACCCCCGGACTCTCTTCCCCCTCTATTCCCATTCTAAGGCTCTGATGGGCGCCGACTGTTATAAAGACAGCCTTGTAACCCATATCAAAAAGCAGGTCCAGGGATATCACTCGCGTATTCACCTTGATTTCAACCCCCATGTTAATCAGCCTTTGAACTTCGGTATCCACTACCTCTCGAGGAAGGCGGTACTGGGGAATACCCACTCGGAGCATACCTCCCAGTTCTGAATAAGCCTCGAAGATAGTTACCTGGTAGCCAAGCTTCCTCAGATAGTAGGCACAAGCTAGACCTGCTGGGCCAGACCCCACTACGGCAATCTTTTCGCTCTGTTTAGTCTCAGCTTCAAGCTGTATCATCCTGTCACCGCCGAATTCCACAGCGAACCTCTTTAGCGCTCGAATGGCAATAGGTTTATCTACCTGGCTGCGTCGGCAGGCATCCTCACAAGGATGGGTACACACGTAAGCACAGATGGAGGGGAAGGGGTTACCATCTCTTATGACCTGCAGTGCTTCCAGCACCTTCCCCTGTGCAACCAAATCAACATATTCGCCGATCTCCATGTGCAGCGGACAGGCAACCTGGCAGGGCGGAATAAGACTTCGCCCATAAGAAGCTTCCTTCACTCGACTTGTTTGATAACTATCCATAACCTGGTAAGACCCCCCACCTCGATAATAAAAATCAGTCCTAGTTTCATGTTAACTTGCTCTTGAAAGTTGTAAAAGAGGAGACCCCGATAATAGGGATGAATTTTATTGGGGAATTTTTAACGGATTAACCCGTATTTTGGGATGGTAAAAACTCGCAGATCAAAGCGGATGGAAAAGAGAGCTTAGGCAGTCACACGGTGATAATGCCTTTGCGTATGGCAAATCTGATGAGGTCGGCTTTATTGTGGATATTCAGCTTTTTCATCAGGTTGGTCTTGTGCGTCTCCACCGTTCTCAAGCCGATGACCAGCATATCTGCTATCTCCTTAGCAGTATATCCCTCGGCAACCAGCTTAAGCATCTCCCTTTCCCTGTCTGTAAGATTTTGGTAAGAATCTTTTTCCCCTTCTATAGCGACTTTCTGCTGGCATTCTTCAACGACAGCCGCTGCTGCCATAGGGGATAGAAAAGACCCTCCCTGATAGACAGCCTGGATAGCTGAAGCGAGCTCGGAAAATGCCGCCGTCTTGCTAACAAAGCCACGAGCCCCTGCTTCTATAGTCGGGACGATGTATTCTCTATCCTCATACTGGGTTAGTGCCAGCACTTTTATCCCTGGGAACCTCTTGCGTATTCTCCGCGTTGCTTCCAGCCCACTTAAAATAGGCATTGCCAAGTCCATGAGTACCACATCCGGGGCAAGCTTCTTAACCTTTTCCAAAGCTTCCCTTCCATTCGCGGCCTCGCCGACCACCTTTATATCGGCAACCAGCGACAACAAAGCACGGATTCCATCCCGCACCAAGGTGTGGTCATCGACTATTAATACTTTTATCTTCTGCATCCGACATAAATCCCTTCAGTGGAACTCTCACAGCAATTCTGGTCCCCTTCCCAGGCTGAGACCTAATGTTACACTCACCACCCACTAAACGTACCCTCTCTTTCATAGTGAATAATCCTGCACCCCGACCACCCTTGTCCACCCTGGTAATTTTACTGACATCGAAGCCTCTGCCATCATCATTAATGTTCAACATACATTCACTGTCATTGCATTCCAAGCTGATGGAGACATTCTTTGCCTCTGCGTGCTCCAAAATGTTGCCTATTGTCCCTTGAGCGACACGGAAAAGTGTTACTTCGACTTCTGTGGGCAAGCGTTCTTCCACTCCCTCGAATTCCGTAGATACCTTAGTCCCCAGAGATTCAAGGCTATCCTTAGCATACCGGCTGATTGATGCGGGCAGTCCGAGCTCATCCAATAAAGTAGGACGGAGCTCCTTCATCAGCTTTGATATCTCATTCTGAGTGTGAACTGCCAGAGATTGTATCTTCTGGAGCTTGCCAATAAAATCGGCGCCTGCAACACCATCAGTTTCTGCCTTTGTTATAGCAGCCTGAAGGTTTAAGGTCAGGCTGGTAAGAGCCTGGCTGGTCTCGTCATGTAGCTCTCGGGCGATCCGCTTCCGCTCCTCCTCTTGAGCAGTCAGGGCGTGCTGGAGAAGAGTCTGATATCTTTCCCTTCCTAGCTCTAGCCTCTGGTATAGCGTTGCCTGTTCAATTGCGGTGCCAAGCTGACAACCAATTGAATTCAGAAGATACATATCATCTGCAGAAAATTGACCGGGGATGTGGCTGGCGATATTCATCACGCCTACGACCCTGTCCTTCGCTTTAAGGGGAACGCTGATGAACCCACCCAGTCCTTCCGTGCTCACCAGATCTGGGTGGGCAGCCCGTGTGTCCCTGGAAATATCCTCCAGTACAATAGGGGCTTCCGTTTGGGCTACTCTTCCCGCTACTCCTTCGCCCAGGCTCATCTCCATCTGCTCAACATATTTGGCAGATAGCCCACGATACACCCGATAGCTTAGCTTCCGATTTTGCTCGCGAAAAAGCAGTATCCCTCCCGTTGTGGCATTGACGATTTCCAGCACGGTGTCAAGAGCTATATCCAGGATGGCATCCAGGTCCCACAGTCCGCTGGTGGCGCTAGAAATACGGTTCAACGCATGAAGATGGTGATGACGCCTCAGAATTTGATCCTCCAGCTCCCTTTCTGCGGTAACATCTTTTCTCAGTTCGGCAATCGCATTGATATTGCCTTGGCTGTCCCTTAGCGGATAAAGGATGACCTTAATATACCTGTGAGACACCGTCTCCGCATTGAGGGCAGGGTCGGGAGAAATAATCACCGTTGGATCGCCGCTTCCCAGTACTTTCATGAGGGGGCATTTCCACAAGGGAGCGCGGCAGGGATTGTTCCGACCCTCGAAAACTTCGTAGCAATGCTTGCCAATGAATGGTTCGCTTTCTGGCAACTTATCTCTCATTGCCAGGTTGGCAAAGACGACACGGTATTCCCTATCGATAACAAAAAGCTTATCTTCTATGCCATCCACTACACCCTGCAAGCTTGTGTCTAAACTTGCATTTCCCCCAGCCCGTTGACTTGCTGCTTTCTTTTGACCCACAACCGCCTCGGCTCTCGCAGGACTCTAGTTAGAATAAAATACCTCAGACCTGCCAGACTTGTCAAAATTGAGCGTAAATTGCTTGCTAAATAAAGCTGTTTACCAGCGTTTTCCCCAGAGCACAGCTTGTGCTATATTTTATGGATTCGACTGCAAAATTACCTGGAGAAAAGAGCAATGATTGTAAAAATGTTGGTAGTTGGCCTTTTTGCCTCTAACTGCTATATCGTTGGTTCGTCCTCGACTAAGGAAGGGATGATTATTGACCCTGGCGCTGAAGCCGAGACTATTTTGAAAACGGTGCAGCAAATGGGATTGTCAATATCCTTAATCGTGGCAACCCATGCCCATATGGACCATGTCGGCGCCATTCACTCTGTTAAAGAAAAGACTAACGCTGAGTTTGCTCTTCATGAGGCAGAGAAGGGACTCGCGTTTGCCGCCCCGATGCGTATGCTAACATCGCTTGGCCTTAGCCCTATTAAATCACCTCCTCAGCCAGATAGATTGCTCAAGGACGGTGACCAAATAGATATAGGCGACCTACACTTTGAAGTCCTTCACACCCCGGGGCACAGTTCTGGTGGAATCAGCCTTCTAGGGCATGGTGTAGTCTTTAGCGGTGATACCCTGTTCAATTTTGGCATTGGCAGAACTGACTTCCCCGGTTGCAGTCACGAACGTTTAATGAAGAGCATCTACGAGAAACTCATGGTCTTACCTGATGAGACCATCGTGTATCCCGGCCACGGACCGCCTACCACTATCGGTGATGAACGCAGAGCAAATCCCTTCCTCCGCTGATTAATTCTGCTAATAATTCTTCGGTGTTGCTAATACTGCCTCATTTACCGGGGGATTGTGGTCGAGCAATCAAGATATGTTGCTCAAATAATGACGATAATTTGCCAGGGTCTCCTTTAGGTTATCGCCGCCGAATTTCTCGAGGCAAGCGTCAGCCAGGATAACGGCTAGCATGGCTTCAGCGATTACACCGGCGGCAGGGACAACACAAATATCACTCCGCTCATAGTGAGCTTTGGCTACCTCACCGCTGCGAAGGTCTATAGAAGGTAAAGGACTAGCTAAGGTAGCAATAGGTTTGACTGCTGCCCTGACTATTATATCCTCGCCGTTGCTTATGCCACCTTCGATGCCCCCGGCACGATTAGTGGCATGTCGCCAGGGGAGCGCTTTCAATTCGCTCCGTGGACTGGGTTCGATAACGTCGTGAGCCTGCGAACCCTTAAGCTGACCTAAGGCAAATCCGGCCCCGATTTCCACCCACTTCACAGCATTGACGCTCATTATCGCCTGGGCAATCCGTCCATCAAGACGGCGAATCCAGCTAACATGGCTGCCCAAGCCGACGGGTACTCCGATAGCCACCACCTCAAAAATGCCACCCAATGTGTCCCCATTAGCCTTAGCCTCATCAATTGCTGCCATCATTGCTTTTTCTAGCTCGGCATCGGCACAGCGGACCGGAGAAGCTTCTACTCGCTGCCAATCTATAGAGCTCGCTTCGCCTTGTTGGCAATGATATTCACCAATTGCTACAGTGTGGCTATAAATAGCAATGCCCAACTCCTCCAGGAATCTTCTAGCTACGGCCCCTGCAGCTACTCTGGCAGCTGTTTCGCGTGCACTGGCCCTCTCTATAATCGGCCTAATGTCTTTAAGACCGTACTTAGTCACTCCTGCTAGGTCCGCATGTCCCGGGCGCGGACAGGTTACGGGCTCAGCTTCTTTCTGTACTGGAGCAACGTTTAGCTGTTCTCGCCAGTTTTGCCAATCTCGATTGGTGATAAAGAGGGCGATGGGGCTACCTGTAGTGAGCCCATAGCGAACGCCTGAAATAATTTCTGCCTTATCCTCCTCAATCTTCATCCGGGGACCACGCCCGTAGCCCTGCTGGCGACGTTTGAGTTCCTTATCGATATATTCCACTTCTAAGGGAAGGTCAGCCACCATCACTTCGACTATGGCTACCAACCCCTTTCCGTGGGATTCTCCGGCAGTGGAAAAGCGAAATTGCCCCATTAGCCTTGATATAGAAATTGAGGTTGAGGATAGCTATGGCTTAAGGTTTCCAATAAAATTATATCTTGCACGCTCAACCCCCACAATCTCAGTTGGATAGCATCGGCCAGCCCGAATAGCGATCTTAATGTTAGTCCAGGCGCCTGGTAATACTCCACCTCAGGAACTTCAACATTGGCCAGTCCTGCTGCCAAATCTATAGCTGTGTCCAGCCCACCCAATTCGTCAACCAGCCCCAACCTTTGGGCTTCGGTACCGGTATAAAGTTGCCCCGTAGCTAAATCTCTGACCTCCTCCTTGCTTAGTCCCCTACCCTCAGCTACCACCTCGACAAATTGCTCATAATACTCGTCAGTCATTCCCTGCATGATTTCCGCTTCTTCGGGCGTCAGTTCTCTCAATCCTGAATACATGTCCTTATACTTGCCGCCTTTGAAGGTCTGAATCTTGATACCCAGCTTATCATAAAGCCCCTCGACATTTGGTATCTGAGAGATAACTCCGATGCTCCCCGTCAATGTGCCTGGAAGGGCAACTATCTTATCCGCTTTAGTTGAGATATAGTAGCCGCCTGAGGCCGCCATATTCTCCATACTTACCACTATGGGTTTTGTCTCCTTAACTCTTTCTATCTCCCCCAGAATTTGCTGACAAGGTGCGACAGATCCACCAGGGCTCTCTATACGGAGAACGATCGCCTTGACTGCCACATCTTTCTCCGCCATCCTCAGTTGCTCTCTCACTAGCGCCGGTGTGATGGTCGGGCCAAAGAACAAAGAGGCCTCTTGGGACGAAATAGTCCCAGTGAGAGGGATCACAGCAATTTTATCTCCTATCGGCATGCAGCTAGTAGGAATTAGCATTGCCAAAAGCAACAACATGGCCAAACTGATAGTGATTGTCCTTTTCACTTCTCTCCTCCCATAAATTCTTCCTTAGCCTTGTTAAGCATTATGTCAATTGGAGCTTTCTTGCCTGTCCATAACTCAAAGGCAGCCGCTCCTTGATATACTAACATAGGCAGCCCGCCAAGTATATGGGCCCCTGCCTTCTGCGCTAGCTTTAATAAAGGGGTCGGCCAGGGGTTATACACTACGTCATAGACTAAGACGCTCCTAGGAATCACTTCGAGGCTCAAAGGTGATTGTCCTTCTTGAGAACTGTGCTTCATTCCTATGGTGGTGCAGTGGACTATTAAGTCGCAATTGTCCAAAGTTCCGGCCGAGCTTAGACTCTGCCACTGAAAAGCAATGACCTTGGTTTTTGATGTCTCCGAGCCTGGCGAAGAATCTCTAATGTAGCTTCCCAAGCTGTCTGCCAATGCCCTGGCTCGCTCAAAGATACCATCAGTAATAGCCAGTGACACTACCTTCCTTTGCATCAAAGCAAAACTGACCGCCCTGGCCACCCCACCAGCACCCAAGATTACCACCCGCTTTCCTTCAGGCTCAAAATGCCCCTCTTTACGTAAGGCCTCGATAAAACCGTAAGCATCGGTGTTGAAGCCCAAAAGTCTGTCATCCCTCTTGACTATAGTATTAACCGCACCGATCGAGCTTGCCAGGTCATCAACTTTATCCAACAAAGGTAAAACTGTTTCTTTGTGGGGCACGGTTATGTTGGCTCCCAGGTTTTGAGGTTTTCTTAAGTTATCCACTATGTCTCGGAGCTTTTCCGGGCTTGTCTCCCACAACTCATAGCAAATATCCAGTTGATAATGATCCAAGGCCGCCTGCTGGAAATAAGGAGAGATAGAATGTTTAATCGGATAACCGATGAGGCCTATATACTTTGACATTGCTCTTTGTCCCCTAAGCTGTCCAGAAAACCCTGGAGGATAAAGGCAGCTGCCATGGCATCTACCGTAGCTTTAGCCGAAGAGTTGTGGTTCTTAGTTTTCTTTTTTGCCCTGGAGCGCAGTTTGCCTCCCTTGCCAGCAGTTTCCATCATCAAGCGCTCGACAGCTTTGGTAGAGAGCCGTTCATCCCACATTTGCACATCAAGCTGGTTGAGATTGCTTCGCTTCGCTCGCAATGACAAGTTCTCAGTGAAAGCCGTTACCTTGCCAGCTTGCTCTCCAAGCTCTCCGTTTAAGCGGCGAGGCAAGCCAACCACAATGCGCCCTGCTTCATATTGCTCCACAAGCTTGAGAATCCCATCTATGACAGCATCCTCGTCTTCACTGGCGAGCACGGTTAAGGGGGTGGCCAAAATCCCTTGAGGGTCGCTTATTGCCACCCCTGTTCTCTTATCTCCGACATCCAGTCCCAAGCTGCGCATATCAAACCTTTTGAATCAATTTATGGACTAATTTCAGGGCTTCGTCAATCCTGGCTGCGTCTTTTCCGCCGGCCTGAGCCATACCAGCTTTGCCACCACCGCCTCCACCAGTAACCTTAGCGACCTGATTAATAATATCGCCGGCGTGAAATCCCCTGGTTATCAGGTCAGGAGTCACCATAGCCAGAAAGTTGGGCTTACCATTATAGGCTGTAGCCAAAACAACTACGGCGCTCTTTAGCCTGTCCCTCAATATATCGCCCATTTCCCTGAGAACGGGCACAGACAATGGTGGCACCTCGGCAGCCAGAACTGTCACACCGCCCACCTGCTTTGCCTGCCCCAGCAAATCCTCCGCCATTTTACGTGATAGCTCTCTCTCCAGTGAAAGCACTCTCCTGCGCTCCGCATCTAGCTCGCTGACAATACCTTTCACCTTTTCAGGAACTCCTTCAAGTGAGCTTTCTACTTCCTTGGCCACGCTCTGCAAGGCAGTTAATCGAGATTCAATTAGAGATTCAGCCTTTCTTCCCGTTACCGCTTCAATACGATGCAGTCCTGTGCCAATGCTGCTTTCGCTGGTTATGAGGAATATTCCAATTTCCCCCGTTGAACTCACATGGGTGCCACCGCAGAGTTCTTTACTTATTGCTGGCTCCCCGATTTCCAGCATCCGAACTTCTTCTCCGTACTTTTCTTCAAATAAGGCGATAGCACCGTCAGCGATGGCTTGCTTATAGGGGAGTACTTTTGCTTCCGCCTTTAAGTCCTGCCTTACCCACTCATTAACCTGCCTCTGAGTTTCATTGAGTTGCTCTTCAGTTACCTGTCCTAAATGGGAGAAGTCAAATCTAAACCTTTCAGGCTCTACCAATGAACCTTTTTGCTCAATATGCCTGTCCACTATCTGTCTTAAAGCAGCCTGGAGGAGATGGGTGGCGGTGTGATTGCGAGCGATATCCAGACGGCGTTTTTCGTCTACTTTGGCTTCGACAGCGTCATCCACTGATATTTGCCCTTCAACGACCTTCCCTAGATGCACCACAAGTTCATTGCCCTTCACTAAATGC
>Ga0180437_10004034_pt1 | contig 21241 bp, 19 predicted proteins | sample SS_ome_4_FD_132410 | JGI IMG/M metagenome (GOLD analysis project Ga0180437, IMG submission 132410) | Hypersaline lake sediment archaeal communities from the Salton Sea, California, USA - SS_3_D_1 metaG | ecosystem: Environmental > Aquatic > Non-marine Saline and Alkaline > Hypersaline >...
AGTTACATTTTCTAGAAGGAACCTATGAGCTCTATCCCTAACCCAACAAGTTCGATTTTACCTGGTTGGGGCAGCCTGCTCCCTCATCCTGCAGAAACTCCGCCACAAGACGCGTGCCCTCTTGTAGACACAATATCTTCACTGGCACGTCAAAGAATCTGTTCCTTTCTACCTTCTTCTGAAGATCTTCTGTCGCTTAGGTTAACATGTAGAACAAACAAAGGCGATGCGCTTTCGTCTCTTCTGGATCGATTTGGAATCCCTCCTCCTGACAATGCTAACAAAGAGCCCTTTTGTGAGCGAGTCACCACCATTCTTCATGCGCTAGCAAACAGCCCCGCCCCCAACCCAAAAGAAAGAACTTTTTTTGCTCCTCTTTCTGCAGAAAGCCTCTTTGCAAATCCCAACGGCCTATATCCTGTACTTGACGCCGCCTATAAGAGCAGCCTTGTGACTCTATTTCTGCATAAGGCTCCTTTCCAAAAAAATACATCACTTAAAGATAAGGTCGCTTGTGTCAGGGAATATATTCGAGACAACAACGAGACAATAACTTCGTTGAACTGCGAACGTATTACGTGCTTTCCGGAAGAACTATGCGACTGCCTTCCTAGGCTGAAAGGCCTTAAACTAAGCTACAACCAGCTCTCACATCTCCCTCCCTGCTTATGGCAGCTTACTGCTCTGCGAATACTTGTCCTAAGCTTCAGCCGAATCTCATATCTCCCTCATTCTTTAGGACAGCTTACTGCTCTGCAAACACTTGACCTATCCAACAACCAGATCAAGGCCCTCCCCAACTCTTTCGGGCTACTTACTGCTCTGCAATTTCTTAACCTATCCAACAACCAGATCAGGGCCCTCCCCAACTCTTGCGGGCTACTTACTGCTCTGCAAACGCTTAACCTATCCAACAACCAGATCAGGGTCCTCCCCAACTCTTTCGGGCTACTTGCTGCTCTGCGACATCTTGACCTATCCAACAACCAGATCAGGGACCTTCCAGACTCTTTCGGGCTACTTGCTGCTGCTCTGCGATCGCTTAACCTAGAAGGCAACCCCCTTCAGCCTCTCCCCGACCATCTACAAAAATTTATGGAGTAGCTCAATATTTTCCCTCTGCTCGCTATAAGCGAGGCACATCGAGACAACAAATACATCTGTAGATTCCCTCTCAACAAAACACAAAAGAAGATTTAATTTCTGCTTAACAATCGCCCGAGATAAGTGTTGTATGGAACATGATGCCCCCTGCTGTGTAGGGCAGGGGTTTTAACCATAAGGAGAACACAATTTATGTCCGGTCCATCTTCAACTCAAGCAAATGTCAGGCCAAAACCGCCAGAGATAATTCCTGAGGCTCAAAAGCCTATTTCTGAGCGTGCGACAAACTGTATTTCAAGGGTATATACGGTCATTCGGAAAATAGAATCTCTCATCCCATCTTTGTTAAAGGTTGTCGTTTCAGTCGCAAATAGCGTGGCAACGGTAGAGGCGTTTGCCCATCTAGCAAGTAGTGGGTGGACGCTTCCTCCACATTCTCTTGCAGCACATAAGCTCGAAAATCCATTTGAAGAGGTGGCTTGAGAAAATTTTTATTGATTATTCCACAAAAAAAGGGGCCCTTTCGGGCCCTATTAATTTGTCTTAAAACAATCCCTCGCAAAACTTAGCTTTATTAAATATGCGCAAAAAATGTATAATCATGAAACTAATCATGCGCATTTTATACAGTTTACGCACAATATTTTCTAAAGGGAGTTTTTATGGGTCCTATCAAGAACACAAGAGAGACTTCTCCAACTGGCTTAGATTGGGACAATTCTCTTTCAGGCACTCCTCCTACCGCCCCTCACCCCGCAGCCATCCCTCCAGAAAACCAATGCCCCCACGTAGACGCCGTAGATTCATGCGTACCTGAAAGCAGGTGGACTTTTCCATTACGTGTAGATCCGCGCCGGCTTAGCATGACATATACAACACATCGACAAGATGCTCTTTCTTGTCTTCTGAATCAATTTGGATTCCCTCCTTATGATGATAAGAACAAAGGGCGTTTTTGTACCCGACTCTCTACTATTCTTGGAGCTTTACAACAAAATCCCGCCCTCAAATTAGAAGAAAAAGGGGGGGTCTACGCCCTTCCTCCAAACAGTCTCTTCAGAGATCCTCATAGTTTGAGTCTTGTGCTTAATGCCGCCTATAAGAGCAGCCTTGTAGCTCTATTTCTGGACAAGGTTTCCTTTCCAGAAAACGCATCACTCGACCGAAAGACTACTCTTGTTCGGGAATATATCCAAAACAATAAAGAGACGATAACCGAGTTGCAGTGCACAGGGAGATGGATTACATGTTTTCCAGAAGAGCTCTGTGAACCCCTTTCTCGCTTGCGAACCCTTAACCTAGCGAGCAACCTCCTTTCCTCTCTCCCTGACTCTTTCGGTCTACTCTCTGCTCTGGAATACCTTGACCTGATGAGAAACGACCTCAAAAAACTCCCTGCCTCTTTCGGTCTGCTCTCTGCTCTGAAAAGGCTTATTCTACATCACAACCGCCTCAGAGAGCTCCCTCACTCTTTCGGTGAGCTCTCTGCTTTGGAATGCCTTGACATAACCGAAAACCGCCTCAGAGAGCTCCCTCACTCTGTCGGAGCTCTCTCCGCTCTGCAAGGGCTTTACTTAAAGCACAACCGCTTCAGAGAGCTCCCTGACTCCTTAGGGAATCTCGCTGCTCTGAAAACGATTTACTTAGACAACAGCAGCCTCCTCGACCACTTCCCTGAATCATTCAAAAATGGTTTGAATATCCTCACTAGGTGGAGGATGAGGGTATTTAAACACACTGAAAACGGCATTACTGAAGAATCTTTTCTTGAAGAAAAGCGGAATGGCTCCTTCGAAAAAAAAACAGCTCGGTATAACGAACCTCCCCCATCCCCATAAAGCTTTTTGAAAAGACTCGTTTCAATATCCTCAAGAAGTCAAGATAGAGGGAAGGTATGCCTTCCTTCCCAAAATCGACAGGTTAAAAACACAGGTTGCGGTATCAAGCTTGTGTAACTATTAGGAAGTAATGCGACATTTTTGATTGAAACTCAGGCAAACATCGACCCCAAAGATATTTCAGGGGCTTAAAAGCAAACAGCGTGGCAATGATAGAAGCTCTTGTCCATCATAGAACAAGTAGCGATTGGATTCTTCCTTCGCATTTTCTCGCAACAAACAAGCTCGAGAATCCTTTCAAGAAGAAGCGGAAAGGAAATTTCGTTAATTACTTAACAAAAAAAGGGGCCCTTTCGGGCCCCATTATATCTTTCGATACAACTATTACAGTCCCTTAGGCAGGGATTGTATCAAAATCGAAAAATAGTGGCTCTTCAATTTCACGATCTACAAACTTCTTCACAGCCCGGTGTCGTTCAAATCCATGTCCACCCGGGATAATGTGACCCATGATGACATTTTCCTTAAACCCACGAAGGTAATCTGTCTTACTGCTACAAGCAGCATCAGTAAGAACTCTCGTAGTGTCTTGGAAAGAAGCTGCAGAGATGAATGAGTCAGTACTTAACGACGCCTTGGTAATACCGAGAAGAAGCGGCGCTGCCTGTGCAGGCTTTCCACCTTCTCTCGAAACCTTCTCATTTACCGTTTCGAAATCTCGCCGACTTACCTCTTCTCCATACAAGAAGTTTGTATCACCAGCGTCGATGATGCGCACCTTTTTCAACATCTGGCGTACGATAATTTCGATATGCTTATCGTTAATATCTACACCCTGAAGTCTGTATACCTCTTGGACTTGGTTAACGAGATAGCCCTGAAGATCCCGAACACCACAAATATCGAGAATCTCATGAGGGATAACCAGCCCATCTGTAAGCTGCTGACCCTTAATGACGCGATCTCCCTTTTGTACAATCAAGTGTTTGGTATGCGGTATGAGGTGAGTCTCTTCAACACCTGTTGTCTCATCATAGACAACAAGAACTCGTTTATTTTTCTGAACACCTCTAAAGTCGATAAGACCGTCGATCTTTGAGATCTCTGCTGAATCTTTCGGCTTTCTCGCTTCAAAAAGCTCAGCTACTCGAGGAAGACCTCCAGTAATATCCTTTGTCTTAATAGCGCCTCGAGGAATACGCGCTAACAGGGTTCCCTCTTTTACATGATCTCCCTCATTTACACCTATAATGGCACTTGGAGGCACCGCATAGGTTCCAACAAGTGTCTCGAACTCTTTATCGGCATAAATAGTAATATGTGGATGAAGCTCTCCTCGGTGAGGTTTCACGATAAGCTCAACCTGACCCGTCTGTCGGTTAATATCTTTTTGTGTCGATATACCCTCTACAAGGTCATCATATTTTACATATCCGGGCTTATCACAGATAATCGGAACATTGTGAGGTTCCCATTCTGCAATTATCGTTTCCGGTTCTACTAACGTGCCTTCTTCAACGAAAATCTTCGTTCCAAGCTCAATATGGAAGGTTTGCAGAGGCTCTATGGATTTTGTAGAGAGCAGCTTTTTACACTCCTCAAGAGATCGTCCTTCATCTTTAAGAACATGGATAAATCCGTGTTTATTCAATGATATCCAATGACCATCTTCTGTTTTAACTGTTCGAAGATCGACAAAGACTACAATACCCTTTTCAGTTGCCACAATCTCCGGCATTGCAGAACCGGCAGAGGCAATACCACCAAGGTGGAACGTTCTCATAGTAAGCTGCGTTCCAGGTTCTCCAATGGACTGTGCTGCAATAATTCCAACAGCTTCACCGAGACCTATTGACCGGCCATTGGCAAGGTTCAAACCGTAACACTTAGAGCAAATACCACGGCGACTTTCACATGTTAACACCGAACGAATTCGAACCGTGTCAATACCAGCATTGTCTATGGCTATCGACTGGGCAAGTGTTAAAATATCCCCTCGCCGAGCGAGAAGAACACTTTGGTCTCCTGGCAAACAGATATCATCACATACTGTTCGACCAAAAATACGATCGCTAATCGGAAGAAGCTCCTCGTCTCCTTGTTTAATGGCAGACACTTCAATACCATTTAAGGTTCCACAATCTTCTTCTGTAACGATAACATCCTGGGCAACGTCGACAAGACGACGAGTCAAGTATCCAGAGTCTGCCGTCTTAAGCGCCGTATCGGCAAGACCTTTTCGAGCACCGTGGGCAGAGGTAAAGTACTGTAAAGGAGCCAACCCTTCTCGGAAGTTTGCCGTAATTGGAGTTTCAATAATTTCGCCAGAAGGCTTAGCCATAAGACCACGCCATGCTCCGAGCTGTTTAACCTGGGATTTGTTACCCCGAGCTCCTGAATCCATCGACATAAAGAGCGGGTTCAGCGCAGCGTCCTTGGCTTCACTCAAATCCTCAAAAAGATGCTCTGCCACTTCATCCAAAGCCTCGGTCCAAATCGTAACGATCTTGGAATGCCGCTCTCCATCGGTAATGATTCCATCTTCATACTGCTTTCGAACAAGAGCGACTTTAGCCTCAGCTTCATCTAAAACCTTTTTCTTCACATCGGGAATACAAATATCCTTGATTCCAATCGACACAGCAGCATGGGTTGATTCACTAAACCCTAGATCTTTGAGGTTATCGATGAAACGAACGGTCTTTTCCAATCCTACCTTTCGGTAGCACTCAATGACAAGCTCACTTAGTCGCTTGGAAGGAAGCGAATAGTTTTGGAAACCAAGCTCTTTCGGAACAATAGCATTAAAGATAACACGCCCTGGTGTCGTCTCAATAATTCCGTCTTTTGTCCGAAGCTTGATCTTCTCGTGAATATGAATTCCACGACCTGTATAGTCGAAACGACCTTCTTCTCCCTTCATATCAAACCAGGTGTAGCTACCACTTGCATGGATAGCCTGTTGCACCTCATCGGTATCACGGAAGAATTTTGTTTTCTTTCCATACTTTTCGGGATCGAAAAGAGGATCGAGCATCAAATAGTACAGACCAAGCGTCATGTCCTTAGAAGGAATGGCCGAGGGTTTTCCTGAAGATGGCAAGAAGATATTGTCTGGCGCCATCATTAACACTTTGGCTTCAATCTGTGCCTCAATAGAAAGAGGAACGTGAACGGCCATCTGGTCACCGTCAAAGTCGGCGTTAAACGCTGTACAGACCAGTGGGTGGATTCGAATCGCCTTCCCTTCGATAAGAACCGGTTGGAACGCTTGAATACCAAGACGGTGGAGTGTCGGTGCCCGGTTAAGAAGAACGGGGTGTCCCTCAATAACCTCTTCTAGAACATCCCACACCTCAGGATCTTGACGCTGAATCTTTTTCTTTGCCGAACGAATCGTATAGACATGCCCAAGCTCTTTAAGCCGTCTGATAATAAAGGGCTCAAACAGCTCAAGTGCCATTATTTTTGGCAATCCACATTGGTTAAAGTGCAGCTCAGGACCAACGACAATAACAGAGCGACCAGAGTAGTCGACCCGTTTTCCCAAAAGATTTTGTCGGAATCGCCCTTGCTTTCCTTTCAGCATCTCCGCTAAGGACTTTAAGGGACGACTTCCCGCACCCATAACAGGATGACCATGCCGACCATTATCAAAAAGGGCGTCAACGGCCTCCTGAAGCATCCTCTTCTCATTTCGGATGATAACCTCAGGTGTCTTCAATTTCAAAATGGCTCGAAGACGATTATTTCTGTTGATAACGCGTCGGTAGAGATCGTTCAAGTCTGATGTTGCAAACCGTCCCCCATCGAGAGGTACTAGTGGGCGCAGATCGGGAGGGATAACCGGTACGCACGACATAACCATCCACTCGGGACGGTTTTGTGAAGAGATAAAGCCCTCGATGATCTTTTGCCGTCTGGCAATCTTCATCCGAGCTTGCATCGATTTTGTTCTTCGGAGTTTATCTTTAAGTTCTGCAAGAAGAATATGGAGATCCTCTGTTGCTAACAGCTCTCTGATTGCCTCTCCACCCATTCCAGCATGAAAGGCCTCTTTTCCCCATCGCTCTTGTGCTTCTCGATACGCTGCATCACTTAACAGCTGTTTCCGAGCAAGCGTTGTTGAGCCCGGATCGATAACGATGTGATCTTCATAATAAATTACCCTTTCAAGATCGGCTGTAGACATCCCCAAGATGCTGCCAATCCGAGAAGGAGAGGTTTTGAAAAACCAAATGTGGACAACAGGAACCGCGAGCTCAATATGCGCCATGCGCTCACGACGAACCTTGGAAAGGCAAACTTCAACACCACAGCGATCACAGACAATCCCTTTGTGTTTAATTTTCTTATACTTTCCACAGGCACATTCCCAGTCCCGAGTAGGACCAAAAATCTTCTCACAGAAAAGGCCCCCTTTTTCTGGCTTAAACGTCCGGTAGTTAATCGTTTCAGGTTTCTTTACCTCACCTCGAGACCATTGGTTCCGAACAACATCTGACGAAGCGATATGGATACTGAGTTTATCAAATTGAACACCAAAGGCATCGTCGTCAAACCGCCCCCAACGACGGCGGTCATAACTGGTATCATCAAAATCAAACCCTTGCTTACCTGAAGATTCGGGCTGCTTCTTTTCCGCTTTTTGTTCAAAAACTTCTGGAAATTCTTCCTCGGACATCTATTTTGCCCCTTTCTCTTTCTGTTTTGTTCCAATATTTGCTGCAAGATCTAGAAATACTCCAAATCTGCCTTTAAACCCTTTACGCATCCCATTCTTTTCATTTAATAGCATAAAACAGGAGCGAAATGTCTACGTTCTACGCACTCTCTTGTGCTACCTCTTCAACAGCTTCAGGCCGAACATCTAAGCAAAGCCCTTGCATCTCCTTTACTAAAACATTAAAGGACTCTGGTGTTCCCGTTTTTAAGAGATTTTCGCCCTTGACAATAGCTTCATAGATACGAGTACGTCCCGCAACATCGTCAGACTTTGCTGTCAAAATCTCCTGGAGGAGGTAGGCCGCTCCATATGCTTCTAATGCCCATACCTCCATCTCACCAAAACGCTGACCACCCATTTGGGCTTTACCACCTAACGGTTGTTGTGTAACGAGAGAGTATGGACCCACCGCACGTGCGTGAATTTTATCCACGACCATGTGGCCTAACTTCAACATATATATATACCCGACGACAACAGGCCGATCAAATCGCTCTCCTGTGCAACCGTCGTACAAATTCATCTTTCCGTCTTCTGGATATCCCTGCTCTTTCATCAACTCCCAAATTTTCCATTCTGGGAATCCTTCAAAAACTGGGGCCTTGATATACATCCCGCTCTTGTGAGCGACAAGACCGAGGTGGGTCTCAAGAAGCTGCCCAATATTCATACGAGAGGGCACACCAAGAGGATTCAAGACTAACTCAACCGTATCACCATTTTCCAAAAATGGCATATCGGCCTCTGTAACAAGTTTGGAGACAACACCCTTGTTTCCGTGTCTTCCAGCCATCTTATCACCAACTTGAAGCTTACGCTTTGAGGCAATATAGACCTTTACTTGACGAATCACACCACTTTCAAGCTCAACATCACCCTTTTTGGTTAACTCTAAGTTGGTTTTATACTCACTATCGAGCTTTTGAAATCGAAGTTCTGCATCTCGAAGAATCTCTTTTAACTCCTTCCACACATCATCTGCAGGTAAGATGAGATTGTCCAAGGACTCCTTCTCAAGGGTATTTATCTCACTTTGCGTAATTACCGTTCCTTCATCGATAAGAATCTCTGCCGTTCTTCTATGAACAATTGTTGACGGCGCCACCTCCTGAAGAAGGAGCGCTCCAATTCGATCTCGACGATCAATTTTGAGCTCCGTTAACTTGTTCTTATACTCTTTTTGTATGTCTTTGAGTCGTGTTGTCTCTTCCACCTGCTCTTCTTCAGTTCTCGATGACAACTTATCTCTTCGAGTAAAGATCTTAACATCCATAACGATCCCTTCGGTTCCCGGAGGAGCCGTAAGAGAAGCGTCTCGAACATCAGCTGCTTTCTCTCCAAAAATAGCCCGTAAAAGCCTCTCTTCTGGAGCCAACTCGGTCTCTGTCTTGGGTGTAATTTTCCCAACGAGAATATCACCAGGGCGAACTTCTGCTCCGACGACGACAATTCCGTCATCTCCGAGGTTTTTCAACGCCTCTTCAGAAACATTAGGAATATCCCGAGTAATCTCTTCTTTTCCCAGCTTCGTTTCACGAGCGGTGATTTCAAACTCTTCAATATGAACCGAAGTGTAATAATCTTTGGCTAAAAGTTTCTCTGAACAAACAATAGCATCTTCAAAGTTATATCCTTTCCACGGCATAAAGGCGACAAGCACATTACGACCAATGGCCATCTCACCCCTATCTGTCGCCGGACCATCGGCAATAACATCCCCAGCTACAACTTTATCTCCTACCGAACATATCGGATATTGGTTGATACACGTTCCCGAATTGGAACGAAGGAATTTTTTCAGAGTATACACTCTCTTTCGAATCTTATTTGTTTTGGAAGCGATGATAATTTTAAAACCATCTACGTATTCGACAGTACCGTCTTCCTCTGCTACGACAATCGCACCCGAGTCTCGAGCAGCCCTTGCTTCAAGGCCAGTACCCACATACGGAGCTTCTGGTCTAAGAAGAGGAACCGCTTGACGTTGCATATTCGACCCCATAAGAGCCCTGTTCGCATCATCGTGCTCTAAAAACGGAATTAAGCCCGTAACGATAGAGACCATCTGTTTGGGAGAGACGTCTATATGGGTAATCTCTGAAGTATCAACTTCAACGGGCTCTCCTCGTTTTCGAGCCCACGTTCGCTTTTCAGCAAACATATTGTACTCATCGAGTGGAGTTGTTGCCTGAGCAATAACACATTCTTGCTCCTGGTCGGCCATCATGTACACAACTTCGTCAGTTACAACCCCGTCTCGAACAAGACGGTACGGAGTTTCAATAAACCCAAACTCGTTAATCTTTGCAAACGTAGAGAGAGAAGTAATCAGACCAATGTTTGGCCCTTCAGGAGTTTCAATAGGACAAATTCGACCGTAGTGACTTGTATGAACGTCACGAACCTCAAAACCGGCCCGATCCCGATTCAAACCACCAGGCCCTAGAGCAGAAAGACGTCTTTTATGTGTAAGCTCAGCGACAGGATTTGTTTGATCCATAAATTGCGAAAGCTGAGATCGACCAAAAAAGTCCTTTAGAACAGTTGCTAAGGCCTTTGCCGAAATTATCTTTCCAGGAGTGAGTGTGTCAGACGTAAAATCAAAGAGATTCATTCGCTCTCTGATAATTTTTTCCATACGAGCCAGACCAATACGACATTGGTTTTGAACAAGCTCACCAACTGAACGAACACGTCTATTTCCAAGGTGGTCTATATCATCGACAAATACTTTGTCATCCCCTGCTTTCAGGCGAATCAAGTATTTAATAGCTGCTATAACATCATCTCGAGAAAGAGTAACGTGTTGCAAACTCTCTTCATCGATAGAAAAACCCAACTTCGTATTAAGCTTATATCGACCAACTTTTCCGAGATTATAACGCTTCGGATCGAAATAGAGCCTCATAATGGCAGCTCGAGCGTTTGATAGTGTCGCCGGCTCACCAGGTCGAATCTTTCTGTAAAAGTCTTTTAGCGCTGTCTCATAGGTATCTGTTGGATCTTTTGCAATCATACGAATGATAGGATGCGTCTCATCGGCACCTTCACAAAGGTGAAGCATCTCAACGCCTGCATCCAACATTCGCTTAAGCATTGCGGTACTTAGTTTTTCAGCTGCACGCCCAAAAACGAGCCCTTTTTCTTCATCAAGGACATCCTGAGCCAAAACTTTTCCAACATACTTGGCAAAGTCCTTTTCCGATTTTAACTTCACTTTTTTAACGGGGAAAAACTCTTCAAGGATATCTGCATTTGAAGAGAGCCCTAGACATCGTAAAAATGTGGTTGCCAGAATTTTTCTCTTTCGCTTTTTTCGATCAACATACACATTGATGCAATCAGAAGAATCAAAAGCAGCCTCCAACCAACTCCCCCGATACGGAATAACCCTCATCGAATAGACAACCCCCCCTCGAGGATGCCTATCTTGTTCAAAACAAATTCCAGGAGATCGGTGCAGCTGCGACACGACAACACGCTCTGCCCCATTAATGATAAACGTTCCTTGCTGAGTCATCAGAGGAACGCTGCCCATATAGACCTCCTCCTCTTTAATGCCCGTCTCATCCGTAAGACGGAACTTTACTTTCAGCGTTGCATTATAGGAGATTCCTCGTCGAATGCACTCTTCCGGATCATACTTAGGAATACCAAGGGAATACGATATGTATTCTAGGATCGTCTTTTCATCAAAAGATTTAATGGGAAAAATCTCATTAAAAACTTCTTGCAGACCTATCGATTGACGCTCTTCAGGTGAAGCATTTACCTGAAGAAATTGATCATACGATTTAATCTGAACCTCGATTAAATTTGGCAGATCTAGTATATCTTTTCTCTTGTGAAAACTCTCGCGATGGTGAGGCTTACGCAACATGCTCAAAACTCCATGCTATTGTTAGAAGCATATAATATGTTGATAACGAAATAGTTGCGCCACATACATAAAGCGCGCAATCTTGTCTTCTTGCCTAAAGGCCCAAAAAAACATAAAAACACTATGAAAGGGTCCTGCTAAATACACGTGTAATCTCTAGTTTGCTACGTTTACAAAACGAGTGCAGGAACATACAGAAAGAACCTTTGCTAAATAAATGGCAGCATTGCAACGTACACTTTCATACAGCTACTGTACAAATACATACCAACCCCTATTACGATAGGGATCGATACGACGAACAAAGAAACCGAAGCAAGTTTACCACACACTTTTCCCAAAAAACAAGAAAATTTATTGAAGCCATTTGCTAGTGAGATCGCAACAACTACTCTTGTGCGCTCACTATAAATGGCTCTTACGGCACCACCCCTTTTTTTACACAGAAGGGTGAAACGTTTATCCCAAAAAGGGATAAAAACCTTATTTTTTAAGAAGATTACAGCCCCTTTAATGCGACCTTAGCGCCGATGCCTTCGAGTTTTGCTTTAATCTCATCAGCTTCTTTCTTAGGCGCAGACTCTTTGACAACAACAGGAGCGCTCTCTGCCATCTCTTTTGCCTCTTTTAATGCGAGCCCTAGCAGCTCACGAAGGGCTTTAATGACAGCCAACCTTTTGTCTGAAGGAGCTTCTGTCAATGTTACTTGAAAGTCTGTTGATTCTGCAGCTGCAGGAGCAGCCTCCCCTGCTGCAGGTGCTGCAACTGCAGCCATTGGCATTGCGGCGGTAACACCCCACTTCTCTTCGAGAATCTCCTTTAGCTTGGACATCTCAAGAACGGTTAGGCCGCTTAAATCTTCAACCAGTTGCTCTAAATCTTTACTCACGGATTAATCCTCTCCATTGATATTGAATAAAAAACTTTGCCCAATACACGATGGGACTTTATGCATTCGGACTTTATTGTTGCAATTTCCCCTCTACGCAGCGAACAACGCCTGCAAGGAGTGAGTCCATAATTCCAACAAGGTTCGACATTGGCGCTTCCATAAGAGCCAGTATCTGCGATTGCAGCTGCTCTTTACTCGGCAGAGAAGCCAGCTTTTGAACATCTTCTTTTGACGTTTTCTGCCCTTCAACATAACCGCCGAGAAAGGTGAAAACATCCCCCTCTTTCTTGTTGAATTTTTGCACAATCTTTGCCGCTTCGATGGGATCTTTTGCCCCCAAAACAAGGCCTACATGACCAGGAAGAGCAGCCGAATCAAACTCAATGCCTAACCTTTTAGCTGCCAACATAAACATTCGCTTACGCACAACCTCGTAATAACCGCCGAGAGATTCGACCTCTCGCCGAAATTCATAGACCTTCGGAGCCGACAGTTTTTCATAATTTGTTACGATAAAAGGCCCAGACTGTTTGATCTGCTCTTCCATCTCATCTAGAAGTAATTGCTTTTCTCGTTTCACGTAAACTTTTACCTCGTTCTCGTCGTTTCAAATTCTCGCATATCAACCTTAAGGCCAGGACCCATGGTCGAAGAAATATATCCTTGCTGAACATACTGCCCTTTGACAGTTGCAGGCTTTGCTCGCAAAAGAGCGGATACCAATGCTCGAAAGTTATCAATAATCTGAGATGTGGAAAAAGAGATCTTTCCTATTCCGCAATTGACCAACCCAAATTTGTCGTTCTTAAATTCAATCTTACCCTGCTTAATCTCTTTGATCGCATTGGCAATATCTGTTGTAACCGTGCCAGCTCTTGGTGTAGGCATTAACCCTCGAGGGCCAAGCACCTTACCAAGTCGTCCAACTTCTCGCATCATATCAGGTGTTGCCACAACGGCATCAAACTCTGTCCATCCCTTGGCAATTTTGGCTACCAAATCGTCATTTCCAACGATATCGGCTCCAGCCTGCTCTGCCTCTTTTACCTTCTCACCACGAGCCAAGACGAGCACAACAATCGTCTTGCCCGTTCCAGAAGGAAGAGAGACCGTACTTCGTACATTCTGGTCCGATTTTTTAGGATCCACACCAAGTTTTATAGAAATATCAACTGTTGGATCAAATTTGACAGAAGGAGAAGACCTCAAAAGCTCTATTGCCTCGTCAAGCCCATACACACGATCGGCATCTACCAACTGTTGTGTCGCCTTTTTTCGCTTTGTCATTCGCGTCATATTCTTTACCCCGCTACAATATCAATACCCATAGATCGGGCTGTTCCCATAACACATCGCGTTGCCGCTTCAAGATCAACAGTACACATATCGACCATCTTTTCTTCAGCAATCGCCCGAGCTTGGGCCTTAGTTAATTTTCCAACTTTGTCCCGGTTTGGAACAGCAGAACCCTTTTCCACTCCAGCAGCCTTACGCACAAGTATTGGCACCGGTGGCTTCTTCGTAATGAACGTAAAGCTCTTATCCGCATATACAGTAATGACTGTTGGGAGAATGTCCTGTAACCCTTGGGTTGCCGCATTAAACTCTTTGCAGAACCCCATAATATTCACACCTGCAGCACCAAGAGCAGGACCTATTGGCGGCGCTGGATTTGCTTTTCCTGCAGGAATCTGCAGTTTAATTATCTTTACAACTTTCTTTTTACTCATGAATCGTTTCCTCTTCCTTTAAAATTTAGGAAGTCGGCTCCTCTGTATATGCTTCTACCTGCCAAAATTCGAGATCATCAACTTGTGTATCTCGGCCAAAGATCGAAACCAATACGCTTAGACGTCCCTTCTCTTGGGAAACCTCGACAACGGTTCCAACAAAATTAACAAAGACACCTTCCGTAATTTTAACCTTATTACCAACCTCAAACTGGTGTCTTTCAGTTACTCGACTCTTCTTGTCTTCAAGATCATGAAGAAGACCATCTACTTCTTCTTGTGTTAGGTCCGTAGGATGCTCACCACCTAAAAATGCAACAACTCCATCAGTGCCTTTTACATAAGCCCACGATTCATCGGTTAACTCCATATGGACAAGCAAGTACCCAGGCCACAATCGTTTTTCAACAACACGTCGCTGTCCACGCTTGACTTCAGAGATATTCTCCGTTGGCAACACAACCTTATCTATTAATCCTGTCATTCCACGACTCGCGCAATTCTCTTCGAGGGCCTTTTTAGCCTTCTTTTCCTGCTGAGTCAAAACCTGAACAACATACCACTTCATGTAATCCCTTAACGCTCCAAACGATCAACCAAATATCATGCGCAGAAATCCATCGACTCCTGTAAGCAGACCTTGAACAAAAAGATCGGCCACATAGAGTAACATCCCACACATAAAAGTAGCAAGGATCACAACTTTTGCATAACCTAATGCGCTGCCTTCCTCAATCCATTGAATTCGAGAAAACTCGCTCTTAATATCCTCAAAGCGACGAAACGCCTTCTTCAAAGAGACAGGAGAAATTGCTGGCTGCGCCTGACCTTTTTTTGAACTCATAAATACTTTTAATCCTTAAAAACTCTTCTTTATCGATAACATGCAAGAAAACTAAACGTGCAGATTCATCTATTCGAGTGCGGAGGGACTCGAACCCCCGACCGGCGACTTTGGAGATCGCTGCTCTACCAAACTGAGCTACACACCCTTTTTCCAAGGGGCACCCGTTGAGACACCCCTTGGCGTAAAGAACGCTGGCTTACTCGATAATTTCAGAGACTGTTCCAGCTCCAATAGTTCTACCACCTTCACGGATAGCAAACTGCATTTGCGGTTCCATTGCAATTGGAGCAATGAGTTCACATGTAACTTCAACATTATCCCCAGGCATTACCATCTCGACACCCTCTGGCAGATGGACGTTTCCTGTAACATCTGTCGTTCTAAAGAAGAACTGCGGACGGTATCCGGTGAAAAATGGGGTGTGACGTCCACCTTCATCTTTTGAAAGAACGTAGACAGCAGCTTTAAATTTGGTGTGCGGCGTAACGGTTCCTGGTGCACAAAGAACCATTCCTCGTTTAATTTTGTCCTTATCAATACCCCTTAAAAGAACACCGACATTCTCACCGGCCTGCGCTTCATCAAGAGTTTTATTAAACATCTCCAAGCTTATCGCCGTTGTCTCAATGGTGTCACCAAGACCGACAATCTGAACTTTATCGTTGGCTTTGATAATACCCTGCTCGACACGTCCTGTTGCAACGGTTCCACGACCAGAGATCGAGAAAACGTCTTCAATCGGCATCAAAAATGGCTTGTCGACATCTCTTTTTGGTGTCGGGATCTTGTCATCGATAGCATCGACGAGTTGATCGATAGCCTCTAGATGCTTAGCATCGCCCTCTAGTGCTTTCAAGGCAGAACCACGAATGATCGGACTGTTGTGGTACCCTTTTGATTCGAGAAGCTCAGAGATCTCCATTTCAACGAGATCAACAAGCTCTTGGTCTTCTTCAGAGAGAGCATCACACTTGTTCAAGAAGACGACAATGGCAGGCACTCCTACCTGACGAGCAATAAGAACGTGCTCTCTCGTTTGAGGCATAGCACCGTCAGTTGCAGCCACAACAAGAACCGCCCCATCCATTTGAGCCGCACCGGTAACCATGTTTTTAACATAGTCAGCGTGACCAGGACAGTCTACGTGAGCGTAGTGACGTTTTTCTGTTTCATATTCAACGTGCGAAGCGTTAATTGTAATACCCCGTGCCTTTTCTTCAGGAGTATTGTCGATGGAAGCATAATCCCGAAAGCTTGCCCCACCTTTTTTGGCCAATGTTTGCGTAATGGCCGCAGTTAATGTTGTTTTACCATGGTCAACGTGACCAATGGTCCCGATATTAACGTGAGGTTTATTCCTCTTAAAAGCTTCTTTTGCCATTGCTTTTGTCCTTCCTCTTTACACAAAATTTTCTTAAAAATAGCGCATGCCCAGAATAGGGATTGAACCTATGACCTCTTGCTTACCATGCAAGTGCTCTACCACTGAGCTATCTGGGCTCCAAGCACTCCTTAAACTCTCCCATAATTAAAACGATTTAGGAGCACCCCCCTTTTTCGTTTTTTCTGCCGCCTACTTATGGCGGTAGACAATTCGTGCCTTTGTCAAATCGTATGGAGACATCTCAACTGTGACCGTGTCTCCAACCAGCACACGGATATTTCTCATTCGCATCTTTCCACACAAATAAGCGGTTACCCGAACTCCGTTTTGCAACAGCACAATGAACGTCATATTCGGCAACAATTCCTCAACAACGCCCTCAATTCGCAGTGTATCTTCTTTTCCCATCTATAAAAAAGCCCAAGGTACTTTTGAGCTATTTTCGGGATGACAACGCAAACAGCTCTTACAAAACGCTGTAAAATACAGACAATTTAAAAAAATCGACACCTTTTCCGTCAAGAACTTCACCCCTATCCCAAGCACAGCAAAGGACAAGAATATCTAAGGAAAAACAACCACTCCTCATGGTTGACATCCAAAAAGGTGATGCATAGTATACAAAAAGCACTTTATTTCAGAAATAGGAAATACAGCTAAATGATATGTAACCCCCAGTTTTTCAAAGAAGAAAAGATGATACTTGCACGCATCTTTGTCCAAATGAGATGCTAAAAAACGGCTATTGATAAGATTCACAGTCAAGAACCTCGAGTATTACCCCCATCACAAAGGCTCCAGAACAGCTTGCTTTTTGTTCTCAAAAAAAGATAGGATTCAAATAGTTACGATATAGGGGGACAATGATGTTACGGTATTTTTTTGCTTTTTTATTTTTGTGCTGCCATCTCGGAGCTCATGAGACTCTTCCAGAAGAAAAATCGATACCATACTCTCATATCGAAACGGTTCCCTCTCGCCGGCAAACAGCCACAATACAAGGAAAACAGCTCTCTTATAATGTACGCGCAGGAAAATGTTTGGTGCCGGGAAAGGATGAGACCTCAGTTGGCCCGGTTTCCTACTTTGCTTACTTTGTAGAAAGCGACAAAAATCGACCCCTTGCTTTTTGTTTTAATGGAGGCCCGGGCTCTTCTTCGATCTGGCTCCACATGGGAGTGCTCGGCCCAAAAATTGTACAAACAGATGATCTCTGTTTTCCCACAATGCCTGGCCAATATGAGAACAATCCTGATTCACTTCTCTCTGTGTGTGATCTGGTCTTTATCGATCCGGTCTCAACAGGCTACAGCTACGCCGCAAAACCAGAAGATGAGAGCCCCTTTCACGAAGTTGAAAATGATATCCACTCCATCTCAAACTTCATCCGTCTTTTTCTCACTACCTATAATAGGTGGAGCAATCCGAAAATTATTATTGGTGAAAGCTATGGGAGCGCCCGTGCTATCGGTGTCGCCCGTCTTCTTCAAGAGCACTACTTTATTAATATCAATGCGCTCGGCCTTGTCTCCCTGGCCCTTAACACGGGAGCTCTAGAGTTTCATCATCCCTCGCCAACTCCCCTAGTCACAGCTCTGCCAACTCTTGCCCTTACAGCCCACTACCACAAAGCCCTCTCGACCTCCATGCTCGAAAAATCGGCAGAAGAGATCTTTGATGAGGCCTCCACATTTGCTGTTCAGCACTACTCCCCAGCTCTTTTCGCTGGCTCCACCCTTGCAAAAGACAAAGAGCATGAAATTTCACAAAGACTCTCCGAGCTTACCTCCATCCCAACACAAGAAATTGAACAACAGCACCTTCGCCTCACTCCTCACATCTTCTCCCAAAAATTCCTTATCAACCAAAACCTTCGTTTCGGTCGATTTGATGCCAGGGTAACCGGTTGGAAAATCCCGCTGGCCTTTCTTCGCTCTCCTCTTCCTGATCCAAGCGTCTACACCACGGCCTCTAGCTTCACCTCGTCCTTTCACGCGTATTTACTCAACGACCTCAATTACACAGAGAATAGACCATATACAGTAATCGCAAAAGTTTTCGAAAACTGGCGGTGGGATGCCGCCAACCAACCTTCGGAAGGCTTTGGATATCTCGATTTTTCAGACGATCTTCGACATGTCTTTTATCAAAATCCAAACCTTCAGGTCATGGTGGCAGCAGGGCTCTATGATTTTGCAATACCGGCCTTTAGCCAAAAGTATTCTCTCGACACCCTCTTTTTGCCAAAAGAGCAGGCAGACAACATCCGATTTACAACATACGAGTCGGGACATATGATGTATCTACATCCCCCCTCTCGAAAAAAATTCTGTGCTAACCTTCGTCAACTCGTACAAGAGGCGTGCTACCGAAAAAACACATGAGCAGAACCGCTTTGGAAAAAGCTTTTGAAGAGATCTATTCCTCTTTGCCTGAGCTCCTTTGTTCCGACATTGAAAAACCTTCCCCTTTCCCAACCAACAAAAAGGTTGTGGCTCGAGAGCTCGAAGAAAAGATTTTCTCCTTGCGCCAGAAATGCCAAGATGGACTACAACATATCCTTGACCAAATAGGGCACAAAGAACCAGAAAAAGCTCAAGAGATCTCCCAACTCCTTCACGAAAAGTTCGACTCCATTCTCACCCATTCCATGTTTACGTTTGTTGTCCTCAAAGTCGTTTCCGGTCAGTCGTGGAGAGAAGCCTTTTCTATATCAACCGACCTTGTCGATACGCTCTATGAAAGCGCCAAAACAATCTTTGAAGAGGGTCTCTTTCAAGAAGCAGCCTCCTGCTTTACGTTCCTTTCGTGGTTCGACAGCAAAGAGTACAGCTTCTGGATGGCGCTTGGCCACTCCCACTTTCACAGCGCCGAACACTTGCTTGCGATCAAGGCATATGTAATTGCCTCTCAAACGTGCCCTGAAGAAGCATGGCCCCATCTTTATTCTGCCCTCTGTTTTGAAGCGCTCGGCAATCCGGAAGAAGCGGCAATCTCGATTCAAGAGGGGATTGAAAAAGCAAAACAGCACGGCGACAAAAAGCTCATCCTCGACCTCCAACAAAAACTTAAAAGTTATAAAAAAGAGCCTGTCGAACCGATTTCTTAAAAGCTCTATTTACTTGTAAAAAACTGCGACAATTATTATGAAAACATCTATTGCAGTAATGTCGTATATAAAGGTTTTTTATGTCAGAATCTATTTCCCCTCCCTCTTCAGATTCCATTCGATCTTCTGTCTCCTTCTCATCTGATCTGCCGCTTGAGCCTCCTTCGACCCTTTCCTTAGAAAGGAAGCAGGGAATTGCTCCCTCTCTTACAAGCCTCGCTACTCTCTACTTTGATATCGACACGCTCTCCTTCCCACCAGAAGAACAGATCGATATGCTGTGTCGGGGCGACCGATCGTGCTCAACAAGCGCCTACCTTCTCTTTGCCCTGACTCCGTACGCTCTTTTTAAAACCAAAAATATGTGAGTTCTTATATGCTATCTGCTGGATCTGCGGCCCTTCAAGCCTTTAATGAGGCTACAGCGGCTCTTACTCCTGATCAAGAAATAGAGCCCCGAAAAGTATCCGTCTCCCCTTTAAGATATTGGCCGATTGCCACAGCTTCAGTCTCTTGTCTTGTCTGTACAATAAGCGCCATCGGTATGGCGGTGCTCGGAAATGGTGCGATGGCCTGTATGCAGGGAGCCGCTGCTATTTCCTCCGCTGTTACACTCATCTACCTCATCTACGTAGGCCCCTACAAAAAGGTTGAAGCAATCGCCTCTTTTATTACCAAGGGACTCAAAGAGCTTACTGGGGGAATTAATGAGCTTAATCACACATCAAAAGCAACAGCTCAACACAACAAAGATCTTCGAAAAGAACTTAAACAAGAACAAGCGCTCGCTAAAGAAGCCAGACAGGCACTTGAAAAGAACCTTCGTGATTTTACCTCATCCTCTCAACATCTCGAAAACGCCGCACAGAAAATGGCCGATATCTCTGCAGCTTTAAAAAATCCTCAAAAGCTCTGCACCACTTTATCAAAACAAATTCCCGATTTAGAAGAGGCCGCACAAACTCTGCAAACGGCAGAAGGCAATGCTACGACTCTCCTAAATGCCATCTTAACTCTACAAAGAGAGTCACAAGAGAGTCAGAGGATGCTTGTTGAGCAACAAGGACAAGTTCGATCTCTCATACCTCAAATACAACGACTCATAGACGAGTTCAGAAGATCTGCAGAAGAGGCCGCAGCAGCGATGACGACTCGAGAAGCGGCGCTTCGAACACCCGATATGGCAGCCACAACTGCCAGACTAACACAAAGCTCTGATCAAACAGCCGCGGGCCTCCAACAACTCTCTGAATCGGCCAGACGAATACAGGGCCTGATAAAAAAACAAACGTAATAAAAGGACATACGATATGGAAACACCATCTTCTTCTTCTGCTCGACCTCCGGCCCCAATAGTTATGAACGAAACTCCTTGCTGCTCTTTGTGGTGCTGTGGGAAAAAAAATACTCGCCACCAAACAGCTCCGGCCATTGGAGCAACTTCAGCTATTAGCGCGGTAGCATTGGCGGCATTGGCAGCAAAATGCTGGCCCATCCTCGGGTTTGGTGCTGCCGGATGCGCCGCTATCTCTTTTTTCTCTCATATTTTTTCCTCACTATCGATCTGCTGGTTGAAACCAGCCAAGACCGTTGAAGAATCAGCAGAAATGATGGAACAAGGAAGTATTCGTGTTGACGATTCGATACGGGCGCTAGCCGCTCACCTGCTTGAATCAGAAAAGTTAGGAGAAGAAGAGAGGCTACGCCTGCAAGAGTTGATTGAGCATGATC
>Ga0180437_10004038_pt1 | contig 21237 bp, 12 predicted proteins | sample SS_ome_4_FD_132410 | JGI IMG/M metagenome (GOLD analysis project Ga0180437, IMG submission 132410) | Hypersaline lake sediment archaeal communities from the Salton Sea, California, USA - SS_3_D_1 metaG | ecosystem: Environmental > Aquatic > Non-marine Saline and Alkaline > Hypersaline >...
AGATCATCGATGTCACCAAAACGGAGATTCGGGGCAGGGAGGCGAAAGACAGGGACCGTTTTTTCCAGCTCCTCAAGGAGCAGCTTGGAGAAAAACTCCGGCTGGAATCGCTGGAACTCCTGGAGGACACCGTAAACTTGATTCTCGTGCTGGGCGTCAATGGCGTGGGCAAAACCACGACGATTGCCAAACTCGCTCATTTTTTCGCCAAGGAGCAGCACAAGAGAGTGCTCCTGGCCGCGGCGGACACCTTTCGTGCGGCTGCCATCGACCAGCTCGCCGTGTGGGGAAAACGGCTCGGCGTACCCGTGGTGCGGCAGGATCCGGGTTCCGATCCCGGGGCGGTGGTATTTGATGCTATTTCCAGCGCCGTGGCCAACCGGATCGACCTGATCATCGCGGACACGGCGGGGCGGATGCACAACAAGGCGCATCTGATCAGGGAGTTGGGGAAGATCGACAGAATCGCCGCCAGCCGCCTGCAGGCGCCTGCATATAAGAAGGTGCTGGTCATCGATGCAACGACCGGCCAGAATGCTCTACGCCAGGCCGAGGTGTTTCACGAGGCGATCGGGGTCGACAGCATCATAGTGGCGAAATACGACTCTACGGCAAAAGGAGGAATCGTGGTGGCCATAGCCAGAGATCTGGGCATCCCCTTCTCCTTCATCGGAACGGGTGAGAAACCGGGAGACCTGGAGCTCTTCGACGGGGAGTCGTATTTGAACCGTCTGCTCGAGGCGCAATGATCGCGAAGCTGCTTCTGGCTGTGATCCTGTCGGTGCCGGCTGTTGTTCATGCCCAGGATGCCGGCACGATCCAGTACTACGTTTCCAACGAGCTTGGTATGGCTCTCGAGAAAATCGGCTGGTATCGCCAGGAGGAGTTCCCCTATATTTTGAAAGTCGAAACCGAGGGAAGCGGGGAGACCCGCACCCTCCTTTACGAAGGCGAGGAGCTGCAGCGCTGGGAGTATGAATCCGATGAACAGCGGACCTACCGGGGCTCGGAGCTGCAGCAAAGACGAAGGTACGACGAACAGAACCGCCTGATCGAGGAGCAGCTGTTTTCCGACGGCGCCCTGAGCCAGCGCACCGTCTATTACTACAACCGGGACGTCCTGGATCGAACCGAGACCTTCGCTCCCGACGGGCTGTTGCTGTACCGTGATTTCTACAGGCTTTCTCCCGACGGACACCTGCGCAGGGTGACCAGGGAGCAGGGGGATCGTCAGAGGGATCAACGGTTGGCCCTTGGAGACGGAGCCAGGGGGGTGGTGGAGGAGCGCTACGGCAACAACCGGGAACGGCGTATAAACCGCTACGATCAGGACGGCAGGCTCGCCGAACGGGAGCACTGGTACGGGGGCGAGTTGATCGAGCGGGAGCTGTTCCAATACCTCGGTGAAGGTGGCACCCTCTCGAGCTCTCAGCTGGAGGAATTGTCGCTGGAGCGTACTACCGTTCGCAGCTACGACGATGAGGGCCGGGTCCTCCGAGTCGAGGTAAGCGAGGGGGGAGAGGTGACCGAGCGGACTGTTCATGTTCGCGACGCCCAGGGTAGGATCGTTGAAACAACCAAGAGGGGCCCCCGGGGGATCGAAAACTGGCTTTTCGAATACGGTCCGGAGGAGGAGCTGGTGCGGGAGGAGTACCGCGTGCGAGGCTCACTGGAACGCATCACCGTGTACTCCGAGCAGGAGGGCGAGCGATTGCAGGTGGAGGAGCTGTACCGAGAAGGAAGACCTTTCATGAGAGTCCACTACCGGTCCGAACAGAAGGTGAAGGAGGAGTTCCTGCATGAAGGGGAGGTCGTGCGGGTGCGGGAGTTTGAATGAGGGTTCGATTTATCTCGTTCATGGGTCTTCGCTACTTTCGTTCCAGGCGGCGCGGGGTGGGCGGTACTTCGACGGTGCTGGCGATCCTTGGTGTCGCAGTCGGGGTGATGGCCCTTACCGCGGTCATGGGGGTGATGAACGGATTCCAACTGGGATTCATAGAAAGCATCCTGGAGATCAGCTCCTATCACATGCAAATCCGGGGCCTGACAGACCCTTCAGTCCCGGGAGTGCTCGAATCCCTGCGCCGGCTGCCCGCCGTACGATCGGCTGTGCCGTTCACCGAGCATCAGGTGATCATCGAAGGGAGGTACAGCGATCCCCGGGGCTGTCTGATACGCGGGTTGCCCGCCGACATGCGACGGCTCGATCCCTCTTTTTTTCAGACCCTCGAGCTCGTATCCGGAAGCTTCGCGCTGGAGCAGCCGAGAGCGATCGTATTGGGGGTTGAGCTGTCCCGGCATCTGGGCGTGGAGGTCGGAGACGGGGTATCAATCCTGTCCCTCCAGGGCGCCTCCCTGGGAGAGCTCACGCCCGCCAACCGCTTCTACCAGGTTGTGGGGCTGTTTCGAAGCGGATACTACGAGTTCGATCTGGGTTGGGCTTTTTTCTCTGTTGAAGAGGGATTAGCGCTGGAGGGAAACAGCCGAACGCCGATGATCATCGGCGTCAAGATTCAAAACCGGTTTCGGGATCAGCAAGCGATAGCGGAAATTCAGGAGATCCGCGGAGAGCAGGCGTTTCAAATCGTCAGCTGGCGGGAATTCAATCGGGCCTTCTTCGGAGCCCTGCGCATGGAGAAGATCATGATGACCGTGCTGATCGGGCTGATTTTCGTTGTCGTCGGCTTCAACATCCACCATAGTCTGCGCAGAGCGGTTCGGGAGCGATACGAAGAGATCGGAGTGCTCAAGGCTCTCGGAGCTTCGGACATGGCGGTGCGCAGGATTTTCGTTCTAGAGGGGCTGCTGATCGGTACGATCGGCGCGTTTATCGGGCTGCTTTTGGGGCTCTTGATATCGGCGAACATCAACGCCGTTTTCACCTTTGCCGAAATGGTTGTCAACGCATGCATAGCCTTTGTGGAGCTGCTGCTCTTCCCCCTTTTGCAATCCCCCGGCGGCCGGTTCTCCCTGTTTTCACCGGCCTATTTCTACATCACCGAAGTCCCGAGCACCGTGCTGATGCGGGAGGCGGTGCTGATCGTGGTGTTTGCCGTATTTGCTCCCACAGTGGCCGCGGCTGCAGCGGCGGCCCGGGTGAAAGAGGTGCGCCCGGCGGAGGTGCTGCGTTATGAGTGAATCTGTTCCGACCGTTCTGGATGTTTGCGGGGTAAAAAAGGTCTTCCGCAGCGGTAATGAGGATCTGGTCGTTTTCGAGGAGGTGAGCTTCTCCGTACCGAGAGGGTCTACGGCGGTCATTCTGGGGGAGAGCGGTTCGGGGAAGACCACCCTCCTGAATCTGATCGGTGCCCTGGACTCGTGCACTGCGGGGCGGATCCTCTTCAACGGGTTCGATACAACCGAACAGAGGGAGGAGAACCTCATCGAGTTTCGCTCAAAACAACTGGGGTTTATCTTCCAGTTCCACTATCTGCTGAAAGATCTCACCGCCCTGGAAAACGTTCTGATTCCCGCCCTGATCGCCCGGGCGCCCCACGCCCAGGCAAGCCGGCGGGCCCAGGATCTGCTCGCGCAGGTTGGATTGACCGCCCGGATGAGTCACTACCCCGTGCAGCTGTCCGGCGGAGAGCGGCAGAGGGTGGCCGTGGCCCGAGCCTTGATGAACGATCCCCAACTGATCCTGGCTGACGAACCGACGGGAAACCTCGACGAGCGCAACTCCCAGGCGATCCAGCAGCTGCTCTTCGAACTGGTACGATCCCACGGCAAATCGATGATTCTGGTGACCCATGCCGCCGACTTCAGCCAGCTGGGGGACGAGCACTTTCTTCTGGAGCACCGCAGGCTGAGGAGATTGTGATGGCTGTGGGGCGCGCCCTCTGGACAACCCTGGGCCTGCGAACCTTCGTCTCCCGGCGGGGGAGAATCTCCAGTCTCCTATTCGGCAGCATTATCGGCATCGGCTTGAGCCTGATCCCGCTGGTTGTCGTGCTGGAAGTCGCCGACGGGATGATCGAGGGAATCACCCGCCGCTATCTGGAAGTGGGAACGTATCACCTGCAGGTGAGCCTGGCCGGGGATGCGAATCTGGAGAGTTACGAAGTCCTGGCCGAGAAATTGCGAAAGCGAGCCGGAGTCACCCGGGTCATTCCGGAAAGGCAGGGCATGGGACTCCTGTATACCGGTTCCGAGCGGGGGGCGGTGACCGTCCGCGCCGTGCCTTCATCCCTGTACCGGGAGGATGAGGATTTTCGCAAGTTTTTTCGGCTCCTCGAAGGATCCTTCGATCTGGACAGCCCGCAGGCCATTCTCGTGGGCAGGGAGATCGCCTATAAGCTCGGGGTGCGGGTAGGGCAACCTGTCAAGTTGCTGACGATGGTCTCGACCTCGGTTGGACGGAGCTTGCCGCGGGTAAGCTCGTTCAAAGTTACGGGTATTTTTACCACGGGATACCAGGAGCTGGACAAACTCTGGACCTACATCCCCCTGCGCACGGGTGAGCGCGTTCTGCCCGGCGGCAGCTCCTCGACGTTTTTGGGGGTGAAGGTCAGGGATCCCTTCCAATGGATCGACAGTCAACTGCGAGCTCTGGCGGCCGACCTTCCGGAGGAGGCTCAGGCGGTCAGCTGGTATGATCTGGAGAGAGCGAACTACAAGTCCTTCCAGACCACCAGGGCGTTGTTGGTCTTTGTGATGGCCCTGATCGTGGCCGTGGCTACTATCAACATATCCTCGAGCCTGATCATGGTGGTCATCGAGAAAACGGAGGAGATCGGTATCCTCAAGGCTATGGGAGCCGATCCTCAGGATATTACCCGCACCTTCGTTCTTACCGGCCTGTGTGTCGGCTTGGTCGGGGTGGTGCTGGGCTTGAGCATGGGGTTGGCTGTGGCCGTGAACATCAATTCCATCCTGGCCGGTGTCGAGCTGTTGGTGAATTGGCTCGTCTTTGCCGTCCGGCAGCTGATCTCCCCCATCGTTCAGGTGCAGAGTTCAGCTCCCGTGCGCGTCTTCAATGCGGAGTTCTACCTGGAGCAGATACCGATCCGAATCAAGGTTGTCGAGCTGTTTTCCGTGGCCGCCGCTTCCCTGCTGCTCTCGGCCCTGGCGGCCTTTCTCCCGGCCAGGGCGGCAGCTCGGATCAAACCCCTTGAAGTGTTACGGAAAATTTGATTTTGTGTGTATAATTGTATTAATGAAATGTGAAATCTGCGGTGCCCGCAAAGCGGTGATCCATATCCAGCAGGTCATCGGCAAAGAACGGGTGGATCTTCATCTGTGTGAAGAGTGCGCCCTGGAGAGAGGTATCAGCGGAGAGGGGGAGCACGTGGAGCTGTCCATCTCCAATATGCTGAACGGTCTTGTGGATATCCGAAATCTCAAGGAGAGAAAACACGCGGTCTGCCCGCAGTGCGGATCCACGTGGGAAACGATTCAAAAACGGGAGAAGTTCGGGTGTTCGGAATGCTACAGCACCTTTAGCCGGGAAATCCATTTTCTCCTTGAAAAAATGGGTGCCCAGTCGATCCATCGGGGAAAGCTGCCAAAGGGCTTGAGCACCTACAAAAGGTATCTCGTAGACGTGGTGAAACTAAAAGAGGGCTTGCGGGAGGCACTGAAACGAGAGGACTATGAGAAGGCGGCGCGGATTCGTGATCGCATCCGGGAACTGGAAAACTCATCGGAGGAGCGCTGATGCATACCGACAGAGGTTGGTTCAGCTCCCCCGGCTCCGACGATGATGTTGCGGTTTCCAGCCGCGTGCGGCTGGCCCGGAACCTGCTGGGTATCCCTTTTCCGCCGGCTTTGAGCAAGGAGGAGGAGGAACAGGTCCAGCGTCAGGTGATTGATGCGTTCTCTGAGCTACCCGATCCCTTCGATTCAATCTATCTGGACCGTCTTCCGCCTCTGGACCGAACGATCCTGCTGGAGCGGAACATCATTTCTCAGGATTTCTGCGTTTCTCCGAACAAGTTGGTGCTTCTGAAGCAGGACGGCAGGATCAGCGCGATGGTCAACGAGGAAGATCATCTGCGCCTCGCCTGCCTGGATACCGGCCTGTGCCTGCAGGATGTTTATGGGGAGGCGGATGATCTGGACAGCCGACTGGAGGACAGGCTGCACTTTGCCGCCTCGATCGAATGGGGCTATCTGTCCTCACGGCTGGAAAATGCCGGAACCGGCCTGCGGGCTTCCGTGATGCTTCACATGCCCGCTTTGGCCACGGACGGGACAATCGGCTGGGTTTTGAAGCGGATAAACCAGATGGGCCTGCAAATCAAGGGATACTGGGGAGACGGGGATGATTCCCTCGGGGATATGTACCAGATCTCGAATCCCGTCTCGATTGGCCTTCGCGAGAAGGAGATTCTCAGCTCCGTTGGGCAGGCGGCCAAAGAGATGGTGGAGTACGAGCGCAAGGCGCGGGAAGAGACGATGGCAAGCCGCCGGATCGAGCTGGAGGATCGGGTACACAGAGCCTTTGGTGTTTTGAGCTCATGCCGCCTGATTTCCTCCAAGGAGGCGATCTCCCTGCTGTCCACGGTCCGTCTGGGAATCAGCCTGGGAATCATCGAAGAACCGCAAAACGAGGTGATTACGACCCTGATGATACGGGCTCAAAAGGCACATGTTCAAAAAAGTCTGGACCAAACGGATGACGATGCAGATAATAAATTAGTAGATTATACCCGAGCAAAATTGATACGGCATGCCCTTGAAGGGCATGTCCGGGAGGACAACGATGTTTAAGGGTTTGACCCAGCGTGCTCAAAAAATACTGACAGTACTGGCCCAGGAAGAGGCGAAGCGGTTTCACTCCGACCAGCTTCTGCCTGAGCATATCATAATCGCCCTGCTAAAAGACGGGGAGGGTGTTGCGGTCAAGGCACTGCAAAAGGCCAAGGTAGATCTTGGGGAGATGCAGCTGGAAATAGAGCGTTCCCTGCCGATGGGCAAGGGAGGGCTTATTCTGGGGGATGTTCCGCCTTCGAAGAGGGGAAAAAAGATACTGGAGGATTCCGCGGCCGAAGCCCGGAACATGGGCCATGAGTACATAGGAACCGAACACCTGCTGCTGGCCTCCAGCCAGGAAAAGGATAGTGCGACAGCCCGTTATCTGAATCGCCACAAAGTGGATGCCGGCAAGATACGGGAGCTCATCATCCAGATCAACGGTCTCGGTGATCTGAACCAACAGGTGCAGCAGAAACGGAAGACTCAACCCCTGGCCAGGAAGGCCACACCGACTTTGGACGAGTTCAGCCGGGATCTGACCAAATTGGCGCGAGAGAACAAATTAGATCCGGTTATCGGCAGGACCCGGGAGATCCAGAGGGTTGTCCAAATACTGGCTCGGCGGACAAAGAACAATCCCGTTCTGATCGGAGAGCCCGGTGTGGGCAAGACGGCCATTGTGGAAGGTCTGGCTCAGCGCCTGGTGACCGGAGATGTGCCTGAAGCCCTGTCCGGGCGCCGCGTGTTGACCCTGGATCTGGCCTCCCTGGTTGCAGGTACCAAATATCGGGGGGAATTCGAAGAACGCCTCAAGAGGGTGATGAAAGAGATCGTGGCGGCAAACAACGTAATTCTGTTCATCGACGAGCTTCACACGCTCATCGGTGCCGGCGGGGCGGAGGGGGCCATAGATGCCTCGAACATGCTCAAACCGGCATTATCAAGAGGAGAGCTGCAGTGCATCGGAGCGACCACGCTCAACGAGTATAGAAAATACGTAGAAAAGGACGCCGCGCTGGAACGCAGATTCCAGCCGATCTACGTGGAAGAGCCGACGGTGGATGAGACCATCGAGATTCTCAAAGGTTTGAAGGAACATTACGGAAAATTCCACCATGTTACCTATACCTATGAGGCTCTCGAAGCCTCCGCAGCGCTGTCCCACCGCTACATTTCGGACAGGTTTCTTCCCGACAAGGCGATCGACCTGATAGATGAGGCGGGCAGCCGCAAGAAGATCGACAACAGCGTGCGCCCGAAAGAGCTTGCCAAGATCGAGAGCGAGATCGAGAAGTTGAGCGTGGAGAAGAGCAACCTCGTGGCACAGCAGAACTACGAACAGGCTGCGGCCATACGGGACCAGGTCAAAACCCTTCGCGGCCAGATGGAGGTTGTCAAACAGGACTGGGAAGCGAATCTTCGCGTGGAGGAAAATCTGGTCGATGTGGAGGAAATCCAGACGGTGGTCTCGGAGGTCACCGGAATTCCCCTCAACAGGATCGCTCAGAGTGAATCGGAAAAGCTGTTGAAAATCGAGGAGGAGCTGCACAAGAGGGTCATCGGACAGGATGCCGCCATCAATTCGATCGCCGCTGCCATTCGTCGCTCCCGGACCGGCCTGAGCTCACCGAAGAGACCCTTGGGATCCTTCATCTTCCTCGGTCCCACCGGAGTGGGGAAGACCCTGTTGGCCAAGACTCTGGCGGCCTTTTTATTCGGCAATGAGGACTCCCTGGTGCGTATCGACATGTCCGATTTCATGGAGAAGCACAACGTATCCCGTCTTGTCGGCGCTCCTCCGGGATACGTCGGCTACGAGGAGGGGGGGCTGCTGACCGAAAAGATCCGCCGACGGCCCTACAGTGTCATTCTGCTCGATGAAATCGAAAAAGCCCACCCCGACGTATTCAACCTGTTGCTTCAGGTACTGGAGGAGGGGCAGTTGCAGGACAACCTTGGCCATACAGTGAGTTTTCGCAATACGGTGCTCATTATGACCTCCAATGCCGGAGCTCGGGAGATCAGCAAGGACTCATCCTTGGGGTTCCAGATGGAAGAGGGCATGATGCGCTACGAAGAGATTCGCACCAGTGCCTTGAGCGAAATGAAGCGGTTGTTCAATCCGGAGTTCCTCAACCGGGTCGACGAGGCCGTGGTCTTTCACAGCCTGAACCGGGACCACCTGAGGAGTATTCTGGAGCTGATGGTCAAGGAGGTGCAGGGTCAGCTGACGGAGCAGAACATAACCCTGGAGATCACGAACGCGGCGCGTACATTCCTGATAGAGGAAGGCTACGATGCGAAGTACGGCGCCCGGCCGCTGCGCCGAACGCTGCAGCGCCTTGTGGAGGATCCCCTCTCGATCGATATCCTGAAAGGCCGCTTCAAGCAGGGCAGCACCATCGTGGTGGACATCAAGGATGGGAAGATCGTCTTCAGGTCGAAGAGAGCACGGAAGAGCCCGGAGAAGAAGAATCAGACCAAGGGAGATCCCGGCGACAGCTCAGACTCCTCCAAGCGTCCCAAGGAACTAGCCCTGCGCTGAGCAGGGCGGCGGGGCCGAGATTGGAGCGCGTCGGTCCCTGCGTCGATCCCGGTATCGGATCTCGCCGAAAAACTGTTCGCCTTTCAGGTTGTACACTGCGTACGGCGCGGGGGGCGTCAAAATCTCACTGGAGAGAGAGTTTTTGCGCATAAGAGCCTCTCTGTTGACCTTTCTCTTGATTCTTCTTTTGAGCCCACCGGCGGGTGCTCAGAGCGCCGAACAGCTTTTCGAGGCCGGAAGAAAGGCCTTCCAGGATGGCATGTATGTCATGGCCGGGAGGAACTTCCGAGAGCTTGCCGATCAGTATCCGGAAAGCCCCCTGGCCGACGATGCCGAGTATCTCAGCGGGGTTGCGGATTTCTATCTCGGGGAGTTCGAAGCTTGCGTTTCCACCTTGAAGAACTACGCCCGCAAATATCCCCGGTCGGCAAACAACAGCAGAGTTTCCTACTGGCTCGGCAGCGCCTACTTCCAGCTGCTCGAGTACTCCGAGAGTCTAACACATCTCCAAAATCAGGTGGATAACTATCCCGAAGAGCAGCCGTACTACGATCACGCTCTGCTGTTGAAGGCAATGGTGGAGGAGAATCTCTCCGATTGGACAACGGCCCGGAAAAGCTACGGCCGCGTGCTGAGCAGGGATTCTGCCAGGGATCTGTGGCCTGAAAGCTTGTATCGCTCCGGCGGCATCGCCTTGCGGGACGCCGATTATTCCGAGGCGCTGACCGCTTTCAGCAGAATTCTGGTCGAGTTTCCCGATTCGGTCTATGCCGATGAGGCGGTTTTTTTCGTGGGGGAGTGTCATTTTTTTCTTGACCGGTACGCGGAAGCCGAGCGCAGCTTCAGATCCGTCCTGGCTGCGGATCCCCCTCCGCAGCAGTGGCAGACCAGCCTGTATCGACTGGCCCTGGTCCTCTCCGAGCTCGGCCGCAGCGGCGAGGCCCTGGAGTTCTGTTCGGAGCTGGAGCTTCGTTTTCCCCGCAGCCGCTATCTCGAACCCCTGGCCCGGCTCAAGGCGGACCTGCTGTTCGATCTCGGGCGATATACCGAGGCCTACGATGCCTACAGGATCGCACTGGGAACAAGTTCAGGAACAGAGGAGCAGCAGGTCGTCTACTACAACATGGGGCTTTCCGCCTATCTGAGCGGGGATCTGCGCCGATCCGTCGAACCTCTGAAAGAAGCGCTGCAGGGGAGCTCTCAGATCGCCGAGCAGAGCCTCTTCCGCCTCGCCGCCGTAGAGGCGGAGCTTGGGTCCGTTCAGGAGGCGACGGATCGCTTCGAGGAGTACAGGCGCCGTTACCCTTCTTCTGCAAGACGGGAAGAAGCCACCAGGATCCTGGCCGCGCTGTACTACGAGGGGGGGCAGCGGAAAAAAGCCGAAGCGCTGTATACAGAGCTGATCACCCGCTATCCCGACTCATCCTATCAGGACGAGTATTTGTTCAAGCGTGGGAGCACCCATCTGGGCAGCGGCTCGATTGCCGCCGCACTCAAAGACTTCTATTCGCTCAACGAGCGCTGGCCCGGCTCCTCCTACGCAGCGGAGAGCGCGTACAACATCGGCTACATCTATTCACAGCGGGGAGAGTACAAACGGGGGATTCCCTATTTCGAAGAGGTTCTGAGAGCCGAACCTTCAGAGGAGTTGGCCGGCCGCGCCATATTGGCGGCCGGGGTGTGCGCCTTCAACGCCGGGGATTACGAGGAGGCGGTACAGTGGTTCCGGAGAAACACCACCCGTTCACCGGCTGGACGTACTCCCGGATTGCAGTCTTCGGCGTGGGTGGGCGAGAGTTGGTTTTATCTGGGCAGGACCTACTACAACATCGAGCAGCTGGAGAAGGCCGCCGAGAGCTTCGGCCGGGCGGCGGAATTGTTCGCCGGCCTTGAGCCAGGGCGCGATGCCGGGGCGGGTGGGGCGGCCTACCAGGGTGAAGAGGCGCTGTTCTGGAAGGGTCTGTCGGAGTTCAGGCTGGATCGATTCAGGCCGGCGAAAGAAACTTTTTTGACCCTGACGGGGCGCTATCCGGAAGGACGGAGGGTAGCCGAGAGCTTCTACCGGGCCGGAGTCTGTGCTTCTCAGCTCGACGGTTACGCGGAAAGCATCGAGTACTATGACAGGGCTCTGCAGACGGTCAGGACCGGCACCGGGGAAATCCAAAGGGGGGAATACAGGAATACCCTGCATCAGGAAATCCTCTATCGGAAGGGGTTGAGTCATCTCCAGGCGGGAGAGAGAGAACGAGCCGTCCAGAGCTACGAAAGCTTGAGCCGGGAGTTCCCGAAAAGCGCCCTGGCTTCAGAAGCTTTTTTCAAGATCGCCGAGGAGGATTTTCGTCTCGGAAACTACGGAAGCGCCGCCGGCGGCTTCCTGCAGGTCAGGGACCGGTTTCCCGCAACTCCCGCAGCGGAAACCGCTCTGTACTGGGCGGGTCTGAGTGCAGCCCGAGCGGGAGACCAGGCAGACGCCCTGGAGTACCTGATCGGCTACCTGGAGGAGGACCGCGACGGCACCGGTCTTTCCGCCGGCGGGCTGGAGGATTTGGCCATGCAGGAGATCCGGAGTATTCTCTCTCGGATCGGAGCCTCCCAGAGGGGGGCGGAGGGGCGCATCTTCGAAGAGTTCTACAGGCGGGTTGATCGCAGCCCCTCCCTCGAGCAGGAGTTCAAGAATCGCGTGCGCCTGGAGTACGCCCGCTATATTTTCTCCGACAGTCCTGACGGGGCGATGGCAATCCTTCAAACCGTTCGGGCCGAGGATCCGGCGGAACCCCTGGCCAGCGAGGTGAACTTCCTGATCGGTGAATACTACAGGATCGAGGGTGAGCTGGAGCGGGCCTACGACATTTTTACGGGAATCATCGGCGCCAATTCCGAGCGGCCGGGGGCGGCTTCACAGCTGGGTATCGGCCGGGTATTGGAAGCCAGCGGCCGGAACCAGGAAGCGGCGGAAGAGTACCTCAAGGTCCATTTCCTCTACCCGGATCATACGGACCTGGCGGCCGAGGGCCTGTACAGGGCCGGGCGCACGTACTGGAACGAAGGTTATGGGGACAGAGCAGCGGAGCTGTTCGAGAGGCTGAGGACCGAGTATCCGGACAGTCCCTGGCTGGAGCAGGTACCGTAGACCGTTACGGGGGGGGCGAGGCAATTATGGCAGATACGGTGGAGTTCTTGGATACGACGCTCAGAGACGGAAACAAACTTCCCTTTGTCGTCCTGGACAGGCATGATCGTCTTGTCATTGCCAGGCAGCTGGCCACCCTGGGCGTGGATATTATCGATGCCGGTTATCCCGCCGCCTCCGAAGAGGAGAGGGATATTGTCACGGCGATCGTTGAAGAGGTGCGGGGACCCCGCATTTCCGCCCTCTGCCGAGCCGTGGTGCAAGACGTCGCGGAGCTTTGCGAGCTGCTCGCAAAAAGCCCAAAACCCTATGTGCACATCTTTCTTCCCCTTTCACCTCATTTCCTCAAAGATAAACTTCGGCTGTCCGCAGGGCAGACCCTGGCTCGGATCCGGCGGTGCCTGGAGGCGGCCGGGAAACTGCCGGTGCAGTTCTCTCTGGGCGAAATTTCAGAGGCTGAGCCGGAGTTTCTCATCGAAGCCGCCGCTGCGATTGCGGCGGGAGGAGCGCAAGTGCTCAACCTGGCCGATACCAACGGCAGCATGCACCCCCGCAGCGCCTCCGGGTTGATCGGCAGGGTTGCAGAGGCTCTGGGTCCTAAGCCGGGTATTCGAATAGGGGTGCACTTCCACAACGACCTCGGGCTGGCAACCGCTAATTCTCTCGCCTGTCTGGAGGCGGGGGCACGCCATGTTGAGTGCACCCTGGGAGGCTTGGGCGAGAGGGGGGGAAATGCGGCTCTGGAGGAGATCGTTTTCGCCTTGGAGGCATTCGGACAGCGGCTGGGTCTGAGCCATCACATACGTTTGGATCAGCTGTGGCGAACATCCACGCTGCTGTCCCGATTGACGGGTATTTCCCCGCATCCGAACAAAGCGGTGCTCGGAAAATGCGCCCTCCCGGAATCAAGACCCGGAGACGGCGGGGAGGAGGGGAAATCCCTGCCGGGGCACCTGAGGCATCTGCTGCGGGGAGCGACCATCGGCAGATCCGAGGATTCCCTGTTCGGAGATCAGGAAATGAGCCGGGCAGGATTTCAGCAGCATTTGAAGACCTTTCGGATAGATATCGAGGGCGTGGACCTGGACAAGGCCTACGGCCTGTATCGATCTCAGGTTCGCCGCAAAAAAACGGTCACCCTGAGTGAGGTGCAGTCGATCGTGGAGCAGGCCCGCATGGAGGAGACCCAGGCGGTCTACTCCCTTGCCTCCTTCAGCGTGATGACAGGTTCCCACTGCCTTCCCGTGGGAAGCGTCGAGCTCAAGGCGGGAGAGACTGCTTTAGTGCAGTCGGCTACGGGCACAGGACCGGTTGATGCCCTGTGCCGGGCCGTGGACAGGGCGGTCGGACTGAATCCGCGGCTTATTCTGTACTCCGTGGATCACCTCACCGAGGGCAAAGATGCGAGGGCCGAAGTTACGGTTAGTCTTGCCTATCTGGGAAGGCGCTTTCACGGCCACTCCGGTTCTACGGATGTGGTGGAGGCAAGCCTAAGAGCCTACCTGGAAGCGGTGAACAACATCGAAGCCCACCGCCAAGCCTACCCCGAGGAGCAGTTCTACATAAACGGCGAAGAGCTCTGGTGGGAGTAGGGTCCTATTCGTTGACCCTCTCGACGTACTCCCGGGTTTCCGAGTTTACCAGAATCTTGTCTCCCTCTTTGATGAACAGCGGGACCTTTACCACCAGCCCGGTTTCCACGGTAACAGGCTTTGTGGCCCCGGATACGGTGTCGCCCTTCAAGCCCTCTCTGGCTTCGGTGACCGTCAGTACGACCTTGTAGGGCAAGAGGATGTCGATTGGCTTTTCATCCCAGAAGGACAGTTGAACGGTTTCGCCCTCCAGGATGAACAGTTTCTTGTCCTCATGTCCCTCAACGGGCATGGTAAATTGCTCGTAGGTCTCCAGATCCATGAAGTGGAGCAACTCCGCGTCGGCATAGAGGAACTGCACATCCCTCGCCTCGACGTTGATGTCCTCGAGATTTTCCTGGCTCTTGTTGACCTGCTTCAGCACCTGACCCGTGACCAGGCTCTTCAGCTTCAGCCGTACGAAGGCCGAACCCTTTCCCGGATTGACGAACTCCCGTTCTACAACCACATAGGGTTCATCTTTGACCAGTAAAAATACACCTTTGGAAATAGCACCTGCGCGTATCATAGATTGTCCCTATCCTAATGACTTCCCCCGCCTGTTTCAATAGGAGGCCCTTCATCCGAGGGAATAAAGGCACCGAAGGGTAGAACACCGCGGATCGAATCCCGGCCCAGGAAGAACAGGAAGAGGCGTTCCAGACCCAGAGCGACGCCGGAACACGCGGGAAACCCCAATTCCCGGATAATCCGCAGCAGCTCCCGGTCGCTGGGATGGACGACCGCGGCCTGCCGCTTCGCTCTGTCCTGATTGTTGTAGAAATCCTCGTACGCTGCAGGATCGGTTTCCTCGGAGTAGCAGTTGGCGATTTCCACTCCGGCCAGATACAGCTCCCATCGTTCCGCCCAGGGGGTTGAGGGCTTCCTCCGGGCCAGGGTGGGTATCAGAGCGGGGTAATCGTAGAGGATCAAAGCCCGGTTGGCGGGCAGGTTGGGTTCTACGGCGCTCAGGAAGATTTTGTGGAAAAGGTCGGCCGGCCCGTCCTCCTCCGTGACCGACAGACCGAGCCGTCGGGCAGCTGCGGCCAGGGCTTCAAAGCCCGTCTGGACGAGTTGCTGCAGGTCCAGCCGGAGGTACCTGCGAAATGCCTCAGCCATGGAGAGGCGCAAAAATGGCGCAGAGCAGTCCACCCGGCGGTCCCCGTAGCTGAGCACGGGCTCCAAAGACATTCCTGCCAGCAAATGGCTGAACAGCTCTTCGATGATGTCGATGGACTGCAGATAGCCGGCCTCCAGAGTGTAGCATTCCAGCATTGTAAACTCCGGATTGTGGATACGGGTGGCCGGTTCACTGTTGCGGAAAGACTTGCAGATCTGGAAGATGCTGCCAGATCCTGCGGCAATGAGTCGTTTCATCCACAACTCCGGAGAGGGAATCAGAAAAAACTCCCTTCCCCCACCGTGAGGCGGTCGGTACCGGGTACTGAACACCTCCAGAGCGCTCTCCGGTATCAGGGATGGGCAGAGCAGCGCCGTATCGACTTCCAGGTAATCCCGCTCCTGGAAGAACTCCCTGATCAGCTGTATCAGCCTCGCTCTGTTTCGAAGCAGCCCGATATCAAAAGCACTCATGAGGCGCAAACGCTCGGATAGGTTGCAGATGGACGTCTAGGTCCGGATATGACTATATTCTGGTAAACGTGGGGCATACAGCTATCAAACCGTTATAGTACCGCAATCTAGGTCATCATAGCGGTCGGCGCACTTCACGACAAGGAGAAGATGTGAATCCTGAGGATCATAAGCCCGGTGAGCGCAGCGCGGGTTTCGAGCTGCTAACAAACAGGGAAATGAAGGAGTACAGCTCCCGAGCTTTGCATTACCGGCATCTGAATACGGGTTGCGAGGTGTTTCATCTCTGGAACGACGATCCGGAGAACCTCTTCGCCTTTGCCTTCCGAACTCCTCCCCAGGACGACACCGGGGCGGCCCATATACTGGAGCACTCCGTGCTCTGCGGCTCCCGGCGTTTTCCTTTGAAGGATCCCTTCGTTGTGTTGCTGAAGAGCAGCCTGCAGACCTTTCTCAACGCCTTCACCTTTCCCGACAAGACGGTCTATCCGGCCAGCAGCATGGTGCAAAAGGATTTCTTCAATCTCATGCTGGTGGCCGGAGATGCGGTTTTTTTCCCCCTGCTGCAGAAAGAAGTCTTCATGCAGGAAGCGCATCATCTGGAGCTCGACGGCGACCCGGATCAATCGAGCGGTCTGAAACGTTCCGGAGTCGTCTTCAACGAAATGAAAGGGGTGTTCTCCAATGCCGAATCGGTCGTGGCGGACGCCTCTCTGTGCAGCCTCTTTCCGGATTCCCCGTACGGTCACGAGTCGGGAGGGCATCCCAAAGCGATCGCCACCCTGACGCACCGGCAGCTGCAGGACTTCCACCGGCGTTTTTACCACCCGGGAAACTGCCGGATTTTTCTCCACGGAAACATTCCTACCTCCGTGACCCTCGGGTTCCTCGGGAAAGAATTCTTGAGTTCCTTCGATTCCGTGGAGATCCAATCCGAGGTGGCTCCGCAGCCCCGCTGGCGTGAGCCGAAGCGCTTTGACAGAACCTTTCCCGGGCCGAGCGGAAAGTCCACGGTTACCATGAATTGGCTGACCATCCCGGTGAACGATCCTCTCAGGCTTCTGTCATTCGAGGTGCTCTCGGAGATTCTGATCGGCAACGAAGGCGCTGCCCTGCAGAAGGCTCTCCTGGAGTCGAAGTTGGGAGATGACCTGTCTCCGGCCACCGGTTTGGAGACGGAGCTGAGCGAGCTGGTATTCACCGTAGGTCTGCGGGGAATCGACGCGCAGGCTGTCGAACCCGTGCAGGAGCTGGTTCTATCGACTCTGGGGGAACTGGCGGAGCGGGGAGTGCCGGAGGAGAGGGTAGAGGCTGCCCTGCACAGGGTAGAGTTCCGCAACTCCGAGATCCAGAGGGGAGGGCGCCCGTATTCCCTGACCCTGATGCGACGGGCTCTGCGGGGGTGGCTGCACGGCAGTGACCCTCAGACTACCCTCGAGTTCCGGCGGCCGATGGATGCCTTAAGAGCCGCGGCGGCGGGGGGCGGCTATTTCGAGAGGCTGATAGATGAATATCTGGTCAAGAATCCCCACCGGAGCACGGTTCTGGTTAGTCCCGACCCGGATCAGCAGCGCCGGGAACAGGAGGCCGAACAAAGCGAACTGAGGGGTATCCGGGAAAACTGGGGAGCGGAGGGAATCGAACAGCTCAAGAAAGAACTCGAGCTGCTGAAGGGCTTCCAGGAGCAGGAGGACAGTGCCGAGGTGATTGCCCGCCTTCCTGCGCTGCACCTGACGGATCTGCGCCGGGAGGTGGAAACCATTCCTACGGAAACCCTGAGCCCGCAGCCGGCGCTTTCCCTGTTGTACCACGATCTGTACACCAACGGCGTGGTTTATCTGGACCTGGCCTTCGACACCGGGGCTGTGGAGAAGCAGTTCCTGCACCTCTTGCCCCTTTTCGGCCGGGCCGTTCGGGGCAGCGGCATACCCGGTGTGCCCTACTACGATATGGCTCACAGGCTGTCCCTCCACACCGGAGGATTCGGCGCCTCTTTGAGCGCCGATACGGCGACACAGCCGAGGGGATCCGTCGAGGGCCGCCTGTTTTTCCGGGTAAAAATGCTCGAGCAGAACCTCGAGACCGCCGTCAAGCTGGTGGGCGATCTGCTGTGCAGGGCGGACTTTCGCGATTACGACCGTTTGCACACGATCCTCCTGGAGATGCGCAACGACATCAAGGCGTCTCTGGTACCCGGGGGCAGCCACTATGCGGCACTGCGTGCAGCCGCGCGCTTGTCCGCCGCCTCGGTGATCGAGGAGCGGTGGAAGGGAGTCTCTCAGTATGTCTGGCTGGACACGCTCAGCCGCCTTCTGGAAAGCAGGCAGGCGAGCTTTGACGGGCTGGCCTCCACCCTCGAGGCCCTCAGGGCTTCCTTGATTAATCCGTCGTTGCTTACCGTGAACGTGACCTGCGAGCAGGGGGCGGCAAAACGGGCGGCTGCGGTTGCCGCTGACCTGGTTAGCGCCCTGGGGAGCCCGGCGGCGGTGGATAAAAGTGACATCAAGAACCCGTTTCCTATCGATCCGCTGCCCGCGGCAAAAACCGAGACGCTGGTGGGTTCGATGAACGTGAACTTCGTGGCCCATGAGCTTCCCGCCAGCCGGTTCGGAAGCAGGCAAAACGCCCACGAAGCGGTGCTGGCCCACTTCCTAACCACGGGATTCCTCTGGGAACGGATCCGTATGCAGGGCGGCGCCTACGGTGCCGGGGCTGCGGCGAACGGCCTGGAAGCGCTGTTCAGCTTCTCCTCCTACAGGGACCCCAACACCTTGAGCAGTCTATCCTCCTTTCGGGAGGCTCTGGTATTCGCCTCCCGGATCGATCCGGATGCGGAGTCATTCGAGAAAATCGTGCTCGGTGCGGCGGGGAAGGAGGACAGGCCGATGGCTCCCGGAGAAAAGAGTTTCGTTGCCTTGAAAAGGCAGCTGCTGGGTATAACCGATGATCAACGCCAGGCCAGAAGGGATGCCCTGATCGCCTGCACCCCCAAGCAGCTGAGGTCGGCGGCTGAAGCCCTGCTGGGCCGTTTCGATAGCGGCGTTTCGGTATTTCTAACCCATCCGGAGGCTGTCCAGAGAGACCGGAAGAATCTGGAGGCTATGGGAGCCGCCTCTCTCGAGCTTCCCGACTAGAAAAAAAGCCGGCGTCCCTGACGGCGGCCCCGGGAAGACTCACCGTAACCGTGGTGCCCCGGCCCAGGATCGAGCGGAAACTCATGGTTCCGCCGTGCTCGCGAATGATGCGTTGAGATACGGATAGGCCGAGCCCGGTGCCGCCCTGTTCGCTCCGGGTAGTGAAAAAAGGATCTGTGAGTTTTGACATGGCCTGCGGGGGAATGCCCGTTCCCTGGTCTGCCACCTCGATAATCAGGGTTTGGGTTGTCTTTTCAAGTCGGGTAGAAATGCGCACCTGCCGTTTTCTGTCCGGCAGGGCATGGCAGGCGTTCTGCAGGAGGTTCAGCACCACCTGTTCCAAGCCGATCCTGTCGGCGGATACCCGAGGGAGACCGGTCTGCAGATCAAGGACAAAGAAGTCGGTGGTTCTGACGATCATATGCCGCGAGAGATCCGCGATCGTGCGGATCACCTGATTGACGTCGGTGGGTTCTCGTATTCCTTTGGCACCACCCCGAACGAATCTCTTCAGCTCTGATACGATATGCTCGATTCGGGCCATGCTGGATTCGATCTCGGATACTGCCGCTTTGACGGCTTCCTTGAACTCATCGTAGCCCATGCCGGATAGGCGGATCGTCTCATCGGCCTGCTCGGGGGACTGCGCCAGTGTGAACAGGTGGGGCAATCCGTCCCGCAGAAAACGGGCGTTCATACCGATGACCTGGTTCGGGTTGTTCACTTCGTGAGCCACCCCCGCAACCAGTGCTCCCAGAGAGGCCAGCTTGTCGGCACGCATCAATTGCTGCTGCTGGGCCTGGAGCTGCTGTTCCGCCTCCTTGCGCTCTGATACGTCACGGATAATCACCACGTCCGCCGCTTTCTTTTGCCAGGTCGTTCGGGCTCCGGTGATCTCAACGGGAATCACCCGCTTGTTCTTGCACACGATTCGGGTTTCATAGCGCTGCGGAGCATCCCCTCCGGCCATCCTCTCGCCAAGACGGTTGGAGAGAGCAGCCAGTTCATCCGCATGAAACACGTCGCGGAGGTGCATGTTTCGCAGCTCCACAGGGTCGTATCCGGAGATCGCGCTGCATTGCTGATTGGCGTAGAGGATCCGGCCTTCATTGGAGAAAATCAGGATGGCGTCGGCGGAGTTTTCGGCCAGGGCCTTGAAATTACCCTCGGCGGATCTCAGATAGGAAACCATCTGATTGTAGCCTCGGGCCAGTTGACCGATTTCATCCTCGGAGGGGACCGGCACGTACATGCGGTAGTTCCCCGAAGAGACCTGTCTGACCGACTCGTGGAGAGTGACCAGGGGTTTTATCAAACCTCTGCGGAAGGTGACGGGAAAACCGAGAACCACGAGTACGAAGGTGGCTATGGCAACAAGCACCAGTTTAGAGGAGAATCGGTGGATCCACAGGCGGTAATCGCTGTAGGGCAATCCGACACGGTAGGTTCGCTCTCCCGATTCGAGGGTGTAGTACAGGTAGAAGCTGCTCGTATCCGCGGCGTCGAGATACAGAAAACGAGGCGTCAACCCATCGCGTTCCGGGATCAAGCCTTCCTGCCCGTGATAGCCGGCCAATTTGTCGGTCTCCTGCTTTGACAGCGCTTTCGGGGCATACACAACTTGCGGCGGAGCCGTGTCGGTGGACAGGATGTAGGCAACGCCGGCAGACAAACCCGTAAAGTCCCGGTTCCGGATCGCAGTCTTGGTCTGCTCGATTTCTCTCCGGTAGAAATCCGCCAGGCCGCCGTGAACCACCGGCATCAGGGCGCTGGCGGTAATCCCGAAAGCCACCATGATCACAGCCAGGGCGGTCCCGGTCAGCTTGGAAAGGTAGCTCGTCGGCTGGGGGGCGTTGTTGACGTACACGATGAACAGGAGCAGGCATATGAGGAGTGAACCATTGTTGAACAGCAACGTATAGGTATTGCTGGATATCACGCCTGTCTGAAACAGCAGGTAGGTGAGGGCGATCATCGTGGTGGCCAGACTGAGAAGGGCAAAACTCCGGGCCGAGTGCGCCACCCGACCCGCCGGGCGGAGGATACAGAGGAAAGGAGAGGTGTTCTGCCCGCCTTCGGACCTGGAGGAGCGAACCACCTTGCGAAGCAGAACCAGGATGGACCAGAGGTAGCCGATCAGGATCAAGTAACTGATCCTGGATCCGTAGGCGAAGGAGAAATACTCGGCCTTGAAGTCGTAGGTCATCGAAGAGCTTTGCTTGATAAACAGGGAGCCCCATACGATCAGCGCGGCGCTTGAGGAAACGATCAAGACGATGCGGGATTCCAGAGGATGATGGTTCGTGCCGTACCAGTAGGCGAATTGGATCAGACAGACGACACCGAACACGATCAAATTGGAGACCTGCCTGGTATGTTTGGAGATGCTCGTAAACAGGGAGTAGCGAATCGTGTAGGAGAGCAGCAGGATCAGCAACGCAGCTAGATAGGCGGCCAGGTACCAGGTGTCCGGACGCTTGTTCTTCAAGGAAAACAGATAGACGGTGA